>Ga0075105_1000101_pt1 | contig 53384 bp, 63 predicted proteins | sample AntDeeMetag02WF5_FD_69800 | JGI IMG/M metagenome (GOLD analysis project Ga0075105, IMG submission 69800) | Saline lake microbial communities from Deep Lake, Antarctica - Antarctic Deep Lake Metagenome 02WF5 | ecosystem: Environmental > Aquatic > Non-marine Saline and Alkaline > Saline | place... | reverse complement strand
GTTCCGCGGCCTCAGCCAGTGCTTCGAGCTTGGCTTCGAACTTGTTCACCGGCAGGTAGAACGTCTCCGTGTTCGCCGTCGCGTAGACGGTGTCGTAGTCGCCGGCCGTCTGCTCGGCGAACCAGTCGATGCGTTCGCGGATGGTCTCGGGCGTCTCGACGAGCGTGTTTTGCCCGTCGACGAGGCCGAGCGCGACCGAGTCCTTGGTCCCGTACTCCTGGACGTTGTAAATGGTCTGCTCGTGGTCGGCGATGAGATCGAAGCCGATGGCGTCGACGTCGGCGTCCATGAGGTGGGCGTACACCTTCTCCTCGATAGCGCCCCAGTACGTATGGGCGACGACGTCGGCGTCGACGGCGGCCGCCACTTTGTCGATGGCCTCGCTGGCCCGCTCGTCCGCGCCGTCGCCGGGCGCGTTCTCGACGAGCGAGGGCTCGAGCAGGAACAGCGTCTCGACGTCGGGGAACTGCCCGGCCTCGTCGGCCAGGAACTCGGCCACGGCGTCGAGGAACGCGGCCTCGTCGCCGTAGTGCTCGTCGGTCGCCAGGTCGGAAAGCGAGTACGGGCCGGGAAGGACGGCCTGCAGTCCCGAATCGACGTGTTCTGCGGCCGCGTCGAGTTCGGCGGCGACGTCGCCCGTCGCTTCGAGGTCGCCGGTGACGACCGGCTCCCTGTAGAAGTTGTTGTTGTCGTAGTAGCGGACGATACCGCGCGTGTCGACGGAGTCGGCGACAGCCAGCGGGTGAGCGATCATGTCGTCCCAGCGGAGCTGCCCCTCGACGACGCGGTCGAGTCCGGCGTCGACCTGCGCCTCGACGACGTCTCGGCGGGCGCGGTCGTACGCCTCCGTTATCTCGGCGGACTCGTCGCCGCTGATGAGGTCGGTCTTCTGGTGCCCCTTCAGGTCGGACAGTTCCTCTTTCGCCCAGTCAGGTAACGGGAACAGGCCGGGCGTCGTGGAGACTACCTGCGTCATTGGAAAACGGTACGAAATGACGGCCTTTAATATTTGCCATTCGATCTGATGCGTGTGAGTTATTGGCTCGGGACGAGCCGCAGGACGACGAGTCGTTCGTAGGGATGTTTCTCCTCGGCGACAGTCTCACCCGTCAACCCGCGTGTGCCGGCGTATTCCGCCACCGCATCGACGTCTGTGAGACTGCTGACGAGGAGGAAAACCCTCCCCTCAGCGGTCAGCACGCGCTCGACGTCGTCGATGAACGGGTCGACGAGCCGGCGCCCGTCTTCGCCGCCGGAGAGCGCTCGTTCCATCCAGTCGTCCCACTCCCGGTGCTCGGGCGTCGGGAGGTACGGCGGGTTGAAGGTGACCAGGTCGAAGACGCTGTCTCTGAACGGGGTGAGCAGGTCTCCACGAACGGCGGCCACCCCCTCCTCACGGGCTTGCCGACACGCGACTGGATTGAGGTCGGAGGCGACGACGTCCGCGCCCGCGTCGGCGAGTGCGCTGGCGACGTATCCTGACCCAGTGCCGACGTCGAGGGCGCGCTCCCCAGCGCCTACTTCCTCGCGAGCGGCAGTCGCCAGGAGGTGCGAATCCTCCGCTGGCTGGTAGACATCGGGCGTCTCGCGACGCTCGGCGAGCGACGGACGGCCGCCGTTGTCCCGACTCTCGCCGTCGTCGTTTCCGTCTGCGTCAGTCATACTGTGTCAGCGTCAGTACCCACCCGGATCACCGACTTCGTACGCTAGCGACGCCAGGTCGGCGAAGGTCGCCGGCGGGAGTTCGCCGGCCCGTTTGCTCATCAGCTCCTCGTCCGCGGCGTCGACCACTGCGTCGGGGTCTCCCAGGTCCGAGATGTGGGCGGTGTTCCGGACGGCGTTGCGCATCGTCTTCCGGCGCTGGGTGAAGATGGCCTTCAGGAAGTCGAGGAAGAACTCGTCGTCGGGAACGTCGTAGTCGGGGTCCCGGGGCGTCGTCCGGACGACGGCGCTCTCGACGCGGGGTTTCGGGTCGAACGCTTCGGCGGGAACTATCTCGACGACTTCGACGTCGGCGTAGTGGCCCGCGGTCACGGAGAGCCGGCCGTAGTCGTCCGTCCCGGGGTCGGCGGCCATCCGCTCGGCGAACTCCTGCTGGAACATCAGGACGAGTGGCTTGCCCAGGGGGAGCAAGCGGAAGGCTATCTCGCTCGACGCGCCGTAGGGGAGGTTCGAGACGGAAACGTCGAAATCGGGGAGGTCGACGTCCAGTGCGTCGCCCTGCAGGACGGTGAGGTTGCCGGCCTCGACGGCGTCCGCGAACTCCTCCCGGAGAAATTTCGCCAGTTTTCGGTCGCGCTCGACGACGGTGACATGGTCCGCAGCGGCGAGCAATCGGTCCGTGAGCGCGCCAGTCCCGGCGCCGATTTCGAGAACGTGGCCGAGGTCGAGGGAGGCGGGGTCCGGGTGGCCGCCGTCGTCAGGGGCGTCGACATCGTCCTCGTCGCTGCCCGGGTCGGCGTAGCCGGGGAGCCGGTCGAGGACGCGGTCGTCGACGAGGAAGTGCTGGTCCTTGTTCGGGTCGCCCCGGACGCCCGCGCGTCGCCTGAGTCCGTCGGGGTCCCGGAAGTCGGGGTCGTCCGTGGTTCCGGCGCCGCCGGTCACTCGTCTTCCTCCTCGCGGCGGGCGAACGTCCGGTACTTCAGGTCGTCGTCGCGGAGCTCTTCGATGATCCGCTCGACGAGCACCTCCGAGGGGTCGTGGAGGCCGCTGACCCGCGACTCGATGTCGTCGAAGCTCCCGAACGGCTTGCGCTTGCGCTCGTCGAGGATGGTGTTGCGGAGCTTCTTCCCGATACCGGGCAGGAGATTCAGTTGGTGGAGTCGCAGGGTGATGGGCTGGGCGTCGTTGTAGAAGTCGACGAAGCGCTGCTCCTCCTCGGCCACGATGTCGTCGACGGCGTAGTCGAGTTCGGACTGGGCACCACCCGAGAGCTCCTCGTACTCGATTTCGTGAATTCTGTCGAACGCGTCGCTCTCGATGCCGAGACGGTCCCCGATGTTGACGCCGGCGTCCTCGGCGACCACGGCCTCGTAGAGACGGAAGTCCTCGAGCCCCATCGCGTAGGCCAGTGGCTGTTTCTGGTACTGCGGACGGTCGTCGTCTGCCTTCCCGTGTGGCAGGAAATCCAGCAAGACGACCGTCTCGCCACTGTCGCCCCCCTCGGAATCGTTCATGACCGATGGTATGTCTAGAACCCACTTAATGGCGAGGGTCAGGAGAACGCGGCGTCAGGGAATCTCTCCCCCGGCAGTCTACAAACAGACGGCGCCGTCCGTCCTCAGAAGTCGGCGAGCGTGTGCTGGTCGCGCTTCAGGGCCCGGCTCTCGACGCCGAACTCCGCGGTGACGTGCCGGGCGAACTCGTCGGCAAACCCGTGGTGGGTGAAGACCCGTTCGGGGTCGACGGCCTCGACGACCGCCGTCAGTTCATCGAAGTCGCAGTGGTCCGAGAGCGGGAACGCGACGTCGTAGCCGCGCCGGTACCGGTAGGAACTGTCCACGGCCCAGCCGGAGAAGCCGGCGTCGACGGTCTCGGCGTCGCCGACGAGGCCGTCGACGAATCCCCGCCGCTTCTCGTGGGGCGGTAGCACGACGGCGTCGCCCGGGCGGAGGTCGACGTCCGCGTCGAGCCGCTCGACCGCGAACGAGACGTCCCGGTGGGCCTCGATCACCCGGTTGACGTCGGCGACGGCGTCGGTGACGAAGACGCGGTCCCGGCCGGCCCGGGTCGCCAGCATCTGAAGCTTCTGGGCTCTGCCGAGCGCGTACCCGTAGAGGAGGACGACCCGGTCCATCGTCTCCCGGAGCCAGTCGCGGATATCGGCGAACACCTCGTCGGTCGGCGGCAGGCGGTACTCGGGGCTGCCGTAGGTCGTCTCGATTACGAGGTCGTCCGCCGGTTGCGGGTCGAATCCGTCGAGGAACAGGCGGTCGCGGGTGCAGACGTCACCCGTGTAGCAGACCGTCCGGCCGCTTGCCGGGTCGGTGACGTAGGCGGCGCGCGACCCGGCGACGTGGCCGGCGGGACGGAGGTCGATGTCGGGATGGCTCCCGGCTTCGAGCGGGTTCGCGAGGTTCCGCCGCTCGGTGGCGAGGGCCGCAGTGAGGGGAGAACAGACGAGCCCACGTGGATTCGTGCTGGTGGTGTGGTCGCCATGGGCGTGGCTCAGCACGGGCACATCGCCCCCGTCGCTCCCGTCGAAGACGACGGTCTCGCCTTCGTGGAAGTCGAGCGTGATGCCGCGCCCGAGCGACACGTCGAGGGACACGTCCGTCGGCAGGCGACGGCCGGGCATAGGGGTTCCGGACGGTGGTCTCGCGAGGGGGTCGTGCACCGCTCGCGCGGCGGGCCATGGGCCAGGTCGAGTGACGAGTCCGGAGAAACAGCGGCGGTGAAAAGGCCGACCGAAGAGAACTGACGGGTGAGGCGTGCCTCAGGCGTACTGCTTGACGACGTTGAGAATCTCGTCGAGTTCGTCGCCGGAGAGCGAGTATCGCTCCTGGGCGAAGACGGCGCGGAGTTCGTCCCGGTCGAGCGGTCGGAGGTTCGCGATCTTGTAGGCCGTCGCCTCGTCGACCTTCTCCAGCTCCTGAAGCTGGTCGACGAACTCCTCGGACTCCTCGACGTCGAGCTCGGCGAAGCGGTTGACGTGCTCGATGGCGCGCGCGAGCTCGTAGCGCATCTCGCGCTCCTCGTCGACCGCGCGGTCGGCCTCGATGTCTTCGAGGATTTCCTTCGTCTCGGCGAGGGTCAGGTACTCCTCGTCGAGCTTCTTTTTGAAGATGGTCATCCCTTACTCCTGGTGTCGGAGGTGCGCCGCGGTGACGATGATCGTCTTCTCCTTGCCGCCGTCGTTGATCTGCACCTTGAAGGCGTCGCCCTGCTTGCCGACGACGGTGCCGGTCTGGCCGTCGAAGCGTGGGTGGAATCGACCGTCCGATACGGAGGGGTCCGTCTTGAGGTGGACCTTCTCGTCGGTGTCGAACTCCTCGATGGCGCGCTGGGGCGGGCTGGTGCCCCGCTGGCGGGGGGTGTTCTTGAGCTTGTTCCGGGTTCCTTTCTTGGGTCCGTTCGAACTCGGCATTCGTGCGGTTTGGTTGTCCGCTCGCCCTAATAAAACGTCCGTTCCCGTTTTCTCGAAGCCGGGATCCTTCGGTCGTGACTGCTCGCGTTCGAAGCGGACCGGAAGAAGGAACCGACTAGATGCGGCCGACGTTCTCGACCGAGACCGACTCGACGCCCTCGACCTCGGTGAACGCCTCCTCGACAGCCTCAGTCCCGCCGGAGTCGTCCGGGACGATGACCGTCGGGAACAGCGCAACGAGACCAAACGCGACGTCGTCGCGTTCGAAGCCGTTGATCTTTGCGCCTTCGGAGAGCGCGCCTTCGAGGCGCTCTTGGAGCGCGTCGAGGTCGACGTCCGGACTCTGGGGCATGACCTTGATCTTGGCTGCGACTTTCCCCATGATTATGGCCCTCTGAACCCGCAGTCGGGACACTCGTAGAGGTTGCTCTGCTTCCGGCACTTGGCGCAGCGGTAGATCTGCTGGCCACAGTCCGGGCACTTGAACGCCGCCGCGTTCGTCCCGGCGATGTTGATGCCACAGGAGACGCACTTTTGCGTCCGCTTTTGCTGGCTCTCGCTCATACCACTCACTATCGGACCGCCGCTTTTAACGGTTACCAAACCGCGTCGCAGTCGTGCGAGTCGTTGTCTAGGTCCGGCTCGCCCGGTCAGCTCCCCGGGAGGATGTCGCCGAGGGCGGCGCCGATGCTCATGGGCAGGAGCGCGACGAGACACGTGCTCAGCGCAATTCCGGGCTCGCCCCAGTTGATGCGTCCCCACGCGGTTAGCAACAGTAGCGACATGACGAACGCCGTCCCGAGGACCCCGGCGAGCCGGTGTGGGATCACGCCGAGAAACCGGTGGCGCACCCGCACGTCCTGTATATCGGCGACGTAGAGGATGCCGACGACGATGGCGACGGTGGCAGCGACCGTTCCCGCCAGGAGGAACGGACGCGTCGCGAGGAACTCGCCGGCCTCGTTGGTCCCGCCCTCGACGGCCATCGGGATGCCGAACAGGAGCGCGCCCAGGACCGCTTCGGAGAGGTCGGCCCGGTCGAAGCCCCAGACGACGCGGCCGAATACAGCGTCCTCCTGGGCCTCCGTCGCGGTCCGCATCGCCTCGCGGACTCGCGCGCGCTCGTCGGGGTGGTCGACGAGGTCCGCAAGTTCCTCCAGTTCGTCGAAGAGGTCGCCCATGTCGGGTGACTCGTCGCCCTCTGGCGCGTCTCTGTCGGCGCTGCGCTCGGAACGCCGGGAACTCATCCGTCGTCCGGGCCCGCCGGCCCACCCGGTTCGGGCGGCGTTCCCGCGTCACTTTCCAGACCGGGACGGCCGCGCACGATGGGCGTCGCGTCGGCGGGACCGACGCGTTCGCCGTTCTCCCACTCGTAGAATCCCTCACCGGTCGTGACCCCGAGGGAGCCGTCACTCACTTTCTCCCGGAGCAGCCCCGGCGGGTCGAACCGCCCGTCGAGCCGGTTGGCCAGGTCTTCGAGCGCGTCGAGGACGTTCCCCAGCCCCATCTGGTCGGCCAGCGCGAGCGGACCGACGGGGTGGTCGCGGCCCAGTTCCAGCGCCCGGTCCACGTCGGGCACGCTGGCGACGCCCTCCTCGACCATGCGGACGGCTTCGACGATCATCGCCAGATCCAGGCGCGTGCTCGCGAACCCTGGGACGTCGCGGACGAGTAACGGCGTGGCGTCCAGTCCGTCCACGAACCCGACCGCGCGCTCGCGGGTCGTTTCGGTGGTCTGGTCGGCGACGACGACCTCCACGAGCGACGACTCCTCTGGGTCGACGAAGTGGAGACCGACGGCCCGTCCAGGCTTGCGGAGGCCAGCGGCCACGCCCGTCACCGACACGGCGGCGCCGGTGGTCGCGATCAGCGTCTCTTCGTCGACGGTCTCTTCGACCTCGGCGACGAGTTCGCGTCGTGTCCGCTCGTCCCCGTCGGTCGCGTCGACCACCACGTCAGTGTCGCCGACCGCGGCGTCGAGGCCCGTCGTGCCGTCGATCGCTGTCAGCGCCTCGTCGCCGTGTCGTTGTTCGATAGCGTCGATGGCGTCCATGACGACGTTCGCGTCCCCGTCGTGGAGGCGGACGGCGTAGCCCGCGAGCGCACACCGGCTCGCGATGGCTCGGCCGTCCCCAGTGGCGCCAAGTACGGCAACTTCCATGCGACGTACCCGGTCGCGTGACCGGATAAGCTTTTGCGACCGGGACGCTCACACCCCCGAACCCAGTGTTAGCAGTTGACAACCAAACCTTTATATGTCTGAAATCGTTCTCCCTAAAAGAACACATGGAGCGGCCCACGCGCACGCGCGAGCAGGAGGGGACGCAGGAGCAGGAAACAGAGGAGTCCCAGCGAACCTGTCCGGAGTGTGATTCGACGGAGATCACGTCCGACGGTAGCGGGGAGCTCATTTGCGAAGACTGCGGCCTGGTCATCGAGGACGAGAACATCGACCGCGGGCCCGAATGGCGCGCGTTCAACCACTCGGAACGGCAGAGCAAGTCCCGCGTCGGCGCACCGACGACGCAGACGATGCACGACAAGGGGCTGACGACGACCATCGACTGGAAGGACAAGGACGCCTACGGCCGGTCGATTTCCTCGAAGAAACGATCACAGATGCACCGCCTGCGCAAGTGGCAGGAACGTATCCGAACCAAGGACGCGGGCGAGCGGAACCTCCAGTTCGCGCTCTCCGAGATCGACCGGATGGCCAGCGCACTCGGGGTACCGCGCTCTGTGCGAGAGGTCGCCTCCGTCATCTACCGACGCGCGCTCAACGAGGACCTCATTCGCGGGCGCTCCATCGAGGGCGTCGCGACCTCGTGTCTGTACGCCGCCTGCCGACAGGAAGGCATCCCGCGCTCGCTGGAGGAGGTCTCGGACGTCTCCCGCGTCGAACAGAAGGAGATCGGGCGGACGTATCGATACGTCGCCCAGGAACTCAAGCTCAAGATGGAGCCGGTCGACCCCAAGCAGTACGTCCCCCGCTTTGCGAGCGAACTCGAACTCTCCGAGGAAGTCCAGTCCAAGGCCAACGAGATCATCGACGTCACTGCCGAACAGGGCCTGCTCTCGGGCAAGTCCCCGACCGGCTACGCCGCGGCGGCCATCTACGCCGCCTCGCTGCTGTGCAACGAGAAGAAGACCCAGCGCGAAGTCGCCGACGTCGCCCAGGTCACCGAAGTCACGATTCGGAATCGGTATCAGGAGCAGATCGAAGCGATGGGGATCCACTAACCGGTTGCGCCCGTCCGTTCCGCGGTTTCTCTGCTTTCTCGCCGAGCAGCGACTGCAGTGTCGCTCCGCCGGTCACTGGTCTATCCGACCGCAACAATGATACCGGGGGCCAGTCGATACGCACGAACGAATCGATGTCCGAGGACGCCGCTCCCGGCCGCGACGAGCCAATTGCGTCGTTACTCGCGGTGTTCGACGACCCGTCCACGGGTCGCCGTCGGCTCCCCGGACTCGTCGGGAAACTCGACGCCGACGCGGAGTCGGTGCGTCTCGGCGCTGCGTGGGCCATCTGTCACGTCGCAGCCCACCTCCCGGACACGGCCGCCTACCTGACGCGCCGTCTCGCCGACCGGATCGACGACGAGGGGCCGTCTCTCGAAGCCGAACTGGCGTTCGACTACGTCGCGGCGCGGTACCCGGACGCCGTCGCCGAGGAACTCGCGGCGATGGAGACCGAAGCCGAGAGCCGACCGCGGTACTGGCCGGTCGAGGGGAGCCTGGCGAGGGCGAACTACCACCGACCGGCCGTCGGCGAGCGAGACGTCGGGCGGACGCGACTCGCGGGTGAGGGAAACTCGTCCGGGCCGCAGCGCGTCTACACCGACGACGGGTCGTCCCACGACCGCCTGCAACGGGGGACCGACCCTGCTGCCGGCGATGCGGTGGATGGAGACGAGGCCGACGACGGCGACGACGTGTCTAGCGAGCGGCCAGACGCGAGGTCGGCGTCGTCGAAGGATAGCGACGGACAGTCGATCAGCGACGCCGGCTGGCAGCCCGCGGACGATATCTCGTCTGTCGTCGCCGACAGCCGGTTCGACCAGCTGACGGTCCTCGCGAAACGTCGCCGGGGCCGGTACGCTGACGTCTACCGGACGATGGGCGTCCTTGACGGCGAGCAACTCCCCGTCGGCCTGTCGCTCTATCACCGACCGTCGCAGGGGTCGGAGGCGTTCGTGACGGCCATCGACGAGCGACTCGCCCGGTGGGCCGGCGTCGACGACCACGACAACGTCGTCGCCGTCTACGACTGGGGCCTCGACTCGCGACCGTGGGCGGCCACGGAGCACATGGGCTTCAGTCTGGCCGACCGCGACCGACTGGAACTCTCGGAGGCACTTTTCAACGCCAGCGAACTCGCGGGCGCCGTCGCGCACCTCCACGAGAACGGCGTCGTCCACGGCGGCATCGACCCCGGGAACGTCGTCTACTCCGGCAACGTCATCGACGAGGACGAGGTCCAGCCGCCGCTGCTGGACGACGTCGGTCTGCTCCACGTCGTGCGAAACTACTTCGATCCGACCGAGCGACTGGACCCGCGCTACGCTGCCCCGGAGTACTTCGACCGGCGCTTCGGGCGAATCGACCACGCCACCGACGTCTACCACCTCGGTGCACTGGTGTACCTGCTGTTCACCGGAGACCCGCCCTACGACGGCGAATACGGACGAATTAGGGACCGCGTCCTGACGGACCCGCCGCCGCGACCGAGCGACGTCGTCGCTGTCCCAGACGGCCTCGACGACGTGGTAACGAAGGCAATGGCTCGCCAGAAACTCCAGCGATACGAGATGGTCACGCACATGGAACAGGAGTTACGCCGGATAGCGACGGAGGACGAGCCATGATCGCCGCCGTTGAACTGGGGCTGGACCTGGTCGGCGGGAACCCCAACCTCACGTTCATCTTCTTCATCGCGCTGGTCCTGCTCGGCGTCCTCGGCCTGCGATTTACCTTCTACGCGTACCGCAACGACCGGGCGGCGGATCTGGCCGGCCAGGAGTCCCTGTGGCGGACGCTCGCCTTCGTCGGGGTGACTGCCGTCCTCTTCGCGCTGCTCGGCGTCGTCGACATCGTGAGTTCGCTCCAGACGCCGTACCGCCGCGGAGTCATGCTCGCCCACGTCCTGCTGCTCGCGCTCGTGCTCCAGTCGCTGTACCGCAATTCGGTGCCAACCGGGACACCAGGGTCGGGCGCGGTCGGTCCGGGTCGTCCTTTCTGGCTCGCGGGCGCCCTCGTCGTCGTCGGCGTCACCGCCGGGACGGCCTGGAACGCGGACCACCACGCCGTCGCCGCCCTCGAAGGAATCGCCGCGCTCGCCTTCCTCGCGGTGGGTTTCGTCGTCGGCCGACGCGGGACGTCGGCTTCACGCGTCCAGGGCACCGTCGTCGACACGCTCCTGCGTCACCTGCTGCCGGTGTTGCTGTTTGCGTCACTGATCCCCATCGCCGAACTCGCCGTCGTCGCCGGCCTGGACCAGGTCGTCGTCCTCCACATCCAGGTCGTGTTCGTGATCATGACGGCGACGGCGCTGATGACGGCGACTATCAAACTCAGACAGAACCTGGCCGGACTCTGAGCGACCTTCCTACTTCGCGCAAAAATCGCTGTGATCGGTGATGAATCCGTCGACGCCAGCGTTCCGGGCCGAGACGGCGCCGACGCTGTCCCGGATGGTCCAGGCGTTGACCGTCAGGTTGGCGTCGTGTGCCCGCGAGACGAACCGCTCGTCGCAGATGTCCCAGTGAGGGTGGATAGCGGTGCAGTTGAGGTCGGCGGCCCGGGCGAGCCGTTCCTCTGGGTCAGCCTCGACCAGGAGTGCTCGCGGATAGTCGGCGAGCACGGTCACCTCTGCGAGCACGCCCGCGTCGAACGACGATATCAGGACGCCGCCGTCGTGGGCGCCGAGGACGTCGACGGCATCCGTCGCGAGGCCGTTTTCCTTCAGGTCGACGTTTATCCCGGCCGAGGGCGGGAGCACCTCGAGCACCTCCGCGAGCGTCGGAATTCCCTCATCGCTTCCGAGCACGTTCAGCTGGGCCAGTTCGGCCTGCGATAGCTCCGCGACTTCACCGGTGCTGTCGGTCACCCGGTCGACCGTCTCGTCGTGGACGACGACGAGTTCGCCGGTGCCACACCGCCGGACGTCGACCTCCACCCAGTCGGCGATGTCGGCGGCGCTCGCGACCGCTCCCACGGTATTCTCGGCGTACTCCCCAGCGAACCCGCGGTGGGCGATACAGCGCATGGTCGTCCGTCGCCGGGGCGGGTAAAGTGCTTTCCCGTCCCCGCAGGCCTGACAGCCCGACGAAACTTTATCTTGCGTCCGTCCGTCGCTCCGTCCATGAGCGTCGACTTCGATTTCGGTGACGACGTCGTACTGATCACGGGCGTCGGCGGGGCGCTGGGCAGTGCTGTCGCGCGGGCGTTCGACGACGCGGGCGCCACCGTCTGCGGCGCCGACGTCGTCGCCCCGGAGAGCGAGGAGTTCGCCCTCGACCCCGACCGCGTCGACTTCTACCAGGGCGACTTCACCGAGGAGTCGGAGGTCAAGCGCGTCGTCGACGACGTTGTCGCGGACCACGGCGGCCTGGACGCGCTGTGTAACGTCGCCGGCACCTGGCGCGGCGGCGACCCCATCCACGAGACGGACGTCGATACCTTCGACTTCCTGTTCGACGTCAACCTCAAGACCACGTTCCTCGCGTCGAAACACGCGCTCCCCCACCTCCAGGAGCGCGAGGGCGCGATCCTCTCGGTCTCGGCCCGGTCGTCGCTCGAAGGCGGTGAGGGCGACGGGATCTACCGCGCGACGAAAGCCGGCGTCCGCCTGCTCACCGAGACCATCGCAGCGGAGAACGAGGGGACGGTCCGGGCCAACGCTATCATGCCGAGCGTCATCGACACCCCGATGAACCGTGAGATGATGCCCGATGCTGACTTTTCGAAGTGGGTCGACCCGGCCGACATCGCCGAGGTCGTCATGTTCCTCTGTTCGGACGCGGCAACGGTGACGAGCGGTGCTGCGGTGCCGGTGTACGGGGAGGCATGAAAGTCCCGGCGAGCGCGACGGCGCGAGCAGCGTTTCATGCCGAGTGAGGCCTGAATTCAGGCGGGTGTGGCCCGCTCGCGTCGTTACCTGACGAGGTACGACTCGCCGGTGGGACCGAACCGGCCGAGGTCGGCCTCGCGCCGGTAGTCCGTCTCCTGCAGGGTAACGAGCGCGTCCACGAGGCCCGATTCGTCCTCGTCCGTCCACTCCAGCGGTTCCTTGATCGGGTAGACGAGCCAGCCCGAGCCCATCACCTCGGTCGCGTGCAGTTCGTCCATGTCGACGTCGTCCGGTGACTCTGCCGTCGCGACGGCGAAGACGTGGCTCGTCGCCCGTTCGCCGACGGGGAGGAGGACGTGGGCGGTGATGGCGCGAAACTCGGAGTCGAACAGTGGTTCGAGGTCGTCGTATGACGCCTGGGAGGGCGTTCCGTCGACACTGCACATGTGGAGATACGAGAGGTAGGTCTTGCCGACGTCCGGTGGCGTTCCAGCGCTATCGAGCATGCCCGCCTCGACGAGGGCGTGCTGGAGGCGTTCGCCGCTCTCGGACCCGGTGAACGGGATTCCGGACTCACTGCCGCCGTGAATACCCGGGTGGTCGCCGACGACGTGGAAGTGGGCGTTGGCGTCGCCGTATCCGGGGACGAACCGGTCACAGCCGGGGTCGAAGCCGAAGGGGTTCGAGAGGGACTCCGCGACGTTCTTCACGCACGGACGATGGCGACTGGAGGTCAAAACTCCGACGGTCTGGCTGCCTCGAAAATTCTACACGTTCGATCGATCGGATCCGACAACCCTTTTTCCGTGCCCCCACGTGCCATACCATATGTACGCGATCGGGAGGCGCGGTGTGTCGTGACGCACGAGGACCGGGTCGAGGACCTCCGCGAACGCAAGGCGGCCGCGGAACGGGGCGGGGGCGAGGAACGCATCGAGGCCCAGCACGAGAAGGGGAAGCTGACCGCGCGCGAGCGCATCGATTACTTCCTCGACGACGACAGCTTCGTCGAACTCGACCAGCTCAGGGAGCACCGGAGCACCAACTTCGACATGGCGGAGAAGCAGGTGCCTGGCGACGGCGTCGTCACGGGCTACGGCGAGGTCGAGGGCCGCAAGGTGTTCGTCTTCGCCCACGACTTCACCGTCTTCGGCGGGGCGCTGGGAGAGGTGTTCGCCGAGAAGGTGTGCAAGGTGATGGACAAGGCCGTCGAGACGGGCTCGCCGATCATCGGGCTCAACGACTCCGCGGGCGCCCGCATCCAGGAGGGAATCGACTCGCTGGCGGGCTACGCCGACATCTTCCACCGCAACCAGCAGGCCAGCGGCGTCGTCCCGCAGATTTCGGCGATCATGGGCCCGTGCGCCGGCGGCGCCGTCTACTCGCCGGCCATCACCGACTTCGTCTACATGGTGAACGACACCAGCCACATGTTCATCACCGGTCCCGACGTCATCGAGACGGTCACCGGCGAGGAAGTCGGCTTCGACGAACTCGGCGGGGCCCAGACCCACGCCAGCGAATCGGGGGTCGCTCACTTCACGGCCGACGACGAGAAGGCGGCGATGGACGACATCCGGTATCTCCTCTCCTATCTCCCGCAGAACAACGTGCAAGATCCGCCGCGCGTGGAGCCGTGGGACGACCCCGACCGGGCCGACGAGGAACTGATCGACGTCGTTCCGGACGAACCCCAGAAGCCCTACGACATCGTCCGGGTCGTCGAGGGCGTGATGGACGAGGACTCCTTCTTGGAGGTGGCCGACTCCTTCGCCCGCAACATCGTCACGGGCTTTGCCCGACTGGACGGCCACAGCGTCGGCGTGGTCGGCAACCAACCCCGGGTCAACGCCGGGACCCTTGACATCGACTCGTCGATGAAGGGCGCGCGCTTCGTTCGCTTCTGCGACGCGTTCAATATTCCCATCGTCACCTTCGTCGACGTCCCCGGGTTCATGCCCGGCAAGGACCAGGAGACGGGCGGCATCATCAAACACGGGGCGAAATTGCTGTACGCCTACTCGGAGGCGACGGTGCCGCTGTTGACCGTCATCACCCGGAAGGCCTACGGCGGCGCCTACGACGTCATGGCCTCCAAACACGTCGGCGCGGACGTCAACTACGCCTGGCCGTCGGCCGAAATCGCAGTGATGGGTCCCAAGGGCGCGGTCAACGTCCTCTACGACGACGAACTCGACGCGGCGGAGAACGTCGAACAGCGCCGCGCGGAACTCATCGAGGAGTACCGCGATGCCTTCGCGAACCCCTATACGGCGGCGGAGCGCGGGTTCGTCGACGACGTGCTCGAACCGCGGGACACTCGGTCGCGACTGATCGGCGACCTGGAGACGCTCCGGGGTAAACGAACGGACCGCCCGGACCGGAAACACGGGAACATCCCGCTGTAGCATGACTGCTACAAGTGAGGACGTCAGGGACGACGCGCTCGTCGACGCTATCGCACAGGCGCTCCCGTCGGCGAGCGACGACGAGGCGGCCGCCATCGCCGTCGCTATCGGTGCCCACGTGCGAGACAGCGAGCGAGCGGCCGCGGCGGCCGCCGCCTCGTCGGGCAGCGAGGAACCGGACTGGGATGGTCGCGAGTGGACCTTCGCGGGTCGCATCGAGGCGACCCAGCACCGAACGATCCGGATCCGAGACGACGCACCGGGCGACGAATGGACGGCAGCAGGGCGGACGGACCGAATGTAGATGCAACCGACTATGACCGAAATCACACCTCCTGGCGAAGGCACCTGTTCTGGACCACGGAGCGGCCGTTCGGGCGGCCGTGCTCCGCATAGTTTTAAGGTCGGACTACCGGTACAGAGTGGTATGATTGACAAATCCCGGACTGGCCGTGCGGATTTGTACGGACGGCGTCGGAGCGACCGCGCAGTGGCGCTCGACCGTCCACGGACGAACGGGACAGGGAGGTCGGTCTGATGTTCGACAAAGTGCTCGTCGCGAACCGGGGCGAGATCGCGGTTCGCGTGATGCGGGCCTGCGAGGAACTCGGCGTCGGAACGGTCGCCGTCTACTCCGAGGCCGACAAACACTCGGGGCACGTGCGATACGCCGACGAGGCCTACAACGTCGGCCCGGCCCGGGCGGCCGACTCCTACACCGACCAGGAGGCGATCGTCGAGGCGGCCCAGAAGGCCGACGCGGACGCGATCCACCCCGGATACGGTTTCCTGGCCGAAAATGCGGAGTTCGCCGCCCGCGTCGAGGAGACCGAGGGAGTCACCTGGATCGGCCCCGCGAGCGAGGCGATGGAGTCTCTCGGAGAAAAGACCAAGGCGCGGACGATCATGCGGGAGGCCGACGTTCCCATCGTCCCGGGCACGACCGAACCAGTCGAGAGCGTCGAACAGATCGAGGCGTTCGGCGAAGAACACGGTTACCCACTCCTGATCAAGGCCGAGGGCGGTGGCGGCGGCATGGGCCAGGAAGTCGTTAGCGGCCCCGAAGAGGCCGAAGAGAGCCTGGAGACCGCCCAGCGTGAGGGGGAGGCGTACTTCTCGAACGCCTCGGTCTACCTGGAGCGGTTCCTCGACAACCCGCGCCACATCGAAGTGCAGATCCTCGGGGACAAACAGGGCAACGTGCGTCACCTCGGGGAACGGGACTGCTCGCTCCAGCGCCGTCAGCAGAAAGTCATCGAGGAGGGGCCAAGCCCCGCGATTACCGACGAACTCAGGGAGAAGATCGGTGAGGCCGCCCGTCGCGGCGCCGACGCCGGCGATTACTACAACGCCGGGACCTTCGAGTTCCTCGTCGAGGACGAGGACCGCAACGAGGAGGGCCTGCTCGACGCGGATTCGGACTTCTACTTCCTGGAGGTCAACACCCGCATCCAGGTCGAACACACCGTCACGGAGGAGCTGACGGACGTCGACATCGTGAAGTGGCAGATCCGGGTCGCCGCCGGCCAGGAACTCACCTTCGCGCAGGACGACGTCGAACTCGAGGGCCACGCGATGGAGTTCCGCATCAACGCCGAGAACGCCGCCAACGAGTTCGCGCCCGCGACCGGTGGTGAGTTCGAGGTGTACGATCCGCCGGGCGGCATCGGCGTCCGAGTCGACGACGCCGCCAGGCAGGGCGACGAGCTGGTGACCGACTACGACTCGATGATCGCGAAGCTCATCACCTATGGGTCGGACCGCGGCGAGTGCATCGCCCGCGGGAAGCGGGCCCTCCCCGACTACGACATCCAGGGGTTCCCCACAATCATCCCCTTCCACCAGCTGATGCTCACCGACGAGGCGTTCCTCGCCGGCAGGCACACGACGAAGTACCTCGACGAGGACCTCGACCCCGAACGCATCGACGAGGCCCAGGAACGCTGGGGGACCGAGCCCGCGCCCGCCGACGGCGACGACGAGGAGGTCGTCGAGCGCGAGTTCACCGTCGAGGTCAACGGCAAGCGCTTCCAGGTCGAACTCGAAGAGCGCGGCGCGCCCGCCATCCCCGTCGGCGACGTCGAGCAGTCCGGCGGCGCCCAGCGACCCGACCGACCTGGCGGTGGTGGCGACTCCGGCGGTGGCGGCGGCACGAGCGCGGCCGGCGACGAGGTTGCCGCGGAGATGCAGGGCACCATCCTCGAAGTGAACGTCGCCGAGGGCGACGAGGTCGAAGCGGGCGACGTCCTCTGCGTCCTAGAGGCGATGAAGATGGAGAACGACATCGTCGCCGAGCGCGGCGGGACCGTCACCGAAGTCGCCGTGAGCGAGGGCGACTCCGTCGACATGGGCGACCGACTCTTCGTGATAGAGTAACGGTCGCTTCCGAGCACGTCACGGGACGAGATTTTCTTCGCACTCGTTCGTCAGCCCGGCTTGGATGCGTTTTTGGTCGTCGGGTGAACACCGGTGAGTATGCAAGCAACGCGGCGCCGCGTGCTGGACGCCCTCGCCGACGGACCCGTCACGGGGCCCGAACTGGCCGACTCGCTGGACGTCTCGCGGGCGGCGGTGTGGAAACACGTCGAGGCGCTCCGCGAGGCCGGCTTCGAGGTAGCGAGCGACGACGCGGGATACGTCCTCGACGCCGTCCCGGAGTTCGGCGCCGAAGCCGTCGAGTTCGGCCTCGACGCGCCGTTCGAGGTGGAGTATCACGACACCATCGACAGCACGAACCGTCGTGCCCGGGAATTGGCCACCGAGGGCGCCGGCGACGTGGTCGTCCTCGCCGACGAACAGACCGGCGGGAAGGGCCGACTCGACCGGGCGTGGTCCTCGCCCAGCGGCGGCATCTGGCTCAGTCTCGTTCTCAGGCCCGAAGTCCCCGCTGCCCACGTCCCGGCGTTCACGCTCGCGACGGCCGTGGCGGTGACCCGCGCCGCGCGCGAGGTGGGCGTCGACGCGCGGATCAAGTGGCCCAACGACGTGGTCGTCGGTGACGACGAGAAGAAACTCGCGGGGATTCTCACCGAGACGCAGGGCGAGGCGGACCGCGTCTCGTGGGTCGTCGTGGGCGTGGGAATCAACGCCAACGTCGACGTTGCCACCCTCCCGGCGGAACGGGGCGTGACGAGCATCCGCGAGGAAGTCGGCGACGTCGACCGGCGGGTGTTTACCCAGCGTTTGCTCGAAGCGTTCGACGAGTTGCGAGAAGACCTCCCTGCCGCTGTCGAGGAGTGGACCGAGTACGCGTCGACGCTCGGCAAGCGAGTCCGGGTCGAGACGCCGGGCGAAACCGTCGAGGGCGAGGCCGTCGACGTCGAATACCCCGGCGCGCTCGTCGTCGACACGGGCGACGAACGAGTCACCGTCACGGCCGGCGACTGCGAACACTTGCGGCCGGTCTGACTACTGATCTATCTGCGTAAGCGGCGGTTCCTCGCCGGATTCCGGTTCCGTCTCCGTCTCTGCGCCGACGCGAACCGTGACGACGGGAACCGACGACCGGCGGACGACGTGTTCGGCGACGCTACCGAGCAGCAGGCGGTTCAGCCCGCCGCGGCCGTGGGTTCCCATCACGATGACGTCGCAGCCGGCGTCCTCCGCGCAGTCGATTATCTGGGCCGCGGGCGCGCCCTCGGCGACGGTCCGGTCGACGTCGACGCCGTCGGGCATGCGCCGCTGTGCTTCCTCTACCGCGGCGTTGCCCTCCTCCTGCATCAGGCCGTGAATGCCGTCGAGCGACGCGTCCATCGGCATCGTCGTCAGGCTCGCCGTGTCCACCACGTAGAGGACGTGAACCGACGCGTCGTGGATGCGAGCGAGTTCGCCCGCGTGGTCTATCACTCGCGTCATCCCCGCGGACCCGTCCGACGGGAGCAGTATGCGGTCGTACATCGTCCTATGCTAACAAGTTGCAGGGGCGGGCGGTTAAGCGTTGCCGGGGGTGACGACGCGTTCGACGTCAGAGACACCAGCGCGACGGACGACGGCCCGGACGATCTCGCGCGCTCCGGCGAGGTTGTGGGAGTCGTCGTCGAGCACGAGCAGCCGGGCGTCGCGGCCCTCCTCGACGAGACCACAGTTCAGGCCAGCCATCTCGGCGCCGTTGACGGTCGCCATCCGCAGGACCTCGGCGGCCGGGACGTCGGCGAGTTTCGCGGTGAACTCCATCTCGCGGAACATCGACGGGCTGTTGAGGAAGACGTTGTCTGTCCCGAGCGCGACCGTCGTGCGCTCGGCCAGTTCCGCGATGGGCGCCATTCCGACGCCGGTGACGAGGTTCGAGCGCGGGCAGACGGCGACCGGAATCTCGCTGTCGGCGACCCGGTCGAGGTGGACGTCATCGGCGTACACCATGTGGACGAGGAAGTCCGGGTCCAGGTCCAGCGCGGGATTGATGTCCGATGGGTCGACTTCGCCGGCGTGGATGCCGAACAGTTTCCCCGCCTCCGCCGTGGCCGTGCGCTCCCGGCCGAACTCCGCGTCGTTCGCGCCGCTGGCGCCGAATCCGTCGCTGGCTTCCATCGCCTCGACGGTCTCGCGTCCCAGGACGACCGATTCGAGGTCCGACCCGGAGAGGGCTTCCTCGATGGCCCGGACGCCGTCGACGCCGCCCTCGCGGAACTCGACGAACGCGCCCGTCCCGGACTGCTCCATGAAGCCGAACGACCGCTCCATCGCCGCGACGAGTTCCTCGTGGCTCGCTTCCCGGAGCAAACGATGCTTGAGCCCGTCCGGCGGCGCGACGAGTTCCTCGAGCGAGAGGCCGCCGCCGGCCTCCTTCGCGATGGAGTCGCCGACGTGGGTGTGGGCGTTGACGAACGCCGGCAGGATGAGACGGTCGCTGTCGACGTCGGCGGCCTCCACTGCCGTTATCTCGCCGTCCTCGACGACGACGCGTCCCCGCATCGGTTCGAACGCCCGGCCGTACAGAATCGTGCCTTCGAGTTCCATAGCTGTGGTTCCCGTCACGGTCAGTTGAACTCGTCGAGTGTGGCGTGGATTCCGGGCCTGACGTCGCGGACGCGAGCGCCGTCCAGTTCCAGGCCGAGCACGCGGATGGCCGCGTCACCGACCCGGTCGGCGACGTCGGGCGGCGCGTACACCCCGAGACGCCACTGGTCGTGCTGGGCGGCACGTAGCGCGCTCACGAGCGTGGACTGCTCGGCGAGGGGGCGGACCTGGCCGTTGACGACGACGCGGCTGGTCGACTCGGTCATCGACGGTTCGTCCGGGACGTCGAGGACGACGTGTTCGGGGTCGACGTTGGCCGAATCCGCAACCTCGCGCTCCAGCGACCGGACGCGCTCGTGGTCGCTTTCGAGCAGGGAGTCCGGAACCGCGTCCATCTCGGCCCAGACGGATCGTTTATACAGCGTCCGCCGACTCAGCCGTCTGGCGAGATCGGCCGTCGCCTCACACTCCCGGAGCGCGACGAGGAGGTCGCTGTCGTCCCAGCGGCGGAGGTCTGCTGCCTCGATCTGGGTCTCCGCGAGCAACCGTTCCGTCGCCCGGCGCAGCATCGACTTCGCGATGCGCGCGACGTGGTGCTGGTAGACGGTCGGGTTCATCAGCGCGCGGGCGAGCAGTAACGATTCAGCCGTCTGGACGTTCCCCTCGTCGAGGACCAGGTCACCGTCGACGAAGCGGAGTTCACGGACCAGTCGCTCGTGATCGATAGTGCCGTAGGGCACGCCGGTGTGGTGGGCGTCCCGCACGAGGTAGTCCATCCGGTCGACGTCGAGTTCACCGGAGACGAGCTGACCGAGTTCGCCCTCGCCCGCCACGAGGCCGGCGACGCTGTCGGGATTGAGGCCGTGTTCCGACAGGACGCGAGCGACGTCGCCCGTTCCGAGCAGTTCGTCGACGTCGTCGTGGTACAGCCCCGTTTCGCGGAAGACCAGTTCCTCGATGTTGTGGCTGTATGGCGAGTGGCCGACGTCGTGGAGGATGGCCGCCGCGCGCACGCGCTCGGCCTGCTGGCCCTCGATTCCCAGGTGGGAGAGCGCCTCGTCGGCGAGGTAGTACACGCCCAGCGAGTGCTCGAAGCGCGTGTGATTGGCCGACGGGTAAACGAGCGTCACCGTTCCCAGTTGCTTGACGTGACGTAACCGCTGGACGGGTGCGGTGTCGAGCAGCGCCTCGGCGACCCCATCGAGTTCGATGTGGTCGTGGACGCTGTCTTTTATCGTAGTCATGCCTGCTCCTTCGCGCCGTTTTACTTTAAAATGCGTTCCTCGAACGGCCTGCTATCGCCCGCTCCACACGACCCGGTTCAGGCGAAGTGCGCGAGCAGTTCGTACAGCTCCCCGCGCCGTGCGTTGCCTGCCTCTTCGGCCGCTGCGGGCGAGCGCCCCATCTCTTCGACCGTCTCGATAGCGTCGACCGGGTCGTAGTCCCGCCCGTGGACGAGCCACGCGGCGAGGACGTGGCCGGTGCGACCGATGCCGGCCAGACAGTGTACCACCACCCGTTCGTCGTTCGCGACGGCGTCGTCGAGGAAGGGAAACAGCTCCGTCTCCAGCGTCTTCGCATCCGCGAGGTGGTGGTCGGCGACGGGGACGTGTCGAACGTTCTCGGGACCGAACGCTCGTTCGTATCGCCCCTGGTCCGCGTCGGTGCTGGCGAACTGGTCGCCCGAGAGCAGACAGCAGACCCTCTCGATGCCCCGTTCGAGCATGAAGTCGACCCACGCGTCGACGGCGTCGTCGTGCGCCGCGGTCGAGTGCCAGCCGGGGCAACAGGCACCATAGACGCGTTCCTCTTCGGGGGCCGCCGGCGCGAACCGGTGGCCGTCGGTGGGGGACCCGTTTCGTGCGTCGGGCATTAGGCCGACAGTCTGCCCCGACCGACTTGAAGGTAACACCGCAGTTCTCAAGGCTGACAACTGGGGCCGAACGGCGGGGACAGACGACCGTGGCAGCCGACCGATTGTGTAACGTTTTATCACGACGCTACCCCCTACGTCGCTCTATGGTGACGTTCCTCTCCGGTGGCACGGGGACCCCCAAGCTGCTCGCCGGCGCAGACCCGGTCTTTCCGCCCGCCGAGACGACGGTCGTCGGCAACACCGGAGACGACGTCGAACTCGCGGGCCACCTCGTCTGCCCGGACCTCGACACCGTCCTCTTTCTCGACGGTGAGGTCCTCGACCGGGACCTGTGGTGGGGTATCGCGGACGACACCGCGACTACGCACGACGAACTCCACCGCCTCGCCGACGAAGCCGGCCTCGAATCCGGGCCGCGATACCTCTCTGCCGAGGCCCAGACCGCCGGCCGTCCTCTCTCGCAATGGCGCCGGTTCTCCGGCGTCGCGGAGTTCATGCACATCGGCGACCGCGACCGCGCCGTCCATCTCACCCGGACCGGACTGCTCGACGAGGGCCGCTCGCTCACCGAGGCCATGCAGTCGCTCGCCGATGCGTTCGGTCTCGAACGAACGCTCTTGCCGATGTCCGACGACGCCGTCGCGACCATCGTCCAGACGCCAGACGGTCCACAGCACTTCCAGGAATGGTGGGTCGCCCACGGCGGCGACCCCGTAGTCGAGGGCGTCGAGTTCCGCGGGGCCGACGAGGCCCGACCGACCGACGCCGTGCTGACGGCGCTCGACGATCCGGTCGTCGTCGGCCCGTCGAACCCCGTCACGAGTATCGGCCCGATGCTCGCGCTGCCTGGGTTCGAGGAGCATCTTCAGCAAACGCCCGTCGTCGCCGTCTCCCCGTTCGTGGAGGACGAGGTGTTCTCCGGTCCGGCCGCGGACCTCATGTCTGCGACGGGCCGCGAACCAAGCACTGCCGGCGTCGCCGAGGCGTATTCCTTCGCCGACGCGTTCGTCCTCGACGACGCCGACGACACCGAGCTGGGCCGTCCCGTTGTCAGGACCGACACGGCGATGGACGACGCCACCGACGCCGAGCGCGTGGCGCGAGCGGTGGCGGACGCGCTGGAGGTCGCCTCGTGAGCTCTCCACCCCTGTTCGAACCCCGCGTTGCCGCCGCGAGTCTCAGCGGAGCGTCGGACGCAGACTGGGCACGTACCGCTGCCGAGTACATCGGCTGTGCGTTCCTCGGCGGGATCGCTCTGGACGAGCCGACTCGTCGGGCGGCCCGGAAGCTGGTCGACCGTGACCGTGAGGAGTTCCTCCCGGCCGATCCGCACCACTTCGTCAACTCGCAGCTCCGGGCCCTCGACGACGTCCCGATTCGGCCGGCGGTGAACGTGCGGAGTTCGACGCTCGTTCCGCTGGAGGACGCGGCCGACCTCTGCCGCGACCACGACGCGATCCTGGAGATCAACGCCCATTGCCGGCAAGAAGAGATGTGTACCGCCCGCGCGGGCGAGGCGTTGCTCCACCAGCCCGGTCGGCTGTGCAGGCAGGTCGAGGCGGCGACGGCGACCGGTGCGACGGTCGGTGTCAAGGTTCGCGCCGAGGTCGACGGGGTGGATCTGCCGGCACTCACCGCGGAACTCGATGCCGCGGGCGCCGACCTGATCCACGTCGATGCGATGGACTCCGAATCGGTCGTGGCCGACGTCGTCGACGCCGTGGACGCGTTCGTCGTCGCCAACAACGAGGTCCGCGACGAGGCGTCGGTGCGGGAGTATCTCGAATACGGGGCCGACGCCGTCAGCGTCGGCCGCCCGAGCGACGACCCGCGAGTCCTTCGGCGCGTCCGCGAGGCGACCGACGCGTGGTTCCGGGAGGAGGCCTCGCCGTGAGGTCCGTCGCCCAGAACGCCGAACTGGCGTTCCTGCTGGAGGTGACGAGCACGCCGAAACCCGGTAACGTCGACCGTCGCCACGAGTACGACGACCTGCGGTTCGAGCACTTCCTGGCCGGTGCGGTCGGGGCCCGGCCGGGTTTCGACCTCGCCGCCGACGGTGGTCCGATCGGTGAGGCCTTCGAACGTGCCGTCGAGGGCATGTCTCACCAGCGCGGCGGCAACACCCAGTTCGGCGCGCTGTTGCTGGTCACGCCGCTCGTCGCGACCGCTGCGTCCGGCGAGCTGACGTCCGAGCGGGCCAGCGACGTCGTCTCGGCGACGACCGTCGAAGACGCCGCGGGGTTCTATCGGGCGTTCGAGCACGTCGACGTCGCCGTCGACGACCCGCCGGACGACTTCGACGCGCTGGACGTCCGACGCGGGAGCGATGCCGTCCCCGAACTCGAATCCCGGGGCCTCACGCTCGCAGACGTGATGAACCTCAGCGCAGACGTCGACGGTGTAGCGGCCGAGTGGGTCGACGGATTCCGCCGGAGCTTCGAGGCGGCGGCCGCGATCGAGCGACGCGATGGACCGGTTCCGGACCGCGCGGCGCACGTCTTCCTCGAGTTGCTCGCCGACGAGGTCGACACGTTCGTCGTGACCCGGAATGACCGCGAGACGGCCGAAGAAGTCACGCGTCGAGCCCAGGCGGTCCTCGACGGCGAGGAGGACCCGGAGGCTCTGGCCGACGAGTTCGTGGAACGCGACGTCAATCCGGGGACGACGGCCGACATCGTCGCGGCGGCCCTCTTCATCGCGCTCGAACGGGGGCTCCAGGTGTGACAGAGTTCGACGGCGACGCGGACTGGCCGGTCGAACTCCGCGGCGTCACCGAATCGCTCGTGACGACGCTCGGGCCGAACGACCGGTGGAACGTCGCCGTCCTCGGTCTCCACGCCCCGGACGACGCCGCCGATCCAGTGAAAGCACGGACGTGGGGGCGAACGCGCACCTTGCGGAACTTCCGTGAGCGCGGTGAAGGGTACGTCCAGTTCGTCACCGACCCCGTCGACTTCGTCGAGGCAGCGTTGACTGTCCGCGAGGAGTCGGAACCGGTGCTCGCGAGCGCGGACGCGTGGGCTCGCGTAGACGTGACCCGTACCGACGAGGGAACCGACGGGGAGACCCAGTGGGTCGAGTGGGAGCTCCGGCCGGTCGAATCCGCAGTCGAGAACGAGACCGTTCCGACGATCAACCGGGGGTTCAACGCCGTCGTGGAGGCGACGGTGGCTGCATCACGGCTGGACGTCCCCGCCTACGACACCGCTGTGTTGCTGGACCGGCTCGTTCACCTGGAGTCGGTCGTCGAAACCTGCGGCGGCGAGCGTGAGCAGGCGGCGTTCGCGGCGCTCTCCGACCACGTGGACGTCCAGTGGTGACGTCGGCAGTGGCGACTGTGTATCGGTCTGGGGCAAGCAGGCGACGGAATTCGGTACTCCGCAGTGGTGTGTCGCGCTATCGCTGGCCACTGCGGAGCGATTCTCAGATCACGTCGCGTGCTGGTTCCCTCTTCCGTGATAAACTCCCGCACTGGCCCGGACCGATTCGAATCCTTTTAGGGCCCAACGAGGAAACTTTCCCGCATGGCAATCAAACCGGCGTACGTCAAGAAGACGGCCAAGATCCTGATGGAGCGGTACCCCGACGCGTTCGGCGACGACTTCGAGCACAACAAGGACGTCGTCACCGAGCTGACGAACATCGAGTCCAAGGGCGTTCGCAACCGCATCGCGGGCTACGTCACCAGCAAGCAGGGCGCGACGGTCGAAGCGTAAGTTCTGTCTTCTCGCAGTTCGCTCGTTCGTGAGAATTTCGGCGAGCGGTTGCTCTCCCGGGAGGGTGGACCGCCGTTACTGTTCGACTTTTGTGCGGTCGGAGTGACGCTTGCGGTGGACGATACCCTGGTTGTTCGCCGTGCGGTAGACGAACTGGCGGAACGCCTCGCCCGTCTCGCTGCCTTCGTCGAGGACCATCGGCTTCCCGTCGTCGCCGCCCTCCCTGACCGACGGGTCGAGGGGAATCTCGCCGAGGAACGGCATCTCCGTCTCTTCGGCGAAGTCGCGGCCGCCGCCGCTGCCGAAGATGTCGTGGTCGGAGCCGCAGTCCGGGCAGTGGAACGTGGACATGTTCTCGACGACGCCGAGCACGGGGGTGTCGTGACGTCCGAACATCTGGAGTCCCTTCCGGGCGTCGTCGAGCGCGACGTCCTGGGGAGTGGTGACGATGACGGCACCGGAGACGGGGACGCTCTGGAGCAGGGTGAGTTGCGTGTCGCCGGTGCCCGGCGGAAGGTCGACGATCATGTAGTCGAGGCTCCCCCAGATGACGTCCTCCCAGAGCTGGGTGAGGACGCTGTGGACCATCGGGCCGCGCCAGATGACCGGGTCGTCCTCGCCCAGCAGGAAGTCCATGCTCATGAGCTTCATCCCGTACTTCTCGGGTGGGACGATCTCGTCGTCCTCCGTGGCTTTGGGGTGTTCGTCGGCATCCAGCATCCGGGGGACGTTCGGGCCGTAGATGTCGCCGTCGAACAGTCCGACGCGGGCGCCCATCTGGGAGAGGCCGGCGGCGAGGTTGACGGCGAGGGTGCTCTTGCCGACGCCGCCCTTGCCAGAGGCGACGGCGATGATGTTCTTGACGCCCGGGAGCACCTGGTCCTCCGGGTCGACGTCGCGGTCGACGGTCGCGGTGAGGTTGATCTGTTTGTCGGTGTCGTCGAGCGCCTGCCGCACGTCGGCGGCGATGGCGCTCTCGGTGGGGGAGTAGGGCGCGCCCAGCGCGAGGTCGATGTCTATCGAATCGTCTCCTATCTCGACCTCGTTGACCAGCCCGAGGGAAACGATGTCGTCCCCGAGGTCAGGGTCGTCGACCACGCGCAGGCGCTCGCGCACGTCCGCTTCGTTCATGGAGTAGGGTAGGTAGTCGGCCGGCGAAAAGGATTGTGACGTGCGTACGACGACTTCGGTGGGGCAATCGTGTCGACTGGTCGATGACTTTCAGGGTCGGCGGAAGGTGTAGACGACTGACTGCGAGTCGGCGTCGAACTCGACGTCGATGGATCCGCCGTCGTGGTCGAAGGCGAGTCTGTCGGCGGGCCCCTCGAAGTCGTGCAGCGCCATTCCAGCGTCGACGCTGCCGTCCGGTTCCACGGCGAAGTGCGCGCTGGCACCGAACTCGGCGACGAGCGTCCCGTCGTCTCGCTCCGTGACGGCATCGGCGAACTGTTCGAGTGCTTCGGCGAGTGCCGCTCTGTCTGTGGGGTCGACCACGGTGGGCGTCATACTCGACTATAGTCTCCCCGCGTGCAAGTGGTTCACGCCCGATCGGCCGTTTCGTTGCGTTTAAATATGGGGGGCGTGGATTCACAGGTACAACTCGTGTAGGGGCGTCGGGTCCCGAGTCCGTACGAGCGGGCGCGAGTACTAACCGACTGTGTGTCCGTTGGACGCACGCCGAAGTGTCGTGGTAGCCAAGCCTGGCCCAAGGCGCAGGGTTGCTAACTCTGTGGCGTACAGCCTCCGGGGTTCGAATCCCCGCCACGACGCTCACAACACAACAACACATGAGTGCAGAAGAACCCGAGAACACGGAAGAGGAAGCGGATGAGGAGGAGGACATCCGCTACTTCGTCCGTATCGGACAGACGGACCTCGACGGCACGAAGAGTGTCGAGCGAGCCCTCACAGACATGAACGGCATCGGGCGACGCGCCGCGCGGATCATCTCCGAGAAGTCGGGGATCGACCGCCAGGCAACGCTCGGCCGTCTCGAGGACGACGAGGTCGACACGATCGTCGACCTCGTGCAGGGCTACGCTGACGAGGTCCCGGAATGGCTCGCTAACCACCAGAACGACTTCTACACCGGTGAGACGACCCACGAGGTCGGCAACGACCTGCAGATGCAGCGACGCCGGGACGTCAACCGGATGCAGATGATCGACTCCTACAAGGGCGTTCGCCACCAGCGCGGCCAGAAGGTCCGCGGGCAGCGCACCAAGTCCACCGGTCGTACGGAGGGCACCATCGGCGTCAACGTCGAGGCCATCAAAGAGGACATGGCCGAGGAAGCCGCCGCCGAAGAAGAGGAGGGTGACGAATAATGGCGCTCGGTAGCAACACCAAGTTCTACGAGACGCCGAACCACCCCTATCAGGGCGAGCGCATCGCCGACGAGTCCAACCTCGTCGGGCGCTACGGCCTGAAGAACAAAGAAGAGCTCTGGCGCGCCCAGTCCGAGCTTCGTGGCTACCGCCGCGAGGCCCGGAAGCTTCTGGGTCGTGCCGAGGGCGAGGGCGCAGCGGACGAGGCCGAGGAGTTCCTGGCCCGTCTCCAGCGCTACGGCGTCCTCGACGAGCAGGACGCGCTCGACGACGTCCTGTCGCTCGACGTGACCGACGTCCTGGAGCGCCGTCTCCAGACCGTCGCCTACCGCAAAGGGCTCGGTAACACGCCCGACCAGGCGCGACAGTTCATCACGCACGGTCACATCACGGTCGGCGACGCTCGCGTCACGCGACCGGGCAAGACGGTCGAAGTCGACGAGCAAGGCGAACTCGGCTTCGACGAAAACAGCTCGCTCGCGGACGAACTGCATCCCGCGCGAGCGGAGGACCAAGAATGAGCGAATCACAGGACGACAAGTGGGGAATCGCCCACGTCTACGCATCGTTCAACAACACCATCATCACAATCACGGACCAGACGGGCGCCGAGACGCTGGCCAAGTCCAGCGGCGGGACGGTCGTCAAGCAGAACCGTGACGAGGCGTCGCCGTACGCGGCGATGCAGATGGCCGAGGTCGTGGCCGAAGAGGCCAAGGCCCAGAACGTCGAGGGCGTGCACGTTCGCGTGCGCGGGCCCGGTGGGAACCAGCAGAAGTCCCCTGGCCCCGGTGCGCAGGCGACGATCCGGGCGCTGGCACGTGCCGGCCTCGAGATCGGCCGCATCGAGGACGTGACCCCGATCCCCCACGACGGGACCCGCGGTCCCAAGAACGCAGGATTCTGACCTATGGCTGGAGAATACGAAGTCGAGTTCGTCGAACGCACCGACCGCGAGGCCCGGTTCCTCGTGCGCGGCATCACGCCCGCGTTCGCCAACGGCATCCGCCGGGCGATGGTCGCGGACGTGCCGACGTTTAGCGTCGACCAGGTTCGCGTCATCGAGAACTCGAGCGTCATGTTCGACGAACAGATCGGCCTTCGGCTGGGACTCGTCCCGCTGACGACCGATCTTGGCGACTTCGAGGTCGGCGACGAGGTCACGCTGTCCATCGACGTCGAGGGGCCGGAGACGGCTTACTCGGGTGACCTGGTCACCAGCGACGACTACGTCCAGCCGGCCGACGACAACGTTCCGATCATCGACCTGAAGGACGGCCAGCGCCTCGAAGTCGAGGCCGACGCCGTCCTCGACCGCGGCCGCGAACACGCCAAACATCAGGGCGGCGTCGCGGTCGGCTACCGACACCTCCAGCAGGTGGAGGTCGTCGGCGACACGGGCGAGTTCGAGGACGAGGAACCCCACATCCTGCGAGGTGTTATCGAGGACGACGGCGAGTTGATCCTCACCGACGAGTTCGGCAACGACCTCACGAACCGCTATCCCGGGAAGGAACTGGCAGTCACCGACGTCGAGAACGCGTTCGTGTTCCACGTCGAGACGGACGGCTCTTTCACCGTGGACGAACTGACACTCCGCGCCGTCGAGTCGATTCGAGACCGCGCGGACGAACTGCGCGAAGCAGTACAGCTGTAAGCGAGAATGACCCCTGCCCCCACCGCACCGATGACCGCGACGCCCCACGGCTATAGCGTGAGGACCGAAAGCGGTTTTAGGGGGCATCCAGAACGAACTACTACGCGCAGGGATAGCCAAGTCTGGCCAACGGCGCAGCGTTCAGGGCGCTGTCCCGTAGGGGTCCGCAGGTTCAAATCCTGCTCCCTGCACTTTTCCACAGGAGGAACGTCATGAGCAAGACCAATCCGAGACTCAGTAGTCTCATCGCCGACCTGAAGTCGGCCGCCCGCAGTCAGGGCGGCGACGTCTGGGGCGACATCGCACAGCGGCTCGAAAAGCCGCGGCGAACCCACGCTGAAGTCAACCTGGGGCGCATCGAGCGCTACGCCCGGGAAGACGAGACCGTGGTCGTGCCGGGCAAGGTGCTCGGCTCCGGCGTCCTGCAGAAGGACGTCACCGTCGCAGCCGTCGACTTCTCCGGTACCGCCGAGCAGAAGATCGACCAGGTCGGAGATGCCGTATCACTCGAACAGGCAATCGAAAACAACCCCGAAGGCTCGCAGGTACGGGTGATCCGATGAGCGTCGCCGAATTCGACGCCGACCTCGTCGTCGACGCCCGCGACTGCATCTTCGGTCGCGTCGCCTCGAACGTCGCCCAGCGCGCCCTCGACGGCGAGACCGTCGCCGTGGTCAACGCCGAGCAGGTAGTCATCACGGGCCGCGAGGAGGACATCCTCGCGAAGTTCCAGAAGCGACGGGAGATCGGCTCCGACCGCGGACCGTACTACCCGAAGCGACCGGACGGCATCTTCAAGCGGTCCATCCGCGGCATGGTGCCACACAAGAAGCCCCGCGGCCGCGAGGCCTTCGAGAACATCCGCGTCTACGTCGGCAACCCCTACGAGGGCGACGACGACCACGAGGCGGAAGTGCTTGAGGACACCTCGCTCGACCGACTGTCGAACATCAAGTTCGTCTCGCTGGGAGACGTCAGCGAATCTATCGGAGCAAACGTAACATGGTAACGAACACCTCTGGCAAGAAGAAGACGGCCATCGCCCGCGCGACGATTCGCGACGGCGAGGGCCGCGTACGCGTCGACTCCCGGCCGGTCGAACTGGTCGAGCCGGAGCTGGCACAGCTCAAGATGCTGGAACCGTTCCGCATCGCGGAGGACGAACTCCGCGAGACGGTCGACGTCGACGTCGACGTCGAGGGCGGCGGCGTGATGGGGCAGGCCGACGCGGCCCGCACCGCCATCGCACGCGCCCTCGTCGACCACACAAACGACGCCGAACTCCGCGACGCGTTCATGGAGTTCGACCGTTCGCTGCTGGTCAACGACGTTCGCCAGTCCGAATCCAAGAAGTGGGGCGGCCCCGGCGCGCGGGCCCGCTACCAGAAATCCTACCGCTAAGGTGATATGATATGATGGTACCGGTCCGGTGTTTCACGTGCGGCAACGTCGTCGGCGAGCACTGGGAAGAATTCAAGGCACGGACGCGCGAGGCCGAGGACCCGGAGGACCCCGAGATGGTCCTCGACGAACTCGGCGTCGAACGGCACTGCTGTCGCCGGATGCTCGTCTCGCACAAGGATCTGGTCGACATCGTGGCACCGTATCAATGATGGCGCAGGAAAATCGCTACGAGAAGGCGCGGATCATCGGGGCGCGAGCGCTGCAGGTCGCCTACGGTGCACCCGTCCTCATCGACTCCGAGCAGACCCAGCCCATCCTCATCGCGGCCGAGGAGTACGACGCTGGGGTCCTGCCCTTCACCGTCCGACGAGGCAAGAACCAATGACGCTGATCACCGACGTTCGGCTCCGTCGCGTCCTCGACTCTCGCGGCAACGCGACCGTCGAGGCCGACGTGCTGACGGAGTCGGGCGGCTTCGGGCGCGGCAAAGCCCCGAGCGGCGCGAGTACTGGTGAGTACGAAGCCATCGAGCTTCCTGCCAGCGAGGCCATCGCCAACGCCCGTGAGGACGCGATTCCGCGGCTCGTCGGTGAGGTACACGCCGGGAACCAGCGCGACGTCGACGCGGCGCTCCACGCCGCCGACGGCACGGACGACTTCTCCGGCATCGGCGCCAACAGCGCCGTCGCTATCTCGATGGCCGCTGCGAAGGCGGGCGCCGACGTCATCGGCGCACCGCTGTTCCAGCACCTCGGCGGCACCTTCCGGGGCAACGAGCTCCCGACCCCGCTGGGCAACGTCGTGGGCGGCGGCGAACACGCCGCCGACGCGACGCACATCCAGGAGTTCCTCTCGGCGCCCATCGGGGCCCCGAGCGTCTCCGAGGCCATCTTCGCCAACGCCGCGGTTCACCAGGAGGTCCACGACATCCTGACCGAGCGCGGCATCGCGGCCGGCAAGGGCGACGAAGGCGCCTGGGCGCCGTCCATCGACGACGCCGAGGCGTTCGAAATCGTCGACGAAGCCGTCGAAACAGTCGCGGACGACGTCGGCTTCGCCATCCAGTTCGGCCTGGACGTCGCCGGCGCCGAACTGTACGACGAGGACGAAGACGGCTACGTCTATGGCGACGAGGTCCGTTCCACCGAGGAACAGATCGACTACATCGCCGCCCTCGTCGAGGAGTACGATCTGGTCTACGTCGAGGACCCCCTCGACGAGAACGACTACGAGGCGTTCGCCGACCTGACGGAACGGGTCGGCGACCAGACGCTGGTCTGCGGGGACGACCTGTTCGTCACCAACGTCGAACGGCTCTCCCGGGGCATCCAGCTGGATGCTGCAAACAGCATCCTCATCAAGCCTAACCAGATCGGCACGCTGACTGACACGGTCGACGCCATCGAACTCGCCGTCGAAAGCGGTTACGAGCCGGTGGTCTCCCATCGGTCGGGCGAGACCGAGGACACGACCATCGCACACCTCGCCGCCGCGACCGCGGCCCCGTTCATCAAGACGGGCGCAGTCGGGGGCGAGCGCACCGCCAAGCTGAACGAACTGATCCGAATCGAGGACAACGCTGTATGAGCGGCAACGAAAACGAGGGTCTCGACGCGTCAGAACCCGACGACGAATCGGCCGACGCGGCCGACGAGGAGGTCGTCGAGGAGACGCCGGACGCCGAGGAGACCCCAGACACCGAGGAAGCGCCCGCCGACGCCGACGCCGACGAGGCCGACGCCGAGGCCGAACAAGAGATCGAGGAGCCCGAATCAGGCCCCAGCCTGGACGAGGACGTCATGCCCGACGAAGAGGCGGACCTCCTCATCCCCGTCGAGGAGTACCTCGGCGCTGGTGTTCACATCGGGACCCAGCAGAAGACCAAGGACATGGAGCGGTTCATCCACCGTGTCCGGACCGACGGTCTCTACGTGCTGGACGTCTCGATGACGGACCAGCGGATCCGCACCGCCGCGGACTTCCTGGCCAACTACCAGCCCGAACTGATTCTGGTCGCCTCCTCGCGCCAGTACGGTCGGTTCCCGGCCGAGAAGTTCGCCGAGTCCGTGGGCGCCCGCGCCCGCACCGGTCGCTTCATCCCGGGGACGCTGACCAACCCTGACTACGACGGCTACATCGAACCGGACGTCGTGGTCGTCACCGACCCCATCGGTGACTCCCAGGCAGTCAAGGAGGCCATCACGGTCGGCATCCCGGTCATCGCGATGTGCGACTCCAACAACACGACGTCGAACGTCGACCTCGTGGTCCCGACGAACAACAAGGGTCGCAAGGCCCTCTCCGTCGTCTACTGGTTGCTCGCCAACGAGACCCTCGACCGCCGCGGTTCCGACACCGTCTACGCGCTCGAGGACTTCGAGAGCGACCTCTAATTCGCGCGCCACTTCGTCACTTTTCCCGATAATCGTTCGCAGACCTGTTGGTACGTCAATCACGGCTGCCCGGTGAGCCACTGCGCCACGACCGTCCACGGCTCCGTCGCTCACCGACGAGCGCCTGGTAGGCCGATGCCGAGCGGCTCGCTGTATCATCGAACGCGAGCGGAGAGCCGGTGATGAGGGAGGAACGCATTTCTGCCTGCCATGGCAACAGTTAGTCATGGAAGAAGGCGCGACGCTCGTCAACGCCGTCGTCGGTGCCGTCGTCTCCGTCGTGGGTAGTATGGTCGTCCCGGTCGCCCCGCTCCTCGGCGGTGCGGTGGCGGGCTACCTCCAGGGCGGGACGCGCTCGGACGGGCTTCGAGTCGGACTCATCTCTGGGCTCATCGCCGTCGTCCCCGGAGCGTTGCTCGGCATGCTCGTCTTCGGAATCTTCGGTTCGCTCCTGCTTGGCATGGGCCCCGGAACAGACGGTATCGGCCTGGGGCTGTTCAGTCTCACCTTCGTCGTCGTCTTCCTGCTCGGCGTCACCGTCGTCATGGTCGGCCTCAGCACGCTCGGCGGCTGGATCGGTAACTACGTCAAGTACGACACGGACGTCGACCTGTAAATGAACCGCGATAGCGCGCTCGTGGCCGTCGGCGTCGGCGCTGCCGTCACCGTCGCCTTCTCGTTCGTTCCGTTCTCGTCGGTGCTCGGCGGTGCCGCGGCCGGTGCCCGTCGCGAGGGGGGCTACGGCTGGGGCCTCGCTGCCGGGACCGCCACGGGCGTCACCGCGGCGATTCCGCTGGGGATTCTGTTCGCGGCCGCGTTCGCCATCGTGGCGTATCTCGGCTTCGGTGTCCCACCGTCTTCGCCGGCGTACGATCTCTATCTCGCCATCGTCGCTCTCCTCTTTCTGCTGTACACGATCGGCCTGAGCGCCCTGGGGGGTGTCGTCGGCGTCTGGATCCGTGCGAACACGACGTGGAACCTCGATTTGGTGGAACTGTTCGCGGTATCCGACCGATAGCGGGTGTCTCGCTTGTCGGTTCACGCGGTCGCCAGCCCTTCCCTTCGGTCAGGCTCGTCCGCCTCTCACGGTTCGCTTCGCTCACCGCTCGTTCTTTCGGCGGCCCCTCGCTGCGCTCGGCGCCGCCCACCGCTCGTACGACGACCCTTCCCTTCGGTCAGGCTCGTCCGCGGCTCACGGCTCGCTTCGCTCACCGTTCGCAAGTAGCCGGCCCCTCGCTTCGCTCGGCGCCGGCCTTCACCCGAAAACGCCTAACCCCCTCGATACACAGGACCGTCCATGGTAACAGCGAGCGCTCCCGGCAAGGTGTATCTGTTCGGGGAGCACGCGGTCGTCTACGGGGAGCCGGCGGTCCCCTGTGCCATCGAACGCCGGGCGCAGGTGACCGTCGAGGAGCGCGACGAGGGGGTCCGTGTCAACTTACAGGACCTCACCATCGACGGCTTCACGGTCGAGTACGACAGTTCGGACGACGACAGGCCAGACGTCGACGTCTCAGACTCGCTCGTGGACGCGGGCATGGGCTACGTAAACGAGGCGATCGAACAGGCTCGTAGCGCGGCCGACGCGCCGGACGCGGGCTTCGACATCACCGTCGAAGGTGACATTCCGCTCGGCGCGGGCCTGGGCTCGTCGGCGGCCGTCGCTGTAGCTGCGATCAGGGCCGCGACGGCGGAACTCGGCGTCGACCTGGACGCGAGGGAGGTCGCCGAACGGGCCTACCAGGTCGAACACGCTGTCCAGCGGGGCGAGGCTTCGCGAGCGGACACGTTCTGCTCGGCGATGGGCGGCGCCGTTCGCGTCGAAGGGGACGACTGCCGGACTGTGGACGGCGTGGACAACCTCCCGCTCGTCGTAGGATACGACGGCGGCGCCGGCGACACTGGTGCACTCGTGGCCGGGGTCCGAGAGGTCAAAGACCGGTACGAGTTCGCGGCGGACACCGTCCGAGCTGTCGGCGACCTCGTCCGTCAGGGCGAGCGTGCACTCGTCGAAGGTGACGTCGAGGAAGTCGGACGGTTGATGAACTTCAACCACGGGTTGCTCTCCGCGCTGGGGGTCTCCTCGCGCTCGCTCGACAGCATGGTCTGGGCCGCTCGCGACGCCGACGCGCTCGGGGCGAAACTGACGGGCGCGGGGGGCGGTGGCTGCATCGTCGCCCTCGACGAGAGCGAGGACGCTCTGACCGCGCTCAGCTATACGCCGGGCTGTGAGGACGCCTTCCGAGCCGAACTCGACACGGAGGGAGTCCGGATCGAATGAGTGGACCGAACACCGGCCGATCCAGCGGGAGCGAGACGCTCGTCGTCAAACTCGGCGGGAGTGTCGTCACTGAGAAGACGGAACCGGAGACCGTCGACCGCGACGCGCTCGCAGATGCGGCGCGCGCGCTCGCCGCTGTCGACGGATCGCTAGTCGTCGTCCACGGCGGCGGGAGCTTCGGTCACCACCACGCGGCGGAACACGGAGTGAGTACGGCCGAGGGAACCCGAGATGCGGGGAGTGCACTGGCTATCCACGGCGCGATGGTCGAACTGAACCGCGTCGTGGTTGACGCGCTCCAGGACGAAGGCGTCCCGGCGTTGCCCGTCCACCCACTCTCGGCCGCGTCCCGCGACGGCGACGGCGAACTCTCGCTCCCGACGGCACAAATCAGGGGCATGCTCGACGAGGCGTTCGTCCCGGTCCTCCACGGCGACGGCGTCGTTCACGCCGGCGAGGGCGTCACCGTCCTCTCGGGGGACGAACTCGTCGTCGAACTCGCTCCCGCACTCGAGGCCACCCGGGTCGGCGTCTGTTCGACCGTGCCCGGTGTACTGGACGGCGACGACGCCGTCGTCGATCGGATCGGGTCCTTCGACGAAGTCGCCGACGTCCTCGGGGCGAGCGAAGCGACGGACGTCACCGGCGGGATGGCGGGCAAGGTCCGCGCGCTACTGGACCTGGAGGTCCCGGCCCAGATTTTCGGTCCCGACGCCCTGGCGTCCTTCGTCGCCGGCGAATCACCGGGGACGACGATCGACGCGCGGTAACTCCCTCGAACGGGCGTAACATATTTGACTGGCGTTGATGATTGTCACAGACATGGTAGCTGTAGGGCTCCCCGGCGTGTTCAAGTACGGGGCCAAATTTCTGGGATATCTCGTCGCCGTCGTCGTGGCGGCCGGCGTCCTCGTCGTCGGCGGCATCGCGCTCGCGGCGACCGGCGGCCTGAATCTGGTGGCCCCGTCACTGGCCTCTCTCGCGACGGGAAGCGCCATCGCGGGTGCGCTCCTCGCACTGCTCGGTGTCGTCGTCGGCCTTTCGGGACTGCTCGGCCTCGTGCACAAACTGCTCGCGGACGCTGCGGCCGTCGCCGTCGCGTCCAGTGCAGCGTCGACGGCGTCGACGGCGTCGGCCGATGAGGGCGAAACCGACGAGACCGATACCGACGAGGAACCGGAGACCGCTGGGGACGGGGAATCTATCGACGCGGACCAGCCCGCTGTCGCCGCTGATTCCGAAGAGACGCCCCTCGACGGCGGAGACAGTACGGGAACTGTCACCGAGGATCCGGCGACCGACCGACCGGTCGACGACGAAGTCGCCGGGGAGCGCCCGGCCGCAGCGACGAACGGACCGGGAGCGCCCACTGAACAGCGTGGTGGCGCCCCGTCGCCTCCCGCTGGCGATTCGGGCCACCAGTCCGACGACAACGCTGGGTCGTCACCGTCGCGCGCGGACGTCGAGAGCCACCCTCACGCCGACGATTTCGTCGACGAGTCTTCCTCGGACGACGACTGGACGGACTCGAAGTACGCGACCGGGACCCGACGCGAAGCTGTCACGGCGGAACCATCGGCGTCCCCGGAGGACGGTGACACCGCCGCCACCGACGATGGGCCCGGGGCGGAAGACGAGGATCGCGCCGAGTGGACACCGCCGGACCCGGCGGAGTTCGAGCAATCGACCGACGAGACGCCGCCCGACGGAACGGCGGAATCGGCTGACGACACGGTGGTCGACGACGTCGGGTCCCAGCCCGAAGACGAGGTCAGGACGTGGGACGACGTTCAGAGCGCCTCCGCTGGAAACGGCATCGAGACCGACCAGGGGACGACGGACGTCGGCCAGACTGAACCCGCCCCGGACGAATCCGCAGCGGCCGACGACGCGTCGGGCGGGGACGAATCGCGGGACCTGTTTGCCCAGGACGAACCGAACTTCGCCGACCCGGATCCGGACGAGACTGGGGGCGAGGGCGGTGCGACCCAGGCAGACGACGATGATGGGGACGAAAGCGAGGACCTGACCCTCGCCGACGAGGGCGTCTCGTCGTTCGAAGCGGAGGGCGACGACGACCCGCTCGGTGACCGCCTCTCCGGCGGCGACTGAGGTCGCTGGACGGTCCGTCGTTTTTCCAGCCGAGCCCGGACGACGCGCTGATTCCAGGGGGAAGGATACGTGTCGCCGGAACCACCAGCGTTTTTACCACCCGCCTCCGTAGCTCTTCGTAACCGAGCGCACGGCCGTCCGTGGATGCGGGAGACGGCCGGCGGACGACGGACGCTTCCGTCACGGGGATCACCGGATCCCCGGCCCAAGCGAACGACTCTGGGGCTACGGGTCGACCCGGAAGGCCTCCGAGTTCAGTGGATGTGTCACGTGCAACGCGCACTGACCCGACCACTGTCGTAGCGTCGGACTACCCCCGCAGGCGGACGGCTTCCCTCGGACCTACAACCATGGAAGTCGAAATTGCGACAATCGGCGGGTACGAAGAGGTCGGCCGACAGATGACGGCAGTCCGTGCCGGAGACGACGTGGTCGTCTTCGACATGGGCCTGAACCTCTCGAAGGTACTGATTCACGACAACGTCGAGACCGAGCGGATGCACTCGCTCGACCTCATCGATATGGGCGCCATCCCGGACGACCGCGTCATGTCCGAACTGGAAGGCGACGTCAAGGCCATCGTGCCGACCCACGGTCACCTGGACCACATCGGCGCCATCTCCAAGCTGGCACACCGCTACGACGCGCCCATCGTCGGGACGCCGTTCACCATCGAACTCGTCAAACAGCAGATCAAGGGTGAGGAGAAGTTCGGCGTCCAGAACGACCTCCAGAAGATGTCCGCCGGCGAGACGATGCAGATCGGCGAGCGGACCGAACTGGAATTCGTCAACGTCACCCACTCGATCATCGACGCGATCAACCCGGTGCTCCACACGCCCGAAGGCGCCGTCGTCTACGGCCTCGACAAGCGCATGGACCACACGCCGGTCCTGGGCGACCCCATCGACATGAAGCGTTTCCGAGAGATCGGACGCGAGGGCGAAGGCGTCCTCTGTTACATCGAGGACTGTACCAACGCCGGCCGGAAGGGCCGCACGCCCTCCGAATCCGTCGCCCGGCGCCATCTCAAGGACGTCATGACGAGCGTCGAGGACTACGACGGCGGCATCGTCGCCACGACGTTCTCCTCACACATCGCCCGTGTGAAGTCGCTGGTCGAGTTCGCCGACGACATCGGCCGCCAGCCGGTCCTGCTGGGCCGCTCGATGGAGAAGTATTCAGGCACCGCGGAACGACTCGACTTCGTCGACTTCCCGGAGGACCTGGGCATGTACGGTCACCGGAAGTCCGTCGACCGGACGTTCAAGCGGATCATGAACGAGGGCAAGGAGAACTTCCTGCCCATCGTCACCGGTCACCAGGGCGAACCGCGCGCGATGCTCACCCGGATGGGACGGGGCGAGACGCCGTACGAACTCGAGAACGGTGACAAGGTCATCTTCTCGGCGCGCGTCATCCCCGAGCCGACCAACGAGGGCCAGCGCTACCAGTCCGAGAAGCTACTGGGCATGCAGGGCGCACGTATCTACGACGACATCCACGTCTCGGGCCACCTCCGCGAGGAGGGCCACTACGAGATGCTCGATGCGCTCCAGCCACAGAACATCATTCCGGCCCACCAGGACATGAAAGGGTTCGCGCCGTACGTCGACCTCTGTTCCAGCCAGGGCTACGAACTCGGCCGTGACCTCCACGTGACCCAGAACGGGAACATGATCCAGCTCACCGAGTAGGATGACAGAACTTCAACAGCAGGTCGAAGACGCCATCGTCGCCCGTCGCGAGCTGGTCAACGACGCGGTTCCGGAGGAGCTTCCGGTCACGCGGCCGGAGAAGCTCTACGAAGCGGCGCGCTACCTGCTGGACGCGGGTGGGAAGCGGCTCCGACCCACGATGTTCCTGCTCGTCGCCGAGGCGCTGGCCGACGTGGAACCGCTCTCACAGAACTACCGTTCGTTCCCGACGCTGGACGGGGACGACGTTGACGTGATGGCCGCGGCCGTCGCCGTCGAGACCATCCAGTCGTTTACGCTGATCCACGACGACATCATGGACGACGACGACCTGCGCCGGGGCGTCCCGTCGGTCCACCGCGAGTACGACCTCTCGACGGCGATCCTCGCCGGAGACACGCTGTACTCGAAGGCCTTCGAGAACATCCTGAAGACGGGCGCGAAGGCCGAGCGCTCGGTCGACGCCGTCTCGGAACTGGCTTCCTCCTGTACGAAGATCTGTGAGGGCCAGTCGTTCGACATCGCGTTCGAACGGGCCGACGAGGTAACGACCGAGGAGTACCTGGAGATGGTCGAACTGAAGACCGCCGTTCTGTACGGCGCTTCGGCGGCCATCCCGGCGATGTTGCTCGGCGCCGACGACGAGACGGTCGAGGCGGTCCACGGCTACGGCCTGGACGTCGGCCGGGCGTTCCAGATCCAGGACGACCTGCTCGACCTGACGACGCCCTCGGAGAAACTCGGCAAGCAACGCGGCTCGGACCTCGTCGAGAACAAGCAGACGATCATCACGCTCCACGCGCGCCAGCAGGGCGTCGACGTGGATTCGCTGGTCGACGCCGACTCCGTCGAGACGGTCTCGGAGGAGGCGGTCGAGGCCGCCGTCGGCGAGCTCGAGAACGCCGGCAGCATCGAGTTCGCCCGAGAGACGGCCCACGACCTCATCGACAGCGGGAAGGGTCGGCTCGAAGTCCTCCCCGACAACGAACCGCGCCGGTTGCTCGAAGGCATCGCGGATTACCTCGTCGAACGGGAGTACTAGTCGCCCGGTCGTTCCGTTCTCTACAGTTCCGTCAATTTCGCCTGCAGGAAGCAATCCCGTCCGGATCCCTTCACCCGTCTGGTCTACCGCCTGTGCCACGCGGCGACCAGTAGTGACTGCCGCCGTTCTGTGGTCTCACTGCGCCGATCTCACCGTCGTCTCGCGTCCGCGCTCTTCGTTAGATTCGTCGTGTTCGTCAGTGGTCACGCTGGCGTCGTCCGGCAGCGTCCGTACCCGTTCCGAGCGAGATAACTCACCCGAGCGTCGATGGAGGGTCGATGTCGTCAGCGGTATTCGATCCGCTCTCACGTGCGTCCGGCAGGGTGGCCCAGGGTGGGAAGGCCACCGCCGGTCGCATCCAAACAGACACGTCGAGATGGCATAAACGGGGGACCTCGTTGCATCAGTTCACCGCGTTCGTTTCGTTCCTCCACGACAGTTTCGACTGTTTCACGGACGTTCAGACGGCCGGTTCGATCGTTACGGGGTTGCTAAGACCGTTCACAGCCGTCGGTTCTGGCGACCTCCCTTCCGGCGTCCAGTCTACCCTTCGAGGAGTGATAGCGACGGATGTAACTAGTTTCGCCATTGCTGAGGAGCGCTGGCACCGATGCGTCAGATAGGCTCGAACAACGGTTCCTGACCGGTATCAGATTTCATCCGTCACTATGAGTCCGAACCCCTCGCGGAAGCTGGGAAGCTGACGGACCGTTCGACCCGCGTCGGAACCCGAACCCGTTTTCACTCCGGCAGGCGACGGTTCCGGTAATGGACGACGATCTGAAAGACCGCGTGCGCGAGGCCGCCGAGGCCGACGCGCTCCTCAACGCGGTCAAACACGACAGCGAGGCGCAGGTCGGTGCGATCATGGGGCCGCTGATGGGCCAGAACCCCGAGTTTCGCGAGCACGGCGACCAGATTCCTGGGATCATCGCGCCGGTCATCGAGCGCGTCAACGGGATGTCCACCGAAGAACGCCGCGACCGCCTCGCCGAGCTGGCACCCGAGCGCCTCGAAGAACTCGAGAGCGAGGACGAGGGCGATGACCACCCGCTGCCCGACCTCCCGGACGTCGAGGCGTACGACGACATCAAGATGCGCGTCGCGCCGAACCCGAACGGCCCCTGGCACGTCGGCCACGCCCGGATGCCGGCGGTCATCGGCACCTACGCAGAGCGCTACGACGGCTCCTTTATCTGCCGGTTCGACGACACCGACCCCGAGACCAAGCGACCCGACCTGGACGCCTACGACCAGATCCTCGACGCCATCGACTACCTCGGGTTCGAACCGAGCGAGGTCCTGAAAGCGAGTGACCGCGTCGACACCTACTACGAGCACGCGCGCCAGCTTATCGAACTCAGCGGCGCGTACACCTGTTCGTGTTCCGGGGAGTCCTTCTCGGAGCTGAAGAACTCGGCGGAACCGTGCCCGCACCGGGACAAGGACCAGGAGACGATTCGCGAGGAGTTCGAGGCGATGGTCGACGGCGAGTACAGCTCCGGCGAGATGGTGCTCCGGGTGAAGACCGACATCGATCACAAGAATCCGGCGCTGCGGGACTTTGTCGCCTTCCGGATGGTCGACACGCCGCACCCGCGCGAGGAAGCCAGCGAGTACCGATGCTGGCCGATGCTCGACTTCCAGAGCGGCGTCGACGACCACCTCACCGACGTCACCCACATCATCCGGGGCATCGACCTGCAGGACTCGGCCAAGCGCCAGGGGTTCGTCTACGACTACTTCGGATGGGACTACCCCGAGGTCATGCACTGGGGTCACGTCCAGATCGACGCCTACGACGTGCCGATGTCGACGTCCTCCATCATCGAACTGATCGAGGCCGGTGACCTGACGGGCTGGGACGACCCGCGCGCGCCCACTATCGCCAGTCTCCGACGGCGGGGCATCCGCGGCGAGGCCATCGTCGACGCAATGGTCGAACTCGGCACCTCCACTTCGAACGTCGACCTGGCGATGTCTTCCATCTACGCGAACAATCGGGACCTGATCGACGAGGAGACCGACCGGGCGTTCCTCGTCCGTGACTCGGGACCAGACGGCGACGGCGGCGAGGCCGGCCCCGCCGTCGAGAAACAGGTCGTCGGCGGACCCGACGCCGGCGAACCGCCGGTCCACCCAAACCACGAGGACCGGGGTCGGCGGGAGATTCCCGTGGAAGGCGCGGTCGTCGTCGAGGACGGTGACGTTCCCGCCCACGGCGACCGCGTCTGGCTCAAGGGCTACGGTTGCGTCCGGCACACCCGCGACGCCTTCGAGTACACCGGCGACGACATCGACGTCGTTCGTGACGGCGACGTCGACGTGATCCACTGGGCACCGGCGGACGGCCCGCGGGTCCGCCTCCGGACGATGGAGGGCGACGTCGAGGGGATCGCGGAGCCAGGCGTCACGGCCTACGACGAGGGATCGATGCTCCAGTTCGAGCGCGTCGGGTTCGCCCGACTCGATGACCTGGAGCGTGACCCGGCACTCGCGTACTACGCACACCCCTGAGTTCGCCATGCCAGACGATTCGACCGGCGTGACGGCTCACCGGGACCGCCCTTTCCACGAGACGCCAGAGCGGACGCTCAAGCTCGATGTCTTCGAGCCCGTCGAGTCCGGTCCCCGTCCAGCGATGCTGTTCGTCCACGGCGGCGCGTTCGTGGAGGGTGACAAGGACCAGCTGGAGCGGTACGCACGCGAGTTCGCTGGACGCGGGTACGTCACCGCCACGTGCCAGTATCGGCTGGCCGACGAGGCGACGTTCCCGGCGGCGCTCGTCGACGTGAAGGCGGCCATCGAGTGGCTCCGGTCGGAGGGCGAGGGCTATGGCGTCGACGGACGGAAGATTGCCGCTGTCGGCTGGTCGGCGGGCGCGAACCTGGCGGCGCTGGCCGCGGTGACGGCGAACGAACCGGGCTTCGAGCCCGAGGTGTTCCCCGGCATCTCCTCGGATCTTCAGGCCGTCGTCGGCTACGCCGGCGTCTACGACTTCGAGTGGTGGGACGACGACCCCGAACCCCACCCGACGTATCTCGGTGGGACTCGCGAAGAGCGACCGACGGCGTACGACCTCGCCTCGCCGGTCGGGCAGGCCACCTTCGAGACGCCCCCGACGCTCCTGGTTCACGGGATCGAGGACGACGTGCTCCCGATCGAGCAGTCCGACCTGTTCTACCGGGACCTCGATTCGGTCACGGAGGCGCGCTTCGAACCACTCGATGACGCGGGCCACGACTTTCCGATGGACGCCTTCGGCGAGACCGTGGAACTCACCGACGAGTTCCTGGGAGCGAACCTCTAGACGGATTTCCGCATCGCTGTCAAAAGCTTAAGTAGGTTCCCGTCTCTGATCCTAGATATCAATGGCCATAGATCCGGAGTTCGAGGACAACTACGAGGAAGTCGAGCGACACGAGGGTCACCGGGTGTGGACGCCCGACGGTGAGGACACGACCGAGGAGAAACAGGGGATCCACGGCACCCACGTGGCCGTCGACTTCGACATCTGCATCGCCGACGGCGCGTGCCTGGAGGACTGTCCTGTCGACGTCTTCGAGTGGGTGGACACGCCCGGCCACCCCGAATCGGAGATCAAGGCCGACCCGACACACGAGGACCAGTGCATCGACTGCATGCTCTGTGTCGACGTCTGTCCCGTCGACGCCATCGACGTGGACCCGAGTCGCGCCGGCCGGATCTAACGCTGCCGTTTTTCGCAGTCATCACCCTCCAGCAGCCGTTGCTGCGTCTCTCGCGGCCGATACGACGACGTGTTAGCGGAAAACAAGCACAAAAGACTATTAACGAGCCGTTTGTCACCACTCTGCACGAGGCATTTGATATCGATGCGCACGGTAGTACTGACGAAAGGCGTTCCCGACTTCCGCGAGGGGCAGGTGTCCTTCGACGAGGACGGCCACCTCGAGCGCGGGAAGACGCCGACAGTGATGAACCCGAACGACAAACAAGCGCTCCGCGCGGCGCTCCAGACCAGGGTCCGCCATGGCGGGACCGTCTCGCTGATGAGCATGGGACCGCCGGGGTACAAGGAAGTTCTCGAGGAAGGCATGCGCGACGTCTACGCGGACGACCTCTACCTGTTCTCGGATCGCGAGATGGGGGCGGCCGACACCTGGGCGACGTCGATGACCATCGCGACCGGCATCGAACAGCTCGAGACGGAACCGGACCTGGTCATTGCCGGTTTCAAGACGGCGGACGGTGAGACCGGACACACCGGTCCGCAGACGAACTGGTGTTTCGACATCAACGAGAATCTCACCGACCGACCGTTGATCACCCACGTCATCGCCATGGACGTCGACGAGGAGGCCGGCACCGTGCGGGCGAAGCGTCTCGTCGAAGGCGACGTCTCGGAGATCGAGACAGTCGAAGCCGACCTCCCGGCGTTCGTCGTGACCGACGGCGAGTTCGAACCGAGTTACCGGACGGCCAGCCAGCGCCTGACGTACAAGGACCTGCGCGAGGAGACCCAGGCGCGGGCCGACGACATCGACCTCGACGAGGACGTCACTGTCTGGAACCACGAGGACCTGAACCTCGACCCGGACTTCATCGGCCTCGACGGGTCCCCGACAATCGTCTCCGGGGTCGATCCCATCCCGAAGGCGCCGTCCGAACGCGAGGCACAGGTGGTCGACCCCGCCGACGACGACGGGATGGCCGACGTGCTCGACGCGGTCACGCCGTACGCTGGGGGTGACTGAGTGTGGTCGACATCGACCCGACCGAACACGAGATCGCGGACCTCGGACCCGAGGTCAACCAGATCGACGACGTCGACGAACTCGAGGAGATGCTCGCCCTGGAGGAAGCCGGTGAGGACCGACAGCCGGTCGAGACCCTCATCGAGAGCCGGATCGAGACGCTCGAGGCGGACGACGAGGAAGTGGACCCGGAGACCGTCGACCTCACCGAACTGACTATCGCCGACATCGCGAACCTCGTCCGCGACGTCGACGACGTCGACGTGCTCGAGGACATGTTCGAGCGCGAGGAGAGCGGTGACGACCGGAAAGGCGCGAAACAGCAGATCGAGAACCGCATCGACTCCCTCGAGGGGAGCGGCGACGGGGAACCGACCGAAGTCGAGTACGTCCCGCCGGAGGAGAAGTACCCGGACCTCGATCATCCCACCGCCGACAAGCAGTACGTCGAGGGCGTCTCCGGCGAGCAGTACCGTGACATGTGGGTCTATTGCGAGACCCAGCAAGGCGAACTCGTCGACGTCTCGAAGGAGATGCTCGGGAAGGCCCGCGAGCTGATGGACGAGTACAACAGCGATTCGGACGCCGAGGGGGCCTACGGCGGCGACGAGGGCGGCGAGGCCGAGGAAGTCGTCGCCGTCGTCGTCGGACACGACGTCGAAGCCCTCGCCGAAGAGGCCGTCGCGTACGGCGCCGACCGCGTCGTCTACCACGACGACGAACGCCTCGAACGCTTCCGTCACAAGCCCTACACCGAGATTTACGCCCACATATGCCGGGACTTCGAGGCGGACTGGCGCGATTACCACGAACCCCGGTACAACGTCTTCCCGGCGACGAACAACGGCCGGGACCTCTCGGCGCTCGTCCAGGGAGAACTGGACTCCGGGCTCGCCTCGGACTGCTCGGACCTGTACATCGAGAACGCGATGATCTCGAACCCTGCCAAGACCGGGACGCCGGGCGAGTCGAGGGAGTTCGAGCGTGTCCTCCACATGCCTCGTCCCGACTTTTCCGGGTTCGAGTACTCGACGATTCTCTGTATCGACAAGCCACACCGAGACTTTCACCCACAGGGTGCCAGCGTCATTCCCGGTGCGTTCGACCTGCCCGAACCGGACCCGGACCGCCAGGGCGAACTCGTCGAACACGACATCGACCTACCCGATGAGTGGTTCCAGGTCGAGATTCTCGAGTCCGACCAGTTAGAGGAGGGCGTCGACCTGACCGGAAACGACGTCGTCGTCGCACTCGGCCGTGGTATCGGGTCCGACCCGACGGCGGGTATCGAACTCGGTCTCGACCTCGTCGACCAGTTCGAGAACGCCGACCTGGGCTTTTCACGCGGCGTCCTCACGGCCTCGTACCAGTTCGCCGGCCACGTCGAACAGTACGTAAAAATGGACCGCCAGATCGGTGAGTCCGGCCAGGTCGTGGAACCGGACGTCTACATCGCGGCCGGCATCTCCGGGGCGATTCAGCACAAGGTCGGGATGGACGAGTCGGACACGATCATCGCTATCAACAACGACCCCGACGCCGACATCAGGGACTTCTCGGACTACTTCATCCAGGGCGACCTGTTCGACGTGTTGCCCCGCCTCACCGAGGCCGTCGAGGCGGGAGAACTGAGCGCGGTAGCGCAGGAGGCGAGTGATGACTGAAACAGACGACTACGAACACTACGAGGCCGTCGTCGTCGGGTGCGGGCCCGGCGGCGCGGCGGCGGCAGCGGCACTGGCGAACAACGGCGTCGAGACCCTGGTGCTGGAGCGGGGCGTCGACGCCGGGTCGAAGAACGTCTCGGGGGGACTCATCTACGCAGAAGAGTCCTCGCCGTACACCATAGACGATCTGTTCCCGGACTTCCGCGAGGAGGCGACGGAGCGACCCACCACGGAGAACTACATCCACAACGTCGCCGGCGACCAGGTGGCGTCGTTCGACATCTCCAGTCTCCACCACAACGACACCGAGTGGTCCGACGCCGTCCTCCGCCGGAATATGGACTCCTGGCTGGCCGAGCGCGTCCACGAGATGACCCGGGAGACCGGTGGCGGGCTGCTGACCGAGGTCCGTGTCAACGGGCTCCTGCGCGAGAACGGGGAGATCGTCGGCGTCACGACGTCGGAACTGGACCCGATCAAAGCCGACCTCGTCGTCGCCGCCGACGGCGTCAACTCCGAACTCGCCCGGGACGCCGGACTGATGGACTGGGAGGACCCCGACGAGTGGTTTCAGGGGGTCAAGGCCGTCGTCGAGATGGACCCCGAGGACATCAACGAACGCTTCGGTATCGAGGAGGGTGAGGGCCACGCCCACCTCTTCTCCGGCGACCTGTTCGACGGCGTCCGCGGCGGCGGGTTCCTCTACACGAACGAGGACTCGCTGTCCATCGGCACTGTCTTCCACCTCGACTCCCTCGCCGAGGAGGCGGCCGAGCCACACGAACTGCTCGACAACCTGCTCACCCACCCGCTGCTGGCCCAGTGGCTCGGCGACGATTACGAGGAACTGGAGTACTCTGCGAAGCTGGTCCCGGACTCGAAGAAGGCCGCCCACCCGTCGCCACACGAGGACCGGCTCGTCCTGGTCGGCGACGCCGCCGGCCAGATGCAGGCCCAGGGACCTATCATCAAGGGGATGAACCACGCCGTCACGGCGGGCGCGCTGGCCGCGGAGGCGTTCGTCGACGCGAAAGCCAGGAACGACCCCCACGCCGCCGGGCAACTGTACGAACAGAAGCTCCGCGACGAGGGCGTGATGGAGAAGCTCCGCCCGCGGAGCTACCGGACGCTCGGCAAACTCGCGGAGTCCGGGCCCATCTCGACGGTGACCGACGCCGTCGCCGACTCGGTGGTCGGTCGCGCCGGCGTCAACCTGCTCGGCTCGGGTATCCTCGAACGGCTGTTCTCCTCGCCGCGGATGATGGCGGTGATGCCGGACACCCGGACGCCGTACGTCACTATCCCGACGATCATCGCCGAGGAACTCGGCGAGCGTGTCGATGCCCACAGCACCGTCGAGCCCCCGGAACTCGACGACCGCATCGGCGACCTGACCTACGACGTCGGCGACCCGCACATCGAGTTGCAGGACAACAGCTTCGAGGCGTCCGGAACGGCGGTCACCGCCTGCCCGGTCAGCGCGAAGGACTTCGGCGGCGGCTGTTACCGCGACGAGCACGTCAAGACTAACGGGAGTGAGGAACACCTCGTGAGTCTCGACACCCAGCCCTGCGTCGAATGTGGGACCTGTGCCGTCGTCGCCGACACCCACTGGGAACACCCCGACGGCGGCAAGGGCGTCGAGTACAAACAGGGCTGACACTCCGGATTCTCACGTCGATTCTCATGGAAACTGACAACGCAGTCGAGGCGCGCATCGACGACCTCGCGACCGAAGCACGGGCGGCCAGCGAGGCGTTCGTCCCGCCCACTGACCCGCCGGACGAGGACGAGGCCCTCCGAATCGTCCGGGAAAGGTTCGGCCCGACTGTCTCGCTGTTCGTCGAGGTGCGCACCGGCGGGCGCTCGGTCCACTTCCCGCCGGCGTCCTACGACCGCCTCGAAGGGGCGATGAACGAGTGGCTGGGGATGTACGCCCGCTGCTACGGCGTCGAACTGGACGCCGACTTCGAGGTCCGGAACGCCGCGCAACTGCTCGTCGACACGCACAATGCCCGTGACGTCGCCCAGGTTCTCACCGGCGTCCCTGAACGAGCCTGACGCCCGCGTTCGCTTCGCTCTGAGCGCTCGGCCAGCGAATCTATCGTGATAAACAGTTAAGTATAGACACGTGTTACCTGTTGTCATGGAGCTCGCCGAGCCACCGCAGTTCGACCACAGGGACCGCGAGGATATCTACGAGTACGTGGAGAGCCACGGCTCCGTCGACCCGGCGGAGATGCGCACGTCGTTGCACATGGAGCCGCGACCGTTCGGCCACCACGTAGCGATCCTCAAACGTGACGGCGTCCTCCAGGCCGTCGAGGGGGAACTCCGCATCGCCTACGAGGAGACTGCCGAAGAAGAGTTCGCCGAGGACGGCGTCGAGTTCGTCATCCGCCAGGCCCGCCAGGAGGACCTGACGGGGCTGGTGGGCGCCATCCGGGAGGCCATCGGCGGGAAGACCTACGTCGACGCCGAGACGGTCGCCGACGTGGTCGACAACGAGGGGGTGCTCCTCCGACACAACGAATTGGAGTCACGCATCTTCTTCGTCGCCTGCGTCGAGGACGAGGTCGTCGGCTGGGTCCACCTCAAACACCCCGAGATCGCCAAGCTGTCCCACACCGCGGAACTGACGCTGGGCGTCCTCGAACGGTACCGCGGCCACGGCATCGGGAGCCACCTGCTCGAACGCGGCCTGGAGTGGGCCGGGACGCAGGGCTACGAGAAGATATACAACTCCGTTCCCTCGACGAACGAGGAGGGCATCGAGTTCCTGGAGACCCACGACTGGGAGACTGAGGCCGTCCGCGCGGACCACTACAAGCTGGACGGCGAGTACATCGACGAAGTGATGCTGGCAAAGCAGCTGTAGAACAGCCGCCACTGGACCGTTCAGCCGGCGAGTTACCCGTTTTTCACACGTCTCGTTGCTCGCGAGCGATCGTTACGGCCAGGCGTCCTCGTGGCCCTCCATCGGCTCCGGGACGACGCCGTCCTTCTGCGCCCACGTCCGTGCGTGCCCGGGACAGACGCGCATGTTCGCGTCCCAGGGAACGTGCAACTCGACGGCGGCCTCGGCCTCGCAGCCCGCTTCCTCGCACTCCATGCGAGGTCTTCGAACGCGCGACCCTTATCGTTTCTCAGAACGCCCACACGGCGACCATCGCCAGCAGGATGCTCCCAGTGAGGAGCGCCTGGACGACGGCCGAGCCGAGCATTGCCGCAGTGGTCACGGCGGCCGCCTTCGCGCTAGCGCGTGCGTCCTGCTGGCGGTAGAACTCCAGCGCGAACACGGTGCCGGCGACCCCCAGCACCAGCCCGATGGGTCCGAGGCCCGTCACGAAGAAGAGGATCAACCCGACGAGACCGGCCGCGATTGCGGTCTTCATCGACGCGCCGCCGACTCTCGCGCCGACGACGCCGCCCAGCCAGTCGACGGCCCACGTCACAATTCCCGCGAAGACGAGCAAGGCGAGAACGACGGTGCCGGGCTCCGCGAAGCCGCTGCCCCACCAGTAGACGAGCACGCCGGCGATGGAAAAGGGCGCGCCCGGCAGCTGCGGCGTGACGCTGCCGATGACGCCCGCGATCAGCAGGACGAACACGGCGGCGAGGACGAGGAGTTCCATCATCGGTCGTCGAGTTCCTCCATTGTCAGGTCGTCGGCGTACAGGCGTACCAATCTTTCGACGGTTCGGGCCACCGAGCGCATACACTCCGCGGTGGAGACGAACGCGAACTCCTCGGCCACCGCCTCCCACTCGTGGCCCTGGAGGACTTTCCGGACGAGGACGCGCTCCTCGTCGGCCGATAGGGCGTCGGGCTCTACCGGATCGACGAGATGATGGAGCGCCAGGCGACGGAACGGCGACGGGTTCGTGTCGAAGGTCGTCGCACCGACCGGGACGCCAGCGACGACGCGCCACTCCCACTCGGTGAGGTCGAGCGGTGGCGTCCCGCCGGCCGAGGCGAGTACCGCGCGTGCGACGTCGGGGTCCAGATCGGCAACCGGATCCGAGAGGACGCTCGCGACGCGGCCCAGGAACCACTCGCCGTGGCGCTCGGCGAGCGCCGTTCCGGCGGAAGAGAAGGGATCCAGCATGATCGCGGAGTACTCGCCGCTGGCGTCGTTGCGCGTCGTCGAGAGGTGGACCGTTCGAAAGTCGTTGGCGGCCCAGAACCGGACGAGTTCCGGGGTCGCACCGTAGCCGACGCCGAGCCAATCGACCGAATCGGCGAACTCCTCACGGATCTCCGTGAGCAGTCTCGACCCAATTCCTCGCGACTGGACGGCGGGATGGGTCGCGATGCGGAGGACGCGCTGGCCGACGGGGACGGCCGCCGCTTCGTCGCGCAACTGCGTGGTCAGCACGTCGGGAATCATGTTCCCTCGGACTCGCACGCCGTCGTACATGGCCGCGCGCAGGTCCGCCGGCAGGTCCCCCTCGCGGGCGAGCAGCGCGACGGAGACGACGTGCCCGTCGTGGGTGAGTGCCCGGGCGGTGACGTTCGGCGCGTCGAGCAATCGGGCCAGGTCGTCGGGTTCGGTGCGATAGTGAGCGAGGACGAGCAGACCGAACGCCTCCCGGAGCAGGTGTTCGTCGGCCAGCAACTCGGTGGCGGTGAGCCGCCGGTACGCCACGGACGACGGCGTCGCGTCTTCGATAAGGGGATCGACCGCCGGGCGCGCGTCGAGCATGAGCGCCCGGAACGCCCAGGATTCGACGGGGTCGCCGGCGGCGTACCTGATCGGCGTGGTCATCACTACGTCGGTAACCTCGTGGTCGCTCTCTGCCAGCCTGTCCCGGAAGCGAACGGAGAAGCCTCGGCCCGCACCCTCGTACCCGTGGACGGTCGTCGTGAACGCGACGCTCGGCGCGGCGAGGAACCGTTCGAGGACCCGCACGGGCAGGGCTGCCGCCTCGTCCACGACGACGACGTCCGGGTCGTTCGGCAGGGCCGCGGCATCTTCCGGCAGGGAGAACCTGATCCGCCCCGCCGGTGTTTGCAGGTGCTGTGGCGCGTCGTCGTGGTCGACTCCTCGGAGCACGTCCAGTTCGGCCAGGAGTTCGACGGCCCTGGCGAATACTTCGCTGGCGCTCTTGTACTGCGGCGCGGTCACGAGGACGTCTGCGCCGTCGAGGGCGAGACTCGCGGCGGCGAGGCCGGCCGCGCTCGATTTCCCGCGCCCGCGGTCGGCCTCGACAACGAGGGCCTGCTTGCCAGTCTCCTGGCTGTCGCCCCGAAACCGCTCGAACGCGTGGACGGCGTCGACCTGGTCGTCGGTGAGGCAGGCGTCGTAGACCGCCGCGGGGAACGCGCGGTCGGCCGGTGGTTCGGGCGGACCGTGGGAAGCGCGCGGGGCCGGATCGGTCAGTCCGTCGCGTTCGACCCGGTTTGCCCCGACGTCGACGACTGCGATACCCGGATGGGCGCGGAGCGTCTCGACGACTCGCTGTCGGAAGTTCCCGGTGACGTCGTCGACGTCGAAAGGCGGGACTGCCACCGATTCGTCGAAGCTGTCTCGGCGCGCGGGCCACTCGTCGAGCGGAGGGGTCAGCAACACGAGGAGTCCACCGCCATCGACCGCACCGACCGACGCCCCGAGCGCGTTCGGTCGGAACGACCCGTGGGCGTCGAGGACGACCGCGGTCCGGGTTTGCCCGAGCAGAGACCCGGCGTGGACTGGTTCGAGGTGTTCACAGTCGAGGACGTTCTCGGCGCCGACGACGGTCGTCTCGTCGGCGGGAACCTCGGCGGCCGAGAGCGCGTCTCGGGCGGCCTCACGCGTTGCGTCTGGGGACCCCGTCAGGACGAGTACTCGGCGCTCACCCGTTCGCCGGGCCTCGTCCCGTAACGCGCGTGCGAGGTCGTTCATGCAGGTGATTCCACCGTGGAGCGCCATGGGCGTGACGGTCCGGTGGGGAACCGGTACTGATCGGATCCCTCCCAGACGCTCTCCGGGCGTGTCCCGGCGTGACACGCCGTACGGCGTTTGAAAGCGCTTTTAAGGAGTGATGTGCAATCCACCTGTACAGCCTGCGCCGGGTTGATGAAGCTCCCAGCCTTCTTAAGGACTATGCCGTCCGTCGCGGACGGAGGCGGGAACGCGCCCCGGTCTCCGCACGCCTCACGTGGAGGTCCCGGACAACCGCGCTCTCGCACTGGCGGGGGAGCCCGAGCCCGTGCGCAGGAGGTGATCCATCAATGCCAGTATACGTAGATTTCGACGTTCCGGCCGACCTCGCAGAGGACGCCCTCGAGGCCCTCGAGGTCGCACGGGACACAGGGACGGTAAAGAAAGGTACGAACGAATCCACCAAGGCCATCGAGCGCGGCAACGCCGAACTCGTCGTGGTCGCCGAGGACGTCCAGCCCGAGGAGATCGTCATGCACATCCCCGAGCTGGCCGACGAGAAGGGCGTCCCCTTCCTCTTCGTCGAGTCCCAGGACGACGTCGGTCACGCCGCCGGCCTGGAAGTCGGCAGCGCCGCCGCGGCCGTCACCGACGCCGGTGAGGCCGAGGAGGACATCGAGGACATCGCCGGCAAGGTCGAGGAACTCCGGTAAGTGATCAACGATGAGTGCTGAGGAATCCGAAGACGGAGGGTCCACGCCCGCCGAGGTCATCGAGGTCGTGGGCCGCACCGGGATGCACGGCGAGGCCATGCAGGTCAAGTGCCGCATCCAGGAGGGCTCGAATCAGGGCCGTATCATCACGCGCAACGTCCTCGGTCCGGTTCGCGAGGGCGACGTGCTCCAGCTTCGCGAGACGGCTCGCGAGGCCGACACCATCGGAGGGCAGTAACGATGCCGCGATCCAGAGAATGTGATTACTGCGGCGCAGACATCGAGCCCGGCACCGGGACGATGTTCGTCCGCACCGACGGATCGACCGTCCACTTCTGCTCCTCGAAGTGCGAGAAGAACGCCGACCTCGGCCGCGAA
>Ga0075105_1000100_pt1 | contig 53667 bp, 52 predicted proteins | sample AntDeeMetag02WF5_FD_69800 | JGI IMG/M metagenome (GOLD analysis project Ga0075105, IMG submission 69800) | Saline lake microbial communities from Deep Lake, Antarctica - Antarctic Deep Lake Metagenome 02WF5 | ecosystem: Environmental > Aquatic > Non-marine Saline and Alkaline > Saline | place... | reverse complement strand
CCTCCTGGGCGGGGTCCTCGTCGACGAAGTCCTTGTGCTCGTTGAGGAGTCCCTCGATGCCCTCGCACTCCTCGGTGTCGGGTTCCACGTCGATCATCTCGAACACCTGCTCGAGACGGTCGATGTGGCCCTCGGTCTCCCGGCGGTGCTCGCGGAACGCGTCCGCGATCTGCTCGTTCTCGGTCTGCTCTGCGAGTTCGTCGAGCGCGTCGAGGAGTTCGTTCTCGGCGTAGTAGATGTCTTCGAGGTCGTGCACGAACAGCTCACGAAGGTTGGACATTGACATAGTCGTACCCACCTACCACGGCGAGTTCGATAAATCCGGAGCCTGCAGACGCAGGGGGAGTAAACGCCCGATGGAGACGCCCTCAGTCGCCCTTCCACTTCCCCGGCTTCGCGTCGTGAATCTCGCCTTTCGCCTGGCGGCTCGTCGGCCAGAAGGCGACGACGAGGACTCCGACCAGGAACGCGGCGAGCGCTCCCGCGACCACGTCGCCGGGGAGGCCCGGCAACGCCGCCGCCTCGGTCCACCGTGTCTCGGGCGTGAACAGCGTCACTTTCGCGGCCCAGGCGGCTCCGAGCACGACGAACAGCCACACGTAGACCCGGCGGAGGCGCCGGGTGAGCGCCTCGCGGGCTGTCACCTTGAACGTGGGGTTGCGGAGGTCGTCGCTCAACTCCTCGCGCCACTTCGAGTGCTCGACGCCTGCGGGCTCCAGGGCGTTCGCGAAGAGGTTCTCCTCGACGAATCGCACCCGGGACCGGTAGAGGTCGAAGAAGCGGTAGCGGCGGACCTCGTAGGAGAGGAACACCGCGAGGATGCCGACGCCGATGAGGAGCAGGAACGCGGGCATGTCCCGACTGGAGAAGACGACGGACAGCAACGCGGCGATGAGCGTGATGGCCCAGTTGGTCGTCCGGTCGATGCGGTTCTGGCTGCTGTCCGCCTGGTTGACCGCCCCCCGGTAGAAGTCCGAGAGCAGGGCGACCAGTGCGTCCGTGTCGTCGGCCAGTTCGGCGGCGACCTCCTCGTCCTCCTCGCGGAGGGGGCTGTCTGGGTGGTCGTCCTCGGGCATGTGGGTACGTTCGGCCGCGACGGCCATAGGTCCACGCTGGAATCGGCGGTCGTCCGACCGCCGAGCGCTACGCCGAGCGCTCGCTCCGAGACGTGACCACGTCGACGCCGGGGCTGTAGAAGTGGACCGGCTCCGTCTCCGGGTGCTCGAAGCCGCTGGCCGCGAACAGCGTGTTCTCCGTCACAGAGACGTCGGCGTCGAACAGCGGCCAGCGGTCGTGGGAGAGGTCGGTGTGGCGCAATGTCCCGTCGGTCGACTGGGTGTAGATGCGCCGGCGCTCGGTGACGAACTCGGCGAGGGAGTCCGGGGGTGCCGTGTACGCCTCGCCCGTCGGCCCGTAGGTGGCCGCGAACCGGGCCGGGCGGTCTCCGGGCTGGCGCCGGCGGCTGGTGACGTGCACGCGGTCGCCGCTCCGCCGGAAGCGGACGCGGGCGTAGTAGTACGGGAGGTGGTGGGTGAACCGTGCGGCGACCACGCTCATCAGGCCCGCCGCGTCGAGGCTGAAGAAGTAGACGCCGGGGTCGCCGTCGTGGCTGACGTACGTCCGGAGGTGGACCTCCGGGCGCGGAAAGCCCGCCATGGTGGGCAGTCCACGGGGTCGGGCGTCGGCGTTGAGCAGCGGGACGACGGAGAGCCAGGCCGTGCCGTCGTACTCGTCGACGTCGAGCGCGGCCGGGAGGCGAGCGGCGACCGCGTGGCTGTCCACCGGCCAGTTCGCGAACAGCAGGTGGCGCCACTCGAAAGAGAGCGACAGGACCATGCGCGAGTTACGGGACGAGCGCCCTTAACGACGGACCCGCTGGCCGGGACAGTAGCGCGAAAACGAGATGGACAAGAACGGCGAGGGTCCAGCCCGGAGGCTGGGAGCGACTAGTTGCTCGAGCTGCGGCTGGACTTGTCGCTCGAACTGCTCCCGGATTTGCCGCTCGAACCGCTCTTAGACTGGCGTCCGGAGCTACCGCTCTGCTTGCTGCCCTTCTCGCTGGCCTCCTCCATCTTCTCGCTGGCTTCCTTGCCACCCTGCTCGATGCGGGAGGCAACGCCCGTGCCGCGCTCTTCGACGGTGTCGGCGGCCTGCTCTGACATCTTCTCGGTCCGCTCGGACATCGTCCGCCCACGCTCCTCGACGGTGTCCGCCGCCTGCTCGGACATCTCCTCGGTCTGTTCCGCGGTCCGCTCGGCGGCCTGCTGGACGCGGTCCGTCATCTGGCTGACGCTCTCGTCCATCGAGTCCGAGCGGCTCCAGAGCATGTAGCCCGCGACGGCGATCGCACCGACGGTGAGCAACAGCGGAACGATGCTCCGCCCGGAGCTACTGTCCGAGGAGCCGCTGCTGCTGTGGACGCCCTCCTCGTGCGCCTCCCAGACAGCGTCCTTGACGACTCTCCGGAGTTCCCGCTCCAGCGACGACCCTGTTCTGTTGTATTCGTCCGTCATCGAGTGGCTGGTCATGAGTGAATCCACACACAGGTACGGCCGCGACGTGGAAAACTGTTCTCCCAAACCCGACGGAATCTGTCAGTCGTCGGTCGGCGCCGTGCTGGTGACGTAGACCGAGGGCCGCCGGAGGACGAACTCCTCGACGAACGCCACGACGACGGCCGCCGCCTGGAGCGCGAAGTAGGGCCACAGCAGGAGCGGCGCGGCGTACTCGACCGGAGCGTGCGTCCGCCCGTCCCGGGCGTCGAGCGCGAACAGCAGGTAGGCGGCCATCGCCGGGGCGAGCGACACCCACCCCCACAGCGGCGCGGCCGCCGGTGAGAGCGGGAACTGGCCGGCGGCGACCAGCCACGCTACCGGCGCCAGCGGCGCGGCCAGCGCCACGACCGGGAGTGCGACGACGGCTGCCAGGGTGGCCGCGAAGTCCACGCGGGCGCCCAGTGGCGGCGGCCCCGAACGGAGCGAGGGGGCGAGGTGGCGGCGCGCCACTTGCATCCCGCCGCGAGCCCAGCGCTTGCGCTGGCTCCACCACGCCGACAGCGTCGCGGGGTTCGTCTCCCGGGTCACGACCCCCGGGTCGACGCGTATCTCCCCGCCCGCCCGCCGGATGCGGTAGGCCATCTCCACGTCCTCGATGAGGAGGGACTCGTCGAACGGGCCGAGTTCGTCGAGTGCGGTCGCCCGGAAGAACGCCTGGCCGCCGGTGAACAGCGCGAATCCGTCGACGAGGTCCCGGGCGTAGAACTCCGTGCGCTCGACGAGGCCGCGCTCGACGGTGGCACAGAGCGCGAGGAGCGAGTCGCCGGGGTTGGTCCCGAAACACCGACCCTTCACGCACCAGACGTCGTCGTCCACGAACCACCGGACAGCACGGCGGACCGCGCCGGGTTCGGGACGCTGGTCTGCGTCGAGCACGGCGACGACGTCGCCCGTCGCGTGCCCGAGCGCGTGGTTGGTCGCGGCGGCCTTCCCGCCCGGTGGGCCCGGGCGCTCGACGGCGCGGACCCGCTCGTGCTCGGCCGCGAGACGGCGGGCGACGTCGGCCGTCCCGTCCGTCGAGGCAGCCTCGTAGCCGACGACGACCTCCAGGTGGTCGACGGGGTAGTCGAGGGCGAGACACGCTTCGACCGTCGCCGGGAGCACGTCGGCCTCGTTGTACGCCGTCAAGAGGACGCTCACGTCTGGGAGGTCCGCGTCGGGGACGGCCTCCGGTGGCTCCCGGCGGACGGCCGCCAGCAGCGTCGAGGCGACGGCGCGGGTCGAGAGCGCGACTCCGAAGAGGAGCACGACCGACGCGCCGACGCGGGCGTACCAGGGGAAGACGACGCCAGGAGCGACGATGGCGAGCGAGAGAACGACGGCGACGGCGGCGGTGCGAGCGCTCGACCCGGAGCGGGACTCGTCGGGCGTCGACACCTCCATCGTGAGTCCACAGTGCCGGACGCGGCGGAAAGTTACAGGGTCGCTTCCCTGGCAGCGATTCCCTCGTTTCGCCTCCTCTCGCCGTGGGCGTGCGGACAGAGCGTTCCGGGGCGCGAGCGTTCTGACACAGTCCGATGGTCCGGTGGCGAGTAACGCCTCCCTGTGTTCGACGTACTACGGGCTTACGGGGCTGGCGCCGAGATGGCGTTCACTCGCGGTTTGTTTTCACTGAATTACGCGCAGAACTGCGGATATAACAAAGTCGCTCGTGGCTCTCCCTCCTGACGGGATTGAAGATGAACAACAACAACCGGGACGACACTGAGGAGTACAGGGGACAGCGACGAATCACGACAGACCGAAAGGACATCCAGCGCTGGGCGGACGAGCGCGACGCGGCGCTCATCTCGGGCGCGGAGTCCGGGACGGCCGAACCGAGCTACCAGTTCGTCCCGGAGGCGGACGCCAAGGAGGAGCACCGCGAGAAAGATTGGGACAACTTCTTCGACTGGTTCGAGTCCGAGAACCGCGCGTTCGTCTACACCGAGGACGCCGACGGGATGGGGGACTACGACATTCTCGACCGCGACGAGGCGGCCGCCCGCGCGACAATCGCCGACGAGGACGCCGAGAAACGCCTCCTCGAGGGCGAGACGGTAACGACGGAGGTCACCGAGCGGACGGTCGTCGAGACGGAGGTCGTCGAGACCGACCGGCTGGAGAGCGAGATGGTCGACCGCGAACTGGTGAGCAGTCGCATCATGGAGGCCGAACTTGTCGACTGGGAGGTGCTGGACACGGGGTCGGACTTCGAACTCCGGGCTTCCGAGGACATCGCGGGCCGCGAACTGACGATGGCCGGCGACCGCACCGGTGACCGCGAGCACTTCGACTACGACGACGTCGACCTCGAGACCCACCTCGAGGGCTACCTCACCGCCGAAATCGAGGAGATGTGGCGGGTCCGCCGGGTCGTCGAGGAGCGCGCGAACATCGAGACGCGGATCGTCGACATGGACATCGAGGAACACGGCACAGTAGAGTCCGACACGGTCGAGACGAAGGTCGACACCGCGGACGTCCAGCGCACCATCTTCGAGAGCGACGCGGTCAGCGCCGACGCCGAGACGTCGGCCGACCAGCGGAAGATGATCCAGACCGAGCGACTCGGCGACGACCGCTTCGAGAGCGTGCTCGTCGAGCGCCAGGTGCTCGAGGACGAGATTCGGCGCCGGAAGCGCTTCCGCTTCGAGAACGTCGACAGCGAGATTCTCGAGACTGAGACCGTCGAGACCGACCTGATCGACACCGAGGTCGTCGAGTCGGCGGGGGCGGAGATGCCGGGCGAGACGGCAGCGACGGGGATGGACGAAACGGCCACCTCCACGCGCGAGACCGAATCGATGGCCGCGGGAGGGAGCGGGCGGCCGTTCACCGAGGACGACGAGGGAGCGACCGTCGTCGACGCACAGGGTGACAGAATCGGCAAGATCGACCACGTCGAGGCGGGCACCGCCTACGTCAATCCGAAGTCTGGGTTGGTAGGCAGTATCGAGTCGGCGCTGGGCTGGGGCGACAACAAGGACGAGTACCGGCTCAGTCCGGAGCAGATCCGGCGCGTCGACGACCGGGGCCGCTTCGTCGTCTCTCACGACGTCGAGAAAGCGCTCGAGGACGACGACGAGAATCGCTGAGGCGGGTTTCCGGCCCCGACCGCCGGGCCGGAGCGAGCGGCGTCACTCTTCTTCCGTTTCGTCGTCGACGACCTCCTCGACGACCTCTTCGTCGACGTTCATCTCACCGGGTGGGGCGGGTTCAGCCTGGATGTCCTCCTCGCCGCGCTGGGCGATTTCCTCGTCCGTTCGTTCCTCGCCCGGGAGGTCCTCGTCGGTCGCGTCCCCCTCTGCGTCCGGGGCCGTGGCACCGTCGTCGTCCCCAGCGGCCGCCTCGTCGCTCGCCTCCTCGACGGACTCGTCGATGGAGAGCTGGTACCAGTCGCCCGAGTCGTCGGTCGAGTCGCGGTCCGACCGGAGCCGTCGCGCGACGACGTACGCCACACCGGCGAGACCCACTCCGAGCAGGAGTTTGCGGCGGAGGCTGCCCGACGAGTCGCTCTCGTCGGACGACCCCTCGTCAGTGGAACTCGCTGCCCCGCCGCGGATGGACGCTGGCGTTCTGACCATACGTTTCGTTCGGCCCGCGGAGGGAAGTTCGTTTGGGCGTTCCCCCGAACGCCACCCCGCTATCCCCGCTCCGTCCCGTGGAATTGCATTTCGGATGGACCTGTCCACGCTCCTCACAGTCACGGCTCTGAATAAGGTGAGCGTACACCAGCGCTGCGCTGCCGGGCAGAGCTTACTCGCCAGTAGGGACGAGGGAGTTCTGCCGGCGTCAGTACGACCCCTGTACCGTCTGTCGATTCCCCGGAAGAGCGTCGCTCAGAAAAACGTTCAGAGCCGCCAACTGGTAGGGCGAGCGGTGTTCGGAGTAGCGCGCCGTTTGGCGATTCGGGCCTGAATATAACAATGGCCGTGGCAGCCGATGGAACTAATGCGATATGACAGACAAGAACACAACAAGACTCAAGCTAGGGGCGCTACTGATGGCGCTGACTGTCGTTCTGGCCTCAGGAACGGCTGTCGCGTACATGTCGTCGGCGAGTAGTCAGTCCTCCGGGACTGTGACAGCGGAGGACATCGAGGCCGAGGAGATCCGGATGGAGAACGTCGATGTCGACAACGTGACGTTCCAGCTGGAGGACGTGGACTCAACCCAGGACGTACTAATGGACCAGTTCGAGTCCACCCTCGGTGACAACGTCGAGGGATTCGCGGTTGACTCCGTGGAAATCGGTAACATCGAATCCGCGTCGGTCACCGTCGAGAACAACACGGTCACCGTCGACGCGCAGATCGAGTCCATCACGCTCGAGGGCGTCCAGGCCGACACCGTCACCTGGGACAGCTCGATGGGCAACGCCGCCCAGGGCATGATGATGGGCAGTGAGATCAGCTTCGAGTCCCTGTCGGTCGAGGGCCTCAGCGTGGGCTCGATCTCCGTCGAATCGGGGCAGATGACGACGACGGAGGACGAGACGACCACCACGACTGAAGAGGAAACTACGACTGAAGAAACGACCACCACGACTGAAGAGGAAACTACGACTGAAGAGGAAACTACGACTGAAGAGGAAACTACGACTGAAGAAACGACCACCACGACTGAAGAGGAAACTACGACTGAAGAGGAAACTACGACTGAAGAAACGACCACCACGGCTGAGGAAACCACCACGGCCGAGGAGACAACCACCACGGCTGAAGAGACGACCACCACGGCCGAGGAAACCACCACGGCTGAAGAGACAACCACCACGGCTGAGGAAACGACCACCACGGCCGAGGAAACCACCACGGCTGAAGAGACAACCACGACCGCAGAGGAAACCACCACGACCACCACTGACGGTGTCGGCGCCGGCGACACCGGCGCAGCCACCGTGAACATCGAGAACCAGACCTCCGACGGCATGACCGTGACCATCTCCGCGGTTTCGCTCTCGGAGGACGGCTACGTCGCCATCCACGACGACTCCCTGCTCGAGGGCAACGTCATCGGTAGCGTCATCGGCGTCTCCGACTACCTCGAGGCTGGCAATTACGACAACGTCGAAATCACGCTGTTCGACGTCCCCGGCGCCAACTTCAGCGAGGACCAGCTCGAGGAGGACCAGACGCTGATCGCGATGCCGCACCTCGAGAACAGCGGTAACGAGACGTACGACTTCGTCGCGAGCAACGGCTCGGACGACGGGCCGTTCGTCTCCGACGGTCAGCCGGTGGTCGACGACGCGTTCGTCAGCGTCGACGACACCCAGACCACGACGACCACTGAAGACAACGAGACCACCACGACCACCACCGACGGTGAGGGCGACGCCGCCCAGGCCTCGGTGAGCATCGCGAACCAGACGTCCAACGGGACCCTCGTCAACATCTCGAACGTGGAACTCCCTGAGGATGGCTACGTCGCCATCCACAACGACTCCCTGCTCGAGGGCAACGTCATCGGTAGCGTCATCGGCGTCTCCGACTACCTCGAAGCGGGCACGTACGAGAACGTCAGCGTGATGCTGTACAACGTCTCGGGTGCGAACTTCACCGAGACGATGCTCGAGGAGGACCAGACGCTGATTGCGATGCCGCACCTCGAGAACAGCGGTAACGAGACGTACGACTTCGTCGCGAGCAACGGCACGGACGACGGGCCGTTCATCGCCGACGGTGCCGCAGTGACTGACGACGGGTTCGTCACTGTCGAGCAGAACGAGACGGAAGCGTAATCGCGAGCGACTACCCGGGAACGGCCGATACGGTTCGGTCCGTGACCCTATTTTTTCGCGCCGCTACGACCGAGCAGCGCCGTCAGAACGAGCAGCGGCGGCGCCGGACGCTGCCGACAGTCACATGTCCGAGGCGCCGCTGTCGGCGACGTCGTCCGCATCCGCGTCGTCTAGCTGTTCGAGGTCGCGCTGGTCGTTGTACTCGTCGCTGGAGCCAGCAGGTCCGGTTATCTCACCGTAGAGGGCTTCCCGGGCCTCCTCGGGCGTCTCGAAGCGCTCGTCGACGAGGCGGTCGAAGACGCTGCCGAGGCTCTCCGTCTCGTTGGGCAGGTCCAGCGGCTGGTCGGCGTACTCGGTGGCGAGTTCCTCGCTCGTCACCGGGTACTTGTCCTCGTCGAAGAAGTCGTCCGCGCGGTTGAGGATGTCCTCGACGTGTTCGGTCCGCTCGTGCTGGCGACGTTTGGCGCTGTCCTGTACGCGACTCGGGTCCGGGTCCTGGTCTTCGGACATCGCACTCGGGTTTCGGTCTACAGTTGGATAAGGGCTTGTGGGGGCCTGTCGGGGCTGTCGGCGAAGATTCGCAACCCGACTTAATTGCTGGCCGGGCACGAGCGACGCGACCGGACGGTCCGGCCAGGAGTGTGGCCGAGGGACCGAGCCAACCCCTAACAGACTCCGGCCCGAAGGCGTGTGTGATGAGCGACCGACGCTCCTACGAGGTGGTCGTCGTGGGCGGCGGCCCGGCGGGCATGACGACCTCGCTCTACACGACGCGGCTCGGGCACCGGACGGCCGTCTTCGAGGCCGAGGGCGGGCGACACGCCAGCGTCAGCCACGTCCACAACCTCTTCGGCGTCTCCGAGGACGTCTCGGGCCGCGAGCTCTCGAAGCACGCGGTCGACCAGTTCGAGGAGTACGGCGGGACCTACTACCTCGACGCGGTCGAGGACGTTCGCCAGTCCGACGACGGGTTCGTCGTCGAGGCGGGCCACGGGACGGTCGAAGCCGAGCGCGTCGTGTTCGCCACGGGGTTCTCGGACCGCGAACCGGACGTCCCCGAGTTGCTGTCGTTCACCGGCCGCGGCCTCCACTACTGCCTGCACTGCGACGCCTACACGCTGGGCGACGGCCCCGTCTTCGTCCTCGGCCACGACGACCACGCGGCGACCGTGGCGATGCTCATGCTCAACTTCACGGCCGACGTCGACCTCCTGCTCGACGGCCACGAGCCGGAGTGGAGCGAGGACGTCGAGCGACAGCTCCGTGCCCACCCGGTCGACGTGGTCGAGGCGTCGGTCGTCGGCGCGTTCCCACGGGCGGAACGCGCGTCCGACCGAGGGGAGGCCACAGACGGGAGAACGGGGAGCGAAGCGAATTCCGACAGCGCGACCGACCCGTGGCTCGGCGGCCTCACGTTCGCGGCCGGGGAGAGTGGTCGCGAGGGCACCGACCGCGAGTATCTCGGTGGGTTCGCGATGTACGGCAAGGAGTACGACACCGACCTGGCCGCGTCGCTGGGCTGTGCGCTGGCCGACGACGGCGCGCTCGCCGTGGACGAGAACTACGAGACCAGCGTCGACGGGGCGTACGCCGCCGGCGACATCACCCACGGACAGAACCAGACGGTGGTGGCGATGGGCGACGGCGCCAGGGCGGGGATGGCCGTCCACAAGGACCTCAGGCGCTACCCGCTCCCCCCGGAGGACCTCGACGACGCGGAATTGGCCGAGGTGCCGGCGGCCGCCGCGGACCTCCGCGCGCGGATGCGCCTCGTCCGCAACTACGAGCGACACGCCGGTCTGCGGGACCCCTCGCCACACCGCTGAGGGAGGTAGCGCGGGCCCGTCCTCCGCGCCGACCCTGCTGGTGCCGGCCCACGGTTTTTCCGTGTTAGCGACGAACGTAGAGACATGGGACTGCGCGAACCGGCGGCGGCCGACACCGAACGCGTCGGGGAGGTCGTGGAGAGTTCGATGACCACGTCGCACAGCCTCAGCCCCCAGCAGATCGAGCGGATCGTCGAGGACGAGTTCGGGGAGGAGGCGATGGCCGAAAAGCGGGACGACGAGGAGACCCTCGCGCGCGTCGTGGAGACGACCGAAGACGTGGAGGCGGAGACGGTCGTCGGCTACGTCGAGGGAGCCGTCGACGGGGAGTGGGGCGAGATACGGTGGCTGTTCGTCGACCCCGAACACCGCGGCAAGGGAATCGGGACGGAGCTGTTCGAATCGATGAGCGACGCGCTCCGCGGGGCGGGCGCGGACTCCGTCCGAGCGACGGCCCTCGAAGCGAACACGGAGGGCCACCAGTTCTTCGAGCAGTTCGGCCTGGAACGCGCGGCGGAACGCGAGGTCGAGGTCGGCGACGAGTCCCTCGTGGAGTACGTCTACGCGGACCCGGACGCTGACCTGGAGGCGGAGTCTGCCGACGGCAGTGAGGAGCAGGCCGACGGGGCCGACGGTGAGACGATGCCCGAGACGGAGACGGCCGACGGTACGACGACGGCGACCACCGAGGACGGCGAGCGGGTGTTCGTCGCCCGCGAGGAGGAGGAGTCGGGGACGGAGGCGCCGTTCTACGTGACGTATACCGACGAGAACCACGCCGAGCGGTTCGGCTTCTACTGCAGCAACTGCGGCTCCCTGAACGTCTCGATGGACGACATGGACCGCCTCGAGTGCCAGAACTGCGAGAACAGCCACGCCTCCCGGTCGGGGGAGTCGTACGACGACTCGTACCTCTGAGGCGCCGAGGGGGCGTCCGCTCGGCGCCGCCGGGTTCTGTCGCCTCTCTGGCCACACAGCTTTCTGGGAGAAACGCGAAGGGAGTGGTATGGACCACCTCGAACGCGCGAGGGAGGAACTCGGCCGGGCGAGCGAGCAGGCCGGCGGCCCGGTGCAGACGCAACTCGACTCGCTCCAGAACGGCATCGGCGCGGAGGACGACCGCGAGACGCACGGGGACGGCCCGGACTCGACGGTCGACCGCATCGCGGAAGTGGCGGACAAACTCGACGGCCTGGAGGAGGAAGTCGAGAGCACCGAGACACAGGCGTACATCGACAGCGCAGTCGACCACCTCCGCGAGTACCTGACAGAGCACCCACACGGGAAGTGAGCGTCTGGAGCACTCGCCCACCGAGCGTTAAGTTCGTTCGCGGCGAACAGTGTCGACAATGAGTGGGTCCGGTTCCGGAGAACGCGACGAGCGCGCGCTGGTGGCGGCCGAGTGCGAGGGGGCGACCGACCTGGGCGTCGACGTCGGGGTGCTCGTCGCCAACGCGCCGACCACCGACCCGGACCGACTCCGGTCGTTCGCGACCCGGGCGGCCGAGGACGCCGTCGACGAACTCGCGGCGGCGACGGACGTCGCCTGGCGGTTCTACCTCGAGGAGACGACACGCCTCGCCGACCACGACCGGCGCCGCCCCTCCGAGTTCCTCGACCGCGCGACCCACCGGATGGTCGAGGGGCCGTACGACCTCGTCGTCGTGGTGACCGACGTCCCCCTCGTGTCGAGCAGAGAGCGATTCGTCCCGGGGCTGGCGTCCCCGCTCTCCCGCGTCGCCGTCGTCTCGACGCAGCGACTCCGGAGCGCGCCGCGGGGCGAACCACGACGGCCACTCGACGGAGAGGCCGTGCGCTGGAACGCCGCGACGCTGCTGCTCCACCTCGTCGGCCACCTGCTGGGCGCCCGGCACGGCGACGCCGACGGCGGGGTCATGGAGCCGTTCCGGTTCGACCCGGAGCGGCGAGCGGTGCCGGCCTTCGACGCCGACGTCGAACGCCACCTCCACAGCGTCGCCAGCGAGATTCCCGCGACGGAGGCGCGGCCGAGGGGACCGCTCGGACGACTCGCCTTCCACGCCCGGAGCGCCGCGCGGAACCCCGGTCAGATCCTCCAGGCCCTCGCAAACAGTCGCGCGCCGCTACTCCCGCTGTCACTGCCGAAGCTGTCGACGGCTGCGCTGGCGCCCACGCTCGTCATCGTCTTCAGTGCTGAGTCCTGGGACGTCGGCTTCCACATGAGCGACCTCACGGCCGCGCTGTTCGCCGTCGTGAGCGTGCTCGCCGCCGCGCTCTACCTGCTGTTCGTCCAGAACCTCTCGTTCCCGCGTAAGCGCCACCGGGTCGTCACCGAGCACACCGCCCTCGTCAACGTCACCGTCTTCCTCGTGCTCCTGCTGGCGATGGTCGGCCTCTTCGCGCTCGTCTGGGGCATCATGCTCGTCATCGAGGTGGCCGTCTTCCCGTCGAACCTGATGTCGAACTGGCCGAGCCTCGAGGACCCCTCGGTGGGCATCGTCGACCTCGTCCGCACCGGGGCGTTCATCAGCACCATCGGCGTGCTCTCGGGGGCGCTGGCCGGCGGCCTGGAGAACCGCCGCATCGTCAGCCACCTCGCGCTGTTCCCCGACCAGCCGTAGCCCTCGGACGGCGCCCCCGACCCACTGGTTGTGTCGGTCGCCCGACAGAGAATTACGCCGACTGACCTGCGCCTGGGGAGGGTTCAACAGCTTCCGGCGCGTAGCGTGTACCGCACCGACCGATTCGACGCTGCCGGCAATCCACCACCATGTCAGAGCACACCGAACCCGGCGACGCTCCGGACGCACAGGCCACCGAGGAAGCGGCAGACCCGACCCCCGCTGAGCGCGTCCGCGCCGCGGTCACGGAACGCGGGCGAAACGGGACGGCGGCCGCCGCGGCCGGCGGCCTCCTCTTCGTCAGTGGCGGGCGAGCGGTCGCACGTCGGCGACGCCGGGTGGCCGCACTCCTGCTCGGCGCTGGCGCCCTGGCCGTGGCCGTGCTCCAGCGCCGACGCTCGGGCGAGGACACCGAGAGCGTGGAGGGGCCCGGGTCGACCGACGCCGCGGACGGGGAGTCGACGGTGTCCGCCGAGGCGTACGCCCACCGGATGGCAGCCAGCACGATGAACCGGACCCGGGCGGGGCCCCGGGGCGTCGACGGGGAACCAGCGGTCGACACCGACACCAACCCCGACGAGGGTCGCGTCCGGTTCTCGACGGGACAGGACGAGGACGTGACGCGGAAACCCCACGTCGACGACGCCGACCCGAAGGACCCGCGGTACCCCGACGAGGGCGACCCCGGAGCCGAAGGCCCCGTGGACGTCAGCCTCTCGAAGACGAAGATGACCGACGAACTCGGCAAGGTGGCGGGCCCCGACGACGACCAGGCCTACCCGTCCCGGGAGGGGACCGACCCCGAGCCGATGTCCGAGCGAGCGCCACCGAGGTACGGCGAGGGTGGGGCGGAGGACCCGGACGGCGAAGAGGAAACTAGCGAGGCGGACGAGGGAACGGCCGGCGCGGACGAGGGGCACGCGGCCGACGACGAGTCCGCAGACGAGGACGAGGACGCGACCTGAGGAGGGACCGCTGGAGCAGTTACCACGGGACGGCCACGGCCTCGCCCGAGTCCTCAGTCCGACCCCGACTCGCCGTCTGTACTTCCTGGCTCGCGCTGGACGACGAGCACTGGACCGAGGAACTGCTCGGCGACCTGCTCGGACCGCAACCCGAAGACGAACGTGGCCAGCGACGGGTCCGACTCGCCCATGACGACCGCGTCGAACTCGTCGGCAGCGTCGACGATGGCGTCCATCGGACGCTGCTTCTCCCCGAGGCGGACGTCGAGGGCGTCCTCGTCAATGCCCCGTTCCACGAGACGGGCGGTCACCCCGTCGAGCAGCGTCTCGGCGTCCTCGTCGGTCTCCCCTTCGGCGGCGACGTGGAACAACGTCACCGCGACGCCCGTGCCCGCGAACAGCCCCGCGACCAGGCGAGCCAGCCGGTCGACGCCGACGGCGCCCCGGACCGCGACGAGGACGTCCTCGGGCGGCCCGGTGGCGTTCGGGACGAGCACGGCGAGACAGTCGTGCTCGGCGATGGTCCGGTCGATGGTCTGCTGGCCGGCGTGCGTGAACACGAGGCGCGTCTCGACGGTCGCCCCCGCGTCCACGAGTATCGACTCGAGCTCGTCGAGTCGATTGGTCGCCCGGTCCTCGAACTGCAGGCGGGCCTGACCGGGTGCGGTCTGGTCGGGTACGACGTGGTAGCCCAGCAGGACCACGTGGGCGTTCGCGAGCAGTTCGGGGACGCCCTCCGGGATCGACTCCCCCTCGAGGACGCGGACTGGAACGAGTACGGTGGGTCTGTCTTGCATTGTCAGAAGTCACCCCTCAGTTCGACGGTGCCGGCGTAGTACCGGTACCAGAGATAGGAGACGAGCATCACCGCGCCGCCGATGGCGATGGAGGCCCACTGCATGAACGCGACCAGCCCGAAACTGGCGGCCGCTCCGACGACCGGCAGGACCGGAACGCCCGGCATCCGGTAGCTGGGGTCGTACCAGTCGGGGTCGCGCCGGCGCAGGACGAGCACCGCGACGCAGATGAGGCCGTACATGACGAGGTGGAGGAACGAGGCAACCTCCGCGAGCACCGCCACCTCGCCGGTGGCGACGAGCAGGAGAATCGGGCCGCCCGCCGCCAGCAGCGCGACGTGGGGCGTGCCGTACCGGAGGTTGATCCGGCTGGCTCGCCGGGGGAGCAGGGCGTCCCGGCTCAACGCGTACACCGTGCGGGAGGCGCTGAGTATCGACGCGTTCGCGCTGGAGAACGTCGCAAGCAGGCCGGCGAAGAGGATGGCCACCGCGCCCGGGAGGCCGAGGAAGTCCCGGGCTACCTCAACCATCGCCGTCTCGCCGAACCCCGACAGCTGGGAGGCGCCGAACGCGCTCGTCGCGACGAAGATGGTCACCACGTAGAAGACGGTGACGACGAGCACCGACCCGACCATCGCCAGCGGGAGGTTGCGGCCGGGCTGCTTGATGTCGCCGGCGACGGTGGCGACCTGCGCGAAGCCGAGGTAGGAGGTGAACACGAGCGCGGCGGTGCTGAGGACGGGGAAGTACCCCCGCGAGAAGAACGCCTCCGGGACCGTCTGGCGGCCGAAGACGCCGAGCGCGTCGAGGGAGCCGTAGGAGAGGAACAGCGTCAACACGACCAGCAGGAGCGCCACGACGACGTTCTGGAGTTTGGCGGTGTTCTCCGTGCCGGTGACGCTCAGGGCGGTCAGGACGACGGCGAACAGCAGGCCCATCGGAACCACCGGACTCAGCGACAGTTCGATTCCGACCTCCCCGAGGACCGCGGCGGCGTAGTGACCCAGCCCCACGAGGTAGAACGCGGAGGCGAACACCAGTCCGAGCCACAGTCCGAGGCCGACGATGGCCCCGAAGGCCGTTCCCATGCTCCGCGAGACGAAGAAGTAGCCGCCGCCGCTCCGGGGCATCGCGGTCGCCAGTTCGGAGGCCGGCAGCGCGACCAGCAGCGCGACGACGCCGCCGACGCCGAACGAGAGCGCCGCTGCGGGACCCGCGTTCCCGGCAGCCAGCCCCGGGAAGACGAAGATACCCGCGCCGATCATCGTCCCGATACCGATGGCCAACCCGCCGACGAGGCCGATGGTCCGCTCGAGTTCGACGTCCTCCTCGTGGACCGTGACCTCGTCGGAGACCGCCCGGGGCTCGGGTTCGGGTGACTCCCCCTCGAGGTTCTCCCCGGTCCCGGGAGTGGGCTTCGAGTCTGTCGTCAATTCCGGCTCACGAGTAGCTGTATCGGAACGTCAGCCAATAAAACTGTACCCGGTCAGAGACCCCGTCAGGGGGTCGACGGCCGCTTCGCCGATGCTCCCGGAGGAGACCCAGTGGCGACTCACTCGGTCGGTTCGGTCTCGTCCGGTTCGGTCTCGTCCGGTTCGGTCTCGTCCGGTTCCCGGATGACGATGCTCGTGACGCGGGCGCCGTCGACGCCCTCGACGGAGAGCCGGTAGCCGTCAGCCTCCACCTCGTCGCCGACCTCCGGGGCCCGCCCCAGGCGGTCGAGGACGAGGCCGCCGAGCGTCCCGAACTCGTCGCTCTCGAGGTCGGCGTCGAGCGCCTCGTTGACCGCCGCCAGCGAGACGCCGCCGTCGACGACGTAGGTGCCGTCGGCGCGCCGGTCGATGGAGGGTTCGCCTTCGACTTCGTCGAACTGGTCCTGGATGTCGCCGACGACCACCTCCACGACGTCCTCGACGGTGGCGATGCCTTCGAGGGAGCCCCACTCGTCGATGACGGCGGCCATCTGGCTGTGGTCGCGCTGGAACTCCACCAGGAGGTCGTTGACGCGGGTGCTCTCGGGGACGACGGTCAGTTCCCGCGCGATGTCGCCGGCCGTGAGGGGTTCGCCCGTCGCGTCGACGGACTCGCTGGCCCGGAGCACGTCCTTGACGTCGACGAAGCCGACGACCTGGTCCTGGTCGTCAGCCTCGACGACCGGGTAGCGCGTGTGGCCCTCCGAGAGGACCACCGAACGGATCTCCGAGAGCGGCAGGTCCTCGGACACGCTCACGACGTCGGGTCGCGGGACCATCACCTCGCGGACGGTGATGTCGTCGAGTTCGAAGACGCGCTCGATCATCTCCACCTCCTCGCGGTCGACGTGGCCCTGCTTGCCGGAGTGGGAGAGCACCATCAGGATCTCCTCCTCCTGGAGGGTCTCCTCGCTCTCGGAGGCGGGCTTGACGCCGATGAGGCTGGTGAAGAAGTTGGCCGTCCCGTTGAAGACGACGATGCCGGGGACGAAGAGGTAGTAGAAGAACTTCATCGGCGGCGCGAGCAGCAGCGACATCCGCTCGGCCTCCGCGATGGCGATGGTCTTCGGCGCGAGTTCCCCGAAGACGACGTGGAGGAAGGTGATGAAGCCGAAGCCGAGCGCGAACGCGACCAGGTGGACGAGGCTCTCGGGGAGAATCGTCCCCAGGAACGGTTCGATGAGCGCTGCGACCGCGGGTTCGCCGATCCAGCCGAGACCCAGCGAGGCGAGCGTGATGCCGAGCTGGGTGGCCGCGAGGTAGTCGTCGAGGTTCGTCACCGCGTCCGAGAGGGTGGCCGCTCCGGGTTCCCCCTCCTCGACGAGTCGCTCCACGGTCGTCGAGCGGATCCGGACGAGCGCGAACTCCGAGGCGACGAAGAAGCCGTTCAGCGCAACCAGGAAGAACGCAAGGAACAGCCGACCGAACGAGAACGCGGCGTTCACCATCGCTGTCCCCGTCGGTCGGACCGCTGGACTGTTGGCTCCCGTGGCGTCGACCGTGGCGGCGTCTCGAGTTTGGTGAGCGGCTCGCTCATTCGTTGTGGGAAATCCGGGTCACGTCCCTGTCAATGCTTGGATTGGTCGCCTCGGAGAGGGCCGATTCATCCCATCCTTTCTATAGCTGCCCGCTGAAACGGCCTGTATGAGCGTCGTCTTCTGGGCCCTCGTGGCCTTCGCGACCGTCAGCTGTCTGTTCATGGCGTGGTCGCTCGGCGCGAACAGCAACTCACCGCCGTTCGCGCCCGCCATCGGCGCGAACGCGGTGTCGACAATGCGCGCGGCGTTCCTCATCGGCATCCTCGCGGCCGCCGGCGCGCTCACGCAGGGCGGGGCCATCTCCGAGACGGTCGGCGCGAACCTCATCCGCGGTGTCACCATCACGCCGCTGGCGGCGACGACGGGGCTGCTGGTGGCCGCGTCGTTCATGGCGTTCGGCGTCTACAGCGGCTACCCCGTCCCCGCGGCGTTCGCGACGACCGGCGCGATGGTCGGCGTGGGCCTCGGCCTCGGCGGCGCCCCGGCGTTCGAGACGTACCGGGAGATCGGGACGTTCTGGCTGCTCGTTCCGCCGATGTCCGGCGGGCTGGCCTACCTCACCGCGACCCTGCTCCGGCGCGAGGACGTCCCCGAGACCCTGTCCATCCCTTTGCTCGCGGCCGTGGTCGCCGCTATCCTCGCGAACGTCCAGCTAGGGGTGATTCCGCACCCGGAGCAAGCACAGGCCTCGGTCGCAGCGGCGGTGGCCGTCTTCGTCGGCGGACCCACCGTCCTCGGCGTCGACCTCGTCGTGGTCGTCGTCACGCTGCTGTTCGCCGTCCTCGCGTTCCGCTACATCCAGCGCCGGACGCGGGCGTCCGTCGAGACCGGCATCCGGACGTTCCTGTTCGCGCTCGGCAGCGTGGTCGCGTTCTCCAGCGGCGGCAGCCAGGTGGGACTCGCGACCGGCCCCCTCGAGAACCTCTACGGCGTCGAACTCGGCCTCCCCGGGACCACCCTGCTCGCCATCGGCGCGACCGGCATCCTCGCCGGCGCGTGGATGGGCGCCCCCCGCCTCCTGCAGGCGACCTCCCGGGAGTACGCCCAGCTCGGCCTGCGGCGTTCCATCGCGGCGCTCGTCCCCGGGTTCGTCATCGCCCAGGTCGCCATCGCCCTGGGCATCCCCATCTCCTTCAACAACATCATCATCTCCGGCGTCATCGGCGGCGGCCTCGCGGCGGGGACGGCGGGCGTCTCCCGCCGGAAGATAGGCGTCACCGTCGGCTTCTGGGTCATCACGCTCGCGACCTCGATAGCCACCGGCTACGGGCTCTATCAGCTCCTCTCCGGGCTGTTCGGCATCCAGTAGCGGTCGGCCTACCGCACGACGGTGACGGTCACCGGCGCCTCGCTGACGACGGTCGTCGCGACGGTCCCGAGCAGTCGGCTCGTCAGGTCGCCACGCTCCCCGCCGTGGCCGCCCATCACGACGTGGTCGACGTCGTGGTCCGCGACGTACGCGAGGATGGCGTCCGCCGGGTCGCCGGTGTCGACGGCCGTCTCGACGGGGCGCTCGGCCGACGCGGCCTCGGTCTCGGCGCGCTGAATCAGCTCCGCTGCTCGCTCGCGACCGGCGTCCAGGCGCGAATCGTCGGGTTCGAGGACGCCGCTCTCGCTCATCCCCGTGTCGAGAGGCGTGACGACGTTCAGCACCGTCACGCGGCAGTCGAAGGTCGCGAGCGCGTGGCGGAGCGCCTCGTCGGCCAGCGGCGACCCGTCGAGGGGAACGAGCACGTGCGATGGGGTCACGTGCGTACTTCACGGACGAGACGTAAATAGCGTGGCGACGCGGCTAACCGGCGCCGGGGCGTAGGCTCCGCGGATGGTCAACGCGTTCTGGCTGGACCGCGACCTCGACCAGGCGGCCCGCTGGCTGGTGGACGCCCACGTCACCAGCAGCGTCTTCGAATGCTCGATGGTGCTCACGACGGCCGTCCAGTTGCACGGCTACCCAAGCGACGACGACCTCTACTTCACGCACCCCGACCATCCGCTCACGCAGTGGGCGGCGGACGCGTACGGGAACTGGCGGACCCTCCACGCGTACACCGAGGCGGCCCACGAGGAGTGGCGCTACCGGTGGGACCACGAGCCAGCGGAGTCCCACGGCTCCTGGGCTGTCGTCGAGACGCTCGACGGCGACGCGGTGGCCGACCTCGCGTGGCCGCGCGAGACGGCGCGCGACCCCCCGCAGGTGACGGGGAAGTGGACGGCGCCCGACTACGTCGACGCCTACCGCTACTACTACGCCAACGAGAAGCGCGACCTCTTCGAGTGGTCGAAGGACCGGACGGAGCCGCCGTGGCTAGCGGAGTACACGGTCGAAGACGACCCCGTCGACGCGAGCGGTGAGTGACTGATGGGCGGACCGCCGAGCGTCCGGAACTACGACCGCGAACTGGGGGCGACCGTCACCCGACTGGGCCGCCGACTCGACCGTGCGTCTCGCGGCGTCCACACCTGTAAAAACGGCTTTCCGCTGCCACGCCGCTCCCCAAGTGCGTGAATCGGCTAGCTCCGGTCGAGATGGAACTCACCCGACGGCGGAAAGCCGCAGTGCTCGCTGTCGCGGTGCTCGTCGTCGGCGCCGCGGCCTACGGACTCCTCGTCTTCGACAGGCCGAGCGTCGAGTCTGTCGAAAACGAGTGGGGCACCGTCGAGGAGAATCAGAGCGAGGTCGAGACGAAAATCGCGGTCGACAATCCCTGGTTGCTCAGGCTCGCCGACAGCGCGGCGAACGTCAAATACACGGTCGCGCTCAACGACGTCGTCTTCGCCACCGAGGAGAAGAAGCGGGTGACGCTCGGCAGCGACGACACCCTCACGACGTCGACGTGGGTGAACAACGACCGGATTCCGGAGTGGTGGGTGACGCACGTGAACAACAACGAGACGACGACCGTGACCGTCGACCCCTCCGTCGTGGTCCGGTACGCCGGCCTGAAACTGCCGGCGGAGTCCCTGACCCGGAACCGGACGTTCCAGACGAACCTGCTCGAACCGCTCGAGACGGAGGAGACGCGGCGGTTCTCGGCGTTCGGCCGGGAGGTCCTCGTCGTCGACGAGACGGACGCGCAGTGGGGCCAGGCGACCGCGGAACGGACGCCCATCGACGCGTCGGCCAGGGTGACGAACTCGCTCCCCGCCCCCATCCCCGTCACCGAGATTCAGTACACCGTCCGGATGAACGGCATCGTCGTCGGGAGCGGCCAGGCCGCCGAGCAGACGGTGCTCCCGGCCCAGAGCACGCGGACGCTGGAGGCCCGCGCGGTAATCGACAACTCGAAGCTGGACGACTGGTGGGTTACCCACCTGCGGAACAACCAGACGACGCGGCTCACCGTCACCTTCGACGCGACGGTCCAGTACGGCGCCGTCGAGCGAACGCTCCCCCTGGAGTTCCTCTCCTACAACCGGACGTTCGAGACCGACGTGTTCGGGTCGGGGTCGGTCGGGAACCAGTCCGAGTCGCGGGGCGCACTGCCAGAGGGACCGCCGGCCCCGACGACGAGCCACCGTTCGTCAGCGCTGGCCGGCGCCCGGGGGTAGCCAGTACGGAGCGACGGACTCCGCCTCGTCACGGCGGAGCGGTGAGTAGCTCCGGCAGAAATTCAGAGGATGTCGACCCGATCGAGCATCGCCCCGTCGACGTCCCGTGCCGCAATCGCGTCTAGCTGGTCGCGGGTTCGAATCGGCCACGCGACCACGTCCAGTTCCGCGTCGTGGGCGGCGTCCACGACGTCCGATTCGACGGCGAGGGAGTACGGAACCTCGACGAACGAACAGTCCAGCGCGACCGCGGATTCGACCGCGTCTCGCTGTTCTGACTCGGTCACAGTACTCGGGTCCACGTCCTCGTCCTCGAAGTACGCGAACGAGACGTAGCCGGCAGCGGCGTCCCAGGAGAGAGCGGTGGCCTCGGTCAGCGCGCTCGTGTCCGTCGAGCAGAGGTAGACGTCGTGGTCGTACTGGTCGGCGACCCGTTTCACGTCGGCAGCGATTCCGTTCGTTTTCAGGTCGAGTTGTACGTCGACGTCCGGGGGAATCGTCCCGAGAGCGTCGGCCAGTGTGGGGACGTGTTCGTCGGTGTCCAGTACGGAGAGTCCACGGAGCGTCTCGTAGTCGGTCGAATCGACCTGGTGTTCTTCGCCCGTCAGTGCCGCCGTCGTCGCGTCGTGGAAGAGAACGATCTCACCCGAACCACACTGGCGCACGTCGAGTTCCACGCGGTCGACGTGGTCGACGACCGATTCGATCGCGAGCAGCGTGTTCTCCGGGAACTGCTCCGCACAGCCCCGGTGAGCGATAGCGTCCATGGGCGAAAACTCACGGAGTGACGTCAATAACGTTTGGGAGTGTGTCACAGTGGCACGCGAAACGCCGGCCGCGTCGACCCACGTTCGGTCACCGCTCCGCAGAGACCTGTGGATGGAACACTGCCTCGGCGCTCACGGCACACAATCTAGCCACCGAGAATGCGCTCGGCCGCTCGGTCGACTGCTTCCGGCCGGGGCATACGAGCAGGAGATGGGGTTCGTCGAGCGCTTCTGCACTCGATGGCGTGTCCCGCACAGCAGTATCTCTCCCCCTCGCATTCTACCACCTCGAATGCTGGCTGAGCAGGCCGCGATGCTCGCTCAGATTGGGGAGTTCAGCGTCCCGAAGTACACCTGCCACGCGAGGGCGGATTTGGCGACTAGACTCAACACGATGTACATCTTCTCTCCGAAGAGGTAGTTCTTCCACCGAGACACCTCCAGATACTGGAGGGCCATGTTCAGCGCGAAGAGGTTGAAGAAGACGAAAATCGAGACGTAGATGTAGATGACGAACTCGGGGAACTCGCCGGCACTGGCCGTCACCGACCCGACGAACGCGACCCCGATGGTAATCCAGGGGACGATACCGGCGATAACACCCACCCAGTAGGGCGTCCAGTCCGTCTGTTCGGTCAGTTCGTTGCGCTGCTCCATCAGGAGACCGGAGAGATTCATCACCGCAACGAGGCCGAACAGCGCCACGAGCGTCCCGAGGTCCCACACGCCGGACAGCATCCCGATCACGACGATCATCAGCGAGGCGCTCACCGAGTATTCGTACCAGCGATACGGATTCATGCCCCTGTCGAGATACCGGACGTACTTGTCGTACCAGACCGTCGCGATGGCGGTGTGAGCGAGCGCGGAGATGAAGAGGAATCCCGCGACCAGCAGCGGGAGGTTGGCGTCGACGAACGCGACCGTCTCCGGGAAGATCGACTGGCTTCCAGGGTCGAACCCGTACCTGGTGCGAGTTATCGGCCACAGGACGGTGTCGGCCAGGAGCACCATCGCCGCCCCCTGCAGGAAGTGGAGGACAGCCATGACACTGTTCCACAGTCGGAGTCGACTGTCCCGTGCCGACTCGCGCCGTCCGGAGCTCGTCGTCGCACTGTGTGAGGACATCGTACCAGTCTAATTACTCACTGGATTGAAATATATCTGGGGGTGGCCACGACCGCGTTCACCCCCTCCCTGAAACTCCTAATCGGTGGGTCCATCGCCGTGTACCGGGTCCTGTGGGATGCCCATGGAGACACGGGCGACCCGTAAAAGACGGAGGCCTCGGCACTCACGACTCACAAACTATCCATAGTGCCTGTGTTCAGGAGGGTTTCGAGCGCGCTCGTCTGGTTGCTGCTCGCCAGGCACGCGGGTGCCGCTTCAGGACCGCCTCAGTCACGACGAGACTCGTCTCACGGTTGAGTTGTGGAATACACGTTCGGGCGACTTCCAGGAAACCGGTCCCGGAACCCCACTCCGGAAGCAACCACCACAGTCAGAACGGCTCCCAGGCCGTCGGTCGCCGACCCAGCCCGCGGACACGGAACTCCATCTCGCCACTATCGGTATCCCGGAGTTCGATCACGCCGTCGAACTGTCCGGTGATCGTGTTGACGACCTGCTGGTCGTGGCTGTCGTTGCTGAGGGTGTAGATCCCCAGTCCCCCGGTTTCCTCGATCCGCTTGGTGTAGACGTGGAGGAATCTGAACACTTTGCTGCTGTCGAGATACTGCAACAGCGTCGATATCGAAATCAGCCCATATCGGATATCGGAGACGCCTCGATCCTCGAAGTGTCGGAACAGTTTCGCCATACTGACGCTGATACCGGTGAGATCGCCGGGCGAGGAGATTGACTCGATAGTCGCATCGAGGAGGTCCGTACCATCTCCGCCGGAGGTGTCGACGATGCCGACGCGGTCCCGGTCCAGTGAGTCGACGTGCCGTTCGAGATCGGTGTAGACCTTCTCCGCACTTTCTGTGGAGATGCAGAGAATACCGTCTCCGTCCTCGTATCCGGCAGCGAGCAACTCCAGGGCCAGTGCTTGCTTCCCGCTCATCGACGGGCCGACGACGACGATGTTCGTCCCCGCCGGGAGCTCGTCCAGATCGCCACCCGGCAAGGCACCGCTCACGTCGTATGCATCAGTCATCGCTTCCCTCGCTTGTCTCGAAGTCCCCGGTATCGGCGTCCTCGAAATTCTCCCCCTCGCCCAGTTCGACATCGTCGAAGCCCGAGTCCCCGTCTTCGACCTCGCGTACCGCACTGACGAAGTCGACCTCTGCGCCCATATTACCCAGGTTGTCGTCGACCTCGGTGCGCTGGGACTCGATACGGTCGAGTAGGTCCTGGTACACTTCGCTCTGCTCCAGTTCCGCTTCGGTTTTCTGTGCCTGCAGCGCGCCTCTGCGCGCCATCAGCGAGTGGTACTGCTGGAACGCGTCGTCGACACCGGCCCTGTCGAGCAACTGCTGGATGGTGTCGAGCAACTCCTGCCGTTCCGGGGGTTTGGTGATGTAGGCGTCGAACCCCATCTCGACCACGTCGAAATCGGGTTCGACCGCCGTCACCATCGCCACGCGACAGTCGATCGCTCGCTCGCGGATCTCCCGCAGTACCTGTTCCCCCGACAGTTCGGGCATCATCCGATCGAGTAACACGACATCGACTGTGTCGTCGACCGCATCGAGTGCCTCCTGGCCGTCGGCTGTCAGTCTGACTTCGTACTGGTCCGAAAGCCAGAGTTCGTATCCCTCGGCGATTGTCTGCTCGTCCTCGGCGATGAGGACGACCGGTTGCTCCTGATCGGTCATTCTTCCCACCTACGTTCGGCCGTCCCTTTCATGAGTGTTATTGTCATGCATCCGCCTCGTTGGCTCTCAGTTCGATCACGAAACAGGCTCCATCAGCATCGCTGTCTTCGATTCTGACGTCACCGCCGTACTTTTCGATCATCACGTCGACAAAGAACAGCCCGAACCCGGAGCCGGTCTCCTTGGCGTGAGAACTCTCCCCGCGTCGGAAGACCGCCTCCGTTCGGTCGTCGTCGATACCCCGTCCGTTGTCTGAAATCCGTACGCTGACGGTATCTCCGTCGGTTTCGACACTCGTCTCGATCCGGAGGCCGTCGGTGTCGTTGTGTTCGATACCGTTGGTCAACACGTTGCCGAGGACCTCCGCGATCAACTCGTCAGCCTCGACGCAGACGCCGTCCGGAATCGCTGTCTCGAAGGTTACGTCGGGATAGGCGGCCTCTAGTTCCGATATCTTCCGGTCGAGAATCGGCGAGACGTCGATCGATTCGAGTTGGTGTTCCTCCTCGGGCGTCGCGAGGGTCTCGACCACCTGTCGGACGCGCTTGGTGACCTCCGTCGTCGTGTTGCACCAGTCGACGATAGTCTGGGCGTACTGTGCCTGTTGGCCGTCGAGTTCCGCAGCGAGTAGTTCCCCGCGCATCTTGATGACGGTCATACCGTTCAGAACGTCGTGGCGCAGAATCGAGTTGAAGAACTCCATGCGTTTGCGCTGGCGCTGGAGTTCCGAAACGTCCATCGAGACGCCGATCACACTCGCCACCTCACCGTCGTCGTAGACCGGCGTATAGTGGGTTTCGAGCGTGATATCCCCGAGCGTGACGGTGTACCGGAACGACTCCCCGTCCAATGCGCGACTGGCCGCCTCGAGGACTTCCTCGTGGTCGGCGTAGATATCGAAGATGTTCTCGCCGACCAGATCCTCGGGTTCGAGCCCCAACCGTGAGAGGATGTTGCCACGCATCTCCTGGAAGACACCGTCGCTGTCGAACCGGTAGAGGATGACCGGCGCAGCGTCGAGAATCCGACGCAGCGCCTCGCGCTGACTGGAGATGTCCGTCGAGACGGCCGCGATGCCACCCTCGTAGGGATACGCCTGGACGTTGACCCAGTGGTCGCCGGACTCGTACTGGTACTCGAAGTTCTCCGGGTTGCCGGTCTCCATCACCCGTCGAAGTGTCCGTTCGACGACGGTCCCGCTGACTTCCGGGAACACGTCCCAGAGCAGCTCGCCCTCGATCTCCTCGACTGGCTTCCCGAAACGCTCTGCCAGTGTCTCGTTACAGAACCGAACGCGCCACTCGCTGTCGATGGTGTAGTGTGCTTGCGGGAGCCGTTCGACGAGTTGGCGGTACTGTCGTTTCTGCTGGCGAAGCGCCTCGTCGTTTCGCTTCCGGTCGGTAATATCGGTCACGATGCCGATTATCCGCCTGCCGCGGTCCCCGTCGGTGTGTACTTCTCCGCGTGCGTACACCCACCGCTGTTCCCCGTCTGTGCGTTCGATCCGGTACTCCGTCTGGAACAGCCCGCTGCGCTCGACCGCGCGTTCGATCGCCGCCTCTACGACCGCGAGGTCCTCTGGATGGACTCGCTCGGCAAACGCTTCGAACGTTCCCTCGAACGTCCCCGGTTCGAGACCGAACAACCGCTCCATGCTCTCGGTCCAGATCACCTCGTCAGTCGTCATATCCCACTCCCAGACCCCGGTATCAGTCCCGGCCAGGGCGACTTCGAGCCGTCGCTCCGACGGGGTTGGTACGGTTTCGATCGCCTCGTCCGTAACCGGTCGGATCGTCGACAACAGCCGGGACTCGTCGTCGACGGTGATCGCATCGAGGACGAGTGTCACGCGCTGTTCGTTGCCGCTCGCATCGGTCAGCGTCGTCTCGATCTGTTCGGGGTGACTGCCGAGCGCACGGTCGATCGCCGCCTCGAGTGCCGATGCGTCCCCGGCAGCGAGGTCCGCAAGTGACTGCCCCTCCAGTGCCGACGGATCGTCTCCGAGCACGTCGGCGTACGCCCGATTCACCGATTCGAGACGGGCCGAACCCGGTTCGTGAACTGCCATGCCCGCCGCCGCTTCCTCGAAGACTCGCTCGTGAAGTGAATCGGCCATTGCGGTGGTCTTCTCGGCACTTTCTTGCCCCACAGTATAGTCGTGCCCCCAAATGCCAATACAGCAACCGTTGCTCCGGAGTACGGACCGCCGGCGTTAGTTATCCGACGCCGACGGCAGGTGATCACGTGGCCCCGTGCCGCTCGCAGAGGGTAGCAGACGCAATTCTCCGACTTCGTACACTTCTTCTCGCAAATGTATGGATAGAAAGCTGGCCTCGGCACTCATAGGGCTCGTCAGTCCGCGGGAGCCACCCCGGGTCGGCCCGGTGGCTTCGTCATCGGCCGGTCGGCAGTAGCGGCCGGACGACCAAAACGCCTCGGTCCTCCGGACGGGGCGGTCACTCCGTCAGCGCCGCAGAATCCCCGCTGCCGCTCTGGGAGTTCCAGAGGTCGGCGTAGATGCCGCCCGTGTCGACGAGTTCGTCGTGGGTGCCGAGTTCCACGATCTCGCCGCCGTCCATCACGACGATGCGGTCGGCGTCCTGGACCGTCGAGAGGCGGTGGGCGATGACGAACGCGGTGCGGTCGGCGGTGAGCCGCCGCAGCGACTCCTGGATGAGCTCCTCGGTCTCCGTGTCGACGTCGCTCGTGGCCTCGTCGAGGACGATGATGGCGGGGTCGTTGAGGAGCGCGCGAGCGATGGAGAGCCGCTGGCGCTGCCCGCCCGAGAGTTTGACGCCGCGCTCGCCGATCTGGGTCTGGTAGCCCTCGGGCAGGTCGCGGACGAACTCGTGGGCCTCGGCGGCCTTCGCGGCGTCGAGCACGCGGCCGTCCACGCGGAAGTCGGTCGCCTCGTCGCGGGGCTGCTCTCCGCCGGGCGAGTCGTCGAGCGCGGAGAGGTCGCCGTACGCGATGTTCTCCTCGACGGTGCCGGAGAACAGGTAGGGGTCCTGTTCGACGACGCCGACGTGCTCCCGGAGGCCCTGGAGGCTGTACTCGCGGACGTCCGTGCCGTCGACGCGGACCGCGCCGGAGTCCACGTCGTAGAACCGCGGGACGAGTTTGACGAGCGTGCTCTTGCCCGCGCCGGTCGCGCCGACGAGGCCGACCGTCTCGCCGGGTTCGACGTCGAGGGCCACGCCCGAGAGCACCTGCTCGGTGTCGTCGTAGCCGAAGTGGACGTCGTCGAACGTGACGCGCCCGTCGACGTCGTCGGGGTCGACGGGGTTCTCGGGGCTGGTGACGGTCGGCTCGTGGCCCAGCACGCCGAAGACGCGTTCGGCGCTGGACTTCGCGCGCTGGTAGCGGTTGACCGTGACGCCGATGCGCCGCATGGGCGCGTACATCCGGCGCAGGAACAGGAAGAACATCGTGAACGTCCCCGTGGTGATGCCCGCGCCGAGGACGAGCGGGCCGGCGACGAACTCGCCGCGGATGACCATCTCGCCGCCGACGATGAGGATGCCGACGAACGCCACGCCCGTGAGCACGCGGATGGTGGCGAAGAACATGCGCCGGAGTTTGATGGCGGCGACCTTCTCGTCGTGGTAGGTCGCCGACTGGCCGGCCACGCGGTCGAGTTCGAAGTCGTAGCGGTCGAACGCCTTGATGACCTTCGCGCCGCCGATGTTGTTCTCCAGGCGGGCGTTCATGCGCGCGACGGTCTCCCGGATGCGCTTGTACCGGGGTTCGATCCACGTGAGGAAGAAGGCGCTCGACAGGCCGATGATGGGAACCGGCGCGAGCGCGATGACAGCCAGCGGCGGCGACACCCAGAACAGGACGGCGCCGATGCCGCCGACCGTCGCGACGACGCGGATTATCTGGCGTATCTCGTCGTTGAGGAACCGCTCGAGGCGGTTGATGTCGTTGTTCAGTATGGACATCATCGCGCCCGTCTGGTGGTTCGCGAAGAAGTCCAGCGAGAGGTGTTGCATGTGGTCGTACGTGTCGTTGCGGAGGTCCCGCTGTATCTTCTGGGCAGTCGACTGCAGCAAGTACCTGGAGACGAACCTCGTCACCGAGCGCACGACGTAGGCGAGCGCGGCGACGAGCGCGAGGCGGTGGAGGAGCGCGACCCGCGTCGCCTCCGACGTGACTGCCGCGCCGGGGACGAGGCCGAGCTGGGCGAGCAGCCCAGGTTCGCCCGACTGCAGGATGACGCGGTCGATGGCGGCGGCGACGACCAGCGGCGGGACGAGCCGCGAGAGCCGCGTGACGAGCGAGGACGTGATGCCGACGGAGAGGCGCGGCCAGTAGCGCCTGGCGTATCGGAGCAGGCCCACCATCGGGTGGCCCTCGACCTCCTCGCGGACGTCCTCGAAGCCGCCGAGTTCGTCGGGCACACACGGGGTAGGCGTGGCACGCAAAAAGACCACACGGCTGCCCGGACGCTTACCGGTACGCCCCTGGGCGCCGACGGCCAGCTCAGATTCCGGTCGGGTGGTCGAGGAACGTCGTCTCCAGTCCCCAGTCGTCGGCGAGAGACTGGAGCGCCCGCACGCCGAACGTCTCGGTCGCGTAGTGTCCCGCGAGGACCACCGTGACGCCAGCCTCCCGGGCCTCGTGGTAGAGCTTCTGCTCGCCCTCCCCCGTGACGAAGGCGTCGACACCCGCCGCTTCGGCCTCGCGGAGCCAGTCCGCCCCAGCCCCCGTCAGCACCGCGAACTCCTCGAGTTCCTCGGGTCCGAAGTCGAGCACTCGGACGCCCTGGCCGCCCGTGTCGAGTTCTGATTCGAGCAGCCCCGCGAGTTCGTCGGCGGTGTAGGCTTCGGCGGCGGTGCCCCGCGTGCCGACAGGTTCGCCGTCCGCCTCGGCGAACGGCTGACGGTCCTCCAGGCCGACGAGGTCCGCGAGGCCGGCCGCGTTACCGAGTTCCGGGTGGCCGTCGAGGGGCAGGTGGGCCGCGTACAGCGCGCACTCGCCGTCGACGAGTGGCTGGATGCGCTCGTACTCGCGCCCCGTGACGGCGTCCAGCCCGCCCCAGACGACGCCGTGGTGGGTGACCAGCAGGTCCGCGTCCCACTCGACGGCAGCCTCGACAGTCTCGACGACGCCGTCCACGGCGAACGCCACGCGCTCCACCTCGCGCTCCCGCGGCCCGACCTGCAGGCCGTTCGTCGCGGCGTCGGTGTAGGCGTCGACGCGCAACCGGTCGTCGAACTCGGAGACGATCTCGGAGAGGTCCATGTGCGGAGAGGGGAGCGCCGGCAACTTCTAGGCGTCGGCATTCCGTCCATCCGCCACCCACCTAGCTCTACCGACCAACCGACGGGGTGGGAATCCGGAAGGGGGCGTGGGCGGCGCGTAGCGCCGCCGAACTCGCGGACGGCTTCGCCGTCCGCGCAGCTCGTGAGCCGAACCGACGCAAGCACCGCAGGAACGAACGCAGTGAGTGACGAGGAGCGCAACGAGGTGCAGGCCACGAGCGACCGGGGGCTTCCGCTAACACGCCCTCAGATGTAGTGTGGTCAGAATTACCGAAGACTAGCCGTCCGCGTGAGCGTGAACGAACTCCCGGACCAGTTTCGCGGCCAGAGTAGCAGCCTGCCCGTCGTCGTGGTCGTTGACCTCCACGACATCGAACCCCACAGCCTCGGGAGCCAACGCACGCACGACGTCCCGAATCGTCGTGGAGTCGAGGCCGAACGGCTCCGGGGTGCCCGTGCCGGGGGCGAACGCTGGGTCGGCGGCGTCGACGTCCACACTGAGGTAGACGTCGCCGTCGACGTCGGGCGTCCAGTCCGCCGCATCCTCGGGAGGAACGACGGTGACATCGCCCTCGCTGGCGCGCTCCCACTCGGCCTCGCTGCCCGAGCGCGCACCGACGACGACCGCTTCGTCGGCGACGTCGAGGGCGTGGCGGGTCACCGTCGAGTGGCTCAGCGGGTCGCCGTCGTAGGATTCGCGGAGGTCGAGGTGGGCGTCGAGTGCGACGAAGACGTCGGGGTCGGCGGCGCGAACGCCCGCGACGCTGACGGTGTGCTCGCCGCCGAGGACGACGGGGACGGCGTCGTTCCAGTGGGCGTCGGTGAGCACGCCCTCGAGGTAGTCGAGGTACTCCGCGGCGTCGTTCCACGCGTGGACGTCGCCGTAGTCGGCGACGCCGTGGTCGGAGAAGTGAGCGCCTGAGGCGTGGTGGTAGTCCTCGAAGGTGCGTGCGAACTTGCGGATGCGGTCCGGGCCGAAACGAGCGCCCGGTCGGAAGGAGGTAGAGATGTCGAGTGGTGCGCCCACGACCACGTAGTCGGCCGTGGTGCCGGCCGACTCCGGGTCGGCGTCGTGGGCGCCGGGGAACATGCTCAGTCCTGGAGGATCTTGCGCTGGCCCTCGAACTCGAGGTACTCGATGTTGTCGTCGGACTGCACGTCGAGGTCGGCGGGAATCTGCATCGTGACGGTCTCGTACGTGTCGAGGTCCATCACCTGCGCGACGGTGTCGGACTCCTTGGAGACGACCTGTCCCTGCTTCCGGTTGACGATGGGGATCCAGATCTTCGCGTCCACCGGCTGACTGAGGCTGCGTTTCTTCTCGTCGAAGACGCCGCGGGCCTCGATTCGTGCCTTCGCACTGCCGTGCTTGCCGGGCTTGGCGGTGCTGTAGGCGTTGATTTTGCAGGCGGCGTCCTCGATCATGACGTAGTTGCCCTCCTGCAGTTCGCGCACTTCCGTCTGCTCTTTCGCCATACGGCTGGATTCACACCTGCCGGGTATAAACCGTTTGGAAGCGCTCCGCCCGAAGGCGCTCGCAGACCGTTCAGAGCACTGTCGAGACCCGGTCGAGGCCCTCCCGGAGTTCCGCGGTCGGCAGCCCGAACCCGACGCGGAAGTAGTCGTCGTAGGCGTCGCCGAAGCAGCGGCCCGGCGCGAGCACGACGGACGCGTCCTCGACCACGGTGCGGCAGAACGCCTCGGAGTTCTCGAAGCCCGCGGGCACGCCGAGGAACGCGTTGCAACCGACGGGGTCGGGCCAGTCGATGCCGTGTTCTCGTGCCCAGTCCGCGGTGATTTCTCGGTTCTCCCGAACGTGGTCGAGGGCGTCCTCCCGCAGTTCCGCCTCGCGGTCCGTGAGGACCTGCCGGGCGACGTGCTGGCCGAACTTGGTGGGTGAGATGGTGGTGTAGTCCTTCCAGCGCTCCGCGGCGTCGACCACCTCGCTGGGTCCGGCGAGCCAGCCGAACCGGAGGCCAGCGAGCCCGTACGTCTTCGAGAGGCCCGACGTGCTGATGGCGCGCTCGCCGAGACTCGCAACGGGTGGCAGTGGGTCCTCGGCGAGCAGGCGGTACACCTCGTCGCCGAGGAGGTAAGCGTCTGCGTCCGCAGCGAGGTCGTAGAGCGCCTGGATTGTCTCCTCGTCGTGTTGCCGCCCGGTCGGGTTGTTCGGGTTGTTCACCACCACGAGTTCCGTCTCTGGGCGAATCGCGTCCGCGACGGCGTCGACGTCCAGCGTCCACTCCGGCCTGTCGAGCGGGACGCGGGTCACGTCGCAGATGGACTCTGGAATCGCGTGGAGGCTCTGGTACGTCGGCGTGACGACGACGGCGTGGTCGCCCGGCGACAGCAGCGACTGGAAGACGAGGAAGTTCGCCTCCTGAGTCCCCACCGTGCAGACCACCTCGTCGGCAGTCCGCACGTGTTCCTCGGCAATGGCTGTCCGCACGTCCGGCGCGCCCTTCGTGGGAATCACGTACCCCAGTTCGCCGGGGTCCGTGTCGAAGTCGCTCGCCGGGAGGCTCCGGACGCCGCTCTCAGCGAGCATCACATCGGCGTCGTGTTCGTACTCCGCGAACCACCGCTCCAGTTCGAACGGCGCTACGTCCATACGGTGGCTACGCGACACGGGGTGAAAACTCGGGCGACGGCGGCAGGCGTGGTACTACACGTGGTCCCGGGGCATCAGGTCCGCGAACCGCTGGTCGTCGAGCCACTCACACAGCTGGACGAGCTGGTCGCTCGCGGCCTCGAACAGCTGTTCTCCCTTCGCCGGGGTGGCGTCGGTCTGGTCGCCGAGCACGCCGTTCTCGGTGTTGTCCGCGGCGTCGTAGTACGTCCGCGCGCCGTGGACGATTGTCTCGGCGTCCGCGACGCTCGGGACGCCGCCGTCGCGGGCCTCGGCGAGGCGGTCGTCGTGGACGAGTTCGGGTTCGAGGTACTGCAGCATCGCCGTCTCCTTGGGGCCGCCGTGGGGGCCGTTCTGGTCGAACAGGTCGTCGACCAGTTCCGGGACGCTCTCGTCCCACATCCAGTCGACGGCGTAGGCCACTTCGTCCTCGCGGAGTCGCGCTCCGACCTCGCGGAGGTGGGGGACGTTGCCGCCGTGGGCGTTCACGAACACGACGCGGTCGATGCCGTGGGATGTGAGGTTGCGCGTGAGTGATTCGACGTAGTTGCGGAAGGCGGACGGACTGACCCACATCGTGCCGTGGAACTGGCGGTGATGGCCACTGACACCGACGTTGACGGTTGGCGTGCAGAGGAAGCCGGTCTCGTCGGCGGCCGCCCGCGCGAACGCCTCCGCGATGACGTGGTCGGTGCCCTCCGGGAGGTGCGGGCCGTGCTGTTCGGTGGAGCCGAGCGGGACCAGCGCGAGGGACTCCGACTCGAAGTAGTCGCCGAGGTCCGGCCACGCTTCGTTGCCGAGATACATCACCGGACGAACGGCCGACACGACCAAGAGTGTAGTGGACGGAACGGGGCCCGCCGGCTTCTCCTGGCAGTGAAAATCTCACTGTGGTCTCCGGGAGTCTTATTCTCGCCCGCGGACACGTTGCACGTGATGCGACGACGCCAGTTCCTCCACGCGAGTGCGGTGACAGCGCTCGCGGCCGCGACCGGCTGTCTCGGCGGCGACCCGGAAGCGGGGCGGAGCCGGGACCCCTCGACGACGCAGACGACCACAGGGACCACCCCGACCGACGAGATACCGGAGCCGACACAGGACGGCGGCTGGCCGATGGCCGACTTCGCCGCCAGCGCAACCGGCCACAACCCGGACGCGTCCACCGCGGAACCGTCCGGGACCGAGTGGACGTTGTCGTTCCGGGAACACGAGTGGGTCAGCGACCCCGCAGTCGACGCAGAGCACGCGTTCTTCGGCGTGAAGGACTGGGCCGAGACGCCCGCGACCAGCGAGGTTCGGGCCCACGCCCTCGCCGAGGGGAGCGAAACATGGTCGCGCTCGCTCCCCTACGGACAGGTCTTCTCACCTGCGCTCGGCGACTGCGACGGCGACGACGCCGTCTTCGTCGCCTCCGGGCAGGACAACTCGAACACCGACCACGGCCACGGCGAGGTCCGCGCCCTCTCGCGGGATTCGGGCGACCGGCTCTGGTCGCAGTCGTTCGACATCGAACTCGTCGGCCCACCGGTGTACGCCCGCGACCGGGTGTTCGTCCCCGCTGAGGGACTCGGCGAGGGTGGCGTCTACGCCCTCGACGCGGCGTCGGGCGAGGAGGACTGGTTCTTCGACGCCGCCCGCGACCCCTCGCACTCGCCGACAGTCGCCGGTGACACCGTCTACGTCAGCAGTGACCGCGACGAACTCGCCGCCCTCGACGTGGAGACCGGGGACGTCGACTGGCGCACGTCCGCGGAGGGCGACACCACCAGACCCGTCGTGAACCAGCCAGACGACCTCGTCTACGTCGGCTACCAGCACGGCCTCCAGGCGTTCGAGGCGGACACGGGCGAGTCGGCGTGGACGTTCGAGGTGACCGACCCGTCGATTCCCCCGGAGGACTACCTCGGGGTCACGAGCGAACCGGTGCTCGCCGGCGACACGCTGTACGTCCGGACGTCGGACACCTCAGGGTTCGCGGTCGGCGACCCGGGTGAACTGCACGCCCTCGACGCTGCCTCCGGCGACAAGCGCTGGCAGCTCTCGGACGGTCACCCGGGTAGTAGGGTGGTTGGCGCGGACGACCACGCCATCCTGTCACGTGTACCGGTCGGTGAGACGGAGGGTGGTCAGGAGAGCGACGCCGACGGTGAACTGGTCTGCGTGACCCCGGAGGGCGAGGTGAAGTGGACCGACGGCCAGTGGGAGCCGATGGCGGTGGGCAATGACTACCTGTTCTGTTTCCGCGGCTCGCGGTGGTCGGCGCCGGGCACCACTACGGTCGCCGCCAGGTCGGTGTGAGCCTCAGTCCTCGCCGCGTCCGCGGAGGTTCTGCCTGGTGAACTGCGGGGTCGCGCGGATGCCCTGGCGCTTCCGGAACGACCGGTAGAGCGCGAGCGCGACGAGCAGCGTGAAGGTGGCCGAGATGGCGGTCGCCGGGGTGAAGTTCTCGAAGGCGTACAGCAGCGCCGTCGTGGGGACGCTCGTCGCGAGCACGAGACCGAGCACGAGGCGGCGCGCGAGGCGGTCGACGACGCCGTTGCTGTCCTCGAGGTCCGCGCGGACGTGGAGGTCCTCGCGCTCGACGCGGTTCAGCGCGTCCTCTAATTTCGGCGGGATGCGGACCGCGGACTGCGCGGAGTCACGGAACTGCTCGGCGGTCTGGGTGGCGAACTGCTTGATGGACTCCTCGCGGTAGCCCTGCTCGGTGAGATACTCCGTCGCCACGGAGATGAAGTCGAAGTCGGGGTCGAGGGTGACACAGACTCCCTCGACGACGGTGGCGACCCGGAGCACGAGCGCGAGGTTCGACGGCAGGCGCAGCGGGAACTCGTAGATGGTGTCCTCGACCTTCCCCACGATCTGCTGGACGCGGTACGTCTCGATGGACTCCCCGCGGGCGTCCTGGATGGCGAGTTCCATCACCTCCGCCATCGTGGCGCGGTCGGCCTCCGGGGAGAGCGTCCCCATCTCGATGAGCGCGTCGAGGATTGCGTCGATGTCCTGGTTGGCGACCGCGACGTAGAAGTCCACGATCTTCTGCTGGACGAACTCGTCGACGCGACCGCTCATCCCGAAGTCGTAGAAGACGACGGTGCCATCGTCGCGCACCGCGAGATTACCCGGGTGCGGGTCGGCGTGGAAGACGCCGTCCTCGATGATCATCTGGAGGTAGGTGCGTTCGAGGGTCTCGGCGACCCGCGAGCGGTCGATGCCCTTGCGCTCGAGTTCCTCGACGTTCGATATCTTCGTGCCCGAGATGTACTGCATCGTGAGCACCCGGCTGCTGGAGTAGTCGTCGTACACCGGGGGGATGGCGACCGCCGGGTCGTCCGCGAAGTTCGCGCGGATCTCGGTGAGCATCTCGGCCTCGCGGTCGTAGTTCATCTCCTCGCGGATGGTCTTCGAGAACTCGTCGGCGAGGCTCCGGAGGCTGAACGCCCGCCCCTCACCGACGAACCGGGCCACGACCGGGAGCGTCCACCGGACGACCCGGAGGTCGGCCTCGACGAGCTCCTCGATTCCGGGGCGCCGGACCTTCACCGCGACCGGTTCGCCTTCGACCTGGGCGGTGTACACCTGGCCGAGGCTCGCGCCGCTGATGGGTTCACGGTCGAAGTCGTCGAACACGTCGTCGACGGGGCCGAGTTCCTCCTCCAGCACCACTCTGGCGTTCTCCCAGTCGGCGGGCGGCACGCGGTCCTGGAGGTCGGTGAGCACGTCGACGTACTCCGGGGGGAGGACGTCCGGTCGCGTCGAGAGCAGTTGCCCGAGTTTGATGAACGTCGGCCCGAGCGTGAGCAGCGAGTCGAGCAGTAGTTCGGCGCGTTCGACGCGCGTCTCCGTGGTGACGGGCCGACTGCTCCCGAACAGGACGAACCGCCGCCGGTCGCGGAGGTAGCCCCAGACGAGCGGGAGGAACTGCCACGCGACGACGACGAACCGGCGGTACGACCGGAGTACCGCCACCGATTACCCCTCGACGGGAACCCGGTGGGCGGTCTCCCCCCGCTTCGGCAGGCGGACCTCGAGGACGCCGTGGTCGACAGACGCGGCGGAACCGTCGTCGGTGGCGTCCGGCGGCAGGGGGAGTTCGAGGTCGAGGAACAGCGAGCGCTCCTCGGTCCGGTAGCTGAATCCGCTCGGAACGGACTTCTGGCGGTGTGCGTCGACGACGAGCGTCCGGCCGTCGACGCGAACGTCGACGTCCTCGGCAGTGACGCCGGCCACGTCGACGACGAAGAGGTAGGCGTCCTCCCGTTCGAGCACGTCGACGAACACCGAATCTGGCAGGTTCCCTAGCGCTTCGCGCAAGCGGGACATAGCCGACGTTTGGAGCGCAGAGGCGAAAAAGCCGGTGGTCGAGACACTGACTCGTCTCGACAGTGCGCCGACCCGGTGGAGCGCCGGCGCGGAACGTGTTACCCTGACACCGCAATCCCCGGGCATCCGCGTTCGGGGGGGAACGCGTCGGGGGGGGACGCGAGTTCGGTGGTCGCCGGCCGGCGGAGGGGGGATAGCCGGCAGCGACCGACGGACGCCCGGAACTGTGCCCTGACCGGCGGCGTTCTGCTGCCGCCATCGAATGCATGGACCGCGAGGGTATTGAACGGTGGCGTCGTTCACAGTCGATTTTCGTCGGTTAAGCCGAATTACCCCTGAGTTACCGGGCCGTTTCCTGCGGAATGGTGCAGGTACGCGACCGGCGCGGTGTGGCGTCGTGGCTGGCGGTGGAGTCGGACGGAGAACGAGTGGGAGGTAGACGGCGGTCAGTCCGCTCGCGGTTCGAAGACCTCGTCGAAGGACTCGACGCGGTAGTCGCCGAGCACGCAGTGGCCGCGCTTCTCCGGCGCGTGGCGTTCGACGTGGACGGCGTCGAGGCCCGCGTTCATCGCGGCGCCCACGTCGCTCGCCGCGTCGCCGACGTACACCCCGTGGTGGGTGGCGGGTTCGAGGCCGACGTCGCCGAGCGCGAGTTCGAGGGGGCGAGGGTCGGGTTTCCAGCCCGTATCGTCGTCACAGCAGAGCACGACGTCGAACCAGTCGGCGATGCCGAGGTGGTCGATGACGGGGCCAGCGAGGAACTCCGCGCAGTGGGTCACGACGCCGACCGGGCCGTCGAGGTCGGCGACGTGGGCGGCGTCTTCGTAGAGGTAGGTGGCCTCGGCGCGGCGCTGCGGGTCCTCGATGTCGTGGAACGCCGCCCAGAACGCCGCAGGGTCGAACCCCCACGACTGAAGGCGCTCGTTCCGGGACCCGCCGAGGCCGTGCCACAGTATCTCGGCCTCGCGGTCGGTGAACTCGCGGCCGACGCGGTCGCCCACGCGGTCGAACACCTCACGCGTGTACGACCACTCGGTGTCCACGAGGGTCCCGTCGAGGTCGAACAGCCAGACGTCGTAGTCGGACGGGGAGCCCATTGGATACGGAGCTACGGAATCCGAGAGTATGAGCGTTCCGGGCGACCGTGAGAGCGTCTCGTGCTACCGCCTGACGGGGAACTTAGTGAGTGCCGGCTTCGGCAGCACTCAGGGGTTCTGCGGTTCGGGCCGCTCGCCCAGCGTCACCTCGACCTGCTCGCGCTGGCCGTCCCTGAGCACCGTGAGCGTCACCGTCTCCCCGGGCCGGCCCTCGGTGAACAGGTACGTCGCGAGGTCCTTCGCCGTGTCCACCGTGCGGTTGTCGATGGCGACGAGGACGTCACCGCCGACGGGAACCCGGTTCCCATCGACGACGGCGACCTCGGTCGTCCCCTGCAAGACGCCGGCGACCGGCGTCCCCTCGTTGGCGCGGTGGACGTAGACGCCCTCGGTCGTGTTCAGGTCGTTCGCCGACGCGAGCTGCGGGGTGATGGGAGCCAGCGAAACGCCGAGGTAGGCGTGCTCGTAGCTGCCGTTCTCGACGAGCGCCGGGACGACCCGCTGGACGAGCGTCGAGGGGACGGCGAGGCCGATGTTGTCGGCGCGCGACGCGGGGAGGCCGGCGGTGTTGACGCCGACGACGGTCCCCTCACAGGTCAGCAGTGGGCCGCCGCTGTTACCGGGGTTGATGGGGGCGTCCGTCTGGAGCACGGTCGGAATTGCGGCGTTCTGCCCGGTCGGCAGCGAGCGGTTGACGCCGCTCACGATGCCGTGGGTGATGGACTCGTCGAGACCGAAGGGGCTCCCGATGGCGGCGACCTTGGTCCCGGGAGTGGGCGTCGACTCCGCGAGCGGGAGCGCCTCCACGTCGCTCGGGGTGTCGGCCACCCGGACGACGGCGAGGTCGGCGATCTCGTCGGTCCCGATGACCTCGGCGGTGCTCGAGGTTTCGTCGGCGAACTGGACGACGACCCTGCTGGCGTCGCCGACGACGTGGGCGTTCGTGACGACGTAGCTCGTGTCGTTGTCCTCGAACGTCTGGTAGACGAAGCCAGAGCCCTGTCCGGCCGCCGTCCCGACGCCGACCACCGAGTCGAGGGTCTGTTCGTACAGCGACGCGTAGTCGCAGTTGGCTTGCTGGACGGTGCTGTCGGTCTGTGCAGCGCTGGCTCCGCCAGTGTCCAGCGGGGTGGCGCCCGCAGCGCCGAACCCCGCGGTCACGAGCAAGAGCGCAACGGCGACGACGAGGTAGTCACTGCGCATCGTCCGACGGTTCGTCAGAGCGGCGAAAACGAGTTCTGGCCAGTTGGCTCCGGGAACTCCATAACTACCGTCCTGTTGGTGCGTTCGCCCAGAAGCTAGTCGCGGACCTCCACCGAACTGCCGAGGTACTTGTTCAGTACCTCGCTCGTGGTGTCGGCCTTGAACGGCGTGAGGTCCGCGGCTATCTCGGCCTGCAGCGCCTCGTAGTACGCCCGGTCGGTCTCCAGGGCGCGGTACTCCACGGACTCGACCGGCACGTCGAGGGCGTCCTCGGCGACCGCCCGGAATCTGTCGGGGTCGCCGAGGTCGCCGCGCCACAGGTTGTCCCTAAAGAACAGCCAGCCCGGGTCACCGGGCGGGTCGGCGGGCCGGCGGAGTCGCGTCTCGAACACCTGCGGGTCGATGCGCACGCCGCCCTCGGGTTCGAGGCGGAATCGGACCGCGAAGACGTACGCCGCGTCCATCTACCGGAGGTCGTCGCAGAGCTCCGCCATGTGGATGTCCTGTTCGGTGACGCCGCCCGCCTCGTGGCTGGTGAACCGGACCTCCACCTCCTCGTACCCGATGCGGATCTCCGGGTGATGGAACTCCTCCTCGGCGAGTTCGCCGACCTCGGTGGCGAACGCCACGCCCCTCAGGTAGTCGTCGAACTCGTAGGTGCGCGTAATCTCGTCGCCGTCGCGGGACCAGCGCTTCGGGATTCGCCGCTCGATCTCGTCGTCTGAGAGTACGTCTGCCATGGTCGACAGGTCACTCGCCAGCCACATAACGCTACGCCACGACTCGGCCGGGCTACCACTTCGCTGGCACCCGTAGAACAGTCCCGTCAGTCCTCCGACTCAGCCGGCGTCGCGTCGTTCGGCGCGGCGTCGAACGGCATCCCGTCCTCGAACTCGGGGTTGAACAGTTCGAGGGCGGTCGCGATGGTCGACCAGTCGTCCTCCGCGGCGGCGTCCCGCAGGCTCTTCGTCGGCGCCGCGAGCAGCTGGTTGACCAGGGCGTCGGCCATCGACTCCACGACCTCGCGTTCCGCCTCCGAGAGGTCGCCGTCCGCGGCCTCGAGCCGCGAGACGGCCGTCGACACCTCGCGGTTCTTCAGCCGGTCGGCGCTCTCGTACATCCGGGCGATGACCTCGTCGGCGCGCTTGCGCTTGTACTGGGCGAGCAGCCGCTCGAACTCCGCGTCGATCATCGCCTCCACCTCGCGGGCGGCATCCTCGCGGCGCTCACGGGTCGCCTCCGTCACCGCTTCCAGGGCCTCGAGGTCGTGGACAGACACCGCCGCCTCGTCGTCGGCCCCGGGCGCGACGTCCCGGGGCTGTGCGAGGTCCACGACAACCGTTTCGCCCGCGTCCGCGAACGCCTCGCTGTCGAGGACGTAGCCCGGGCTGCTGGTCGCGGCGACGACCACGTCCGCGTCAGCCGTCCGCTCGCTTGCGTTCGCGAGCGTCGTCGTCTCCGTCGGCGCGTCGACGGTGTCGGCGACCCGGACCGCCCGCTCCGGCGTCCGGTTCGCGACGACGAGGGCCTCGACGCCGGCGCTCGCGAACGCCTTCGCCGCGAGCGCCCCCATCTCGCCCGCGCCGACCACCAGCGCGCGGGCGCCGTCGAGGTCGGTCTTTCGCTCGGCGAGGCGGACCGCCGCCGTCCCGAGGGAGGTGGCGCCCTCGTTGATGGTCGTCTCCGTCCGCGCCCGCTCGCCGACGTGAATCGCCTTCGTGACGGCCTGTCGGAGCACGGTGTCGATGCCGCCGGCCGCCTGGGCGGCGTCGAAGGCGTCCCGCAACTGACCGAGAATCTGGTCCTCGCCGACGACGAGGGACTCCAGGCCGGCGGCGACCCGAAGGAGGTGACGGAGGCTCTCCTCGTGGCCCATCGAGATTGCGCCGGCGCCCGCCGGGTCGAAGCCGGCGGCGCCGAGCGCGCGGCGACCCGTCGCGGGGTCGTCCGTGACCACGTACGCCTCCACGCGGTGGCACGTCTGGAGGACGAACGCCTCCGCGACGGCTGGCTGGTCGAGCAGCGCGTCGAGTGCGACCGCATCGGACGCTGCGCTCGCGGCCTCCAGTTCGTCGAGTGAGGCCGTCTCGTGTGAGACGCGCACGCCGGAGACGACACCTGTGTTCCCGTTCACGTAGACCACGTCACTTCGCCGACGGCGCTCGAAACCACGCCTTCGGCCGTTTCCCGAGGGTTGGAACTTCCGGTACGTAAAGCCTTCCAAACCGCGTCCGACCGCACGACAGCCCGTACGGCCTCGCGCCGACGTTTCGGGGCGACGCCTGCCGCCTTCAGGTCGGCGCGGAGGGCGGCGGTCAGCGTCGCCATCTCCCCCGCGCCCTCGAACTCCGACTCCAGTTCCTCCCGGAGGTGCTTCGAGAGCGCGGGACTCGCGCCGCCGGTGGCGACGGCGACGGTCACCGGGTCGTCCCGCACTGTCGCGGGCACCACGACGCTGTCGGCGTCCCGGCCCCCGGACTCGTCGGCGCGGTTCACGAGCGCGCCAGCCTCACGCGCCGCCGCCGCGAACGCGTCGTTGACGGCCGCGTCGTCAGTCGCCGCGACGACGAGCGCGGGGTCGGTGCGCTCGACCCAGTCGCTCGCCTCGGCGGGCGCCGGTTCGGTCTGCACGCGGTCCGCATCGCCGAAGTCGTCGTCCGCGAACTCTGGGCTCAACACGACCACGTCGGCCTCCTGGGCGAACCGGCGGGCCTTCCGCGCGCCGACCGGGCCGCCGCCGACGACCAGCACTGTCTCGCCCTCGAAGTCGTGGAGCAGCGGTATCATGTCGACAGCGCCGCGCTCATGCGGTGTTGGCGTCGGCGCGCTCCGCGAGCCTGATGCCCGTCTTCTTCAGGATGCGCGTCGAGAACAGCGTGTCCCAGTCGTCGTCGCCGACGTCCCAGTACTGCTCCATCACGTCCCGGACCTGCTCGATGCGCTCCTGGCTCTCTTCTTCGGTCCGGCCGTGAGTCATCGCGAAGAAGTTGTACGGCCAGACGCCGTCGTGGCGCGGGCGCTCGTAGCAGTGCGTGACGAAGTCGAGGCCCGCCACCGCCGGCCCGACCTCGCTCACGAGGTCGTCCGGCACGTCCCAGACGGTCATCCCGTTCTCCGTGTACCCCAGCGAGTAGTGGTTCGGGATGACGCCGACGCGGCGCACCTTCCCCTCCTCGTTGAACCGCCGGAGCGTCTCGACGACCCAGTCGGTCTCCTGACCGATCTCGGCGGCGACCGCAGCGTACGGCGTCTCCACGATTGGGAGACCGTCCTGTACCGCGAGCACGAGGTCGCGCTCGGCGGGCGTGATGGTGTCGCGGTCGGTCGGTGTGGGCGTCGGTCCGAGGTGCGAGAGGTCGACGTCGCCGTCCGAGACGGGGCCGTCGACGAGGAACTTCGCCTCCACGCGGAACTCCCGTAGTTTCGGGAGGTTGTACGTCTGCTGGCCGGTCTCGGCCTCGATGTCGGCGAGCACGTCCTCGACGCACTCGTCGTCGGCGACCGACACGACGAACCACATGTTCAGGTGCGGGTGTTCGCGCTCGTAGTTGTGCGCGACCTCGCGGCGTTCGTTGACGAGCTCGGCGATCTCCTCGTAGCGGTCCTCGGGGGCGTGCATCGCGACGAGCGACGCGTTGCCGCCGATCTCCTCGGCGTTGATGAGCGCGCCGAACCGCGTCAGCACGCCCTCCTCGTCGAGTCGTTGCACGCGTTCGAGGAGGTCCGCAGGCTCACTCTCGATGCCGCGCGAGCGCAGCGCGTGTGCTGCGGGCTCGAACGGCCGCTGGACGACCGGGAATCCGCCCTGGAAGGCGTTGAGTACGGCGCGGTCCCGGTCGTCGAGGTCCGCGATGTCCATGGCGGTGGTTGGGTCGCCACGCCAGATAAACGGCCCGGGTCGCGCCCGACGGCCGGAACCCGCCTCAGGCGTCGAAGCCGTCCTCGGTGATGCCGACGACCTCCTCGACGCCCTCCACGGCGGCGACGTCCGAGAGCACGGCGTCGTGGTCGCCCGTCGCCTCCCAGTAGAGAACGAGGTCGAAGCGCCCGTCGCGGAGCAGTTGCTGGCATTCCCAGACGAACTCGTCGTCCTCGAGGGTGAGCCCCTGGTGCTGGTTCACGCCGAACTCGTCGCTGTCGTTGCCCGAGTAGACGTACGTGTCGCCCGTCTCTGCGTGGGCCGCGATGGCGTCACCCGCGTCCAGCGTGAGCTGGTGGAGCAGGCTCTCCTCGTCGGAGCCGTAGCGCGTGTGCACGACCGCTCCGGCGAGTTCGATGTCCCCGGGCTGCAGCAGTTCCACTGTCTCCCGGTAGAGGTTCTCGTCGACCGTCTCGCTCATGGTCGAGGCGACGCACCTGCCGGGCATACGTGTGGCGATTCCCTCGTAAGCGGCCCCCTAACCCGCAGGCCGAGGGGGAAGGCTGATACGTGAGAGCGTTGTCGTTAGGGGCAATGCGAGACCGGCTTCGAGCAGCGGTGCACGGCGCCTACGAGCGCGTGCTCCGCCGCGAACTCGACGGCGCCCCCGAGCACGTCGCCGTCATCATGGACGGCAACCGTCGGTACGCCCGCGAACGCGGGCAGGAAGCCACCGACGGTCACCGCTCGGGCGCCCAGACGACCGAGCAGGTGCTGGAGTGGTGTGCGGACCTCGGCGTCGAGGAGCTGACACTGTACGCCTTCTCCACGGAGAACTTCGACCGCCCGGACGAGCAGAACGAACAGCTGTTCGACCTGCTCACGCGGAAACTCCGGGAGTTCGCTGACGCCGACCGCGTCCACGACCAGCGCGTCCGCATCCGGACCATCGGCGAGACCGAGCGCCTCCCCGAGCGCGTCCGCGAGGCCGCCACGTACGCCGACCGCCGCACCGCGGGCTACGACGGGTTCACGCTCAACATCGCGCTCGCCTACGGCGGCCGCGCCGAACTCCTCGGCGCCGCCCGCGGCATCGCCGACGCCGTCGACGCCGAGGACATCGACCCCGCTGACGTCGACGTCGCCGAGATCGAGTCCCGCCTCCACGCCAGCCCCGTTCGCGACGTCGACCTCATCATCCGGACCGGTGGTGCCGAACGCACGTCGAACTTCCTGCCGTGGCACGCCAACGGGAGCGAGGCCGCGGTCTTCTTCTGCACGCCGTACTGGCCGGAGTTCTCGAAGGTCGATTTCCTGCGCGCGGTCCGCACGTACGAGTCCCGCGAGGCGTCCTGGCGTCGTACCCGCGCTCGCCGCGCGCTCGCGCTAGTCCGTTCGCTCGGCACCGACGTGAAGGAGGCCCGCCAGGTCCTCGACCGCCTGAAGGGGACGCTCCCCGAGAGCCCGGACGTCGAGGAAGTCGACGGGCGGTCCGCTGACTAGAAGCCGGATCCTCTGCCTGTTCGCGCCTTATCGCCCGAACCGGCGCTGCCTGTTCTCGTAGTCCAGCACCGCGCGCAGGTAGTCCCGTTTCCGGAAGTCCCGCCAGTTCACGTCCGTGAAGTAGAGCTCCGAGTAGACGGACTGCCAGATCATGAAATCGGAGAGACGCTCGGCGCCGGTCTTGATGACGAGGTCGGGCTCCTCCGGGAAGACGAGTTCCGCCTCGATGGCGTCCTCGTCGACGTCAGCGGGGGTCATCTCGCCGTCGTCGACGGCCTCGGCGACGTTCCGGACGGCGGTGGCGAACTCGTGTTTGCCGCCGTGGCCGAGACTCACCTGGATGGGGGCGTCGGCGCGTTCGTCGTCGTCGGGCCCGCGGACGGCGATTTCCTCCGGTGTCGAGACGCGCGCGAGTTCGCGTTCGAGCGTCGGCACCGCGGCCTCGTCGAGGACGCTGACGTACACCGTGACGCGGCCGGCGCCGTAGTCGAACGCCCAGTCGAAGAAGTCCGCGAGCGTGTCGTAGGCGCCCGCTTCGAGCAGGTCGCGTTCGGTGATGACGAGCGCGACGTGGTCGGGGACGTCGGCGTCGTTTCGGCGCACGCGAGCGGCGAGATACCAGTCGTACAGTCCCACGGCGGGACGACGGACGGGGCGTCCAAAACGTTGCGGGTCCCGTTCGGGGAAGTTAAGTGTGGTCCCACTCAACCGCCGGGGAGACGTGAACTGGACTCTCCGGCGCGCCCTGGCCTTCGCGCTCGTGGCGACGCTGGCTCTCGCGGCACCACTGCTCGGGCGGGCAGCGGCGGTGCCGTTCGCCGTCGTCGCCGTGCTCGGCGCGACGGTCACCGACGGCTGGCTGTTCGAGGTGTTCTCGACGGCCCGCGACCGCCGCGAGGAACGCCTGCGGACGCTCGTCGGCTTCGCGGGCGCGGCGGCCAGCATCGGCCTGCTGGTCCCGCTGTTCGGCGTGCCCGTCGGCGTGTTCGTCGCGAGCGTGCTCGTCGTCGGCTACGGCGACCTGGGCCGCCGACTCGTGCTCGAACTCCGCGAGAATCGCGCGCTCTCGATGGTCGGGTTCGTCGTTGTGGGCGCGCTCGCGGCGTTCGGCGGCCAGGTCGCCGTCGCCACTGCCGGCAACGAAGCCGCGACCTACCCGGCCTGGCTGTTCCTCGCGACCAGCGGCGCGCTGCTCGCTGGCATCCTCCGGACGGTGTTCGTCTCCCGCGACGACCCGGTCGTGTTGCTGTCGGTGGCACTGCTGCTGTGGCTGTTCGCCGTGCTCGCGCCCTTCGAGAACGTCTCGACGGCGATGGCGTGGGAACGCGTGGTGGTCGCGCTCGCGGTCACCGCCCTCTTCGGCTACGCCTCCCACGCGCTCGGCGCGACGTCCGTCGCGGGGATGCTGACGGGGGTGTTCCTCGGCCTCCTGGCGGTCGTTCTCGGCGACTACGGCTGGTTCGTTGTGCTCATCGCGTTCTTCGCGGTCGGCAGCCTCACGACGAAGTTCCGGTACGACCAGAAACTCGACCGGGGTGTCGCCGAACCCAACGACGGCGCCCGGGGCACCGGGAACGTCCTCGGGAACTCGGCGGCGGCACTCATCGCGCTCCTGCTGTACGCGGCCCACGCCCACGTCCCGCTCTCCGACCTGGTCTACCAGTTCGCCTACGCGGGCAGCGTCGCCACCGCGCTCGCGGACACGCTCTCCTCGGAGGTCGGCGGCCTCTTCGACCAGCCGCGACTGGTGACGACGCTCGAGCGCGTCGAACCCGGCACCGACGGCGCGGTCACCTGGCAGGGCGAGATCGCCGGCCTCGCGGGCGCCGCGGTCATCGCCGGCCTCTGCGTCTTCGTCTTCGACTTCGGCGCGACGGGCGCAGCGGTCGTCGTCGGCGCGGGCGTCGCCGGGATGACCGCCGACAGTCTCGCGGGCGCGACGCTCGAAGGCGGCACGATAGGGAACCAGTCCGTGAACTTCCTCGCGACGCTGACGGGCGGCGTCGTCGGCGGCCTGCTGGCGCTCGCGGTCGGTCTGGCGTAGTACGGGCAGTCTCTCTTACTCCGGTCGGCCAATCGTAGAACAGCTGGCTCCGCCTAGTACTGGTCGGCGGTGTGGACCCGCACGCTCGCGGGCTGTTTGACGAACTCACCGCTGTCGGGGCCGACCAGCGTGCCGACGCCGCGCTGGGCCGCCAAGTCGAGGAGTCGCTGCGTGATTGTGTCGTCGACGACGAGGAACCGCGGCACTTCGTCGGCGTCCGCCAGCGCGTCGAAGGCGTCGGCCGCGTCCGTCTCTCGGAGCACGCGGAGTTCCTCGTCGAGCATACGGGCGCTATCCGCGCCCACCACTTCCGCGACGTGGTCGGCGAACGTCTTCGACGCCGGGTCCGGGCTCGCGCCGCCACTCGTCGCGGGGGCTGGCGTCGCGCTCCCGTCGGTGGCCGCCGTCGCCTCGTCGTCGCTGCGGGGCTGCTCCGGCTCGTTCGCGGGCTCTTCGGCCTCGGTCGCCCCGTCCGCCACGGTGTCGGCCGCAGCCTCGAGCGGGCCATCGCCGTCCCCGTCGTCGCCGGCGACTGACGCCGGCTTCTTCTCGCGGAGCGCGGCGTCGACGGCCGCCCGCGAGAGGTCCTCGACGGACTCGCCGCGGGGCGCTCGCGCGACGAAGTCCACGTCGCCGACCTGCTGGAGCTCCCGGCGGATGAGGTCGCCACCGCGGTCGCCGTCGAGGAACGTGGTGACTGTGCGCTTCCGGGTGAGGTCCGCGATCTCGTCCGGGACGTTCGTCCCCTCGACGGCGACGGCGTTCTTGATGCCGTACTGGAGGAGGTTGACGACGTCCGCGCGCCCCTCCACGACGACCACCGCGTCGCTCGTCTCCACGTTCGGACCCGACGGGTAGCCCTCGTACTCGGTGATGTCCTCGATGCGGACGCTCTCGCGGACCTCTTCGAGGATGTCCTCGGAGTCGATGGTCCCCTCGTCGAACGCCGTCGACAGCAGTTCCTTCGCGCGGTCGACGACCTCGCGGCGCTTGGCGGCGCGCACGTCCTCGATGCGCTGGACCTCGACCTGGGCGCGGCACGGGCCGATGCGCTCGATGGCCTCGAGTGCGGCCGCGAGCGTCGCCGTCTCGACGCGGTCCAGGCTCGACGCGATGGTGATGTGACCGAACGACTGGCCGCCCTCGCTGTCGACGGAGACGTCGATGCGGCCGAGTTTCGCGGAGTCCTGCAGGTCGCGGATGTCGAGGCCGTCGCCGAGCAACCCCTCGGTCTGGCCGAACGCCGCGCCGACGACGTCGCTGCGCTCGACGACGCCGTCCGCAACGAGGTCCGCGTGGATCAGGTACTTCGCGGTGTCCTCCATCGCTGTAGTTCTAGTTACGACTACGTATCGGCGTGGGAAATAGCTGTCGTGACCGGTACCACGTGCCCACCACCGGCTGCTCGCCCCCGCTGTTGGCCCGGAGAGGGTGTAGAGAGTTCGAGCGAACGTCCCGGAGTTATGTAGAGAATTTCTCTCCGGTTTGCCCGATACGTAGTTTTCAGTAACATTTAACCCAGGCGGGCGAAGATTGTCTACAATCATGACGTCGCGTGCAGCGCTCGGCTGGGGTGTCGTCTTCGCCGTGCTCGTCGCGCTGAGTATCCCCTGGTTCCTCTGGCGGAACGCAACGACCGTCGCCGGCCTGCCGGTGTGGCTCTGGTGGCACGTCGCGTGGATGGGCGTCACAGCCGCCGCGTTCGCGCTGTTCGCCCGCCGCGACTGGGGGACCTTCGTCGAGGTGGGCCGATGAGCGCGCTCCTCGAGATCGGCATCGTCGTCGCCTACATGCTCGCCGCGATGGCCGTCGGCGTCGTCGCCTACCGCGTCACCGACCGCTCCGCGGAAGACTACTACCTCGCGGGCCGGGGCCTCGGTACCGGCGTCCTGCTGTTCACCACGTTCGCCACGCTGCTGTCGGCGTTCACGTTCTTCGGCGGCCCGAACATCGCGTACAAATTCGGCCCCGAGTGGATTCTCGTGATGGGGCTGATGGACGGCGTGCTCTTCGGCCTGCTGTGGTACGTGCTGGGCTACCGGCAGTGGCTGCTCGGGCGCGCCCACGGCTACCTCACACTCGGCGAGATGCTCGGCGACCGGTTCGGCTCCCGGACGCTGCGCGGCCTCGTCGCCGGCGTCAGCATCCTCTGGCTGTTCCCGTACGTGATGCTCCAGCAGGTCGGCGCCGGCACCGCCCTCGAAGCGCTCACCGACGGCGTCGTTCCCTACTGGGCCGGCGCGGGCTTCATCACTCTGTTCATGATCGCGTACGTGGTTCTCTCGGGGATGCGCGGCGTCGCGTGGACGGACACCCTCCAGGGCGTGTTCATGCTCACGATCACGTGGCTCGCGTTCGCCTGGGTCGCCATCGAAATCTCGTCCAGCGGACCGCTCGCGGCCGCACTCCCTACCGAGTACAAGGCGCTCGGCGGCGGCGTCTACTCCCCGCAGTGGCTGCTCTCGCAGGCCGTCGGCATCGCGTTCGGCGTGACGATGTTCCCGCAGGTGAACCAGCGGTTCTTCGTCGGGCGGTCCGAGAAAGTGCTGAAGCGGACGTTCGCGCTCTGGCCCGTGCTCGTCGTGTTGCTGTTCGTCCCGGCGTTCCTGCTCGGGTCCTGGGCGCAGGGCGTCGGCCTCGCGCTCCCCGAGGGCGGTAACATCCTCCCAGTGCTCCTGAACGAGTACACCCCCGGCTGGTTCGCGGCACTCGTCGTCGCTGGCGCGCTGGCGGCGATGATGAGTTCCTCGGACTCGATGCTGCTGTCGGGGTCGTCGTACCTCACCCGCGACATCTACCGGCCGTTCGTGAACGCCGACGCCGGCGAGGCCCGCGAGAATCTGCTCGGGCGCGCCGGCGTCGTCGTCTTCGCGCTCTCCACGTTCGCGGTCAGCCTCTTCGAACCCGGCACGCTGGTGGAACTCGGTGAGACGGCGTTCGGCGGCTTCGCCCAGCTAGCCCTCCCCGTCACCGTGGCGCTCTACTGGCGCGGGACGACGAAGTCCGGGATGCTCGCTGGCGTCGCCGGCAGCCAGGCGTTCTACCTCTGGACCGTCTTCGGCCCGAGCGTCTACGTCGACTCGCTGACCGTCCTCGGCACGACGTTCGTGAACGTCCCCATCCTCGCTGACGCCTACTGGGGCTGGTTCGCCTCCATCGTCGGCATGGTCCTGGGTCTCGTGCTCACTGTCGGCGTCTCCGCGGTCACCACGCCGTCGACGACGGAGAACGAGGCCGCCTACTTCGACCCGCTGCGAGCCGACTGACCGCCGGGCGCTACTCGTCGAGGTACGTCGCGACCCACTCCTGGTGGTCACGTAGGCGCCGGTCGCCCGCCGCCGTCAGCGAGAGACGGTCGTGGATGCCGTCTACCTCCCGCTCGATGATGCCCGCGGACTCCAGTTTCCGGACCGAGCCGTTGAACCGCTTCGGGCGGATGCGGTCGTCGTTCTTCCGCTCGACGGCGCGCTTCACCGACTGCTGGGTCGGAGAGCCCTCGCCAGCGACGACGACGCAGACGTCCCGCCGCAGACCGGACTCCAGCCACTTGCTCATGAGCGGGGGTTGGCGCGACCGGAAGAAACCGCTGGCGGTCCCGCGCCTCGGGGCTCGAACGTGGGAGCGCGAGCAGCGTCAGTCGCTCGGCGGTCGGCGTGGTCTAACGAACGACCAGAAATCGTGTGTTCGGCAGCGTCGTTTCGAGCGTTCGTCTACCACGCGACCGCCGAGGGAAACACGGAAAGCCACCGCCTGCGCAGTGGGGGCATGAACGAGGCCGAACTCGGGGCGGTCCTCGACCACGACACCGCCGTCGAGCGCGTGGAGTCGGGCGACCTCCCGGAGTGGGCGCAGCGCCACTTCGAGAACTTCCGCGCGTCCGTGACCGGCGAGCGCGACGGGCAGCCGTTCCCGTGTTTCTTCGGGAAGGCGTCAGTCGAGGAGGGACGGCCGCTGTACGCGTTCGTCGACTCCACGACCCACCCGGACGCCCTATTCTCGCTCCGGGACGCCCTCCTGGAGTATCTCGGCGCGTTCCGCGACCACGGCGACCGGGTGAGCTTCGCGGTGTTCTTCAAACCCCCAGAGCGCCCGCTCGACGAGGCGGGCTGGCACGAGCAGTTCTGGCACGTCCTCCAGTTCCTCCACGTCGAGGACACGGAGCCGTGGCCCGAGGACATCCCGACGGACCCAGACGACCCGTACTGGGAGTTCTGCTTCGGCGGCGAACCCATCTTCCCGACCGCCCGCGCGCCGTTCTACGAGACGCGCCAGAGCCGCTACTGCCCGGTCGGTCTGGAGGTGACGTTCCAGCCCCGGGCCATCTTCGAGGGCATCACCGGCGACACGGACGCCGGCGAGCAGGCCCGCGAGCGCATCCGCAGCCGACTGGAGGAGTACGACGACGCGGCCTGCCCGCACGCGGACCTCGGCGACTGGGGGAACGAGGGCGACCGGGAGTGGCCCCAGTACCTCCTCAGCGAGGACGAGTCGGCGGCCCCGGAGACGTGCCCGCTGCAGGTGACGCCGGACGTAACGACGGGGCGAACGTGACCAGCGTCCTCCTCCTGGTGGACTTCCAGATCGGCTTCGACGACCCCGCGTACGGTGAGCGCAACAACCCCGATGCCGAGGCCAACGCCGCACGACTGCTGGCGGCGTGGCGCGAGCGCGGCGACCCCGTCGTCCACGTCCGCCACGATTCGACGGAGCGCGACAGCCCGCTCCGTGGGGACGGCCCGGGGTTCGCGTGGAAGCCCGAGACCGCGCCCGAGGGCGACGAACCCGTCTTCGTGAAGTCCGTCAACAGCGCGTTCGTCGGAACTGGACTGGAAGACTGGCTCCGCGAGCGCGGCCACGAGGAACTCGTCGTCTGCGGGCTGACGACCGACCACTGCGTCTCCACGACGACGCGGATGGCGGAGAACCTCGGCTTCGACCCGACCGTCGTCGCGGACGCCACCGCGACGTTCGGGCGTGAGACCCACGATGGAGAGCGGGTGGACGCCGAGACGAACCACCGCGTCGCGCTCGCACAGCTCCGTGGGGAGTTCGCGGACGTGGCGGCGACCGAGTCGTTACTGTAGTCGCCGCGACGCCAACTCGTCGCGGCCCGCCACGGGTAGCCTTTTGAGCGCCTTCCCCCAACACGGGGGCATGCAGACGCACGTCGTGCCGGTCGGCTTCGACTACGACCGGCTCATCGCGCCGCTGGTCCGCGAGCAGTTGACCGTGGACCGCGTCATCCTCCTCGAGGGCGCGGTCGGCAGCGAGGCGAACGTGGAGTACAGCCAGCGCATCGCCCAGAAACTCGAGGCGGACTTCCGGAACCTGCTGGGCGCGGAGACCGAGCGCGTCGCCGTGACGGACGTCTACGACTACGACGCCGCCTTCGAGCAGGCGTTCGACCTCATCGCGGACGTGCTCGACGCCGACCCCGAGGGCGAGGTGTGGGTGAACATCGCGTCGATGCCCCGCACCGTCTCGTTCGCGTTCGCGACCGCCGCCCACTCCATCATGGTCGAGCGACAGGAGGACCGCGACCGCATCCACACGTACTACACGGCCCCCGAGAAGTACCTGGAGACGGAACTCGCCGAGGAACTGCGGGCGAGCGCGGACCTGCTCGCGGAGGTCGAGGAGGGGGACGTCGACGGGAGCGAGGTCGCCGAGCGGCTGGACGCCGCCCGGGACCTGCTGGCTGAGTTCGACGAGCGCGGGACCACCATAGGCGCGAAGGAGATCGACGGCAGCCACATCGTGGAGCTCCCGGTCGCGTCGTTCTCGAACGTCAAACCGTTCGAGGAACTCATCCTGTTCACGCTCGGCGAACACGGCGAGTTCGACTCCGTCAGCGAACTCGCCGAGACGGTCGCCGCTGACCTCAGCGAGGAGTACACGGACAGCTTCCGCTCGAAGGTGACGTACACGGTGGACAAACTCGGCCCGGGCGGGAAGGGGTACGTCGAGCGCGAGGAGCGCGGGAAGTCCTACCGGACGCGGCTCTCCCGCATCGGCGAACTGTGGGTGCGGGCTCACCAGGACGAGGACTGACGCAGAGCGGACCTCGGCGACGACGCGGGGCGGCGAAGCAGACGCGGGGCTACGAGGCGGACGCGGACCAGCGAAGGAGAAACGGGAAGCGGGGTGGCGGAAAGCGGTCAGGGGGGACCGACGGCGGAGTGCGCCGGTTGTCCCGGCGCGGTGTTCTGTGGAAGGACGGTTACATCCCGCCCGTGTCCTGTGCGACGATGAGGTCGAACGGCGTGTCCGTTGGCTCGTCGTCGGGCGTGAGGTAGCCCGCCGCGAACGCCGTGTAGCCCTGGCCGCCTTCTAGACCCACGTCGAACTCCGCGGCGACGTCGCCGTCGTTGCTCTCGGTGTCGCCGCGCACCTGGATCGTGTAGTCGCCCGCTGGCACCTCGATACTGCCCGATTCGGTGTAGGCGACACCGTCGAACAGCGCGTCGCCGCTGGACGCCGCGGTCACGTCCACTGCCGGAGCGTCCGGGGAGGCGTGGACGAGACGGAGGCGGGCCGTGTCCCCGTCCGGGGCGGACGTGTCGTCCATCAGCACGAGCGGTGCGAACGGTTCGTCGGCGTCGTCGCCGACCTCGCCGGCAGCCGCGACCGTGTAGGCCTGGCCGCTCTCGAAGGAGACGCTCCCCTCGAACACCGACGCGTCCGCGTCGCCGGCGGCCGTGATCTCGACGTGGCGTTCGCCGGCGGGGACCTCGAGGTAGTCGCTGACGGCCCCGAACGGGACGTCCTCCAGCACTGCGCTCTCGTCGACGTAGACGTCGACGTTCGGCGCGTTCGGCGAGAGGTGCGCGACCCGGACGTGTGCGGGGTCGTCCATCCCGTCGCCAGTCGAATCACCGCCCGCGTCCTGGGCGACGATCAGGTCGAACGGCGTGTCGGCTGGTTCGTCGTCGGGCGTGAGGTAGCCCGCCGCGAACGCGGTGTACACTGAGCCACCGCTCAGACTCACGTCGAACTCCGCGGCGACGTCGCCGTCGTTGCTCTCAGTGTCGCCGCGGACCTCCAGCGTGTAGTCGCCCGCCGGAACCTCGACGTACTCCGAGCCGCCGTACTCGACGCCGTCGAACAGCGCGTCGCCGCTGGACGCCGCGGT
>Ga0075105_1000099_pt1 | contig 53924 bp, 50 predicted proteins | sample AntDeeMetag02WF5_FD_69800 | JGI IMG/M metagenome (GOLD analysis project Ga0075105, IMG submission 69800) | Saline lake microbial communities from Deep Lake, Antarctica - Antarctic Deep Lake Metagenome 02WF5 | ecosystem: Environmental > Aquatic > Non-marine Saline and Alkaline > Saline | place... | reverse complement strand
TCCCCTCGGCGGGCGTCGACATGTCCCCGGTCTCGTAGTAGTGATACAGCGATTCGACGGATTTCGGGTCGTCCACGTCCGGTTTGACCGACCGGATGTCGAAGGCGTAGTGGAACGGTTCGTAGCCACACCAGTCCCGGAAGTACGACGAGGCCTTCCAGACGGGCTTGACCTCGCGGAGAAACCGTCCTTCGTCGATCCCGAGTACGTCGTGCAACAGCGGGATGATCGACTGGAACGTCCCCTGGCCGACCTCCGTCGGCGGTTCGCCGAAGTCGTCGACGACGGTGATGTCCACGTCCGGGTTCACCTTGCGGAGCGTGAGCGCGGCGAGGAGCCCGGCGTCTCCACCACCGACGACGGTAATACTCGAAACTTCGTCCCCCATTTGGCTCAGCTTGGAGAGATTGGGATAAGTATCTGTCTCTGACGTGGCCGCCAGCCTTCAGCGTCGGCCACTTTTTCGAGTCTTCACGCCAGCGTGCCTTCTCGGCGGATCGGCCTCGTAGCGGGACGGCCGGGCCGTCTGGCATGACGCCCGGCCTTTTGGCGGAGCCGGTACAGGTGCATGTGAGAGTACTCGACGCCGTCGGTGTCGAGGATGTGTAATAGGAGGAGTTCGGGCGCGCTCGGATTCACTGGTCCGGGCGAGATTTTCCCACACGCCCACATATTTTCTCGGATTCGAGTCAATTAATACTTTAACAACACAAGTAGTTGTTAGGCATGGTTCCGCATGCCTGCCATGATCCAGCACGATATGTGGAACCAGTAGCTATCTTTCACGTTCGGATAGGCCCGCGACGTGCACAACTGTCGCGAACGATCTCGCCGAGACAAAACGATCGGGACGGTTAATTTCGTTGTTAGAATCCCGAAACGGCCGGCGAAGCCCGGTAATGTAAAACAAGCATTTTAGTTATGTGGTACCGTAGTACATGCCAATGGCTGAACTCGAGTCCCATCACGACCCCCGCCAGCACCTCTCCATACTCCGCCATCACGTCCTCGGACCCGTGTTGACGGCCGAATCCCTCACAGAGCGCGTGCGCACTGAGGTCGCCAACGAGCGGGACGCGTTCGAAGCGTTCGCCGACCGCATCGCGACCATCACCGTCGACTCACCCAGACCACCTGCACTCATGGCTGGAAGCGTGGATACCAGCGTCGAATCGTCTGCGGCGGCGCTACTCCGGGACGGATTCGAAGCGACAGTGATGGCGGTACCGCACTACGACGACGTCTACGGCGAATCTGTCGAGGAACACGCGAGTGCGGAGTTCGGGCCGGATCTTGCGAGTCTCCTCTCGTCGAAGACGTCGACGACGTTCACGCAGTCGCACAGGAAATTGCTCGTCGGCGCGGCGAAACAGCGGGCACGTGACCGAGACGAGTTCTGTGACAGACTCGATTCGGAGCTGCACTCGCTCGGTTCGAGACGGCACGATATCACGACCATTCTCGACAACTTCGACACGAGTATCGTCCCGACCTGGTACCGCGACCAGTTCGAGGAGGAGCTCAGACAGGTGCTGCAGACTCGCCAGTCGACGCTCGGAGCACAATCGTCCATCTCGTACGTCGACGAGCACAGCCTGTGTGCGTATCTGTACGCCGAGGAGTCGTGGACGTATCCGGTCCTCACCGCAGTCGCGCGGTTGCTGGACTCGATATCAGTGCCGGAGTGAAATAGTGCGGACCCTCGCCAAGAGTTCGATCCAGGCCAACTCAGACTTGCGCTACGCCACGGATCTCGAATCGTGCCCCACCGCCAGTACTGTCTGTGATCGCCATGTTCCATCCGTGACTGTCGACAATCTGGTCTGCGATCGCGAGTCCCAATCCGGATCCACCAGAGGTTGACGAGAAACCGATGTCGAACACCGCTGCCCGTTTTTCGCTCGGAATTCCCTGACCGTCGTCTTCCAGATAGAACCCACTCTCGAGAGTGCCAACCGTGACGGTCACCGAATCTCCGACGTGTTCGATCGCGTTCCCGAACAGGTTCTCCAGCAGTTGCTGGAGCAGTTCTTGATCCGCCCTGATAGTCCCGTGAGCCTGGTTCTCGATGGTCGCGTTCGGTGTGTGGACGTTCTGCCAGCTCGTCTGTACCGTCGACGAAAGATTGACGTCGTCGAGCTCCGTCGTCAGGTGGTCTTCTGCCGATGACATGAGGAGATTGTCTATCAATTGATCCATACGGCTGAGAGAACGGGCAATCGTGGACAGTTGCTCGTGATCACAGTCCTGTCGTACCATTTCCAGGCGCGCAGTTGCAACCTGTAACGGGTTTCGGAGGTCGTGAGCCACGATCGTCGAGAGCGCTTCGTCGGAAACTTCGTGACCGTCTCCCGACTGAATACGCTCGAGTGCCGCGTCCACACCTACTGCGAGACGATGGATGCGTTCCTGGGTGGCCTGGTCGAAGGCAGCCTTCTTCGTATGTGCTGCAACGAAGACGCCCCACTCCCCGACTGGCTCGCAGAGTACCGATCGATACTGTTGGGTGTCGCCAGCGGATGCGCTGGTCGCGCTTCGAGTGTTCGTGAGGTCGTCGATGAGCCTGCGTTCGTTCGTCGAATACGCGCTCTCGATGATTCCATCGATCACGGCCTGTTGCGGGTGAGCAGTCTGATCTCGCCCCGAGACAGATGGACCGGTGACGATTTCACCCTTCTGTGGCCGCATGAATTTGATCCGGTCCGCTCCGCTGACCCGCGTCAATACTCGATCGACAATGTCCTCGACTTCTGCTTCAGTTCGAGCACTGAGTAGCGCCAGTGAGCCGTCATATATCGCATCCATTCGTATATGTTATGACAGTTCGCGTACCGGCCTATACAGGTTCATCCGGGTCGTCGGGAGACGATATTATTCCGGAACTTCGCCTGTGAAGACAGATGTCGCGTAATCTACGGTGATTTGGTCTGCGGTTGAAATATATATTTTGGTGGGCGACCAAATTATTCAGCCCAACTGTCGATAGTATCGCTCGGACACGTGTGAGCTCTGCGCCGCTACCGACCATCCGGGCTCAGAAATGACGCACGGGTAGCGCGAACCGACCTTACTCGCTGAGGCGTGTCGGCGGGACGACGCCCGGCCGGTCTAGCCGGAGCCGATCGCCGACTTCGACCCCTTCGATCACGTGGGGGTACTCGAACGTCGTAGACGCCTTCTCCAGGGCGGCTGGGTCCGCGTGGATGGAACGCCACCGTCGCCAGTGCTGAGGGACGAGCCGATCGATCCCGAGCGCGTTAGTCGCCTCGACGATCTCGTCCGGGTCGTTGTAGAGCTTCCGCGTGACGACCTCCCCCTCCTCGTTTCGCGTGCGAGCGTGTGTTCCGTACGAGAGCATCCCGAGGTCGACGTCGAACTCCTCGCCGATCTCCTCGAACACCCCGCAGGGGCGGTTGTCGCCGCCGTGGAAGATCGTCCCGGTCTCGTGCTCAATGACGTACGTCACCGTCCCGTTCGCGTCAGGATCGTAGCCGCCGCGGACGTGGATCGTGAGGTCACCGACCTCGAAGCTTTTGCCGGGCTCGACGACCGTTTGCTTTTCCGTGGCGATCTCACTCACGTCGAAATTTTCGTAGCACTCCACCGGAGCGTGCACGGAGGCACCGTCTTCCAGCAGCGGCCCGAAGGAGGGCGGCCAGAAGTGATCTCGGTGGTCGTGCGTGCAGAAGACTGCACCACACTCGTCGACCCAGGAGGGCTCCATCGGCACCGGGGACATCCGCGCGACGTACTCGCGGTCCCGCTCCGTACTGAAGTACGGGTCGATGTAGATTGCCGTCTCCGGCGTCCGGATTCCCCAGCCCGCGACGCCGAGGTACCAGAGCGAGACGTGGTCCTCGACCTCCGTACCGTTGATCTCCTCGCGCGACCACCACTTCCCCCAACTGCTCGTGATCGTCATCGCCCACTCCGTGCCGCGTCCATCGCGTCGTGTTGATCCATGTCGGAGCGGACTGTGCGCGCCTCGGTAAATCTTCTGCCGCAGGACGAGTCAGATTCGTCCCGCGCCGGCGAACGACGTCGCAACCAGAGACGAGCGAGCGTCGGTATCACGTCCGCGGCAGACGATCGCTGTCCGAAGTCGACGACGGCCCGCGGACGGCACTGCGCACCTCACGGTTTGATGGTGAATATTTTAAGATAACTCTTGAATATCCAAGGACGGGCTAATTCTCTCGACAGCGATACGCACCTGGTCTGGAAGGTACTGGCATTCGCCTCTGGAGAGGTGAGATTCCGTCGGGGGACGAGACAGCGATCAGTGAGAGCAGCCACTTCCAACGATTCCAGCCCGCTTCGTTCGGGCTCAGATCTGGTGAGCCGACCGGGAAGAAGACCAGGTCGATCCCTGTCAATGGACTCACGAGCGCGTGAGTTCACACGTACGAGACGAGAAATTATCGAGAATAGTCAATACCATTCAATCTGATTGTTTCTCGCTAATTCGCTCGACCGCGCGGCAGATCTGTGCTCTGGGCTGCTATCCGGCAAATACGGCGATATTCGCGCGGTTTAGCGCGTAGAAACCCAGTATGGAACGGTGCAGCTGCAGGAGACGACGTTCTACTTCTGGGACGTCCAACGCCTACTACCGTTTGCAGTTGTCCGTCGGCTGCGAGCATGCTGCGTCAACGATCCACGTCAGAACCACCGTCAGAGGCCCGATCTTCGCTGTCGGATTCGTCGACGGCGTCGTTCGGCCGTTCGTCGAGATGGTCGTCGGCGTCTTCAGCACGGTTGGGCTGTTCTGGTCGCCGTTTCGCGTAATCAACGTCGAACGACAGAAGGAGTTCATAAATATAATTCTGATGGTACGAAACGTCAAACTCATCTTTAATGAGACGTCTGACTTCCCGTGTCGTCCACGGCTGGCCTGCCTCGAGAAGCTCGCGAAGTCGTTCCCGGTCGTCATCGTCGAGTTTCGACGGACGGCCGTCGCCCCACGTCGGCGCGAGTCCCTCGACGCCACCATCGTTCCACCGCTCGGCCCATCGTCCACCTGTGGGTTGCGATCTGGCGACGCGATCGGCGGCCTCACCGACCGTGTCGTCGTTATAGAGGTTTTTGACGAAAATGAGGCGCCGGAGGAGTTCCGGATCGTCCGTCTGGTTGATCCGCCTGTCGAGTTCGTCTTCGGTGAGGTGGCGTTCGATGTCTTTTCGTCGGGCCATGTTGCTGCATGAGGTTCGATACTATTCAATACTTTCCTTAACAATCACGGCATCGCTCGAACTATCTCACCCGTTCGGACTCGCGTTCGCTGCGCGTGCTCTTACTACCGAATAGTAGTACGCAGGGATCTATCCGATTTATATCAGACAAGCTTGCTCTCCACAGACTGTGTCCAGCTGGGACACGTGCCGGTCCGACGAATCCATCTCATCCGTCGGCGATCGGCTCATTACCACTGGCGCCGTTTCGTGTACGGCGGTCTGGCCCACCCGGAATACAGTTTCGACAGGTGAAATAACAAAGTTAAGCACGTTATTATCCAGACGGTTACGAGCTATCTTCCAGTTTCTGACGATGTGGATAGGTGACCTCGCACCGTCTCGTCTATCAGTTCACGAGTGCGCATTCCCGGTACGATGTCGCATTTTTTCGAGACTCGCGACGTTACGACTTCTGTATCGGTTCCCTCGGACTGTCGTGTGACAAGATCCTCAAGCATGTAGATCAACCCTGGTGGCTGCCGCAGAGTGAGAATTGTCCTCACCCCGAGAACCGGCGGTTTAGAGGACAGTTGAACGATCCCGTCTGAGAGAGGGTTGCTGCTATCTGGTGCAAGTCGTTACCAGTTGTCGGGTTCGAAGGATCGTGCGGGGAAACCAGCAAATCTACAACGAGATTCATCATTACTGGATCGGGAAAATCGAACTCGCCCCACATATTTTGGCGTCTTTGGGTGTTGTTCACGAGCTATCGGAAGATATCGCGAATAACAGGAGAATACGTGCCGGTCGCGTGGCTTCGAACCCCCTGATTCGTGCTGTCGATGATATCCACTAATTCTCTTGGATACCGCCAGAATAAGTGGACCACCGAACTGTAACGGTGAGGAGAACGACGCAGGTCAGAGACCTTCTCAGTATTACTCGATCTCGTCCAGCGACGCTCGAGTTTCGCGAGAAAAAGTGAACAGCCTCGGGAACCAGGCGAGAGGGGACCTGGCTCTTACGTGTAATTGATACTGAGTTCGATGACGTTGGCCGCGTTCTTGAGCTTCTGGGGAAGCTCTTCCTCGTATCGCTCGCCCTGGAGTCGACTGGTGGGACCGGAGATACTGATGGCGCCCTCCACCTCACCCTCGTTGTTCGTAATCGGCGTCGCAACGCAGCGAAGCCCCTTGAGACGGGCCTCGTCGTCGTACGCGACGTCGTTTTCGCGAACGCGGTCCAGCCGCTCGAAGAGCGTCGATACCTCCGTGATCGTGTTCTCCGTCGACGCGGGGAGCCCGTACCGGTCGACGATTTCCTCGACTCGTTCCGCCGGGAGGTGCGCGAGTATCGCCTGACCGAGGGCAGTGTTGTGCAGGTGGACGCGATGGCCGATGTACGAATCCGAGTTCACCGCGAGTTCACCGGTCGACCGGTGGAGATAGATCCCCATGCCTTTCTCTTCGACGGGGAGGTTGACCATCTCGCCGGTTTCTTCGGCCAGCTTCGTCAGTTCCTCTTTCGAGACCTGGTAGATGTGCGTCCTGTGACGGGCACGCCCACCGAGTTCGAGCAGGCGGAGCCCGACCCGGTACGTGTTACCGTCCTTGATCACGTATCCCTCGCGTTCGAGCGTACTGAGATAATTGTGAATGCTGCTCTTCGAGAGCGAAAACTCCGCGGCGAGTTCGGTTACGTTCGCCTCCCCGAGTTCGTTGAGTTTCTCGAGGATGCGGAACGTCGTCAGGGCAGTCTTCACCGTCGCGTTGTCGTTGTTCGCCATACTGTCAGTGGAGGGCCCACTATTATTAACACTTCGTCCAGTATTGCTGGAATCCGGGGTAAGACTCGGCGTGGCCCTGCGGAGACCCCGTCGAGACCGTCTCGGAGACCTCACGCGTTCGGCGGATCGCCGCCCGCTAGCTGATGGGAGACGCAGCGAACAGAGGCACAATCTTGATTACAGGTCCTGCGAAAGACTGTAATCGAGCAAGCAATGAGCTATAGAGCTGGTATTATCGGGACCGGAGGAATTGCTGGAATGGGGATCCTCGGCATGCACGACGAGGAAGCGATCGGTAACGAGCGGATCCGGGCGAGTCACGCGGGCGGATACGGTGCGACCGCTGACATCGACCTCGTTGCCGTCGCCGACATAGACGAGGAGAACCTGACCACGTTCGGCGACGCCTGGGACATCGCCTCGAATCGGCAGTACCTCGGCCACGAGGCCATGCTCGCCGAGGAGGACCTCGACGTGGTCTCGGTGTGCACCCCGTCGTTACTCCACCGAGACCACGTCGTCGACGCAGCCAGGTCAGCCGCCAGTCCGGACGTCATCTGGTGTGAGAAACCCATCGCGTCGTCTGTCAGTGACGCCGAGGAGATGGTCGCACTCTGCGACGAAACGGACACCGAACTCGTCGTCAACCACTCGTTCCGCTTTACGGACAAGCTGCAGACGTTGCGATCCCTCGTTCAGGACGAGGATCTACTGGGGCACGTCCACTCCGTCTCCACGCAGTTCCGGATGGAGCTGTTGCGCAACTCGACGCACCTACTCGACACGCTCGTGTACCTCCTCGACTCACGCGCGGAGCGAGTGAGCGGCTACATCTCCGGCGAGAACGAAGCGGTCGATTCGCTCGATGCGGACCGGGCGGTCGACGACTCGGCTGGCGGTGGCTTCGCGCTGATGGACGACGGTACCTTCGCGACCATCGACTGTACCATTCCACGCGACGACTCCTCGATGACGCTGCAGTTCGTCGGGAGTGAGGGGAAACTCTACATGAACAACGACGACGGCGAGTGGCGCTACTGGCGACTCGAAGACGGTGAGCACGTCGAGGAATCCCTCCCGGGCATCGAGGGCGCCTGGACGTGGGACGAGGACTACCGCGGGGCCTTCGCCAACGCTGCGAACCACATACAGGCCCTGCTCGATGGCGATGCGACGAACGCGTCGACGGGTCGGGAAGCGGTTCGCTCCCTGGAAATCATCGTCGGGTTCTACGTCTCCCACTACACGGGCGGGCAGGTCGACATACCGCTCGACCGGCCGCTTCGCGACGTCGAGATTACGTCGTGGTGACGCCGCCGCCGAATCAGCGAGGGCAGAAAACGGGACCGCTCCGTCGGCTCTGACAGCGAGCGGCGAAGAAACGCGAACGGTGTCGGTGGACTACTCGTACACGTGGACGCTGCCGGTCGCGTTGTCCTCGATGTAGTCCCAGTCGTAGTCGACGCCCAGACCCGGGCCGTGGGGTACTTCGACCATCCCGTTCTCGTCGATGGTGTCGATCATGTCGGAGTAGTCGCCCTCGTAGACGGGCGGCTGGGTGTTCGGGCAGTCGGGGTGGACCAGCGCGAGTTCGTAGTAGTTGGCGTTCCTGATGGCTGCAATGCAGTGACGCTGGGCCGGGCCGGGTGCGTGGAACTCCACGTCGAGGCCGAACCCTTCGGCGACCTTCGCGCGTTTCATGGCACCGGTGATGCCGGCGTCGTACTCGGGGTCGGCCCGCATGAAGTCGGTCGCCTCGTTGGCCATGAAGTCCGTCGCCGGTTCGAGTCCCCGCACGTGCTCGGTCTGGAGGATCGGCGTGTCGAGCTTCTGTGCGAGTTTATTGTGGCTGTGCTGGGAGATACCGCCGTCGCGGTAGGGGTCCTCGTACCAGTAGAAGCCGGCTTCGTCGAGCGCACGACCGAGTTTGAGCGCGTCGGCGAACGTCTCCAGCTCACAGGCCGGGTCGCACATGAGGTCCATCTCGTCGCCGACGCGCTCGCCCAGCGCGAGCGCGGCCTCGATCTCGCGGTCGAGGTCGCGCGATCCCTCGCTGCCGCCCCAGCCGTGGATCTTGAAGCCGTCGTAGCCCATCTCGAGACACTCCTCGGCGAAGTCGGCGAAGTCCTCGGGCGTCTCCAGACCGCCGTTCTCGTCTCCGTGGTACGTGGAGGCGTAGGCGGGGAACTTCGTTCGGTAGGTTCCCAGGAGTTCGTGGATCGGTGCGTCGTAGTACTTGCCGGCGAAGTCCCACAGCGCGATGTCGATCGGTCCCATCCCCATCCGGTCGTACTTGCGCAGGGCTCGTTTGATCTCCGACCAGTGCTTCTCGCGTTCGAGGGGATTCTTGCCGACGAGGAAGTCCGCGAACGTGTTGATCTGGGCCGCTCCGGGGGAGTTGCCGCCGACGTACTCGCCGGTGATCCCCTCGTCCGTGTGAATCTGTAGCGCGAACAGCTTTCGCTCGGTGACTTCGCCAGGTTCGTACACCAGGTTGAAGCCGTGCTGGTCGGTCCCGACATCCTCGATCGGGTAACTGAATTCCGTGCTCTCGATCGCAGTAATCTCTGGTGCCATATCGATAAGCCGGGGTACGTGACTATAAATTCTGGTGGTTAGCCGCGGCTGCGCTTCCTATCGCAGCGTGCGGACGCCTGTGGATGCGACGGCCATAGCGGGTGGCTAGCTCGCTACACCAGCGATTAGGGCCTGTACTCAGTCTTCAGTTCGTCCGGGCCAATGTAATCGACAGCGCACTGACGTCCTCGACCCCACGTTTTACGAGCGCCGGGACGCTGCTGCGAATTTAGCCTAAAGATTTATTATAGTTCGCTGGGGATGAGAGTGTATGCAGTCCATAGACAGACGTACCTTCATCAAAGTCACCGGCGCTGGAGCAGTTACATCAGGATTAGCGGGTTGTTCTGGCGACGGTGGCGACGGCGGCGACGGCGGTGATGGCGACAGCGGTGGCAACGGTGACGGAGCCGCCACTGACACCACGAGTGGGAACGGTGACAGCGACGGAGAAGCGCGTCAGATCGGCATCTCACAGCACCAGGCGGGCGGATCCTGGATCACGGCGTTCTTCGATTCGGGGACGATCTACGCGGAGTCACAGGGCTATCAGCTCGAGACGTTCATCCACGAGGAGGACGCCGCGACGCAGATCTCCCAGGTGCGCCAGATGATCAACCAGGAGTACGACGGCATCGTCCTCGTTCCCTACAACGAGTCGCTCAACGGAGTGATAGAGGAGGCCGAGGAGGCCGGTATCCCGGTGTTCACGGCCAACCAGGACGCGACGACGGAGGCCGTCAAGAGCTTCACCGCCTTCGGGAACGAGAACGCCGGCCAGATCTGCGGCGAGCGCATGTACGAGGCGCTCACCGAGCAGAAGCCGGACGTCGACACCTACCGCGTGCTGAACGTGCGCGGGGATTTCATACCCTCCTCGAACGCCCGGACCGACGGGTTCCTCGGCGTCATGGACGGACAGGACGACGTCGAGATCGTCGGCACGATCCAGACGAACTGGACACAGTCGGACGCCCAGTCGAAGGTCCAGACGTGGTTGAACGGCAACGACGCGCCCCACGGGATCTACTCCTCGAACATGACCTCTGGACTGGGGAGTTTCCAGGCCCTCGAAGATCAGGGGATGGCCGCGCCGAAGGGTGAGGACGACCACGTCGTCATCACCCAGCTCGACGGCGGGCCGGACGTCAATCCGAAGATCCTCGACGGGTTCATCGACGCCGCAGTCGACCAGCCCGTGACGTTCTACATCCCCCTCGCGATCAAGCAGATGGAAGCCTACTGGGAGAACGGCGACGACGCGGTCCCGGAGATCGGGAGTGAGCTCACGGAAGACGACTTCTCGTTCGAACCCGTCGAGCACGAGAACGGCACGCTGTGGTCCGAACCCACCTGGGCACCAGCACAGGTCGTCGAGAAGGACGGTCACCCCTACGTGCAAACGAACGGGGTCACTCTAACCGAGGAGAACGCGGACGAACCGTACCTCTGGGGGAACATCTGGGGTTGACCCGTCCGACGCCCAATTGACAACCGAATGCAAATATTTAATCGAATGTCATTATGTCAGTAGCTTCCGAAACCGAAACGAGTCGGAAAGATCGGCTGGTCCCGGTCCTGTTAGAGCACATGATCTGGCCGATCCTGCTGGTGACGCTCGTCGTCGGCGGGCTGCTGGTCCCGCAACTGTTCCGTAACGTCCGGTCCTTCGAGCTGGTGCTGTACTCGTCGGTGCCTCTCGGGCTGCTCGTACTCGCCGAGAGCATTTGTCTGCTATCCGGGCACTTCGACCTCTCGATCGGAGCCATCGCGGGCTTCTCCGCGGTGTTCACCGGCATGCTCGTCGGCGGCTGTTCGAGCTGCTGGGGCCTCGTCGGCGACCCCTTCCTGGCGATGGGCATCATCCTGCTCGTCGGCGGGTTCATCGGGTTCCTCAACGGCGTGATGATCGCCAAGCTGAACGTCAACCCGTTCCTGCAGACGCTGGCGTTCCTGATCATCTTCTCGGGCGCGAAGACGGCGCTTACGACCCAGCCGGTGCGAGACTTGCCCGAGGCGTACCTGCTGCTCGGCCGGAACTCGACGTACGCTATCGGGCTCCTGATAGCTGTCTTCCTGCTTTTCGCGTTCATCATGCGATACACGAGCTTCGGACAGTCGGTGTACGCGGTCGGGAGCTCGGAGAAGTCCGCCCGGGCCGTCGGTGTGAACACCGACCGCGTGATCATCATGGTGTACGTCATCAGCGGCGTGCTCGCCGGCCTCGCCGGGTTGATGCTCACCGGCTACTCGACCATCGTCCCGCCGGACCTCGCCGAGAACATGGTCTTCCCCGCGTTCGCCGCCGCCGTGATCGGTGGCGTGAGCCTCTTCGGTGGCCGCGGCCGCATCTCCGGGGCCCTCGGTGGAGTGTTGCTGCTGGGCGTCGTCCAGAGCGCGCTCCAGCTCAGCGGCATCCAGGCCGCACAGATCGAGATGGCCGAAGGGATCGTCCTGCTGATCGCCATCCTACTGTACAACTTCAAGGAAGACATCCGCGGTCGCATACTCTCGGGTGAAGCCTCATGAGTACCATCGACGACAACACGCAGACGGAAGCGCCGGCCGACGAGGCCGCACAGGTACCGATCCGCGTCGAACACGTCGACAAGCACTTCGCTCGCATCGTCGCCCTCGACGACGTCACCTTCGACATCCAGGAGAACGAAGTGCTCGCCATGGTCGGCGACAACGGGGCCGGCAAGTCGACCCTGATGAACGTGCTCTGTGGCGTCCACAAGCCGACCAACGGACAGCTGTACGTCTACGGCGACCCGGTCGAGTTCAACAATCCCGAGGACGCCCGTGAATACGGGATCGAGACCGTCTACCAGGACCTGGCGCTGATGGACGACCTCGACGTCGCGACGAACATCTACATGGACCAGTTCCCCACGAAGGGAATCGGTCCGTTACGGTTCGTCGACTGGGCGGAGACCTACAGCCGGGCCGAGGACCTGCTCACGGACATCCTCGACCGGCCGGACATCGACGCCCACACCGAGGTCGAGTTCCTCTCGGGCGGGCAGCGCCAGCTCGTGGCCATCGCCCGCGCGCTGGCGTTCGACCCGCAACTGGTCATCCTCGACGAACCGACGAGCGCGCTCTCCGTGGAGGCGACGGAACTCGTCCACGAGACGGTCGAACGGCTCCAGGAAGAGGGGATCACGGTGATAATCGTCAGCCACAGCCTCGAGGAGATATTCGGGCTCGCCGACCGCATCGCCGTCCTGTATCAGGGCAGTCTCGTCGACGTTGCCGAGACCGAGTCGGTCAGCCAGGACACGCTTAAACACATGATGTCGACGGGACAGCGGCCGGCAGAACTGGACTAGACGAACGCCGGCATCACTTCGTCGGCGAACAGCTCCATCCCCCGGGTCTCCGGGAAGTCGAGGAACATCAGCTGTATCTTCTCGAATCCGAGCGACCGGATCGCCTCGATCTGGGTCGCTACCTGCGACGGCGTCCCGATGAGCATGCTCCCCTTCTCCCGGGCCTCGTGTGCGTTCGAGAGCTGGTCGTCCATGTCCGACTCCTCGCCCCACGGGAGCGGGAAGATGCGGTCGACGTACTCGGCGAGTTCGTCCTCGTCCTCGCAGACGAGAATGTGGGCGAGCCAGGACCGCTCGACGTCGTCCGGGTCGCGGCCCGCTTCTTCGAGGTACTCGTCGAACTTCTTCACTTTGAACTCGATCGGCTTGCCCCGGGCGCGCGCGCTGATCTCGACGTTCCACTCGTCGGCGTGGGCCGCGATCAGCCGGAGCATGCGCGGGCCGGCGCCGCCGATGACGATGGGCGGGTGGGGATCGCTGACGGGTTTCGGCTCGTTGAGGGCGTTCTCGATCTGGAAGTGGTCGCCGTGGAAGGTCGGCTCGTCCTCGGTGAACATCGCCTTGGCTATCTGGACGGACTCTTCGAGCCAGTCGATGCGCGTCCCGACGTCGGGGAAGTCGAAGCCGTAGGCGGCGTGCTCCTCGTCGTGCCAGCCGGCGCCGAGACCGAGCCTGAGGCGTCCCTCCGAGAGGATGTCGAGCGTCGTCGCCATCTTCGCCAGCAGCGCCGGGTTCCGGTAGGTGACGGAGTTGACCAAGGAGCCGACGTCGACGTCGTCGGTCCGCTCGGCCAGCGTCGTCAGCATCGTCCAGACCTCGTACTCCTCGGCGTGGGGGCCGAGCATGAAATGATCCGGCGCCCAGAGCCCTTCGAGGCCGACGTCGACGGCGGTGTCGGCGCCGCGGAGGACATCGTCGCGTTCGAGTGACTCGACCATCGGCGTGTCCCGGTGGACACCGTCGCCTGCGTAACACTGGACCATCCAGTCGAATTGCATAGTGACACTCCACGGCCAGAGAAAATAATCATTGGGGGTGAGCCTACTCGTCGGGCCTGAACGACCAGATCCGGTCCATGAACGGGATCTGTTCGTCCTCGGGGGCGTCGACGTCGACGTCATCGCATTTGAACTACGCCAAGTGGCGCTGCCGCTCCTCGACGGCGAGGTCGCCGGTCACCGCCTCCAGGTAGGCGTCGAGGTCCTCGGCTTCGAGGATACAGACGGCGGTATCGTCGCGGACGAACAGATCGAAGGCGGTGACGGTGCCGCGCTCCATAGCCGCGGTCACGCCGTCGGAGACGTGGTCGTGGGCCTCGACGTACTCCTCCCTGTACTCGGGATCGATGCGCTGGACGGAGGAGGCGCGTTCGGTCTCGCGAGCGATACGGGTACTCCTGGCGCCACCACTAAATCGGATCCCCCCGGGATAGATTTATCCCGGTTCTGGCCGTCTCTCCTGTCTATGCAGGCGCCAGCCAAAGACACCGACCGGTACTTCGAGGCGATTGAGGAGGGCGAGACCTACGGCGTCGCGGACGCGCGGACAATCACCGAAGCCGACGTGGTCAACTTCGCGGGCATCTCGAGCGACTTCCATCCGCTGCACATGAGTACGGTCGCGGCCGAGGCCTCCGACTTCGAGGGGCGGATAGCCCACGGGAATCTAGTGTTCTCCGTCGCGGAGGCGATGGTCGCGGACATGAACCCGAAGTCGTTCTCCTACGGCTACGACACGCTGCGGTTCGTGAACCCGGTGCTGATAGGAGACACGCTGTCTGTCACCCGCGAGGTCGTGGCGACCGAGGAGTACAGCGATGACCTTGGCCGAGTCGCCTACGAGTACGAGGTCGGAAACGAAGACGGCGAGACAGTGCTGGCGTGTACGCACATCACGCTCGTCGAACGTGAGACATGACTGTCGTCGAACGAAAGGAGTGACAGCGGGTCGTGCGGCTCAGTTCAGCACCACGTCGGCCGCCGCCGCCGCGTCGGCGAGCGCCTCGTCGACGGACTTCGAGCGGTCGACGACCGCAGCCGCGACCATCTCGTCCAGAATCTCGTTCAGTTCGACGTACGCCGGAATCTGTGGCAGCGTGTTGACGCTGCTGGTGTTGACCTCCTCTGCGACGGGGTAGAAGCTGTTCTCCCTGAGCACGTCGGGGTCGCGCCACGTCGAGAATCGCGTCCCAGAGGCGCCCGCCGTCGTGGTCACCTTGTCGTTGTCGGCATTGGCGGCGTGTCTGAGGAACTCGTAGGCGAGATCCGCATGCTCGCTCCCGGCTGGGATCGCGAGGCCGTAGAGGACGGTGAGCGACGTGTGCCGACCCCCGGGAGCGTCGGCTCGGGGGATGAGCCCGTAGTTCACGTCGCCGAAGACGGCCGAGTCGGGGTCCTCGGCCATCGAGCCGAACCCGGCCCAGTTCCACATCATCGCGGCGTGGCCGTCCGCGTAGAACTGCCCGGCCTCGAGACTCTCCATCGCCGTGGCCTCCGGCGGGACGACCTCGTGTTCGTGGATCAGGTCGTGGTAGAACTGGAGGGCCTCTCGGCCCGCCTCGCCGTCGAAGGCCGGATTTCCCTCGGCGTCGAGGACTTCCCCGCCGCGGCTCCAGAGCTGGATCAGGAAGTCGTAGACGTCGTTGTGACCGTCCGGGAGTGCGGCGACGACAGTTCCCCAGAGGCCCTCCTCGGGACGGGTGAAGAACTCGGCGACGTCGCGAAATTCGTCCCAGGTCTTGGGAACGTGGAGCGGGCGACCGTACACCTCGCGGAAGGCCCGCTGTTCGTCGACGGACTCAAAGAGGTCCCGCCGGTAGTGGAACACCTCCGGGCCGTCGTGATAGGGGAGCGCGTAGGTCGAGTCCTCGTAGGAGACGAGCGTCCGCATGCTCTCGGCCCACCCCTCGGGCCAGTCGTCCGGCGGGTCGTCGGCCAGGTAGTCGTCGATGGGCGTCAGCAGGCCCTCGTCGGCGAGGCCGGGCAACCAGTCGCTGAGACAGAGAAACAGGTCGTAGGTCCCGTCGGCGATGGCGCCGGTCTCGACGAGCTCCGCGTGGATCTCCGGTAACGGCCGATGGTCGCGTTCGAGGTCGAGCGAGACGTCGTGGTGCACCTCGAACGACGCGACCTGTCGCTCCAGTGCCTGCTCGAACCCGTCGAAGGGACGGCCGACGAACCGCAGTGTTGGCATGCGTTCACAGACGAGTATCGGTACCAAAGTTGTTCCGGGGGATCGCCCCGTGGACCGGCCCGCCCGGGCCTCATTCGAATAGCGCGGACCGGTCGGCCTTCCCGGAACGCGTCTCCGGGAGGGCGTCGAGGAATTCGATATCGCGGGGGACCTTGTATCCCCCGAGCGTCGACCGGACCCGGTCGCGGAGCGTCTCTGCGAGCGCGTCGTTGGCCGACGCGTCGTCGGCGACGACCACGTACGCACGAACACGCTCACCGCGTTCGGGGTCGGGCGCGCCGCCGACGACGGCCGCGGCGACGTCGGGATGGGCCTGGAGCGCCGCCTCGACTTCGAGCGGGCTCACCCGGTAGCCGGACGTGAGTATCAGGTCGTCCGCCCGGCCCCGGTGCCAGAAGTAGCCATCGTCGTCTACCATCCCCAGGTCGCCGGTGAGGAAGCGGCCACCGTCGAACTTCTCCGCTGTCGCGGCCTCGTCGCCCCAGTATCTCTCGAAGACGACGGGATCCGGAAGTCGGACGGCGATCTCGCCGGTCTCGCCCGTCTCGACCTCGCTGCCGTCCTCGTCGACGACGACCACGTCGTGGCCCGGATAGACCCGTCCCATCGACCCGGGGCGGACCTCGTAGGCCGCCGTGCAGTTCCCGACGAGCGCGTTGGCCTCCGTCTGGCCGTAGGTCTCGTGGACCCTCGGGGCGAGTTCGTCCCGCGCCCAGACGAGCAGGGACCGGGGGAGGCTCTCGCCGCCAGACATCACGACGGCGAGCGCGTCGAGGTCGTGGGCGGCGGGGTCGGCCTCGCCGCGGATCCGCTGGAGCGCCGTCGCGGGCATGAACGTGTGGGTCACGGACTCCGCGGCGACGAGGGAGAGCGCCCCTGTCGGGTCGAACCCCGACCGGCGCTCCCGTGAAACGAGCGTCCCGCCCGTCGCGAGCGCGGGGAACACGACGTCGAAGAGCGCGCCGGCCCACGCCCACTCTGCCGGGGTCCAGACGCGGGCCGATCGCGCCGCAGCGTCGTCGAACAGTTCGAACCAGGCCTGGTAGCCGGGGAGTCCGCCGGCGAGGTACGAATGGCCCTGGACCACGCCCTTCGGCTTCCCGGTGGTTCCGGAGGTGTACAGGACGAGAGCGGGGTCGTCGGGCGCCGTCGAAACCGGTTCGACCGTCGCGCCGCGGTGGACGGCGTCCCTGAACCCGCCGAGGGGGGAGTCGGCGTAGCCACCTGGGTCGACGGACAGCGTCTCGACGTCGAGCGGACCGACCTCGCCGGCGCGGACCGCGTCGACGACGGCCAGCGTCGTCTCGCTGTCGTCCAGGGAGTACCTGAACGAGTCGGCGCCGAGCAGCATCGAGAGCGGCACGGAGACGGCGCCCAGTTCGAAAATCGCCAGGTGGGCGAGGAGGAGTTCGGGACACTGGGGCAGGCAGACGGCGACGCGGTCGCCGCGTTCGACGCCGCGGTCCCGGAGTCCGGCCGCGACGGCGTCTGTCGCTTCCTTCAGTTCGCCGTAAGAGAGTCGGGTCGGTGGCTCGTCGAGCGGCAGGTGCCGCAGGGCCGTCGCCGCTGGATCGGTCTCCGCGCTCGCCAACGCGACGGCACCGATGTTATACGTCTCCCCGATCCGCCACTCGAAGCCCGCCCACGGATCCGTGGCGCCCCGGTCCGGCCGAGGGAGGTGGTAGCCGCGGTTCATCGGCGAGCGCGGACGGCGTCGACCGTCGCCGCGAGGTAGTAGTTCGTCCACAGCAACTCGTTGTCGTCGGCGTACCGTCCCGGCCGGTTGAAACAGCCCTGGAGCACCGCCCCGCGATTGGGAGCGTCCGCGTCGTTCACGAGGTAGTCCGCGACGAGCGTCGCGAGCAGTTCCCGACCGTACGCCCGGAGGTGCGCGGTCGCTGGTTCGACCGGGAGGAGTGCGAGTCCGTAAGCCACGAGCGTCGCGGCGCTCGTGTCTCTGGGCTCGTCGTCGGGGGCGGCGTAGTCCCAGCGCGGGACGCCGTCGGCCGGGGCGTGGGCGCGGTGGTAGTCGACGCTCGTCTCCACGGCACGCAGGTAGCGCCGGGCGCCGGTCTCGGCGTACGCCCGGGCGAGGCCGGCCACGTGCCACCCCTGGCCGCGCGCCCAGCACGTATCGTCGCGTATGGCGAGTTCGTTGTACTGGCGCTCCAGCGCCCCGGTGTCGCCGTCGAAGACGGCGTGGTGCCAGGTGCTCCCGTCCTCGCGGGCGTACCAGTCGAGGTGTCTGTCGGCGTGGGAGACGGCGACGTCCCTGAACCGGGTGTCACCGGTCTCCTCGAAGGCTCGCCAGAGCACCGGCAGCGACGTGTGGACGGCGTCGACGGCACCGAGGCGGTCGCCGGGCGGGCCGTGGTCCGACTCCGGCCCCCGGAACTGTTCCGGGCCCCTGATGGCGAGCCCCCCGAGCGGGACCTGTCTCGCCCGCTCGTCGAACGCCGCGACTGTCGCGTCCGCGCCCTCGAGCCCAAGCGCGAACGGGCGCCTGTCCCCCGTCGCGTCGTAGCCCACGAAGCCGGCGTGGTGGAAGTTCATCCCGCAGAACATCGAGTCCTGCGGTATGAATGCCGCCATCGTCTCGGTGTGGGCCCGGGCCGCCGTCTCGAACCGGTCGGTCGCCGCCGGGTCGTCGGCGTGCTCGGCGGCGAGCCAGAGCAGGCCGACCCAGTGGCCTCCACACCAGTTCCCGTCCGCAGTCGTCTCCCACTCCCCGGTCTCGGGGTCGGCAAAGTACGGGAATTCGGCACCGGTCTCGGCGAGCGTCGACCCGACCCGGTCGACGAGGGCGTCCATCGCGCGGTCGAGCGTCTCGACGCTTGCACTCATGTCTGGGCAGACGGCGAGACGGTTAATGAAGGCTCCCCCCTTGCTGCCCCCTTCGCGACCGTCTCCGGGGAACGACTATTAGCGTCGGCCTCGCGCGTACGGTATGGAACTCTACGTGGACACGGCCGACGTCGAGGCCGTCCGTGAGTACGCCGCGATGGGCGTCGTCGACGGCGTGACGACCAACCCCTCCATCGTCGCCGACGACGGCCGGCCGTACCGGGAGGTCGTCGGCGCCGTCGACCGGGAACTCGACGGCCCCGTCTTCGCACAGGTCGTCGCCGAGACCGCCGACGGCATGGTCGAGGAGGCGAGGGCGTACCAGGAGTGGGGCGACGAGGTAGTGGCGAAGATACCGGCGACGCGGGACGGGTTCGAGGCGCTCCACCGGTTGCGCGAGGCGGGCGTCCCGGCGGGTATCACCGTGGTCTTCTCCGTCGAGCAGGCGATGCTCGCCGCCAAGAACGACGCGACGTTCGTCGCGCCGTACGTCGGTCGGATAGAGGATGCCGGTGACGACGGCGTCGGCACCGTGGAGCGTATCCAGGCCGTCTTCGACGCCTACGGGTTCTCGACGGACGTGCTCGCGGCGAGCATCAGGACGACTAGACAGGCGACGGAGTGCTATGCCGTCGGCGTGGACTCGATAACGATGGGGCCCGACGTCCTGTCGGCGCACGTCTCGACGCCGGAGACAGACGAGAGCCTCGCGGGCTTCGCCGAGGACTGGGACGGGCGCGGGTCGCCCCTCGCGGGGTCGACCGAGGGCAGGGATTAAATCGACAGCGGGTGAGGTCTGCGTATGACCGAACCCGACGTGCTCGTCGCTGGCGACGTGCTGGTCGATTTCCTCCCCTCGCGGCCTGGACCGCCGTCCGACGAAATAGAATACGCGCCCCGGCTCGGCGGGTCGGGAGCGAACGTGGCGCTCGCACTCGACCGGCTGGGCGTCCCCCCGCTATTCTGGACCCGCTTCGCCGACGACGATTTCGGGACGTACCTGCGCGAGCATTTCACCGAGAGCGACGTCCCCGCCCAGTTCCTCCGTGCCGACGACGAGGCGAAGACCACGCTCGCGATCGTCACTCACGACGCTTCTGGCGAACGGTCGTTCTCGTTCTATCGCGACCGGGGCGCCGACACGCGCCTCGAACCGGGGACGGTGCCCGACGAGACGCTCGACGCCGTCTCGTGGGTCCACACGACGGGCGTGACGATGAGCGTCGAGCCGAGCCGGGCGGCGACGACAGAGCTACAGACACGGGCCAGCGGTGAGTGCGTCGTCTCGCTCGACCCGAACTGGCGCCCCGGTCTCTGGGAGAGTCGCGAGACGTACGCGTCGGTGATCCGCGCGGCGCTCCCGGCCGTCGACGTCCTCGTCGCCTCCGAGGAGGACCTGGCCGCGGCCGACCTCACGGCTGCGGATCCGGTCGCCCTCGCCGAAGAGGCCGCCGACGCCGGGCCAGACACCGTCGTGATAACGCTCGGCGACGAAGGCGCGCTGTGGTACGGAACGGCGACGAGCCCGGCGCCGGGAGTCGCGCGCCACGAGGGCTACGAGGTCGACGTCGTCGACACGACCGGCGCGGGCGACGCCTTCCTCGCTGGGCTGATCGCGGCGCTCACTAACGGCGTCGAGGACGCGGAACGGGCGCTCGGGCTGGCGAACGCCGTCGGGGCCGTCGCCACCACCGAGGCTGGCGCGGCGTCGGCGCTCACCTCGCTGTCGGACATTCGGCGGTTCCACGACGACGTCCCCTGGGCGTGAGCACCAGCGGTGGCCCCGCAGCGGGAGAAACCTATTTACAGCTGTTGCGTGTCCATCACACCCATGGATCAAGCACTGGACGGCGTCGCAGTCGCCGACTTCACCCAGATGATGCAGGGCCCGTGGGCGACGCAGAAGCTCGCGGACATGGGCGCCGACGTGGTCAAGATCGAACGCATCGGTGGCGAGTGGGAACGACGGCTCCGCGCCGGCGGCGAACTCGACCGAGGGACCAGCCCGTTCTTCCTGGCGATGAACCGGAACAAGCGGAGCGTCACGCTGGACCTCAAATCCGAGGCGGGCCGGGAGGTCGCCCTCGACGTCGCGGGCGAGGCCGACGTCGTCGTGGAGAACTTTCGCCCCGGCGTCATGGACCGATTCGGCCTCGGCTACGAGGACGTCCGCGCGGTCAACCCCGAAGTCGTCTACGTCTCTGGCTCCGGCTTCGGGTCGGACGGCCCCTACGTCGACCGACCCGGCCAGGACCTGTTGCTCCAGGCCATGAGCGGGCTCGCAAACTACACCGGGCGGGCCGGTGACCCGCCGACGCCGGTCGGGACCGCGGTCGTCGACGAGCACTCGGCGACCCTCATCGCGCTCCACACGATGTTCGCGCTGTTTCACCGGGAGCGTACCGGCGAGGGCCAGAAGGTGGAGGCGAACCTCCTGAACGCCGCGCTGGACATCCAGTGCCAGGAGCTCACGGCGGCGATGAACGCGGACACCGAGTTCGAGCGGAGCGAGGAGGGGATTGCACAGGCGTGGCTCGGCGGCCCCTACGGGATATACGAGACGGCCGACGGCCACGTTGCCGTCGCGATGACGCCGATGGACGTCCTGGCCGACACGACCGGGCTCGACGACCTCCGCGAGTTCGACGACCCGGTGGCGACCTACGGACACCGCGACGAGATCAAGCGGGAACTCGAAGCCTACACGCGCCAGCAGTCGACCGAGGAGTTGCTCGACGAACTGCTCGCGGACGACGTCTGGGCGGCCGCAGTCGAGGACTTCGGCGACGTCGAGGAGAACCCGCAGGTTAGGCACAACGAGATGATCGTCGAACTCGACCACCCGGACGGCGGGACGTTCAGGACGGTGGGTTCCCCCGTCGAGCATTCGAAGACGCCGGTGCGCTTCGAGGACGGCCCGCCCAGCCCGGGCGAACACACCGACGAGGTCCTGGGCGAACACGGTTACGACGAGGACGCTATCGCCGAACTCCGGCGGGAGGGCGTCGCGGAGTAGGGTCGACCCGCGGTCACCAGACGACGACCGGGATGAGATGGGTCCGAGAACGTACCAGAACATCAAAATTTTGTGCTGTCGTGCCTTCCATTTTATTGCACTCTGTCTTCATTTACACAGTCGTTCGTGGGGCACATTGACACGATACGGCGATTCCCGAAATGCGGTCGCATCGTCCGACGAGACGCGGTCCCGCGGGTTCGACTGGGGCCTGCCGAACATCGTTGACGAGTACAAATGCCGGTTCCTGGCGTACTACTACAACCAGGCCGCCAGCGACGATAGAGAGGTCGTGGTGACAAACAAGCGCGAGGCGCTGCCCGCGGACGTGAGCGCCTCAGACGCGGGCCACCAGTGACTCTCGCGTCATTCGCCTGGCAATCGATTCAGTCCAGAGAAACACGAGTAACAGGATCGGTGCGACGCCGGGGTCGGCTTCGTCACGGACACTGCGGTCAACGGTGGTTTGATAGTGTCTCGGACGTCACGTTTGACCATCATGGTCGGCCACACGACGTACGACTACAGCGGCGAATCCGCTATCGTCACCGGATCGACGAAAGGCATCGGTCGCGGGATCGCAGAAGGGCTCGCCGACGCGGGCGCGAACGTCGTCGTCAACTCCCGCACCGAGGAAGACGTGACGAGCGTCGCCGAAGAGCTCGACGAGCGCAGTGAGGGAGACGTGATCGGCGTGACTGCCGATATGGGCGAACCCGACGAGATCGAAGCGCTCGTCGAGACGGCGATCGACGCCTTCGACGAGATCGATCTGCTCGTGAACAACGCGGCTGTCTGGCCCCGCGAGGAGTCCCTCGTGGAAGCCTCGCTCGAAGACTGGGACTTCGCAATGGACGTGAACGTCCGCGCCCAGTACTACGCCTCGAAACTCGTCGCGGCCCACATGATCGAGGAAGGGATCGAGGGGTCGATCGTCAACCACACCAGCCAGACCGGCGATCGCCGGACCGGCCGCCGCGGGCTGTACGGCATCTCGAAGACGTCGATCAACGGGCTCACCTGGCGGATGGCCCACGAACTCGCCGAACACGGCATCAGGATGAACGCCATCTCGACTGATCTCACGGAGACCTACCAGGTGCACTACGAGGCGGAGGTGGCCGCCGAAGACGACCCCGACCGAACGAAGCAGGACGTACTCGACGAGTGGGGCGAGGCCCGCCCGCTCGGTCGCATGGGCCAGCCCGAGGACCTGGCGAACGCGGTCTTGTATCTGGGCAGCGACACGGCCGCGTACGTCGTCGGAACCATCCTCCGGGTCAGCGGCGGCGGCAACCTGGAGTGATTCGATGCGATTCGTAGACACGCACACCCACGCCTGGGGCGCGGACACCGACGAACTCCCCTGGCAGGCCGACGTCCTCCCGCCGGAGTGGGAGGGTCCGTACACGTCCAGGGATCTGATTGCAGACATGGACGCGATCGGCGTCGACGAGAGCGTGGTCGTCACGACGCCGCTGTACGGCCGGGGGCAGCGGGCCAACGAGTACACGATGCGGGCCATCGAGGCGTTCCCCGACCGACTGTGGGGGGTCGGTCTGATGGACTTCTTCCGGGACGACCCCGAGCAGGTACGGGCGGACCTCGAGCGCGTCGTCGGCCACGACCGGATGCTCGGCGTTCGGATGCACGCCTGTCTGGAGTACGCCGAGCACCCGACAGAACTGAACCGGACGGCCGACTGGATCCTGGACGACGCGCTCGATCCGGTCTGGAGAGCGGCCGCCGACCTCGACACCGCCGTCTTCGTCTTCCCGAAGGCCGAGCAGCTGTCGATGGTCGACGACCTCGCCGACGCCCATCCCGACGTCCAACTCGTGGTCGACCACATGGCGTTTCCCGACGAGACGACCGCCCACGACGAGGGTCCCTGGACCGACTTCGAGTCGGTCGCCGACAACGACAACGTCGCCGTCAAGGTGAGTTCGCTGCCGCGGTCGGCCGACGACGAGTGGCCGTACGCGGATCTACACGGCTACGTCCGCAACCTGATCGAGTGGTTCGGGCCCGAACGACTCATGCTCGGCTCGGATTACCCCTGGATGGACGACTGGGCAGGCTACGAGGACTGCCTCTCCTGGGTCGAGACCGTCGACTTCCTCTCGGCGCGTGACCTCTCGTATCTCTCTCACCGGACCTTCGAACGCGTCCACGAGGGGAGGAACACCCGGTAAGAAACCGGTGTGTTTTCGTCGTACTCTCTTCACGATACTCGCATGAACCAGCGCCTGGGATGGACACTGGCTGTTTTCCTGTTCGCCATCGGTGACGCCCTCGCACTGCAGGTCCGGGGTGCGCTCATTCCCAGCCTCCGGGCCGAGTTCGGTGTCAGTGAAGCGTTGCTCGGCCTGGTGGCGCCGGCTGGGACGGTGGGATTCCTGCTTGCCGTGCTACTCGTCGGGATGAGTGCCGGTCGGGTGAACGTTCGCCGCCTCGTACTCGGTGCGCTGGCGGTCGCGACGGTCGCGTTCATCGCGATGGGTCTGGCGCCGATCTATCCGTTGTTCCTGGGGTTTCTATTCGTCCAGGGGACCGCAGATGGGGTGGTCCGGGGCCTCGATCGACCGATTCTCAGCCACCTCTACCCCGAGCAGCGTGGGCGCCTATTCAACGTCTACGCGCTCGTCTGGGCGCTCGGGGCGGCCTCGGCGCCGTTGTTCGTCAACGCCGTGCTCGCGGTCGGGGAGTGGCGCTGGGTGTTCTACCTGCTCGCGCTCGTCTTTCTCCCCGCGGCTGCGCTGGTCGTTCACGTCGGTCCGCCAGCGACGCAGGGTAACGAACGGACCCTTACCAGGGACGAGTGCGGGAAACTCCTCCGCGACCCACCGATATCCGGCGTGGCTCTCGCGTTGATCCTCAGCGGGAGTATCGAGGGAACCCTCTTCACGTGGCTACCCTACTTCGCGACCCAGTTCGTTTCGGAGCCAAACGCGAACCTGATCCTGTCTGGCTTTCTCGTGACCTACATCCCCGCGCGGGCGGTGTACAGCGTGATCGTCCAGCGCGTGGATTCGCTGTTGCTCGTCGCCGTACTCTCGCTGTTGACCGCTCCGTCACTGTACGTCGCATTCACCACATCTTCGACGCTGGTGATGGTCGGGGCGGTATTACTGGTGGGTGCGTTCGTCTCCGGTATCTACCCCACGCTCTCTGCGTACGCCGTCGATACCAACCCGTCCTACAGCGGCCCAGTCAACGCGATTGCGACCGGAGCCAGCTATCTGGGATTGTCAATCGCCCCCGCAGTCATCGGCGTTATTGCGACGTGGTACGACATCGGGACGGCGCTTTCGTTGCTCACTGTGGTAGTGGGGGTCCTCGCTGTGATCGTGGCCACGCTCCGATTCAAACTCGGACCGTCGGGCGTGGTCTGAGCGGTCCCAGGGCGGCCGGGTGGATCCCCCTGGGGAGGGGAACTTTCTTACTCGCGTCCGCTGTCTCCACGTACATGGCCGAAGAGAGAGAGCGAGCCGTCTACATCCAGCGCATCGATCCCGAGCACAAAGGGGAGTACGTCGACGCCCACGACGACGTCCCTGCGGGCGTGGTCGACGCGATGGAACGAGGCGGCGTGACCGAGTTCGAACTGTACGTCCGGGACGACCTGGCCGTCTGCATCCTCGAAGCCGAAGACGTCGACGCGTACCTCGAGACGATCGACGGGGACGAAGCAGTCGAGGAGTGGGAGCGCCACGTCGCCCAGTTCAAACACGAGGGCGTCGACGTCGACGACGAGGACGAACCGATCCCGTTCATGGAGCGCATCTGGACGCTCGGAGACGATACGACCGCGTAACAGGCAACAAGATTTATCATCGTTTGTCATGACTCGGCTGTATGGACAAACTCGAGATCCGGAACCAGATCAACCGATTTGACGATACCTCCGATGAGAGAGTTCCTCGGCGTTGGGTATGACGCTCGACGAGCCACTCGAAACGCTGAGCGTCCCCGAGGAGGCGATCGCCGACGCCTGTGGCGAGACCCCGATCCCGTCGATGGGAATCGTCGAACAGGTGTGGGACACCGACCCGATCCCGACCGCCGAGATCGGACCGAGGGCGGGCGAGGCAGTCCGGTCGCTCCCCTTCGACGACGTTCCCGTGGGCGGCGAGGTCGCACTCGGGGTCGGCAGCCGTGGGATCGCGAACCTCCCGGAGATCGTCGCCGGCGTCGTCGAGGCCGTCGAGGAAATGGGCTACGCGCCGTTCGTGTTCCCGGCGATGGGCAGCCACGGCGGCGCGACCGCGGCGGGCCAGACGGAGATGCTCGCCGAACTGGGCGTCACCGAGTCGGCGGTCGGCTGTGAGATCCGTTCCACGATGGCGGTCGTCGAGGTCGGACGGACCCCGGAGCGGGACGTGCCCGTGGTGGCAGACGCCGAGGCCGTCACGGCCGACGCGATCGTCCCGATCAATCGCATCAAGCCCCACACCGACTTCGACGGAACCGTCGAGAGCGGGCTCTCGAAGATGCTCGTGATCGGCATGGGGAAACAGCGCGGCGCGAAGATCGCCCACGACTGGGCGGTGGACTGGTCGCTCCGTGAGATGATCCCCGCGATCACCTCGCAGTTGCTCTCGGCACTACCGGTCGTCGGTGGCGTCGCGATCGTCGAGGACCAGCACGACGATACCGCGCGGCTCGAAGGCATCCCGCCCGGGGGCTTCCTCGACCGGGAAGCGGAACTCCTCGACGAAGCGTACGAGAGTATGCCGACGATCCCCTTCGATACCGTCGACGTGCTCGTCCTCGACCGGCAGGGCAAGGACATCAGCGGACAGGGAATAGACACGAACGTGATCGGTCGCCGGCCGTTCGCGATCAACGAACCGGAACCCGATACACCCGAGATCAAGCGTATCTTCACGCGCTCGCTGACCGAGACGACCCACGGCAACGCTATGGGCGTCGGCTCGGCCGACGTGATCCACGAGGACATCCTCGCCGAACTGGACGCGACGACGACCCTGATCAACGCGCTCACTGCGAGTACGATCCGAGGGGTACGACTGCCACCGGTCGTCGAGACCGACCGCGCAGGCCTGATCGCGGCACTTTCGACGATCGGCGTCGTCGACGAATCGACGGTCCGCGTGCTACGGGCGCCCGACACGATGCACCTCCACCGGTTCTACGCCTCTGGGGCGCTCGTCGACGCGGCCAGAGAGCGCGACGACCTCCGCGTCGTCGCGGACCCGTCGCCCGTGGCCTTCGACGGTGGCTCGTTCGCAGACCCGTCACTGCTCGAGTAGCACGCGAGCTAGTTCTCTCGTCCAGTCCTCATTTCGACGAATGGGCAGATGGCCACGTCGGTGACCGGCGGCCGGCCAGTCCGCGCGAGCGCTGCCGGTGAGGCGCTACTGCTTGCGGGGGTTATCGACGCCGGCCAGTCGGACGGTGTAGGCGTGCTCGTTGCCGGGTTCGTCGGGAAGAGAAAGCGTCAGCGTGTTCCCGTCGAGCGATGGTTCGCAGGCGACTGCGCCGTCGGCGGTCAGTAACGTCGTCGCCGGTACGTCGTCGAGGTCGACGTGAGCCGGGACTGATAGCTCGAGCGTCTCACCGGGCCAGTCGAGTGCCATGGCGTAGAGATTGCCGTCGCGGTGTGTGTAGCGGACCTCGACGTCCGATGCGTCGTCTTCGGCGACCGTCCACGGGCGGGACCCGAAGATGGCTTCACCGTTGACGTCGAGCCACTCACCCAGGCCGGACAGTGGTGTCCGCTGGAGGTCCGGGATGGTGCCGTCGGCGCGAGGCCCGACGTTGAGCAGGAGGTTGCCGTTCTTGGAGACGATGTCGACGAAGGAGTGGACCAGCTCTTCGGCCGTGAGGTGGTCGCTCTCGTCTTCGACCGCGTTGTAGCCGAAGGAGTGACCGATTCCTCGGCAGGACTCCCACTTTTCGTCCCGAATCTCGTCGAAGGAGGCGTACTCGGGCGTGACGAAGTCGCCGTGGGTCTCGTCGTTGTCTCGTCTGTCGCCCTCGATGTCGATGGTGGGGCCGATGGCGTCGGTAGAGGCGCGGTCGTTGACCGCGACGTCCTGGCCGCGCTCGGCGGCGCGGTTGTAGTAATCCGTGATGAGTTCTTTCCCGTTGACGTGGTCGCTGTCGGCCTTCGGGACGTCGAACCAGAGCATGTCGGGGTTGTACTTCCGGACGAGTTCGCGGTGCTTGGCGTTCATGAAGTCAACGTACTCCGGTCCGGGACCACCGAGCTCCTCGGCGGGACCGCCCTCCTCGTAATCTGGATGGCCGAACTGGCCGTCGAAACCGGGCTGGTAGTAGTTGTAATTAGCGTGGTACGACGCAGCAAAGCGTAATTCTTCCGCACGGACTGCGTCCGCGAGGTCGCCGACGATATCGCGTTCCGGTCCCATCTCGGCGGCGTTGTACTTCGCGTAGTGAGTGTCCCACAGCGGGAAGCCGTCGTGATGTTCGCCGGTGAGGACGACGTAGCCCGCGCCCACGTCCGCGAAGAACGACGCCCAGTCATCAGGATCCCAGTTCTCGGCCTCCCACTCGTCGATGAAGTCTGCGTACTCCACGTCCTCGCCGTAGGTCTCCTCGTGGTACGTTTTGGTCGGTGACTCCTCCTCGTACATGTAGTAGGGGTACCACTCGGCGTACGGCGATGCGCTCGCCCCGCCAATGTCGGCGTCAGTGGGTGCCCAGGCGGGCACCGAGTAAACGCCCCAGTGGATGAAGATGCCCAATTTCGCGTCGTGGTACCATTCCGGTACTGCATGCTGGTCTAGCGACTCCCACGTCGGTTCGTACTCGGCCATACAACTTCCGACAACGCAAAGCAACTAATAACTTCAGCCCTCCAAACTGGCCTCTCAGTATCGGACTGTACGGCCTGGCGTTGTTGAGGAAGCGAAGGAGTGGTCAGCATACCCCTGTACCAGCGTATCAGTCCGGTGCCCACTGCCTCGGGCACCCTGTTCCAGGAACGGCTGGCCGGCACACGGCGGCACTCTCACCAGTGTGGGGGGCACTCCCCCTCTCGAGCGATTCCGTGAAGACGTCGAATCCCCCACTATATCATAATAACATGCATATCAGATATATTACTTTTTAGGTCGACAAGGACCGGCATTTCACGACTCAGAAACGACACTCCATCCATATCGGGAATTACTGGCTCGCTGCGAGACGGCCTTCTCGGACAGGTCGAGAGCCCGCATCTCACTGGTCTCGTGCAACTCTGCTGGCAGCCCGAGAGGCTCGTCTCAGATTGGAGTGTTCAGGACTTGTATCCGAGCAAAAGCCACGGCATAGTCGACAGTTGAGGCAGTTCTTTGCCGAGAATTCGACCGATCCACCGCATCCCGTATCGAACGAATTCGTCCCGCCGAACGGTAGATCGAGATGGGGTTTGAGACCGTGGATCGAGACGACTGCCCAGTCCGTGCAGCTACCCCCACGACAGCTCATCACGAGTTTTGCGTCCCTGAAGATGGCTTCATCAGGTACCAGGCGACGTACTTCGCGAATCGAGCAAGCTTCGTGTGCAAAATCGAACCGGGGCACATATATTTATGGAAATTCGTATATTTACCACCATATTATTAAAAATTGATACTAATTAGAGCCTGGCTGAGCAGCGCATTGTATCGGGCCGAATCGGGGTTGCCGTTGAAAAAGACAGTCCGTCATCGGTACCCGTCTCCCGGACAACGAAGCGCGCTCTACACCCAGCTTGACTCCGAGTCTCCCGTTCCATTCGGACGGGAGTCACTGTGGCAGCCTGACGGGCTTGCAACGTCGGAGAGTGAGACAGAACTCGACGAACTGTACCGTGGAAAAGCCAGCCGTGATAGGTGATGGCCTCAGCGGCTGGACTTGTGGGGTGGTTGGGTGGAGTGCCGGATGAACCACAAATGAACTCCGGCACCTGACGTAGGTATTGCCACCGTAAAAACTACGAGCCAATTCAGTTAGGTTTGTAAGCCACCTGTCTCGATGTGCGACCATCTTCGGGTAGGGGAGTGTCCACGTCCATCCCGTTGCAGAGATGCCGGTTGCAGAGTCCCGCGACGGCCCGGAGCGAGGGTCACGAAAAGGACCCGGCTCGAAGCCCAAGCAAGTGCCAGGGGAAGGGCTTCCGATGGCCGGGTCTCCCATGCCAGTACTTGTGCCAGTACTAGCCTTTGAACGGCGAGCGCCGGGGGATATAGCTCCTCCGACCGACTCGTTGCAGCTGCCACTGGTGGGAATCGAGTGACGATATCGGGCCACGGGTGACCGACGACGGTGCGAGAAACGGATGCCAGCCGCGGTGGTGGGTGCCAACAGAACGCGGCTGGACTGAACTGGCTGTCTGGTGGTGTGGGGTGGGAGTGTCGTACCGGTAATCTGCTACCGGCGCCAATATGTTAGAGGAGAATGTATAAAAATCAACACCCAATGCATGTAGGCAGGTATATTCGAAAGATGATAAGCCACGAGGCCGGCTGACGTCTCCAGAACGCACTGATCGATAGCCAGTAGCGTGGATATCAGCGTCCGGCCCGTTACGCACTCACTTCCTGTACTCCTCGTAGTTACAGATAGGACACCCGAGCTGCCACGGGCTGCTATCCTCCTGGTGAATCACGACTTCCGGGAGGTCGTGGTCACCGCAGACGTCGTCGGTGACTTTGATTTCCCCGTCACGGGGAAGCGGGAGTGAATACTCACAGTCCGGATACCGGGTGCACCCCACCAGCCGGGAGCCGCTGTGGACCCGTTTGATCGCCAGTTCCCCGCCCTCGTGGGCGTGACACTCCGGGCAGTCACCGATGACGCGGTCGTCCGTGTCGGCGGCGTCCTGTTGCTGGCAGCGCGGACAGCCGAAGACGAACGTTTTGGACCCGGCGATCATCTTGACGTGGTGCAACCCGTGCTCGTCACACCTCTCGTCGAGAATGTGCGGCCGACCTTTGTTCGGGAGCGGAAGGGTGAACGCACAGTCGGGGTATCCGTTGCAGCCGACGAAACGCGACCCGCTGTTGGCTTGCCGCGGCAGCAACGGTTCCCCGCACTCCGGACAGTCGCCGACGCTGTCGCTGTCGTCGACTTCGGCCCGGAGCATCTCACCGATCTCGTCGCTCGCGCGCTGGAGGTCGTCGAACACGTCTTCCAGCATCTCCCGCGAACTCCCCGTCACCGCGTCTATCGTCGTCCCGCCGTCCGCGATCGCCGTCATGTCGGCTTCGAGCTGTGCCGTCATCTCGGCCGAGGCGACGTGGGCGCCGTACTCCTCGGTCGCAGAGACGACTTTCCGGGCGAGGTCGGTCGGTTCGGGCGGGTTCCCGGTGACGTAGTCCCGGTCGTAGAGCTTCTCGATCGTGTTGTGTCGCGTGCTCTTCGTGCCGAGGCCGAGCGACTCCATCTTCTCGACGAGTGTCGACTGGCCGTACCGGTTCGGCGGCCGCGTCTGTTTCTCGTCGAGTCGACGCTCGACGATTCGCAGGGCGTCCCCCTCGTCGACCGCCGGAATAGTCGTCTCCTCGGTGTCGTAGTACGGATAGACGGCGTGGTAGCCGGGATCGACGAGGCGGCTGCCGTTCGCTTTCAGCGAGTGGTCAGCGATATCGACGTCGACCCGGAGTTTCCGCCACGTCGCGGCGTCGGCGAACGTCGCGAAGAACCGCCGCACGACGAGCTCGTATATCTCCCACTCGTTCTCCTTCAACGCCTTTTGCTTCGGCACGTCTGCCGTCGGGTGTATCGGCGGGTGGTCCGTCGTTTCGGTCTCCCCCGCCGTGGGAGAGAGTGACGCCTGGTCAAGCAGGGCGTCGGCGTCGGATTCGAAGGGGTCGGCCTCCGACAACGTCTCCAGCAGTTCTCGCGGGTCCAGGTCGTCCGGATACACCGTGTTGTCGGTGCGCGGATACGTGACGTACCCGTCGTCGTAGAGGTCTTCGGCGAGATTCATCGCCGGTTTGGCGTCGTACCCGATGGCGTTCGCGGCCTTGATGAACTCCGTCGTGTTGAACGGGATCGGCGGATTGTCCGTTCGCGTCCTCTCGGCGACTCGCGTTACCGTCGCTTCGGACGCGTTGCTGATATCGCGATAGACGGCGTTCGCCGTCTCCTCGTCCCAGAGCCGTTCTGTCTGGTTCTCTGCGTCGTTCAGGAAGAAGTACTGGGCCTCGAACGACTCACTGTCGGCGGGCCGCGCGAGGTCTGCGTAGATCTCCCAGTAGTCGTCAGGGTCGAAGTTCTCGATCTCCCGTTCGCGGTCGACGAGCAGCTTCAGCGTCGGCGTCTGCACCCGACCGACGCTGATGAATCCGTCGCCGCGCTGGTTCGAGGCTAACGTGAGGAAACGAGTGAGCGACGCTCCCCAGCGCAGGTCGATCCGTTGCCTGGCTTCGCCCGCCGCCGCCAGATCGAAGTCGATCTCATCGGGGTTCTCGAAGGCCTGCGTGACTTCGGGTCCGGTCAGCGACGAGAACCGGACCCGGTCGACGGGCGCGGTGTCGTTCACGGCTCGCACGAGGTCGTAGGCTTCCTTCCCGATCAGCTCTCCCTCCCGGTCGTAGTCCGTCGCGATGACGACCCGGTCGGCCTCGCTCGCTAACGTGTTCAGCGCGGCGACGATGTCGGGCTTCGACGCTCGTTTCGTAATCTCGGCGTCGATGAGTGAGGCCGGCGAGACGCTCCCCCAGTCGTTGTAGTCGTCCGGGAAGTCGACCTCGACGACGTGCCCGGCGAGGCCCATGCAGTACGTCCCGCCCCATTTGAACACAGTCACGCCGCTGACTGTCTCCCGCGATGCACTGTCGTTGCTCAGTATGCCCGCGATCCGCTCGGCCGCGTTGTACTTCTCAGAGACGATGAGTTCCATAGGCCAGTTAGTAGTACAGGCAACGGCGAGAGCGCACCTAAATATTCGTTCTCCCGAAGGCGATGGTGATCGTCAGTGCGTCCGGTCGGGCGATGGTCCGATCGAGGGTAGCTGCCGAAAAGAGAGTGCCAGTGGACTTCAGGACGAATCCTCCTCGTCGTCTTCCGACGGCGGCCGCTGTGACAGGCTGTCGAACCGGCTCTGGGCCCGTTCTGACCGGTCTTCGGTCGCCGCTTCCTCGTACGTCACGTCGACCACTTCGTCGTCTTCGAGTTCGACCGCCAGCATCGCGTCGACGTGGCGGCCGTCGGCTGGCAACGCTTCCTCGTCGACGACGAGCTCACCGACCGTCTCCCCGTCCTCTTCCAGCAACAGCACTGCCAGGTCCTCCTCGAATCGGTCCACGACCGCCGTGTAGGTTCCATTTGATGGCATCAGTATTTCTCCTCGAGTACGGTCTCCCCGTTGTCGTCCTGGACGATGACCGTGTCGCCGCCGTTGTTCCAGACCGGGGCTTCGGAGCCCCAGTACAGGTCTGTTTCGTCGTCGGTACCGCTTCCCGTGCGGAGCGTCACCTGTGCGCCCGCGTCGAGTGTGACGCCCTCGGGGAACGTGTAGGTGTGGTCCGCCTCGTCGCTGACGGTCCAGCCGGACAGGTCCAGCGCCGCGTCGCCCGTGTTCTCGAAGACGACGTACTCGTCGTTCAGGTTGTCGTACTCGTCACCCGCTGCGTCCTCGTGGATGGTCGCCACCGAGAGCACGCCCGCCCCATCGTCCGACCCCGAGGAGTCGGTCGGCGTCGCAGTCGCCGTCGGTGATTCGGTGGTCAGCGAGTCGTCCGTGGGCGACTCGGTCGTCGGCGTCGTCCCACCGTCCGCTGCGACGGGCGACGTCGTTCCGCCGCTCACGTCGAGGACAGTCCGCACCTGCAGGTCGTCAGTGGAACCGGATTCGATCGCCGTCCCCTCCCTGAGTTCGAGCGGGTCGGTCGGTGCGTCTCGCTGGGTCGCCACCGTGACCGCCGACCCATTGCTCGTCATCCGAACGGTGCCGTGGGTCGCCGTCCAATACGTCTCGACGGAGCGATCCGAGAAGCGCTGGAGGACCTCCTCGTGGGGGTGACCGTACTGGGAGTCGTAGCCGCTCGAAATCAACGCTATCCGCGGCTGGCTCTCCTCGAGGAAGGCGCCGCTCGAACTGGAGCGACTCCCGTGGTGGCCGGCCTGCAACACCGTTGTGTTCAGTGAAGCCCCGTACTCGTCGACGAGGAACTCCTCGCCGGCGTCCTCAGTATCGCCGGGGAGGAGGAAACTCGACTCGCCGAAGCCGAGGTGGAGTGCGACGCTGTTCTCGTTGCGGTCCCCGTTCGCGACGTACTCTTCCGGCGGCATGAGGACCGTCGTCTCGACGCCCTCGAACGGGATCGTATCACCCGATCGCGTCTCGTACAGCGTCACGTCGTGTTCCTCGACGGCGTCGAGGTACCTGCCGTAGGTCTGTGAACTCGACGCGATGCCGGGGTCGTAGACCGCGCCGACGCCGTCGCCCTCCGTCTCGAAGTGCTCGATGATGGCCGCGTGACCACCGATGTGGTCAGCGTCGGCGTGGGTCGTCACGAGGTAGTCGATCCGGTCGATATCGCGCCCCTCCAGATACGAGAGCACGTCCTCGCCGTCGTCCGACCAGTCGCCGGAGTCGATCAACATCGTCTCGTTCGACGGCCCGACGACCAACGTGCTCGCCCCCTGGCCGACGTTGAGATAGTGGACCTCGAGCGTCCCGTTCGCGCTCGGCATCGTGTCGGGCGCCGGTGTGGGGGATTCGTCCGTCTCGGCGGCGGCCCGGTCGGGCCCGGTGAGGGCGTCGAAACTGGCACCGCCACAGCCGGCGAGGACGACGAGGATTACGACTGTAAGAATATGGAATACAGACAGACGCGTCATTAATCCAGAGACGGAGCGAAGGCGAATACGTGTGGCGCCGGGTATTGAAGATTTCCGTTGTAAAATTTAGCGTTTGGATCGGGGATGATTGTAATCGGATCGGTGAGTTCGAGTATCGATCAGCCTGGATCCCCTCGACACCCACGACGACACGGGCTCCGGCGGGGTGAAGCTGGAACAGCGGCACTGGTGACGATATCTGGCGCTCTCAGGAACAGGGTTCGTCGACGATTGCTGACATCGAAATCGGCGAGTCGTCCGGCAATCCCCGACAGAAGAAACACCAATTCTGAATCCCCCCGAAGGCGAGAACGTGCCGAAAGTCGATTCAAACGGGCGGGTAGTTCTCCCTCAACGGGTACGGGACCGCCTCCGGATCGCGCCCGGTAGCGAGGTCGAAATCCGCGAGAAAAACGGAAAGGCAGTCGTCGAACCCGCGGACGATCCAGAGGATATCGTCGCGGATCTGGGACCCTTCGAAATTGGTGAGTGCTTCGTGGCTACAGAGACGTTTTGAGCGTAGCGGCTCTTTATTAGAAGATAGTTGCAAGATGAATACAGCATGAAACGCAGGGATGTCCTCGGCGCAGGCGCGTTACTCGTGGGAGGATGTGCCGCTGGGACTGCAGCTGGGTTCGGCCCTTTAGCCTCGGATACCACCGCAGAACCAGCATATTTCGAGGAGGGATCGATCGTTTATGAGCGAGGACTACTCCAACTCCGTGCACCGACAGACACTGTTCGTCGTGGGGAATCTATTACGTTCGAACTCGACCATACAGGTGACTCCTAGACCATCAGTGTGGGCTGCAACGTCCCCTGGGCCATCCAGTCGTACGAGGACGGAACGTGGAGGCATCTGCTATGGACGGACCAGCGATGGTACGACATGTGCTATTCGGCAATCGCCCCGGGTGACACTATCACCACGACAGTCACCCTGTCAGAAACTGCGTTAGCTGACAACCAGGGCATTAGTGACGGTGAGGCCAACGTCACGCTCACACCGGGGAAGTATCGGTTCGTGCTGGTCGGCATCGATCCACCGTTAGCAGTCAACTTCCGTCTACTCCCGGCGGAATTGCGTGACGACGAGACGAAGTGACGTCCGTTGACTACGGAGATGTAGTGTACCACCGAATCTGCCTTTCTCCGATGGAAATACCATCTCGAAATCGTCTCTACAGGTTGGATTCGCCGGACTCAGTCAACATACTCGATCGTCGTCGCCAACAGCAGCAAAGTGTACGCGCGTCATCTCCGGTCAGAGTACGTGTTCACGTTCTCGGGGTGGACATCCGCCGAACGATCAGTAGTCACTGAAGCCATCAACGACACCTACTACGCGGACACCGACAGCGACGAACCATTCCAATCTTTGCTGGAGACGTTCCACCGACACGAGGCCGTCCAGCAGAACGAGTACCGTGGAATGTGGCTCGTGCGCTACGAAGGCGATATCTATCTGGCCGACTTCTCCTACGAGGGCTTCGATATCCTGCCTCGAGTGAGATAGCGGGCAACTCGTCTCACTGGTGACTGACACCGAGTTCTGACCGACTTGGCGGCCATTGTGCGAAGAGTAATGGCGTCAATCTCCATCGTCTGCCAGTGAGATGCCACGAGCGACCACGTAGATGAGGGTGATGCCCGACCCGATTGCGAGGATAAACTGTCCCAGGAGCGCAAACAGGAGTCCGAGTCCGGACCGGCCGCCGAAGAAGAAGACCACTGTGAATGGGACGAGTGCAATCGCGACGAACAGGCCGATGAGTTTCGCAAGCAGTAGTGATTCGACCATAATCTGAGCGAAATCGAGCGTCGCTGTTTCCGTATCGACGAACGGAACTTCCGATGTCATAGGTCATGCGACCCCCAGGACCCGGATAAACGTGCTGGAGGCTGCGATTCTCATCGAAGTCACCCTTGTGATTGAAACCGCCTCAAGGACGACGTCAAACCGCATGACAGACATCACGATCACGACGACAGACACGCTCGAAGGGCAGACCATCTCCGACTATCTTGGGGTCGTCTCTGGTGAAGCAGTTATTGGCGCCAACGTCGTCAGCGACATGGCTGCTGGCATCCGAAATGTCGTCGGTGGACGGAGCGGGTCCTACGAGAAGAAAATCGCGACGGGACGTTCGGAAGCTATCGACGATATTCAGGCAGAAGCTGCAGACCTCGGCGCAGATGCTGTCGTTGGTGCATCCTTCGATTACGAGGAGATGGCCGAGGGGATGTTGTGGGTCAATCTGTCGGGAACCGCAGTGACGCTAGACGACGCGTAGGCCAACGCGCTTTCACTAACGGATCTAGTATGGGGGTTTATCCAGCAAACTCGACGGCTGGAACAGGGCGGACGACTTCTTGGTAGTCGGTTAGACATTCTCCGTCGTTCGGGGAGAGAAAGTAATGGCATTCACCGCGTGGTGTCTCCCGATGCGGATTGTCCAGCACGACCGCCGAATTCGCGGATCACGCGACTGAGTGCTCGCCCCAGCATGAAGCCGGAGAGGGTAATTGGAATGCCGAACCCCAGCGCGAAAACAAACGCCATCGCCACTGCGTTAGGGAGTGAAACGACCTGGGTTCCCCACGTGTACGTGATGGTGGTCCCGTATCTTGTAACACTCGCACCAAAGATCGGAGCACTCACCAGAATACCTGTCGGGAGCAGGCCTGAATTGACTCCCGCGCTGATCGCACCGAGGGCAAGTAGCCCGCCGACCGCGAGGAAAACCGTCAGTGAGGGATCGGTCCCGAACCATGTTCCACGAACCAACGTTGGCACTGTCTCGTAGCCGACTGTCGATTCGATCCACCAGGCCGTAAGGAGCGCCAGTCCTGGCGACAGGAGCGTGATGAGTACCGAAACATCACGACGCTTTCCCAGGAGGGAAACTCGCAATGCGTCAATCACCCCCCGCTCGACGGCCCCTGAGATAAGAGTAATCACTTTGCTGTAGCCCACAGCAGCGAGTGAACGGAAACCGTGTGCGAGCCACTGGAGGAGACGCCATGTCGTCCACGCCACTGAGCGTGTCGCAGCGAGTATTCGCCAGACCGCCACCACTGCCAACCCACCAGCCTCGCTTATCGCTGTCCGAGGGGAGGACCAATCTGTGCGCATACTGGATATATTCCCTGGTGCGAAATACGACCTGCGGTGACTTCGAACTGCGTTTAACCCATCCGAATCCATTCCGGGTACGATATGATGGCGTGACACTGCGGAACAGGCTAAAGAAACAGCAGATGGGTTCATCGGAGCCCGACGGAGTTTGTGATTCACCAGGGTATCGGTTCTCTCCCTCGATGAGCGAACGGCACTAGAACCCCGTTCGTGCCCAGTCCGCCAAATATATGCTGGCGCATTGGCTTGTGGTACTAATGGTCCAGTACGAGGCGTTCGACCAAGATGTCGAGGTTCACGGACGCACCGTTCTTCACGTCGTGGACGACGCTCTCGCTCGCTTCTCCGACGAATACCGGACAAGCGCCCGCGAAACCCTCGCCAATCACGGCATCGAAGATCCCGCCCATGATGAATGGTACCCCCAACAGGCGTGGCTGAACTCGTTCGAAACAATCGCAGAGGACCTCGAACCGCACCTTCTCGACCGCCTCGGTGAACAGATACCGACCATCGCCGACTGGCCGGCGAGCATCGCGAGCATGCCGGACGCGCTTCAATCCATCGACGATGCGTACCAGCGAAATCATCGCGGTGGTGATATCGGCAGCTACCGATTCGAGCAACTCGACGACCGGACCGGCCGTGTCGTCTGTACCACTCCCTACCCCTGTCCGTTCGATCGCGGGTTGATCCGGGCAGTCGCCCGACGCCACGCGCCCGTCGAAGCGTTCGTATTCGTCGAAGAGCGGGGCGACGCATGTCGTCGAGATGGAAGCGACACCTGTACGTACACGGTCTCCTGGTGAGTAGCCCGGGCTACGCCTCGACCGTCGCGTCTTCATTCACAAGCAGTTCCACGTCTTGCTCGTCCACTCAGCCGTCGTACTGTTCGATGGCTTCGATAAGTTCGGTCGTCGAGTGTTCCGTCGCTAATTCGAGTAGTCGTTGCAGGTCGGCGTACGTCTCTTGGAGATCTTCGATCTGGTCACGGTCTGCGTGGCCGTCCTGACGGTCTATTTGTTCGAGGCGGTCGAGTGCCCGGTCGAGCGATCGTTGTGCGCTCGTCATCTCTCGGGCGAGATACTGTCGGAAGACGTCACGGACCACGAACCAGAGATCCGTCTCGGGCGCAAACCGTACGCGCCGACCGCCACCACTGGATGACCGCCGTTGCACCAGCCCAATACGGGTGAGCTTGCGCGTGACGTTGCTGATCGTCGACTTCGCGTAGCCAGTTTCCTCGACGAGTTCCGGAATTGAGAGTGGATCCGTCGAGAAATACAGGACGCCGTAGACGCGCCCGGCACTTCGGCTCAAACCATAGACTTCCGCAGATCGCTCCATCGACTCGATAACGTCCTCTCGGACGGCTGCTGGGTCCTCCCCGTTCATGAGTGATAGCCCCGTTCTGGGGTGGGGATCGTTCGTAGAACCGTCACGTTTCGTACGGAGCAACCGGAAGTATTAAACAGTTTGGTATGTTTGTTCGGAACGAGCCGAACAAAGCGAACAGTTCGGTTCGACAGGTTCCCCTCGTCGTAGAAATCATGTCCAGCCCTCTCCCCCATCGGCCCTCCATCGACCACGCGCCTCGCCAACGATTGACGGTCGACTTTGATAGCGAGCGCTCCGAAACCATCCTCGATGCACTTGGCTCCGAAACTGCCCGGTCCATACTGCGTGTGCTCGAAGGCGGCCCAGCACCAGCGTCGGAAATCGCGAGACAGAGTGATATCTCGGTCCAGACCGTTTCGTACCATCTCGACAATCTCGTCGACGCCGGTCTGGTCTCAGCCGTTGGCATCTGGTATTCATCGAAGGGGGCCGAGATGGACGTCTACGCGCTGACCGGCGAACGCGTCGAAGTATGCCTCGCCAGCGACGAACGCACCTCCGGCCATCAGTCCCAGTTTGGACCGTCCTCGTCACCAGAAATCGTGATCGACGATGACTAGATCGGGCGGACCGAACTATCCATTCACTGGTGCAGGCCACGATATTCTCACGCGCACGTGTCCCCTGTCGGATGGACGAACACTCGCATACACCATTGGTGGTGATTCGTCTGGAGTCCCAGTCGTCGTCCACCACGGCACCCCCGGCTCGCGACTGTTCGCGCTCCTGTTCGCGGACGTCGCGACGACGGCTGGTGTCAAACTCGTCGTTCCTGACCGACCGGGATGTGGTCAGTCGAGTTCCCCGCCCTCCGGATGGACCTGGACGGACTGGCGAGCCGACCTGGACGAACTTCTGCAAACTGAATCGATAGAGAGCGCCGGCATGCTCGGATTCTCCGGCGGTGGCCCCTTCGCGTTCGAAGCAGCGACGAGTGACCGGGCCACCCAGCTCGGACTGGTCAGTACCGTCGTGCCGCCTGCCAATAACGGGCTAGCCACGCTCGCGAGCGTCCCACTCGCACTGAACCTAATTTTCCAGTTCAGTGGTTTGCTTGCGCGTGCATTCGGTCCAGACCTCGTCGTCCAACAGTACACTGATCGGTCGGTCTCCGAGTCGGTTGCGAGGGCCGTTGGGGCAGACTTTCAGGAAGCGCTTCGACAGGGCGGGAGCGCAATCCGTCGTGAGATGCGATCGTTCGGCAACGGGTCGCTGAATACGGGAGACCTCTCCATACCCGTTCGGGCGTGGCATGGCACCCGTGACGAGAATACGCCGCTCTCACCGGTGCAATCACTCGTGCAGGACGGAGACGGCACACTGTGTCCGTCCGAAACCGATCACCTCGGAACGCTTCTCGCCCGGCGCCGGGATATCGTCGCGTGGTTCGGACGGGAGTAGCCGGCGTGCGTAATCGTCGTGGTCCGCAATCTCCGTGTATGGTCGGTCGAATTCGTCGGCCAGGTCTCAGGGTACCTACATCAGGAGTTCCGGGGGGTCGTGGCAACGTTTCCGGTGAAAAGCCAGCCTGTGCGAGCGCGACGCCGAAGCTCTCGAAGTAGTCTCCATACAAACGATTACGTATCGAACTCGAGGCCGGTAATTTCGAATCTGGTGCCGCCGTCGGACCCGTCGGTCACACGAACGTCCCACCCATGAGTGTCGGCGACCTGGTCGGCGATCGCAAGCCCGAACCCAGTTCCATCGTCAGTTGTGGAGTACCCCACCTCGAACACGTCGTCGCGTTCGTGTTCAGGGATGCCCGGGCCGTCATCCACCACGTAAAACCCGTCGTCTACGTGGCCGACTGTAACCGTCACGGCCTCGCCACCGTGTTCGACTGCGTTCCGGATGAGGTTCTCAAAAAGTTGCTTGAGTCGGCTTTTATCTGCTCGAACCCGACGGTCGGTGTCGATAACCAGCGTCGCCGCCGCAGTGGCCACACTTTGCCAGCATCGCTCGGTCAGGGTCGCAAGATCGACCGGTTCGACGTCAGGTGTTTCCTCACCGTGGCGAGCCACTGTCAGTAATTCGCTTATGAGCGTGTCCATGCGTTCGTGTGCGCGAGCGATCGCGTCGAGGTGCTCGCTCTCGTACTCTTCGCGGGCCAGTTCTAATTCACCTGCTGCGACGTTCAGCGGGTTTCGGAGGTCGTGACTCACGATACTGGCGAACGCTTCTAACCGCTCGTTTTGCCGGCTCAATTCCCGTTCACGGGTACGCAGCTGTTCAGTTCGCTCGACTTGTTCGAGCGCTGCAGTGATGGTGTCTGCGAGGATTTCGCCGAAGACGATGTCGTGGTGATCGAATTCCTCGGACGTTTCCGAACCGGCGATCATGATACCGTGGTCGCCAAGCGGTAAATGGAGCTCACTTCTGATCGGTGTCTCGGAGTTGTAGACGTCGGGGTCCTCGTGGACGTCGTCGAGTGCGAGCACTTCTCCCCGTTCGTAGGTACGCCAGGCGATACTGTCTCCCTCGGTAAACGTCGGCAGTTCACCCACGATCTCGCAGGCAGCGTCGGTTCCCGTCACCGGGACGAGTGCGTCCTGTTCCGCATCGTAGAGCTGGATCGCGCTCGCATCCAGCCCGAGAACCGTGGCAGCCGCCTCAACGCCGATTTCGGCGACCCGTTCACGCGTATCGGGCGTCATGAGGCGGTTTGCCGTTTCGTTGAGTCCTCTGAGACGGCGTTCTCGCTCGTTTCGCTCGGTGATGTCTCTGATGAGGGCGGTGAATCGGTGTTCGCCGTCGATTCTCGCTTCGCCAAACGTGATCCCGAGCGGGACCTCGTGGCCGTCCCGGTGGAGTCCGGGAAGTTCGATCGAGTCCCATTCCAATCGCTTCGTCCCATCCTGGAGATACATCGCGACGGCTTCCCTGTGTTTCTCGGTAAATCGTTCGGGCATGATCGTCAGCAATGACTCGTGTACCAGTTCGTCTGGTGGATACCCCAGGATAGCTTCGATGGGGTCCGTCACGTACTGAATCGTGCTCTCGTCGTCGATCGTCACGACTGCGTGTGACGTGTTTTCGGCCAGCGCCCGAAACCGGGCCTGTGTCTTCTCGAGTTCGGACGTGCGCTGGACGCGCTCTCGATTCCGCCACGCCCTGTGGACGAGGTTGGCGATATTGGTGGCGAATTCGATTTCGTCCTCGGTCCACTCTCGGGGGCTACCGACGTGTTCGTGACAGACCACGCCGATGGATTCCCCTTCGGAACGGATCGTCGCGTCCAGTAATGCCTGTACGTCGTGTTTTTCGAGATAATCGTCGAGTTCTGCCGTCCGGTGGTCTTCGAACGCGTCGGGAGCGACGATCACCCGATTCGACTCCAGTGTCCCGACGTACTCGGGATACTCCTCTACGACGAGCTCGCCGTCACGCCCGTGGCTATCAGCCGTCGTATCGAAATGGTCCACACACTGCAGCGTCTCCCGGTCGTCGTCGAAGAACCAGACGTTGATACGAGGGATGTCAAGGACGGCAGCAGCGGTTTCGGTGATCCGCTTGACCGCTCGCTCGAAGTCACCGGTCGTAACGGCGTCGTCCGTCGTCAGTTCGAGAAGTGCGTCGCCCTGTCGGTTCCGCCGTTCTCGGCGACGCTCGTGGTCGAGTTGCGTTCGGTACTGTTCGACTGCGGTCGTGATCTTGTTCGCGAGAACCGTGTACTGGCCCGTGCCGGCCTCCTTTTGGAGGTAATCGGTCGCGCCGGCGGAGATGGCGTCGCTGGCGATTTCCTCACTCCCGTTGCCCGTATAGAGAACGAACGGGAGGTGGGGGTGCTCCTCGCGGACAGCGGTGAGAAATTCGATGCCGTCCGTTCCTGGCATATCGTAGTCGGAGATAATACACTCGAAGTCGCGGTCAGCAAGTTTCTCTAGTCCTTCGTTGGCACTCGTTGCGGCGGTGACAGCGAGGCGGTCCGATTCGCGTTCGAGAAATTCACCTGCCATCTCGGCTAGCCCCGGCTCGTCGTCGACGTGGAGGACCGAGATTTCGTCACCCATGGTACTACGTCCAACTTGAAGCACACTAATGAATCCGCATGCTCCCATTTACAGATCTGATACTACGCGATTCGTGTGGTGGATTCGATTCCCCGTCGCCGTTAGCCTCTTGGTACGAAGAGACGCCCCGAAACTGGCCGTTGTGACTGTCTCTGGACTATCTCGGGTGATACTGGGCGCCAAAATAATATATAGTGGATTGGAGTTGCCGACGACAGTATCATGCGACGGCGTGCAGCACTTCGGCAGTTGTCAGCGCTGGGAGCGGTAGCCCTGTCCGCCGCTGTCCAACCAGTCGTTCGAAACGTGTTCTGGCGTTGTCTCATGAGAGTCTGCCTACCGAGGTATGACTATTCGTCGATGCCGACCGCAAATATACTTCCCATGGCACAAACGAGCGTTTGAGTGTCCAGGCACCTCACACGCCGTTTTATCGCCCCCTGGTGGGCTGGGCTGATGCCCACCTCAACCACAAAGAAGGGTGAACACGTCAGGTACCGACTGCGCCGGGCCGAAGAAAGGGACGGCTTCTCCGTGACCCATTCCCAACTACCCGGTATCTCGACGGGCACGGATGGAGAACGCTATTGCGGCGGCGAACAGGGACAGCGTCGGGAACAGGAACTGACCACCGATGCTAAACATCCCGATAATTGTAATACCGACGCCCAGCCCCGCAGTCGCCCAGACGAGCAGACGGCGGCCGGTCCAAATCGAGAAGACGCCGACGCTGGTGAGTGCCAGCAAGACGACGGCCCAGAAGAACAGGACGGGCGCGTTGCCTCCCGTACTACCCAGAAGGTAGTCGAAACCCGCTTCGCAACCACGTCTCACCTCGGTTGGAGCGACTCGCCCGTCGGAACTGCTTCCACTGGTCCGGCTAGTCCAGCACGAGACGGGGCCGAAGGCCCCCATTAGTAGCAAGAAGCCATACGCACCACTTAGCCCAGCAGCCCCACCAGCGATGCGGGCGAACCGACGAAGAGAGCGTCCCGAACTCATCCCTGAACTCCGTCAGCAACGCCAGGTTCATTCGCGCCGGCCGGTTCACCGCTCGTTACCAGGTACTCACCGAACGTGTGGAGATCGCGTGAATTCAGCCCAAACTCGTCCAGCGAATTGTTCGAGACGGTGTTGTCGAACGCGAGCGACCGATACTGGTCTCTTCCCATCGGGAATCCCGGGATTAGCCCGGCGAAACCCAGGCCGATTCCGGCCAACAGCATCGGTACCGGGAGGATCCGTACTGACTTGCCTTCGGCCCGATACACCGCCTTGGTCACGTCGGCGAGCGAGAGCACTTCAGGCCCACCGAGTTCGTACGTTTCGCCGACGTGGTCGTCCCGTTCGACGCAATCCGCGAGTATCGGTACGAGATCGCCGACCCACATCGGCTGGAACCGCGTCGATCCACCGCCCGGTAGTCCGGTCAGGTACGGTGCGGTCAGCGTTTTCGTGAACGAGACGAACTCGCCACACTCGCCGAAGACGACCGATGGACGGACGATGACCCAGTCCAGTGGCGAGTCGCGGATAATCTCCTCAGCTGCGCCTTTGGCTCGAATGTAGGCTGTGGACCCGTCCGGGTCGGCGCCGAGGGCGCTCAACTGGACGACCTTCTCGACGCCGTGGGCCTGTGCCGCGCCGGCGACATTCTCGGTGCCGCCACAGTGAATCCGGTTGTGCATCACGTTCCCGCCCGAGGGCGTGTACAGCGGTGAGAGGGCAACGAGGTTCACCACGGCGCTCTGGCCCTGGAACGCGCCCTCGATAGAGTCGTAGTCGGTCACGTCGCCACTGACTGTTCGGAATTCGTCACTAGCGTCGTCGCCGGGGGTGCGAGCGAGGACCGTCACGTCGTGCCCGCGAGCGACGAGTTCCCGGGTTAGTTCACTTCCGATAAACCCTGTTCCACCGAGTACGAGGATCTTCATGGGCGTCTCTCGGCGAGCACGGGACCTTACGTTACTCTCGGTCACTGGGGACAGGCGCTGTCACAGCTGCAACGATGTGTCTCTCCCCTCACCTGCGGCGAGGAAACGGGACGGAAAACGGCGAGTCGATAGTCGTCGACTGGTCAACGTACCGTTCAAAGAGTCGTTCGGCCCACTGGTAGTAGTCGGGATCTGTGGATTCGATACACGCCTTGAGTTGTCCCTCGCCGTCGTAGGCACCCATCAGTAATCGATCGTCGCCGAGCGTGAGTCCGAACCCGATGTCGTCGGGGTACTCGTACACCGTGAGGACGTCGACGCTGGTGACGATGTCGAACTCCGTCGGGTTCAGTTCGTGTGCCTCTGCTATCGTCGACGCCGAGAGAACGAGCTCCGTATGCACCCCGTCGAACGCGAGGTCGGCGTGGGCCCTGTGGAACAACCGGCTCAGGACCGGGGCGATCATTCGAACGCGGTCGCCGTCGAACGCCCGGACGCGCTCGATATAGAACTCGACTGGCGCCTGGGGATGCTGCTCGGTCGCCGACCTGAGCGTCGCGTCCTGAAGCCATCGTAACTCCGGTGTGCGGTCTCTGTCGGGGAGATAACGGAAGAATGGACTGAACGCGTCGATCCGGTCGAGGGCGCCCAGGTACGTCGTATGTTCCTCGGCCACGAGCTCACCAGTCGTGGTCAACTCGTAGCGCCCGTCCGTTTTCGTCGCCCATTCCCGGTCGACGAGGTCCTTGAGATGCCGTTGGACGCTCCGGCGCGAGACGTCGAGCGTCTCGGCCAGGTCTGCCGGCGTCGGGGGGTCGGCTGACAGGGAAGTCAGTAGACGCCGTCGTTCTGGCGACCCCGCCAGGAATTTCGCAGCGTCACCTGCGGTCATATCTTTCTCTTTACCCTCCGGATTGAAAAGTGAGACTGTACCATTTGGCTCCCAGTACCGTATCTGCGCGTTCGGGGACCGGAGAACCGGGCCGTCGAATCGGTAGACGAGCCTTCACTGTCTCACGCTTCAGTCTGATTTGTGGGCTCGTCGGAGACCGACTGGCTAACGCTCGCCGACCCGCCCCCGATGCCACTTTCCGAGTCGCCTTCGATGGTCGTGACCGTCTCGTTGTCGTGGTTCACATCGATTCGCCACGGATCGTCACCCGTGGGGATGCGCATCGTCGCTTCGTACCGGGCGACGCCGGGGCACTCCCGCGGCACCTTGTCCGTTTCCTCGATGGGCACCGAGAGAACGTACGTCGATTCATTCTGTCGCTCGAACGTCGGGCCTCCGACTGCGTGCGACGGACCCGGCAACGAGACGTTCCGAGCGTACGTTATCTCGGTGTTCGCCCCGCTGCTGGCGACCGATGTCGAACTGTTTGCAGAGAAATCATCGGTACAGTGGGCGCCGGCCGACTCGAACGAGAGGAGCGCCGGTGGGTGGGGGTCTTCTCCGAGCGGCCCACCAGCGTCCATCGGCCAGAGACCGATTCCAGCGAACACGGCTACAGTCCCGATAATAGCAACGACTCCGACGACCGCGAGGACGGCAACGACACCACGTCTATACATGTCCCCTCGTTTCGCCGTAGCGAGTATAAGACGACCGCTAGCTCAAAATCCCGTCTAACCGTTTTCCAGGGCTCATACGTCGCTGCTTTTCGCTTTCGGCAGGAGCCATTGCAGAGGGTCGGTCGCAAGCTGTCTTCCCTCACGATGGTTCTATTACCTCCAGGAGGGGTGCGGGGATTCCATACCTCCGCACTCACGAATACCTTTACCAGGAGACGAGCGGGTCTCCTTCGACCGACCATCGAGGGCGATACTGGGCGATCGCCGACGCAGAACACGCACTCGCATCTGCTGGGCTCCATGGCAGTTCCACCGCAGACGACAGTGACGGTGGCTTCTCCGACGAGGACGACGCCGACCTGGCGACGACGCCTATCCACGGATACGCCCATGCACTGCCCCACGGTGACGTCGACGACGCCACGGAACACTCGAAGTGGGAAGTCGAGGCGGAGGCCGTCGCTTACGTCGTCGGTCACCACTTCGACCTGGACACTAGTAACTCGGCGTTCTACCTCGCGGCGTGGGACGGTGACGACAGTGACGCCATTACCGATCGACTCGGTCGTATCAGCCGGACGGCCGAGCGGATAATCGACGCTGTTGAGTCAACTCTCGGGAAATAGACCCAGAAAAACCCTGATCAGCGACGAGACTCTAGTTTTTTGTTTGAGTCGGGACGACCGAAGAATAATACGGAGGACCCAGATGGCTGCAGATAACGGAGATGGTGCAGGTCCGCTCGAAGCGTTCATGAATGGCCCGGCTCACGATCTAGAATCACTGAGGGACCCTCCGGTTAACGATGGCGACGATCCGTTGCTGATGCGCGATCGTATCGAACTCGTACCGCCCGGGGAGTAGATGTGGCTGGAATTGGTAGCGTTCCAATTGTCAGGGACAGTCTCAACTTTCCCGATGAAATCGGTTCGGTGGTCGTGTATCTCGACAATGAATCACGCCTGGCCCGTCTACCCACCAATCGCCGATCTGAACGGAAGCAGGCAGCCATCGATCGGTACTTCGAATTTACAGGTCAACACCCATTATAATTTAATGTCATGTTTTGTCATCTGTCAAATTATCATTTGCAACGCCGTATTACCCGACTTTACGATACTTGATCACTGGCGTAACTCTCTCAGAGCGAAGTTTATGCCGGAGTAACTTCCAGTCGTAATCCTTGCGCTGGTCGGAACGCTCAGTTTGTCTAGAAACCACGTGAGGAGCAGTCACGCGACCTGAGTACCGTGCGATAGTTTCATAAATATATGTATATCTAGGATCGGATCGGTACTCTAGTTGATAAATATAGTCGTCAGGCACTGTCTAGTTTAGCACCTCCGCTAGCGTTTTCCAATTCAGCGCTTGATTCGGCCGCTAGCGGTTGTAATACCACCTGAACTGCTGCCACCACTCCCGGACGACCGGCCGACTGCCCACCCAGCACGTGTGAAAGCGGTCGGTCCGCATTTTGAACGTGTGAAACCACTTTTCGATGTGGTTTCGGTCGTGGCGTTCGACCCGACCGCTCAACCCTAACCGAGACAGGGCAGTCCGATAGCCGTTTGCGTCGACGAGAAAGTCGGTATCCGCAACGTCGTAGGTCTCGGTGAGTTTGTGCAGAAACGCTGCGGCGGGATCAATGCCATGGTGGCTGAATACCTCGACATCCAGCAAATACAGCGAGTCGAGATCGACCTGACCGTCACGACCGCTGACGGAGCTCGCGAGTACACGATCTCGCCCGTACTTATCGACACCCTCGGGGGGCGCGCGACCCACGACATCGACACCTACATCGACCGCCACGGGATCGCCGGACTCGCAACGGCGCTCACCGACACCGTCGACCGGGAACGCGGCGAAATCACTCATCGCTTGATGGTCCGTGATCTCGGTATCTCGCCGCTTGCCGCCGAGATTATTCTCCAGGCGCTCCGCCCCATCGTCCACGAGCACTCCGATATCGAGGAGTCAGGCGCATCGGTCGCGGATATCGAGGATGTCGACCGGGACGTCGTCGGCGACGACGCGTGAGCGCCACCCACATCGCTGATACCGAACTGTTCGTCGCGATGGGCCAACCGTCGAACCGTCGGTATCAGGTCGTCCAAACGTTTGTACGCCGGAATGACATGACGCTCGTCCTCCCAGAACGCTTCCACGACGAACTGACCGTCAATGCGTCTGACATCGAAACATCGCCGATCGACACAGCGATCGACGAAGGGTATGCCCGAGTCGCTGCCCCGTTGGAATACACGAATGCGCGCCGGACGCGAGAAGCGGTTGATGGCATTCATGTCGAGACGCCGGCCGGAGCAGCCCCGTCGTCCTCCTCAGTGCCTGGGCACGGGCGTGTCCGCTTCGCGGGCGCACTCGCGTAGTTCGGCCTGCTCGTCGTAGCTCATGGACTCATAGTCCCGTGCGGCCTCGAGAATAAGCGGCACGAGGTCGGGGTCGCCGGCGTTCGGGATGGAGGTCATGCCCTGCGAGAGCGCGTAGCGTAGACACTCGACGATATCCTCTCTCGTGTCATACGGCTCGTACCACGTATCGTAGGGTCGTTCGTCTTCAGGGAGATCCTCGGGCCAGGGGCCTTTCGCAAAGCCCTTGATACAGAGGGTCCCCAGGCCCTCCTCCTCGGCGAGTTCGAGGACCGAGCCGTAATCGTACTCTGGGCCCGCCTTGGCGTCGAGGGTGTAGTTAAACGGGAACATCACCGTCTCTAGTTCGGGAATGCGCTTGATAGCCGTCCTGATGAGGCTAGGGTCGCCGTGGCTCGTCAGGCCGATGTGGTCGATGAGCCCCTCCTCCTTGGCCTCTTTGAACGCCTGGAGGGCGCCGGGGTCGTGGTCGCCTTGGCCCATCTCCGGGCTGTAGTCGCCCGCGATGGCGTCGAGTTCGTCGTACCGCGTGACCGCGTGGAACTGGTAGAGGTCGATCGTGTCCACGCCCAGGCGGTCGAGAGAGCGGTGGAGTTCGCCCCAGGCACCGTAGTAGGTCCGCTCCTGAGTCTTACAGCCCAGGAGAATCTCGTCGCGGTGGTCCACCAGTTTGGGGGCGAGCTTGACCTCCGCGTCGCCATATGTCGGCGCGACGTCGAAGTGATTGACGCCGGCGTCGAGGACATCCTCGACCATCTCGTTCGCCGCCTCCTGTTCGAGGAAGTTCAGTGCGATGGCGCCGAACGTTAGAACGCTCGATTCGTGGCCCGTCTCTCCCAGCGGTCGGGTTTCCATAGTAAGATCGTCGCGTATCGCAGTCATAAATCTTCGTGGGCAGAGCCTACTACTTGGCCCACCGGCACCGTTAGGTGTAGGGGCCGGCCGTCCCGGCAACGCAGGTTCCTACGCGGACGATCGTCGATCGACGTAGACGAATAGTTCCTCCGAGCGTCAAGCTATCCCCCTCACATTATGAGGCAGAAATGGTTATCAAGACCAGATCACGGGAGGATGATCAGTAGGGTGCAAGAGAAACTCGTCGCGACGTCTTACTCGCGGCAGGTGAGGATTGTCAACCCGGTGAGTCTGCAGACAGAGGGGTGGATCTCGTCAAACTAATCGACGACCGCACTATGGGAGGCTCCATTCTCTTTTTCGTCCGATCCAAAGGAACGGCGTTGTCACCGTCACTCATCTAACGAACGCCACGTTAGCAACGAGTAATTGACATTAATGCCAGCCGATGCGATTGATATTATCGACGCAATGGATAAATATTCGCCCCAAGTGTATCCGACATGGCCTGTAGAATCTCCACTGAGTACAGCCGACGTGGCCTTGACGTGGTGTTCCTCGAAAACGACCACCTCCGAGTCGAAGTACTAGCCGGCAAAGGGGCGGACATCACCGAGATCCGGGACAAGCGGACTGACACGAACGTCCTGTTCGAGACGCCACATGAGTGGTGCCCGCCTACGACGGGGTTGGCGGGCAGTCCCGACGCGTCGTTCGCGTTTCTCGACCATTATCCCGGCGGCTGGCAGGACGTTCTTCCCGCCGCTGGTGGACCAGCTGAGATCCACGGCGCACCACTCGCGTTGCACGGCGAAGCGCCGATTGTACACTGGGGTACTTCGATTACGGCTGATACGGACGATCGAGTCGCGGCAACGTTTTCGGTCTCACTATCGCGCTATCCTTTCGACATAGTGCGTACTGTCACGCTGGAATCTGGATCACCGGAACTACACGTCGACGAAACCGTCACAAACCGGGGCGAGGTCTCGGTCCACTACTCCTGGCTGCAACACATCGCGCTGGGGGAACCGCTGATTTCACCGGACGCTCGGCTTGACGTTCCCTGTGAGACGGTGTTAGCCGACCCCAACCAGCCGCCCAATGCACAGCTTCCGGCAGGCGTGACGTTCGACTGGCCGACCTGCGATATCGGTTCCGAGACCGTCGACCTCCAGGAGTTCCCGCCGAAAGAGGAGCGAATCCACGACATTGCGGCCTTGACGGATCTCGAGGCGGGGCGATATACTGTCACGAACCCTGCGATCGACCTCGGCGTTTCCGTCCGGTTCCCCGAAGAGTTGTTCGAGTACCTGTGGTACTGGCGGGCGCTTGGCGGGTTCGAAGATGCCCCTTTCTTCGGTCGGAACTACAACGTCGGTCTGGAACCGTGCACGTCGATCCCAAACGCAGGGATCGAAGCAGCGGTCGAGAACGACACCGCGAACGAAATCGGGCCAGGAGAGACTGTGACGGCGACCATCGAAGTCGAAACCCACGATCCAAACGGCGAGTAAGGAATCTCTGGAACGATCCCGGAAATGAATGGGATCGGGGACGTGAAACCGACACATTCCATGCCGGGGCGGGCGCCCCTGGTCGTCGCCTCCCCGGTCACACTTCGGGTAGCCGAGAAACGGAGTCGAGTACGTCTGCGGCCGGGTTGCCCGTCGTCATTCTTTTCGAGGAAGCAACACGCTTTGTCCAAGTAATCTTCGGTACCCGTATCACAGACAGTGGGGACCTCGTCATCACCACCGATGTACGATTTCATCTCATCTTTACTCCACCAGTCGTCGTGAAGCGCCGTCCAGGCGAGTTACGCGCCCACGAAGTGGCCGCGGCCTTCGATGCCGTCGACGAGCGGTAATACTCGCCTTTCGTCGTGGAGTTTTCGCGGCGTCTAGTCCGTTACTTCACCAGCGTTCAGAACTCAGTCGAGGGTGAAAAGCACCGTCTTCAGTTCGTTCGCGCCGAGTTCTACCGTCGCCTCGCCGTCCGTGAACTGGATGGCGCTGTCAGCGATTGGACGTTCGAGGACATCTACTTCTTCGACGCCTGTTACGTCCCAGTTAGTGGACACAGTCACCTGGCGCGGTTGTCCGGCAGTTTCCTCGATCCGGACGACGATTCCGTCCTGACGCTCGCCGGCCTTGACAGCCGGCACGGAAACTGCGTCATCGTCGACAGCCAGGAACTCGCGCTCGCGGACGGCCGTGTCGTCGAGTGAACCGATCAGCTGTTCGACGTGGGGTGACCGGTTAAACGACGTGCCATGTCGGGAAGCGTCGGCGTCCGTGAAGTTGCCATCGTGAGTCCGTATGGAGAGTTCGAACCGCCGCTCACCCATCTCGGGTATCGGGTCAGGATAGTAGGAACCTCGGACGAGAGTCAGTGAGAGCTCGTGGCCCTCGCCGGCGTGACCGTACGTGGTGTCGTTGGAGACGGTGACGCCGACGCCGGAGGCTGCGTCACTGACGTCGGCCCACTCCTGGGCGGGGACGTCGCGCCCCGCCGCGTCGCGCTTCTTCGAGCCAAACGGGACGTCGTATGTGAATTCGGGATCGGCGACGCGGGCCGGGAAACCGATCGACAGAACGGGTACGCCCTCCTCGTCGTCGCCGGTCTCCCGCCAGTCAGTGTCCACGGTCCAGTCCACGGTCCTGCTCCCCTCTGCCAGCCGTATCGTCACCGCAACCTCTGAGTCACGGTACGAGCGCGTACAGCGGATCGCACCGCGGGCCGGACCATCCTCGGTCACCTCGACGCGCCACCCGGAGTTCAGGTCCTCGGTCTCGACGACCTGGCCGCGGATCCACGCTGACATCCCGTGGGGCGCCTCGGTTTCGATGGTCAGGCCGCCGAAGACTTCGTCGTCGGGGACGAACTCCCGGTCGATGTCCTTGTCGTAGAGACTCGCGACGGCGCCTGCTGACCCGTCGATATCGACACGGTAGTGATCGTTTTCGAGGGTCGCCGTGTCACCGTCGTATGCCACTGAAACGCCGTCCTGGGTGGCGTCGGCGTCCTCCGTGAGCCGGTAGATCTCGTATCCGAACGCGGGAACGTCCCGGACTGTGAACGCGACTTTCGCAAAGTCCGGACCGAACATCGCGTCGTGAGTGAGCCGCGAGGGTTCCGGGAGGATGCCAGCGAGCCCTCCCTCCGAGACATCTTCGCGCGTAAGCGTGACCTCCACAGGATACGTGTTCCCGTCGGCGTCTTCGACGACAATGTTGGAGAGGTCCCACTCGTCGGGGTAGTCGAACACCACGGTCTCGATAGTGCCAATTCCCGGGTGACCAGTGGGGTTGAACACGAGAAACGGTACTCCCTGACCGTCGTATGCATCAGCCGGTGCGTCCTCGTGGTAGCAGTCGAATCCAGCCGCGAGTGCGTCCAGTGCCCGGTCACGAGCCATAGCTCCGGCGGCCTCGACATCTTGGTACTCACCCGCTGCGTAGTCGTAGGTCTCCGGGATACCTGCGCCAGGCAGAATGTCGTGAAACTGGTGGAACAGCGTCGTCCGCCACGCATTCGCGAGGCGATCGCCGGGATACTCGAAGTCGGTCTCAACGCTCGCGACGACCGCTGCAGCCTCTGCGGTCGTGAGCAGGTTCTCCGAGTACCGGTTCCGGGTCTTCACGCGGCTCTGCGAAGAGTAACACCCCCGGAAGAACAGGTTCAGCTCTTCGTCGACGACCGGAAGGTCGTCGGCTGCCTCGTTGACCGTCTCGAAGTACCCTTGGACGGTGTCACAGATCGTCTCCGGGAAGACCGGCCACTCGTTCATCTCGATGATGGTACGGACGTCCTCGCGGGTCGGACCGCCTCCGTGGTCGCCCACTCCGTACAGATTAAGGTAGTCTCGAAGGCCGGACTCCTCCTCGAAGTCGAATAC
>Ga0075105_1000098_pt1 | contig 54460 bp, 41 predicted proteins | sample AntDeeMetag02WF5_FD_69800 | JGI IMG/M metagenome (GOLD analysis project Ga0075105, IMG submission 69800) | Saline lake microbial communities from Deep Lake, Antarctica - Antarctic Deep Lake Metagenome 02WF5 | ecosystem: Environmental > Aquatic > Non-marine Saline and Alkaline > Saline | place... | reverse complement strand
TCCGCGTCTCGTCCCCGCCGAGCCCCGCGACGAGTTCGTCGACCGAGAGCGCTGGCAGCGCGTCCTCGAGGCCCTGATCGGTCGCCAGACGATTGGCGAGCGCCACGGGCTGGGGCGGCCGCAGGTCCCATTCGTGGAGCTGGTCCTCGTCGGCGAACAGCTCCCGGGTCGGGCCATCGGCGACCTTCCGGCCGTCGGCCATCACGACGGTGCGGGGCGCGTACGTTGCTACCGTCGACATGCTGTGGGTGACCATCGCGACGGTGACGCCCTGGTCGCGGTTGAGTTCGGCGACGAGATCCATGAACGTCTCCTGCTGGGTCGCGTCCAGCCCCGTCGTGGGCTCGTCGAAGACGATGGCGTCGGGGTCGGTCGCGAGGATGCTCGCGAGCGCGACGCGCTGGCGCTGGCCCTTCGAGAGGTTGAACGGGTCGGCCCCCTCCAGGCCGTCGAGGTCCACCGTACGAATAGCGTCGGCGACGCGCCGGTCGAGTTCCTCGCCCTCCAGGCCGAAGTTCTCCGGACCGAAGGCGACCTCCTCCTCGACCGTGGCGGCGAAAATCTGGTGATCCGGGTTCTGGAAGACGAAGCCGACGCGGCGGCCCACCTCGGACATCTGCAGGTCGGCCAGGTCCCGGCCGTCCCAGCGGGCGACCCCCTCGTCGGGGTCGTGGAGGCCGTTGAGCTGTTTGGCCAGCGTCGTCTTGCCGCTGCCGTTGTGGCCGACGATGGCGACGACCTCGCCCTCCCGAATCGTGAGGTCGACGCCGTCGACCGCGCGGACGGTCTCGCCGTCGGCGTCGTACTCGTAGGCGACGTCCTCGAGTTCGAACAGGACGTCGCCGACGGCCGGGGCCGTTGCCGCGGGTGCGCCGGGCAGCGCTTCCCCACGAACCGCCGGCGGGTCCCAGGACAGGGCCGCGTCGCGTGCGGTTTCTGCGGCCGCGTCGACGTCCAGCGGCAGGTCGGGCTGGTCGAAGCCGAGGCGGTCGAAGGCGTCGACGAGCGGCGGGACCGCGATGCGGGAGCCCCGCAGGGAGTCGACGTCGGTGAACACGTCCTCGGCAGGGCCAGCGTGGGCGACTTTGCCACCTTCGAGCAGGACGGCGTGGTCGGCCAGCAGCGCCTCCTCTATCTTATGGGTGACCAGGACGATGGAGTCGGGGCCGCCCCAGTCGCCGACCGTCTCGTCAGCGCGGGCGGCGTCGGCGAGGCGGCCGATAACCGACAGCGTCTCGCGGCTGCCCACGGGGTCGAGGTCGCTGGTCGGTTCGTCGAGCAACAGGAGGTCGGGCCGCATAGCGAGGACGCCCGCGAAGACGAGGCGCTGTTTCTGCCCGCCGGAGAGGGCGTCGGGCGCCCGGTCGCGGTCGAGGTCGGTCAGGCCGGCGACGGCCAGCGACTCGTCGATCCGGCCGTCGATGTCGGCGGGCGGGACGGCGAGGTTCTCCGGGCCGAAGGCCACCTCGGCGGTGACCGAGGTGCCGAACAGCTGGGCCTCGTAGTCCTGGATCACCATCCCGACGTCCTGGGCCATCTCGCTGACCCGGGTCGACGTCGCGTCGCGGCCGACGACGTCGACCTCGCCGTCGAACGCACCGGTGATGAAGTCAGGGATGATGCCGTTGAACGTCCGCAGGAGCGTCGACTTGCCGCCGCCGCTGGCCCCCATGACCACGGTAAAGGAGTGGTCGGGGACGTCCAGGTCGAGGCCGTCGAGGACGAGCCCGCCGCGGGCGTCCGGATCTGGACGGGCCGACCCCTCGCCGAAGTCGGCGTCGCGGTCGTAGGAGAAGAACACGTCACGGAGCCGAGCAGTAACGCCACCGTCCCGCTCGTCCGCGTTACCAGTCATCGACGGAAGGGTGAACGGGAACAGTTGTAAACGTTCGTACTCGGGCGAGTGCCCGTGTCAGCGACGGATCATTTCCGAGAGGCTGTCCCCGGAGATGGCCGTCAGCCCCAGGAGGGCGAGGAGGCCGACCGCGCCAAGCACCTGCTGGGTTATCGACCCGCCCTGGCCGAACGTCTCGCCCGTCGTCGCCAGGAACTGCGTGCCCTCGACGCCGACGCTGATGGCGATGCCGACGGCGACCCAGGCGATGGAGACGACCACGATGCCGGTGGCCGCGAGCTGTCGCTGGGAGGGTGCGACGTCAGGCAGGTCGTCCTCGCGCATGACGTCGGGGTAGAGGAGGCCCATCTCCTTGACGCGGGGGTAAACGAGGTACAGCAGCGGCGGGCCGAGGACCGCGGCGGCCAGGAAGTTGTTGACCGTGATGATCGTCCCCAGCACGGAGAAGGGGAACAGCTCCAGCACGTCGAGCCACCACGCGATGATGGCGGCACACGCGGCCGCGGCGGTGAGTGCGATGACGAGGTACTCGACGACCTGTCGGGCCGAGTCCATCCGGGGTTCCTCGCCGCTCGACAGCGGTCCGAGGTTGCCCCAGAGCTTGTAGCTGACCAGGCCGAAAAAGAAGTTCCCGAGGAACCCGCCGAGGCTCCCGGGGCCCAGTTGGCCGCTGAAGACGTCGCCGATGAGGTTGCCGATGGCCGAGCCCCACGCCGCGGCCGGGCCGAACATGATGCCGAAGATGACCGGGAAGACGTTCGCCGGTCGAATACTGGTGATCCCCGGGATGATCGTCAGCGCGTTGAACGGTATCAACACCGCGGCGTAGATGGCCGCGATCACCGCCACGAGCATGATCATCCGCGTGTCCCGCCACATCGTAATGAGTTCCCGCATGACAGACTGGCACACTCCCCGTCGTCACATAAAACCGATCCCCAGATCCGTCCGTGATGACAGGTCTCGTGCCGTCTACGGGCTATCTTGGAGACGGGACGGCGTCGGTGTGCGGTCGGCGACGGCCCCGCCGACCCCGCTCCACGCGCTCGGCACTGCGGACCTGCTAAGTACCAGCGGCCGTGAGTTTATGGTATGCAGACGCTGCTTCTGGGGCCCGACGACGTCGACGCGAACACGCCGCTCGCGGCGGTCATCGACGCGGTCGAGGGCGCCTTCGGCGCGTACGCCCGCGGCGACGTGGTGATGCCGGCCAAGTCCTACGTCGACTTGCCACAGTACAACGGCGACTTCCGGTCGATGCCGGCCTACGTTGCCACGGACGAGTGGGACGCCGCCGCGGTCAAGTGGGTCAACGTCCACGCCGACAACCCCGAGACGTACGACCTCCCCACGGTGCTGGGGACCATCATCTACTCCGACCCCGCCAACGCCTTCCCGCTCTCGCTGATGGACGGCACCCACGTCACGCGCAAGCGGACCGGCGCCGCGGCCGCGGTGGCGACGGACTACCTCGCCGTCGACGACGCCCGTTCCATGGGCCTGGTCGGCGCCGGCGTCCAGTCCTACACCCAGCTGGAGGCCATCTCGCAGATCCGCGACATCGAGGAGGTCGTCGTCGCCGACCAGCGCACCGAGGCCGTCCAGGAATTCGTCGACCACTTCTCGGACCGGTTCGACGTCCGCGGCGGGTCCATCGAGGAGGCCGCCCACTGTGACGTCCTCTCGACGGTGACGCCCGTCGAAGAGCCCATCGTCCACTCCGTCGGCGAACGCACCCACGTCAACGCCATCGGCGCCGACGCCGCCGGGAAACACGAGATAGCGGACGAAATCCTGCTCGACGCCAAACTCGTCATCGACGACTACGCCCAATGTACGCACTCCGGCGAGATCAACGTCCCCTGGAGCGCGGGCGTCCTTTCCGACGAGGACCTGCACGCCGAACTCGGTGACATCGTGATCGGCGAGAAGGAGGGGCGCACGCCAGACGACTCCGTCACCGTCTTCGACTCGACGGGCCTGGCCATTCAGGACGTCGCCACCGCCCACGTCGCCTACGAAGGTGCCCGCGAGAACGGCGACGGCACCGAGTTCACGCTCGTCGGCACCGACGTGTAACGCCCCAGGAGACGGCAGAAGAACCGCTCAGCGACCGGTCGCCTTCGAGATGATCCAGACGGCGATGAACACGGGCAACAGCGGCAGCAGGACGATGGCCATCCCGATGAACACCAGCCAGCCGATGGCGTCCATCTGCTGGTTGGACGTGCTCCCCGTCAGTGGCGTCACGGACCGGATGAACCCTTCGTCGTCGGCATCGGTGGTAGCCATATTGGCTCAAATTACGGCCGCGAGGCTGATAAAACGTCTCCATTCGCTCTTCGAGGTGTTCGGTGTACGATTCGTTTCTGTCCGGGGGTGGTCAGTACAGGTGGGGTAGGTAGCAAACGCGGTATACAGGAAGTCGATCGATCACGGCAGCACCTCGAAAGCCCTCGGTCCGCTCGCGCGTTCTGTGCGGTATATCCTCGCTCCTCCGTCGCTCGGATAGGGGCACCGATAGACTCCCGTTGCTCGTCTATCGAGCCATTCGCTCGCTACGCTCGCGAAGACCGCGCAGAACGCGCCACCGGCCCTCGCCCTTTCAGTCCGCCAGGTATCGTACCGTATCGCTCGCGCGATGAAACGCGCTCGCGATTATCTCCACCAAACCTCCCCGGATTCGCGCCGTCCGGCGCGAATCACGCGTCCTGACCGCTCCGCCGTCAGGACTTCGTTCTGACGAGCATCGCCTCGCGGTGCTCGGCTCAACGCAACCGCCTGGCCGGGAGCGGCGTTTATGCCGCGACCAGGGGAAGGGCAGGGCCGGTGCTGTGCCGCCTCGGAGGACTGAAAGGGCGAAGCGGGGTCCGGGAACCCCGGACCCACAAGCACCACAGCGAAGCGAGGAGCGCAGTAGGTCCGCGGGACCGGAGCCCGCCGAGGGCTTTCAGGTTCTTGCTGACACTGTTCGTTTCACCAGCCCGCTCAAGAATTACCCGCTCACTACACAGACGCACTAAACAGACACCGTCGTCGAGCAGCACTGGCCGGCGAGAAAGAAAATCCCGTCCGAAACCCGTCTACTCCAGGTGGACGGCGGGGCGGAACGGGATGGCGTTGTCTGCCTTCCCGCCGGGGTCCTCGATGTCCTCGTCGTCCTCCCCGTAAACCGCCACGTCGGCGTCGAACTCGGTTTCGAGGAAGCGGCGGGCGTCCTCGTACACCGACCGTTCGTCGACGTCGGCCAGCGCGTCCAGCGTCTCGTCGTCGCGCTCGCGGACCAGTTCGACCAGATCTTGAACCAGATCGTTGACGTCGTTACCCTTCTCGCGGAGTGCTTCGTTCTGCATCACTTTACCCATTACCGCGCCGACGTCGGGGCCGGTCTCTCGGACCTCGTCGAAGACGGTCCGCTTCCAGTCGGCGGCGACGTAGAGGCGGACGACGTCGGGGTCGGTGTCGGTGACGTCGACGATGTCGTGGACGTCGTCGGTGACGGTCTCGACCAGGCGCTCCTGGACTTCGACGCTGTCGGACTCGAAGGCGGGGTCGGGCTCGGGCCACGCGGCGTCCTCGACGGGCTCGTCGTTCAGCTGCTCGTACAGCTCGTTGGTCAGGAACGGGATGAACGGCGAGAGCAGGCGCAGGCGGGCGTCGAGCACCTGGCGAAGCGTCCACTTCGCGCCCGGTCGGTCGAGGTCGGCGCGCCGTCGGTACCACTTGAGGTGCTCCTCGAAGCCGTAGAAGGCGGTCTGGCTGGCGGTCCGGGTCTCGAAGCGGTCCATCGCGTCGGTACAGGTCCGGATAGTCTCCTGGAGTTTGGAGAGGAGCCAGCGGTCGATGTGGGGCAGGTCCGGAATCTCCCCGTCGGCGGTCGAACTGACCGCCGTCTCCTCCATCTCCAGGTCGACGGTGACGTCGACGACGTCCTCGACGCCGTAGTCGATGACCTCCCGGGCCCGGTTCCAGAATCGGTCGAGTTGGTCGCGCGTGTCGCCGACCCGGTCGGCCCGCCAGTCGTAGTCCTGCCAGGGCTCCGAGGAATTCAGCAGGAAAAAGCGGACGGTGTCCGCGCCGAAGCGCTCGATGGCCTGGCCTGGGAGGACGACGTGACCCTTCGAGGAGGACATCTTCTCGCCTTCCAGCAGGCCCATCCCCATGACGGTGATGCCTTCCGGCCAGTTGTCGGGGTCGAACAGCTCCGCGTGGTGGAAGAGGAAGAACGTCAGGTGGTTGCTGATGAGGTCGTTGGCCGAACACCGGACGTCGACGGGGTACCAGTAGTCCCACTCCTCGCGCAGGTCCAGTGCGCGCTGGTCGGGTTCGTCCACGCCCTCGGGGCCGTAGAACAGCGTATCGAAGAACTCCCGGTCCATGTGGTCCGGCGGGATCTCCTGGAGCCGGTGGGCGATGGTGTAGTACGCCATGTAGATGGTCGAGTCCGAGAGGGGCTCGATGACGAAGTCCTCGTCCCAGGGGAGTCGCGTCCCCAGGCCGTAGTTCCGGATGGCGGGCCACTCGTTGAGCCAGTCGATGGTGTGGTCGTACTGCTCGCGGGTGTTCTCCGGAATGGCGTCCAGCTGGGAAACGGCGTCGTGGGCCTTCTGTTTCCACTCCGCGTCGTCGTAGCGCAGGAACCAGGTGTCCTGTTTCGCCACCTCGACGTCGCCGCCGCAGCGACAGATGACCTCCTCCGAGAACTCCTGCATCGTGTCGAAGGCGCCCGAGTCGCGGTGGTGCTCGCGGTACGTCTCGCGGACGTCCTCGACGACTTCGCCGGCGAACTCGCCGTACTCGTCGTTGAGTTTCCCCGAGTGGAACTCGTCCTGGTAGAGGTCGTTCGTGACGTCGTGGAGGCCGGGGTCGTCCGAGGATTCGATCCCTGCCGACTCGACGGCGTCCTTCGCCGGGATGTCGCCGTACCCCTCGACCGTGAGGATCGGAACTGGTTCGATAGCCTCGACCTCGGCGGGGTCGATGCCGTACTCGCGCATGCGCTCGTCGTCGGCTTTCGCTTCCTGCAGCGCGATATAGTCGTCCGGCGAGTGGGCCGGGACGGACATGACGACGCCCGTCGCGTTGTCGGCGTCGACGAAGCTCGCGGGCAGGACCAGTACCTCGTCGCCGGTGATCGGATTGGTCACCTTCGAGCCGACGACGTCGCTGCCGGGGAACGACTCGTGGACCTCTACGTCGCGCTCTTGCAGGCGGAACTTCTCGGCGGCGTCCTCGGAGATGAGCCACTCTTCCCCATCGACGTCGGCTCTGACGTACGTCACCTCGGGGTTGACGTAGGCGTTGGTGACGCCCTGGACCGTCTCCGGTCGGAGGGTCGCCATCGGCGCGACGACGTCGTGGGCCTGGCCGTCGTCGCCCTCGAGTTCGGTCTCGAAGCGAATGAGCGTGTATTCCTGGAACTCGGCTTCCTCACCCTCCAGCAGGTCGTGGGTGGTGACTGGTTGCTGCTCGTTGGTGCAGTACTTCACGGGGTGGAGCCCGCGGTCCATCAGCCCGCGCTCGCGGAGCGTCTCGTACTGCCAGGTGATGAACTTCGAGTACCGCTCGTCGTTGGTGGTGAACTCACGGCGCCAGTCGATGGAGAGCCCCAGTTGCTTCATCCCTGCCTTGTAGTGGTTCTCGACGAAGTAGCGGGCGAAGCCCATCGGCGTCTCCAGGTCCTGCAGTTCGTCCTCCGGGACGTCGTAGGTGTCTCGCAGGACCGAGAGCTGGCTCTCCTCGCCCTTCTTCAGGCGCTCGACGGCGCCGATGATCGGCGTGCCGGTGACGTGCCAGGCAATCGGAAAGAGGACGTTGTCGCCCTGCAGTCGGCGATAGCGGGCGTACACGTCGGGCACGGTGTAGGTGCGGGCGTGGCCGATGTGCATCCCGCCGCTGGGGTAGGGATAGGGGACGGTGATGAACGTGGTTTCGTCGTCGCCGTCCGGGTCCGACTCCGGCCCGGGATCGGCGTCGTATCGCCCCGTCTCCGCCCACCGCTCGCGCCACTTCGATTCGAGTTCCTGGGGCTCGTAATCCATGTCGCCCAGTTACCCAGCCGCGACTAAAAGGGCTACCATACCGCGACAGCAGCTTACTCGAACAGCGAGCGCGGGACGTCGCCGACGTCTTCGGCCATCTGCACCTCTCCTTTCGGATCGAAGTCGTCGATAAGGCCGACCGACTCCAGTTTGGGGAGGTGGACGTGGTACAGCGCGGTCGCGATCTCGCGGCGCCCCTCTCGACCGACCGGTCGGGTCTGGGTCTGGCGCGCGACGTCGCCGACCAGCTCGTCGAACGACGCCGTGCCGCCCGCGTCGCTCAGCGACTGGAGCGCACAGCGCCGCCTGGCGTCGGCCAGCACGTCGAAGAGGTCGTCTATCTCCGCGGGCGTGAACTGGTTCGAACGGAACGGACCGTCGGCGAGCCCGCTGTCGTTGGCCGGTGGCGTCATTACTATCACTCTAATTGGCCATCGAATAAGAATATACCACCTAGCCAGCCTAGGGCCGACCGCCGCCCGCCGAGTCGCGGCCGGCACCGTGAGTATGCGGTACATAACCGGCCTGCTCCCCACCGATCAGTTCACAGGGATGTCGGTATCGTCGTCGTCGCTGTCGGTGTCGGGCTTCGCGAGCCGGACGGTCAGCACGCCAGCGTCGTACTCGGCGGTCGCCTCCCCGCCCACGACGGGTTCGGGGAGCGAGACCGTCCGGTCGGCGGTGTGCTGGCGGCGCTCGTGCCTGACGTACCGACCGTCAGGCTGGTCCTCCCGCCGGCTGGCTGTAATGCGGAGCGTCCGGGCGTCCCGGAGCGAGACGTCGACGTCGTCGGGTCGGTAGCCGGGCAGGTCGGCGCGGACGACGTACGCCTCGCCCTCGTCGACGAGGTCTGTCGGGACGCCGGCCAGTTCCGTGCCGAACTGCTGGCTCACCAGGCCGAACACGCGCTCTAGCTCGTCGAATGGATCCGTCGCCATCGTTCTACGACGGGGGTTGAACGCCGCCGCTCTTATAACTCCGGTGTCAGAATAGGTCGATCATCAGCGCCGCGACAGATCGTAGCGGTCTGCTCGCACCGGTTGGCTCAGTACAGTACCGTCTCGGAGTCGTACGAGCCGAGCCGTCGAACCCAGCCCTTCTCGGCGATGTCCTCGATGTCGGCCAGCGCTTGCTGGGTGCGCTCCTCGTAGAGGCCGGCGGCGACGTCCATGTGGAAGACGTAGTCGCCCAGGCGCTCGCCGCTGGGGCGGGACTCGACGCGGGTGAAGTTGACGTCCCGGTCGGCGAACGGTTCCAGCAGTTCCAGCAGCAGGCCGGGGTAGTCGACGTCGGGGTAGACGATGAACGACGACTTCGACCCCGCGTCGGACCGTTCCTCGGCGGGGGCGACGACGAGGAACCGCGTCGCGTTGGAGGACTGGTCCTGGATGTCCTCGGCCAGCACCTGGAGTTCCTCGGCGTCCGCCGCGTTGGCCGGGTGACCGATGGCGGCGAAGGCGGCGTCGTCGCGTGCGCGCTGGACGCCGCGGGCGGTCGAGGCCACCGCCTCGAGGTTGGCGTCGGGGTAGTGCGATTCGAGGAAGCCCCGGCACTGGGCCAGCGCCTGGGCGTGGCTGGCCACCGTCTCGAACGAGTCGCCCTGGGCCAGCAGGGCGTGGCGAATCGGGGTGATGATCTCCTGGACCACCGCGACGTCGTATTCGGCGAAGGCGTCCAGCGACTCCGTCACCGACCCCTCGATGCTGTTCTCCACGGCGACGACCCCGCGGTCGGCGTCGCCGTCGGCGACCGACTCGACGATGGCGGTGACCGACTCGAGGAACTCGATGTCGTCCCCGTCGGCCACGGCCTGGGCGGCCCGGTGGGAGTAGGTCCCCGCGGGCCCCAGGGTGAGCGTCGTCATACCTCCCGCTACTGCGGTGGCCGTGAAAAGAATCGCGGTCTCTCAGTGCTCGCTCTCGGCGTCCGCGTCGTTCCGCTCTCACGGGTCACTCTCACTACTCACGGTTCGTTCCGCTCTCACGGGTCGTTCCACCCCGTTCGAGCAACGAGACGCGTAGCGCCTCGCGCTCCCCGTTCGTATCGATGGAAAGTCTCCCTTCGAGCGCCGCTCCCTACCCACTCCGGGGGAGCCGTCCCTCGAAAAACCGCCCGGTCGCGAGCACCACCATCGCAGCGACCATCGCGCCCGCCGCGACAGCCGCGGTGATCGACGACGTCGCAGTCGCCGGGGGCCACCCGCTGACCAGGCCGACGAGTGCGGCGACGACCGTCGCCGCGACGACGAAACCGCCGGCGGCGATGCCGAGGTACGACGCGGCGTCCTCGACCGTGACCAGGGCCAGCGCCTGGCGCTCGGTCAGCGGTTCCGCTCGGAGGCGACACGTGCCGATGGCGGCGTGCGCCGTCGCCCCCGCCGCCACCAGCGCGCCGCCAGCGGCGCCGAGGGTGAAGAGTCGAATCGACGCGGTGCCCGCCGCGCCGTTGCCGGCACCGAGTGCCAGCGCGAGCGCGGCCGCCATCGCGACGAGGAGCGCCCCCTCGACGCGGAGTTTGTCGGCCAGCGGCTGGGCGAAGTGTGTCCGCCGCCCCTCGCGCATCCGCTCGTAGGCCAGGCCGGGCGACCGACTCACGATGGTCGAACGGCGTACGTCGTCCGGTGACTGCTCCGTGCTCATGTCCGGTGATTCTGCCGGCCGTTTCGTGACCCGCTACATATGCTTTTCCCGCTGTATCGAACAATCGGAGAGAATCGCCGCATCGCGTTCGAAAACGACGACTGACACGTAGCTATCTGACCGTATTCGGATGTAATTGGTACGTAAACCACATCTATCGATGGTCGACTGGAAATAACTCGTCCGACAGGTCGCTGCCAAGCGACGCGGCCGCGAAGCTATCGGAGGACCAACTCCCGAGTGGGCGTCGGTGGACGGCGACCGGCCAACGCTTTTGGAACGGTCACGCGATTGTCACGCCATGGCCGACCCGGTCCGTCCGAACGTCGTCTGGCTCGCGATGGAGGACACCTCGCCCCGTCTTGGCTGTTACGGCGACGACCTCGCCCGGACGTCGAATATCGACGATCTCGCCGCCGAGGGGCGCCGCTACCCCAACGCCTTCTCGACGGCGCCCGTCTGCGCGCCCAGTCGCTCCGCCGTCTTCACCGGCTGCCACCAGAACGCCATCGGCACCCAGCACATGCGGACAACGCACACCAACGCCGCCGCACCGGAGCTACCGACGCCGTACGACGCTGTCCCGCCCCACTACGTCACCGGCGTGCCGGAACTGTTCCGTCGCGCGGGCTACTACTGCACGCTCGACGCGAAGACCGACTACCAGTTCGGCGAGCCGTTCACGATGTGGGACCGCCAGCACGACGCGACGCGCTCGCGTTCGCGCGACGACGGCCCCGGTGCGGGCCCGGGCTGGTGGGACGACGCCCGCGAATCGGACCAGCCATTCTTCGCCGTCTTCACGAACGGCGTCACCCACGAGAGCGGCCAGTGGGACCCCACCGAACCGGGTACCGACGACCAGTTCGGCGGGTCGGTCGAGGATCCGGAGACGGACCCCGGCGCGGTCGACGTCCCGCCGTACCTACCGGACACCGAGACGACCCGGACGGCCATCGCCCGCCAGTACGACAACCTCGCCCGCTCCGACGCGTGGATCGGCGAGATTCTGGACCGCCTCGACGCCGACGGCCACGCCGAGGACACCATCGTCGTCCTCTGGAGCGACCACGGCGAAGGACTCCCGCGGGCCAAGCGCTGGCCCTACGACTCGGGGACGAACGTCCCCCTCATCGTCCGCTGGCCCGGCCGGGTCGACGGTGGCGACGTCGACGACCGCCTCGTGAGCCTCGTCGACCTCGGCCCGACGACGCTCTCTGTCTGTGGGATCGACGTGCCCCGGTACTGCGACGGCCGGCCATTTTTGGGTGCCGACGGTGACGAGACCGGTGACACCAGCGAGGAGCGCGAGTACGTCGTCTCGACCCGGGACCGCTACGACGAGTCCTACGACATGGTCCGGTCGGTCCGTGGCGAGCGCTATCGATACGTCCGCCACTATCGCCCCGGCAGGCCCTATCGCCAGTGGATCCCCTACCGGAATCGCCATCCGGTGATGCGGGAGATTCTCGAACTGGACGCGGCGGGCGACCTGGAGGGTGCACAGGAATGGTTCGGAGAAAACCGGCCAGCCGAGGAGCTGTACGACCTGTCGAACGACCCCCACGAGACCGAGAACCTCGCGGAGGATCCCGCACACGCCGACGCCCTCGGTAGGTTCCGCGATGCCCTCGACGAGTGGCGCGAGGCCGTCGACGACGTCGGGGAGGTCGCCGAGTCGCAGATGGTTCACCAGCGATACGAGGGCAACGGCCAGCCCACGACCGCGACGCCCCGGTTCGTCCCGAATGCGCCCGAAAATCGGGAGCGCGAAGTCGTGGCCGGCGAGGTAGAGCTTGGCGGGCCTGCGACCATCTCGCTGTACTGTGCGACGCAGGGCGCGTCGGTGGGGTACGCCGTCGACTCGGAGGAGGATTCTCGGTGGGAACTCTGCACTGGCCCGATTCGTCTCTCTGAAGGCGAGACGATGATTCGCGCGAAGGCTATCCGCTACGGCTACGAGGAGAGCGAGGTGAACGAGGTCACCGTCTCCGTTTCGGAGTGATCCGAACCGCCCGTCTCACCCCAAGGACTTACTCTCCCATCAACCAATCATCAGCTATGGCAGAGGACGAGCGGGCCTGCTGTGCGCCGTCGAACGAGTCAGTCAACGTGTCGACAGACGGCACCCCGTCTGGCACTCACAAGTCCCACAGAACATCGCCCGCCTCACCCTCAGACGACCGAACGAACGGAATGGTTCGGCTCGACGGCGGCACGTTCCGCATGGGTACCGACGACGATGTGGGCTACCCCGAGGACGGCGAGGGGCCCGAGCGCGATGTCACGGTCGACCCGTTCTACGTCGACCGGTACGCCGTCACCAACGCGCAGTTCCTCCAGTTCCTCCGCGGGACGGACTACACCACCGACGCGGAGCGGTACGGCTGGTCGTTCGTTTTCGAGGACTTCGTCGAGGACCAGAGCGCCGTCCGACAGCGAGTCCCGGGGGCAGAGTGGTGGCTCGCCGTCGAGGGTTCGAACTGGTTTCGCCCCTTCGGGCCGAGATCCAGCGTCGTCGAGGACGACCTGCTGAAACACCCGGTGACGCACGTCTCCTGGCGCGACGCGCGGGCCTACGCCGACTGGGCGGGCAAGCGCCTCCCGACGGAAGCCGAGTGGGAGTACGCCGCCCGCGGCGGGCACGAGAGTCGGCGGTTTCCCTGGGGCGACGAACTCGAACCCGACGGCGAGCACCGCTGCAACGTCTGGCAGGGAGACTTTCCCGAGACCAACACCGGCGACGACGGCTATCTCGGAACGGCGCCGGTCGACGCCTTCGAGCCGAACGACTTCGGGCTCTCCAACGTCTGTGGCAACGTCTGGGAGTGGTGCGCCGACTGGTTCAGTCCGGACTACCACGCCACGGACGCCTACAACTCCGACAATCCGACCGGGCCGCCCGGCGGCGACGAGCGCGTAATGTGCGGCGGCTCCTACCTCTGTCACGAGTCGTGGTGCAACCGCTATCGGCTGGCGGCGCGGTCGAAGAACGAACCCGACGCGTCGACTGGTAATATCGGCTTCCGGTGCGTCGTCGACACGGCGTGAAAGCTGCGGCGGGCCACCGTTTGGGGCGGAATCCAGTCTACCGGTTGGTCGTGTGGATGGCCTCGCCGCGGGCGGCCATCGCGGCCTCGTGGACCGCTTCCGTGAGCGTTGGGTGCGTGTGGATGGTCGCGGCGACGTCCTCCAGCGTGGCGCCCATCTCGATGGCCAGCCCCACTTCGCCGATCAGTTCCGAGGCCTCGGGGGCGACTATCTGGGCGCCGAGGATAAACTCGCTCTCAGCCTCGGCGACGACCTTCACGAACCCCTCCTTCTCGTCGAGGGTGAGCGCACGCCCGCTGGCCCGCAACGGCATCTGGCCGACGACGGGGTCGAAGCCCGCCTCTTCGGCCTCCTCGGCGGTCATCCCGACGGTGCCGATCTCGGGGTCGGTGAAGACGGCGGCGGGGACGGCCTGGTAGTCCAGGGCGGCGGGTTCGCCGGCGATGACCTCGGCGGCGACCTCCCCCTCCTTCGAGGCGAGGTGGGCGAGCATCGGTTCGCCGGCGACGTCGCCGACGGCGAAGACGTGGTCCTGTTCGGTCCGGGCCTGGTCGTCGGTAGGCATGAACCCGTTCTCGTCGGTCTCGACGCCGAGTTCGTCTAGGCCGAGGTCCTCGGTGACGGCCTGGCGGCCCACGGCGACGAGGGCCACGTCGGCGTTGAACTCCGAGACCTCCTCCTCGGCGTTCTCCGTGGCGACGCGGATGCCGTCGGCGTCCTCGCGTTCCTCCCAGCCGCTGGCGGCTTCGCCGAAGTAGAAGTCGACGCCGACGTCCTCCGCGCGCCCGCGGACGATATCCGTCACGTCCTGGCCGTACCCCGGCAGCGCATTCTCGAGCATCTCGACGACGGTGACGTCACAGCCCAGCTTCTGGTACACCGTCGAGAGCTCCATCCCGATGTAGCCCGCGCCGACGACGAGGAGGCTCTCGGGCACCGATTCCAGCGCGAGCGCGTCCCGCGAGGAGAGAATGTGCTCGCCGTCGAACTCGAAACCCGGGACGGTGACGGGCCTGCTCCCCGTCGCGACGATGGCGTGTTCGAAGGCGATGGTCTCGGAGCCCTGGCCCTCGCCCGAGTGGGCGACGCGGGCCTCGTTCTCGCCGGTGAAGGTGGCGACGCCGTCGATCAGTTCGACGCCGGCGTTCTTACAGAGCGACTCGACGCCCTTCGTCAGGCGCGTGACGACACCGTCTTTCCACTCCATCATCGCCTCGACGTCCACGGCGGGGTTGGCGAACACGCCCATGTGCTCGGCGTCGCCGGCGCGGTGGGCCACGTCCGTCGCCGAGATGAGCGCCTTCGAGGGAATGCAGCCGTAGTTCAGGCAGGTGCCCCCGTAGGCGTCCTTCTCGACCAGCGTCGTGTCGAGCCCAAGCTGGGCGGCGCGGATGGCGGCGACGTAGCCGCCCGGTCCGCCGCCCACGACCAGTACATCGGTTCCGGTAGTGACGTCTCCGACGACCATTTTATACTGTTGGGGTCGGCCGGCTGCGGTTTAACCTTGGCGAGCGAGCCGCGTTCGTACCAGGGAGCTACGCGTCCAGCGCATCGACGACCTGTTCCACGGCGGTCGGCACGCTCCACGCTCGCAACGTCGCAGTGGTGTACTTCTGCATCGGGTCGTCGAGCCGCCTGACTCCCACCTCGCCGCTGAACCGGGCGAGGTCCTCGTCGGCCCACGCGACGGTCATCGCCGCGTCGGCGAGCACCGGGCGGGCGAGTTCCGGTCGTGGGCTCTCCGAGAGCGCCGCCCTGATCGCGTCGAGCGCCTCGGTTCGCGTCTCGCGGACGTCCGCCGCTTCCGCGGCGCCGAACGACTCGCCGTCGTCGACCCGTTCCTGGAACCGGTCGAACGCCCCCACCTCGACCAGTCCCTCGGTCGCCGCCAGCACGGCGCTGGCCGGGCCCTGTGCCTCGGCGACGCGCTCCGGGCTCTCCTCGGCCTCGTCTCGCAGGCGGTACCGGAGCCGGTCGACGAGGTCGTAGTCGTTCTCGGTCGGCTCGGGAGGCAGTCCCGCACGCCGGTCCCGGAGGTCCGCGGCGACCGATTCCGCCGCCGCGCCGAGCGTCTCCTCGATCGTTCCGGCATCGTCGGGCAGCGATGAGGTGAATTGGTCGGAGAGGTAGGTAGCGTCGGCGACGCGGGCCCGCGCCGACTCCGCGTGCTCGCCCCACTCGGCGACGGCCAGCAGTGGACTCTCTCTCGCGTAAATCGATGGCGGGTCGCCGTCGAGAACGAGCCGCAGGTTCCGCTCGACGCGGGCGTGGACCAGCGCCGCGTCGACGGGGTCCGTCCCGCGGTACTCGTGGTCCGACTGGAGGGATTTGGCCTCGTCGACGGCCGCCTCGTGGTCGGTCCGCACCACTTCTTCTGGCAGACCGTCCTCGACGAACGCCCACCCGGCGGCGGCGTATCGCGCTTCACCGCGCGCTCGCCGGAGCGACTGCAGCGCCGCGAACCGGGTCTCTGCCGTCCGTGCGTCTTCGACGCACGCCGTCGCCTCCTCGGCAGCGTCGACGAGTTGCTCCCGGACGTAGCCGTTCGGGACGTCCGACGGACCGAACGCCATCGGCAGCGTATCGAGCAGTTCGGTCACACGCTGCCGGCGCTCGTTCAGGACCGTCCGTTCGATGTCGACCGGGACGTCCTCGCCCAGTATCGGTTCCGACTCACCGTCCTCGGTGGCCTGGGGGAGTTCGTGGGCGTAGACGGTCTCCCGTTCGTCCTCGTCCAGCTGGTCCAGCCCGTTGCACCCTGCCAGCAGCGCCGTTCCGGTCGCCGCCAGGAAGCCGCGTCGCGTCGGGCTTCCGTCCCCCATTACTGCGCACCTCCGTCGGTGGCCTGCTGAGGAGTTTCGGTGGTCGCTGTGGCGGTCTCCGTGGCCGCTTGCACAGTCTCGGTGACGTCGCTGTCGCCACTCGACGATTCCGCGCGACCCCGCCCGGCCGGGTCACAGCGGCCGCTGCCGCCGATACTGGAGCTGTACGAATTGACCGCGTCCGCGTCGAGGGCGACCGGGAGGCGGATCAGCCGCGACTCGAAGACGTGGGCGTCGGCGGCACAGTGCTCGTCGTACGGACGGAGCCGCTGGGTGTAGTCGGAGTCGACGGAGTCGGACTGCCAGGACACGTGGCAGAGTTGCAGCCGGAAACACTCGCGGACGCGTGCGCTGTGCAGCAACAGCGTCTCGCTGTCGAAGTCCGTCTCGGCGACGAACGCCGACACCGAATCCGCGTCACCGCTCGCGACTGGGTCGTCACCGCCACCGGCGCCGTCACCGCCACCGGCCCCGTCGGCCACAGTGAGCCGGTCGGCCCGCGACGCCGAATCGACCACGTCGTATCTGATACGACCCGAGATGTGGTCCCGTTCGGGCGTCTCGGGGCTCTCCCGGTCGGGGTCGGCGAGGCGGACGGGCGGCCACGTCGTGTCGGCGCGAACCAGGACCATCGGCGGATCCGTCGCCCTGTTGCTCGCTGCCCTGTCCGACTCGTCGCTCGCCGCGACGGTTCGGGTCTGGCTCGCTTCGCCGCTCAACTGATTGCACCCGGCGAGGCCGGCCGTCGCAGCCGCCGCTACGTGGAGGAAGCGTCGTCTCGTGTGGGGGACCATCGATGCTGGTCCAACGTGTGGGAACTGCTGGTAAAGATTTTGTGGGTTTCGACGTCGACTGGCCGACAGACCCGCTCGTTACCCGATCTGGCCGATCGGTCAGTACGTCCCGCGGAGGTGGCGCACCGTCAACCGCTCTTCGAGTTCAGCCGCGACCACGGCCTCGCGCTTCCCGTCGTACGAGTCGAACGTCACCGTCCGTTCCTCGCCCGGCGCGAGGTGGAAGACGCTGTCGGAGAACGCGCCCGAGAGCGTCCCGACGTCGAGTTCGACGAACAGCGCGGCCCGGTCGGTGGCGACGGTGACGTCCGCGCCCTCGACGTCGACCGATAGCTCGGGTTCCGGCAGGTCGAGGGCCTTGTACTCGGCGAAGAAGGCGGTGGCGGGGTAGGATTCCTCAGAGCCGCGGTACGCGGCGCGCACCATGACCTCGCTCGCGTCGACGTCGTCCGGGAGGTCCGCACGGTCGACGGTCAGCAGCTCCTCGCTGGCGTTCGGATCGAGGTCGAGTTCGACCGTCTCCTCGTGGAGGACCCGACCGTCCGTGAGGTGGACGACCTGCAGATCCACCTGTCCGTTTAGCGGTTCGGGCACGTCGCTGGTGATCCACAGCGTCTGAGAGGTGACGTCGCCCCACTCCGTCGCGTCGGGGTCCTCGGCCTGGGCGTTGTCGACCCCCTCGCCGTCTTCGCTCCCATCCCCATCCGCGCCCTCGAATCCCGGGTCGAAGGAGACGAGCACGGGCGCGTACTGCCGGCGAGCCATGTACTGCTGGGCCTTCCACTTGCCGTCGTACTCGATGGAGGCCCACGAAGCGACGGGCCAGAGGACGTTCAACTGCCAGTACAGCGTGCCCATCGTCGCGGGCTTGCGCCGGCGCCAGTGCTCGATGGCAGTCTGCATCGCCAGTCCCTGCTGGACCTGCGAGAGGTAGACGAAGTCCGCGAAGTCGAAGGGCAACCGGAACTGCTCGGCCATCCGGGTGAGGATGGTGGTATTGCCACCGGGGTTGCGCTGGTGGTGCTCCATCATGGGGGAGGTCGGATTGAAATCCGCCTCCTCGATGACCGTCCGGAGCGAGTCCGTCGACGGGAACGACTGGTAGCCGAACTCGGAGACGAAGCGGGGTTCGGTGGCGAGGTAGTTCTCGAATGGTTCGCCCTCGTGCCAGACGTCCCAGTAGTGGACGTCACCCGACTCGAACAGGTCGGGGTCGTCCTCGTCGGGGCCGCTGGAGGGCGATCCCGGCCAGTACGTCCGCGAGGGGTCCTCTTCGCGGCAGGCGGGACCAATCGTCTCTTCGTACAGTGCCCGGTAGTCCGCGACGTGGTCGGCGTGGTGTTCGTGGTCGGCGAACCACTCGTGCAGGGCCACCTCGTTCTCGTTGTTTCCACACCACAGCGCCAGCGAGGGGTGGCTGGCCAGGCGTCGGACCTGGTGGCGGACCTCGGCCTCGACAGCGTCGAGGAAGTCCTCGTCGGCGGGGTGGAGCGAGCACGAGAAGATGAAGTCCTGCCAGACGAGGAGGCCGTACTCGTCGCACAGGTCGTAGAACGCGTCTTCCTCGTAGTAACCGCCGCCCCAGACCCGCAGCATGTTCATGTTCGCGTCGGCGGCGCTGCGGACCAGGTGCTCGTAGCGTTCCTCGGTGACGTCGCCGTGGAACGGCGACACCGGGACGGTGTTGGCCCCCTTCGCGAACACTGGTTCGCCGTTGACCTCGAAGAAGAACGAGGTCCCCGCGTCGTCGGGTTCGACGACGAGTTCCAGGTCGCGAAAGCCGACGCGCTCGGTGTGGGTGTGGCGGCCCCCACTGCCCCCGCTGTTCCCGTCGGCGATCTCGACTTCGAGGTCGTACAGCGGCTGGTCGCCGAGGCCGTTGGGCCACCACAGGTCGTACTCTGCGACGGGGACGGTGAGTTCGAGTTCCTGTTCGCCGGCTGCCAGAGAGACGGGCGCGGTCACCTCGGCCCCGGCGTCGGCACCCGGGAGGGTGGCGGAGAGCTCGTACTCACCCGCGCGCGGCGCGTCGATTCCCGCGCGGACGGTCAGGTCGACGTTCTCACCTCCGTGGTCCTGTTCGGTCTTGACGTAGGTGATCCGCGGGCTGGAGTAGGCTTCGATGGCGACGTCCCGGTAGATGCCGACGGTCGGCAGACAGGGTCCCCAGTCCCAGCCGAAGTGGCACTGGGCCTTCCGGACGAACGGGCGGCCGGGCTGGTCGACGGGATAGCGCGTGCAGGGAACCTCGTAGGGGTACTCCTCGGCCCGCTCGACGCCGTACTCGACCGGCGAGCGAAAGCGGACGACGACTTCGTTCTCGCCCGCGACGAGCGCGTCGGCGACGTCGAACGCGTGGCCGACGTGCATGTTGGCCGAGCGGCCCACCTCCTCGCCGTTGACGAGGACCGTCGCCACCGTGTCCAGGCCGTCACAGCGCAGCAGGACGCGGTCGTGGTCGAGGAGGTCCGCCCCGACGTCGACCGTCCGGCGGTACTCCCAGTCGGACTCGCCGACCCACTGGACGTCGAGTTCGTTGTCTTCGTAGAAGGGGTCGGGAATCTCGCCCGCGTCGCGCAGGTCGGTGTAGACGCCGCCGGGGACCTCGCCGTCGAGCCACCGGTCCTCGCCGATCCGGCGGAACGTCCAGGCGCCGTTCAGTGATTTACTACGCACGTAGTAGGCGTGTTCGCGGCGGCGGTAAAACGGTATCGAGGCGCCTTCACCTGCTGGCTACGTGTGTTCGACAGCGTGGGTTCCCGGCGTGAATACGAGGTAGAGAGGCTTTGTTGAAATTCACAACAGTTGATAGATTCCGACTCGATTGCGGTCAATACAGGTGAAATACTGAGCGACTAGTGAGGTCGTGCTTTTCGCTGCAATCACAGACGCAAACACCTCGAAAGCCCTCGGTCCGCTCGCGCGTTCTGTGCGGCATATCCTCGCTCCTCCGTCGCTCGGATACGGGCCGCGCAGAACGCGCCACCGGCCCTCGCCCTTTCAGTCCTCCAGGTATCGTACCGTATCGCTCGCGCGGCCTTCGGCACGCGCTCACGTTTAAAGCCCCACTCCTCCCCGGATTCGCGCCGTCCGGCGCGAATCACGCGTCCTGACCGCTCAGCAACCGCCCGGCCGGGAGGCCGTCTCGTCGGCCGACCAGGGGGAGGGCAGGGCTGCCGTGTTGACCTGGTGGACTGAAAGGGCGAGGCGGGCTCCGGGAACCCCGGTCCACCAAGCACCGGAGCGCAGCGAGAAGCGCAGGTGGGCCGCGGGACCGGAGCACGTCGAGGGCTTTCTGGCTGTTGTTGTCGTCGTTTCTTCCACCGCAAACGAACCAGAAACACCCGTTCCATAGGCGCAGCTACCGAACGGCTATTTCATGTGACATTGTGTCTGAAGAATGGGATTTCAACAGGGCTGGTCGAGATAGGTTCCTACTCCAGCAACAGCAGCGTCGGGTCCGAGAGGTACTCCTTCACCGTGTTGACGAACCGCGCGGCGTCGGCGCCGTCGACGACGCGGTGGTCGATGGCCAGCGAGAGCGGGAGCGTCTGCTTCGCGACGGCCTCGCCGTCCTCGGCGACGGCCCGCTCTTTCAGCGCGCCGATGCCCAGGATGGCCGTCTGCGGGGCGTTGATGACGGGGTTGGCGAACTCGCCGCCGATGGCGCCGAAGTTGGTGACCGTGAAGGTGCCCCCCTGCATCTCCGCGCGCTCGATGGAGCGGTCCCGCGCCCGCTCGACGAGGTCGTTGACCTCCGCGGCGACCTCCAGGATGCGCTTGTCGTCGACGTCGCGGACGACGGGGACCATCAGTCCGGCGTCCGTCGCGGTCGCGACGCCGACGTCGTAGTACTCCTTGTAGACGATCTCCTCGGCGTCTTCGTCGAGTTCCGTGTTGAGTATCGGGTGCTCCCGCAGCGCGGCGGCGACGGACTTCAGGACGAACGGCAGGTAGGTCAGCTTCACGCCGCGTTTCTCGGCCAGCGGTTTGAGCCGCTCGCGGGCCTCGACCAGTTCGCTCACTTCGGCCAGGTCGTGGTGGGTCGCGTGGGGAATCTCCCGCTTCGACTGGGCCATCCGCTCGCCGATGGTCCGGCGGACGCCGCGGTAGGGCTCCCGGCGGGTGGGTCGCGGGGCGTCGACGACCTTCTCCACGGTCTCGTCGGCCGCCCCGGACGGCGTTTCTGGCACGCTCTCCGTCGCACTCTCCCCGTCAACTGCCTGCCGCCGTTGCTCGCGTGCCGCGTCGCTCACGCTCGCGGCGGCGGCGGTCTCGTCCGGTGTCTTCGCTCCTTCCGCCGGGCTGTCCGCCAGGGCCGCGTGGCGTCGCTCGGCGTAGGATCTGACCGCTTCCTCGGTGACGTACGCCTCGCCGTCCCGGGTATCGTCGGTGGGGACCGAATCGATATCGACGCCGAGTTCCCGGGCCACCTTCCGCGTCGCCGGCGTCGCGAGCGTCTGGTCGCGTGTGCTCTCTGTGCCGTCGTCGGCGCCTACCTTCCTCACGGCGGACTTGACGGCCGGGTCCTCGGTCTGGTCGCCGCTGGCAGTTTCGGCGTCCGCGTCGTCGGACTCGTCGCCACCGACGCGCCGGACGGCCGACTTGAGCTGGCTATCGTCCTCGTCACTCTCGTCGCTTTCGTCCTCGCCGACCCGCCGGACGGCCGATTTGAGCTGTTTCCCGCCGTCCTCGCTCTCGCTTTCGGCTTCGACCGCCTCGTCGGCTGGTTCGTCCTGCTCGTCCGCCTCCGCGGCAGCGCGAACGTCGCTCTCCGAGACGCGCCCGCTCGGGCCGCTTCCAGGAATCGTCGTTATATCGACGCCCAGTTCCCGAGCGAGCCGGCGGACGTTCGGCGGCGCGAACACGCGCCCGCCCTTCGCGCTCTGGACTGCGTCGCCAGTGACCTCGGTCTCGGCGGTGTCCGTCTCCTCGGCGGTGGCGGTCTCGGCGTCGGTGGCGGCCTCGTCGGCCGCCTCGGCGTCTGCCGCCTCAGTGTCGCCGTCCTCGTCGATGGTGATGATGACCTCGCCGACTTCGACGACGTCGCCCTCGTCGTAGCGCAACGTCTCGACGACCCCGTCGACGGGGGAGGGGACGTCGACGGCGGCCTTGTCGGTCTCCACCTCCGCGAGCACGTCGTCCTCGGCCACGGCGTCGCCCGGCGCGACGTGCCAGGCCAGAATCTCTCCCTCGGCGACGCCCTCGCCGAGGTCCGGCAGCTTGAAATCGAACATGGCGTGTACCTCGGTGTCCCGCCGTATAAAAACTGCTAGCTACGGCTGTGGGGTGATTCCGTTTCGATGAGATCATTGTTTGCAGTTTTGTGTGGGGTTCGACGTAGAGACCGCAAACAAAGGAAAGCCCTCGGCCCGCTCTCTGGAGTCGGAATCGAGACCAACAATAACGACCAGAAAGCCCTCGGCGCGCTCGCGGTCACTGAGCGACATATCCTCGCTCCTCCGTCGCTCGGATAGGGGCCGCTCAGTGACTGCCCTGCGACGCGACCACGCCTCGCCCTTTCAGTCCACCAGGCAGTCCGTAGCTCGCGCGGCCTCCGGCACGCGCTCGCGGATGACTCCTCCACCCTCCCCGGATTCGGCGCGTCCGCGCCGAATCACGCTTCCTGCCCGCTCCACAACCGCCCGGCCGGGAGCGGCGTTCATGCCGCGACCAGGGGAAGGGCAGGGCTGCGGTTGCGGACCTGGAGGACTGAAAGGGCGAGGCGGGATCCGGGAACCCCGGTCCACCAAGCACCGGAGCGCAGCGAGGAGCGCAGGTGGGCCGCGGGACCGGAGCGGGCCGAGGGCTTTCTGGGTGTTGTCGGTATCGACAGCAGCTCCGAAGAGCGGGCCGAGGGCTTTCAGAGTGTTGTCGTTCTCAATCTCGCAGTCGCACTCTTCACTTCGCTCAAAACCAACGACTCGAAAACAACCGACTCAAAATGCCACGGCGTCCAGGATCCCGTCCGCAATACGAGCGGGCTCTGGTAAATAGAAGTCCTCCAGGGCGTACAGTGGGAACGGCGTATCGAAGCCGGTGACTCGGCCGATTGGCGCCTCCTGGTAGAGCAGCGCTTCCTCCTGAATCGTCGCGATGATCTCGCCGGCTAGTCCGCCGGTTTTGGGCGCTTCGTGGACGACGACGGCGCGGCCGGTCTTTTCGAACGAGTCGACGATCGTTTCGGTGTCCATGGGCTTGAGCGTCCGGAGGTCGACGACCTCGACGTCGATCCCCTCCTCGGCGAGGTTCTCGGCGGCCTCCAGGGTGGGTCGGCACATCGCGCCCCAGGTGAACACCGAGACGTCGGCGCCCTCGCGGCGGACGGTCGCCTCGCCGAGCGGGACGGTGAACTCGTCGTCTGGCACCTCGTCGCGGAAGGCCCGGTAGATCAGCTTTGGTTCCATGAAGACGACGGGGTCCGGGTCGCGAATGGCGGCGGCGAGCAACCCCTTCGCGTCGCGGGGCGTCGACGGGATGACGACCTTCAGCCCGGGTTCGTGCGCGTAGAAGGCTTCCTTGGACTCCGAGTGGTGTTCGGGCGCGCGGATGCCGCCGCCGTAGGGCATCCGGAGCGTCATCGAGCAGGCGAATCGGCCGCGGGAGCGCGAGCGCAGGCGGGCGGCGTGGCTCACGATCTGGTCGAAGGCGGGGTAGGCGAACCCCGAAAACTGGATCTCCGGGACCGGCTTCATCCCGTAGGCGGCCATGCCGACGGCGGCGCCGACGATGCCCGACTCCGCGAGGGGCGTGTCGATCACCCGGTCGGGGCCGAACTCGTCGTACAGTCCCTGGGTCGCCCGGAAGACGCCGCCGTTCTCGCCGACGTCCTCGCCGAGGACGACGACGTCGTCGTCCCGGGCCAGTTCGCCGTAGAGGCCGTCTCTCACGGCCTGGACGAGCGTCAGGTTCTGGGTGGCGGATTCCTGCGTGCTCATGTTACCCCTCCAGGAGCGTCTCGTCGCCGTGGCGCTCGCGCAACCGCTGAAGGTAGTCCAGTTGCTCCGCCAGGCGCTGGGGCATCTCGGCGTAGACGGCGGCGAACATCTCCTCCGGCGTGGGGCGGGCGTGGGACTCGGCGGCGTCGATGGCCTCGGCCACCTCGTCGGCGACCGATTCCTCGACGTCCTCGACCCGGTCGTCGTCGAGCAGTCCACGGTCGCGCAGGAAATTCTCCAGACGCGGGATGGGGTCCTTGCGCCGCCATTCCTCGACCTCCTCGTCGTCGCGATAGACGCTCGGGTCGTCGGCGGTGGTGTGGGCGCCGAAGCGGTACTGGACGGCCTCGATCAGCGTCGGCCGGCGCTCGCCCTCGTCGGGGTTCCGGGCCTTCTCGACGGCCTCCGTCGTTACCTGATAGACGGCGAGCGGATCCATGCCGTCGACCTGGACGCCATCGAAGCCGTAGGCCGTGGCCTTCTGGGCGAGCGTGGCGCTGGCGGTCTGGCGCTTCCGCGGCACCGAGATGGCCCACTGGTTGTTGTTACAGAGGAAGACGGCGGGGACGTCGAAGACGCCCGCGAAGTTGAGTCCCTCGTGGAAGTCGCCCTCCGAGGTGGCGCCGTCGCCGAAGTACGCGGCAACGACCGAGTCGTCCCCCTGCAATTTGGCGGCCCACGCCCACCCCGTCGCGTGGGGGATCTGGGTCGCGATCGGTACTGAAAGCGTGAACGCAGCGACGCCCTCGGGCGGGTCGTTGCCCGCCTCGTTCCCCATCCAGTACAGCAGGACCTGGTCCAGCGGCCAGCCGTGGACGTGGAGTGCGGCGTGTTCGCGATAGCTCGGGAAGAGCCAGTCCTCCTCTTCGAGTGCCATCGCACTTCCGACCTGGGCGCCCTCCTGGCCGGCCATCGGTGGGTAGGTTCCCATCCGGCCCTGGCGCTGGAGGCTCACCGCCCGCTGGTCGAAGTGCCGGGCCAGCTTGAGCTTGCGGTACATCTCCACGAGTGCGTCGTCGGAGAGGTCGGGGACGGTTGCGCCCTCGCGGACCGACCCGTCCTCGGCGAGGACCTGTACTTGATCGGTCGGGTCGCGACGGAGGACGCTCACGGCGAAAGACACCTGCCATGGCGTGACATGAGCTAACAATTGGCTGCCGAGTGGCTTAGGGGTTTCGCGGGCAGCGGTCCTCATCTTCCGTATCTTCGTCCATTTCTGATCAGAAGTGGACGAACTTTCGTCCTGTGGTCGACGGATCGAAGATTCGGCAGGTCAGTCGTCCGCTTCGACGGCGGGCCCGGCGGGTCGCGCGTCCGCCCGCGTCAGGTACAGCGAGTACGCGATACAGAGTAGACCCGAGAGCTGGATCAGCCGCACCACCAGCCGGAAGTAGTCCTGGTAGACGAGGGGGACCGAACCGACCTGCAACAGCGCGTTGCCCGCGAATGCCGTCACGTAGGTGACGCCGAACAGCAGCACCATCCCGATGGAGAGGTAGCGCATCGGGGCGCTGTCGTGACGGCGGAGGCCGCGGTAGGCCTGGTAGCCGATGTAGAGGCCGACGAGGGCGGAGGCCGCAGCGGCAGCCGTCGTCGCCAGTTCGAGCGTCGTGAGTGAGTCGTGGAGCGTCATCTCAGAACTCCTCCCACAGTCGGGTGAGCCGGTCGGCGACGTCGTCGCCGCGGCGTTCGAGGTCGAGGTGGAGTTCGCCGTCGCGGAGCCGGATCGACACCTCGTCGAGCGTGGCGACGTAGACGGTGTCGTGGTGGCCGTCGGCCCGCGGGCGGGTCCGTTCGTCGACGAGGCCGGCCTCGGCCAGGCGCTCGACGCGCCGGTAGACGGTCGCCTGCGAGACGTCGCAGCGCTCGCTCAGTTCCTTCGCGCTCAGCGCGTCGACGCTCGTGGCCGTGAGTATCTGCCGGACGTGTTCGTCGTCGAGCAGTTCGACGACGGCTTCGAGCGTCGGGTCGTCGGGCACGCCCGGCGGGTCGCTTGGTGGTGTCATACGTATCGGTGTCGGTTCGCGTCGGCCGGCGGCCGGCGGCCGGTTTGCCCCGCCGATCGGCGAGCCGGTCGACGGGTGTCGCGTGGTGGTTGTCATAGCAGGTCGTAGTCGAACAACGTCGTCGAGGCGTTTCCATCCGGTACCCGGTAGACGAGTCGGACGGTGGCGCCGGGTTCGGCGTCGGCGGTAGCGACGACGAGTTCCTCGCCCGGGTCCAGGCGGTCGCCGACGTCCGCGGTGGCCGCGACCGGTCCGTCCGTCTCCGACCCGGCCCCCTCGACCCACAGCCAGTCGGTCCGGACCGGGTCGCCCGCGACGTGGTGAATCGTCAGCCGGTCCGCGTCGGGACTGACGGACGCGCGCCAGGTGACGTGCGGGGCGACGAGGGTGTGGTCCCCTGCGACCTCCTCGATGGCGTCCCACGTCAGGTGCATCTCGACGGCGGCGACCCGGCCCTCGACCGTGACGTCGACGGCTCTCGCCGCGGACGGGTCCGCCCGCCCGACCCGTTGCTCCGCCTTGTGTGACTCCTTGACCGCGCCCACCGTCGGGTCGTAGCCCGGCGGGAAGACCCAGGTCTGGACGTAGTAGGCGCCCGAATCGTCGTGGTCGAAGGCGGTCGCCCACCCGACGGTGTCCGTCCGGAGGTCGTCCTTGGTGGAACTCGTACCGACGCCTGCGGGCCAGAGCCACGCCCAGCGGCGCGTCCCGGCGCTGTCGGTGAGCGCGGCCAGGTCGGCGTCCCGCTCGTAGTACCGCGCCACGTCGCCGCGGCCAGCGTCGACGGTCGCACGGACGTACTCGCGAGCAGTCGGTCCGTTGCCGAATACGACGGCGTCCGGCCCGACGGCGACGACTCGCTCCACGTCGGGCCGCGCGTAGACGTCGTAGCCAGCCTCGGTGCCGGCAGGTTCGTACGGCGTGTCCGGGATCACCTCGCGGACGGTCTCCCGGTCGACGGGTCCGCGGAGGACCGTCGCGTCGCCGTAGGTGAGTGCGAACGCGGCGTCGTCGACGTCGAGGCCGACGTAATCCGTCTGGTAGGCGACCAGCGACCGGCCGATGCTCGTCCTGGCCCACGACGGCGCGTCGGCCGGCGGCGGGACGTGGACCCACGGCTGATAGCTGTCGCCTCCGTCGGGGAGGACCGACGGCGCGGGGAGCCAGTCGCGGTAGGTCGGCGGGTCGGGGTCCGGGGCCTCGACGGCGCCGTATCGCACCTGCGTCCCGAGGGGCGGGAGTCCGGTACACCCCGCACTCAGGGCCGAGAGCCCGGTCGCGAGTGCGGCCCCGCCCGCCCGGAGGACGCTGCGGCGGGAGGCCCGGTGGTCGTCGGCGGAAGGCGGCATATATCCTGGACGTACGTGGCAAGTGGCATAAAGGGGGCCACCGGTCCGCTGCCCGGTGCAGAGCGTGGCAAGCTTTATGTTCGCTGTCGGGTGCTGCCGCGCTCAGTCACCTGCCCTGGCCCGCCGTCGGGCGTCCTCCGGGTCCTCGCCGTCCCGCAACACGCTCTCCACGAACAGTTCACCCGCCTTGTACGAGGAGCGGACCATCGGCCCCGAGGCGCAGTAGGCGAAGTCGAACTCCTCTTCGGCGACGCGCTGCCAGGTGTCGAAGGCGTCGGGGTGGACGTACTCCGCCACGTCCAGGTGCGAGCGCGAGGGCTGGAGGTACTGGCCGAAGGTGACCACGTCGACGCCCACCTCCCGCAGGTCCGACATGGTCTGGTACACCTCGTGGGCGTACTCGCCGACGCCGAGCATCAGGCTGGTCTTGGTGAAGACGTCGCTCTCGCGCTCGGCCTGCCGGAGCACCGACAGCGACTGCTCGTAGCCCGCTCTCCTGTCTCGGACCGGCCACTGGAGTCGCTCGACCGTCTCGATATTGTGCGCGAACACGTCCGGTCCGGCGTCGAGAATCTGCCGGACGAGGCGCTCCTCGCCCTGGAAGTCCGGGACGAGACACTCGACGAGGATGGAGGGGTCCCGCTCTTTGATCGCCCGGATGGTGTCGGCGAAGTGGCCCGCGCCCTGGTCGGCCAGGTCGTCCCGGTCGACCGACGTGAGGACGACGTAGTCCAGCCCGATGTCGGCGACGGCGTCGGCGACGTTCTTGGGTTCCTCGGGGTCGAGGGGTTCCATCCCGCCGGTCTCGACGTCGCAGAAGTTACACCCCCGCGAGCACCGGTCGCCCATCAGCATGAAGGTGGCCGTGCCCGGTCCGTCCCGCCCGCTCCAGCACTCGCCCATGTTCGGGCAGTTGGCCTCCTCGCAGACCGTGTGCAGGTCGCGCTCACGGAGCGACTGCTTGATCTCCGTGAACCGCTCGCCCGACGGCGGCCGCATCTTCAGCCAGTCGGGCTTGCGCGTCTGGCTCATTGGCTAGTGGTTGGGACCTCCGGAGATAAGTCTGGGGGCGTCGTATCCCGGGACCCTAAAGCATCGTCGCTGTCGGGCCCCAGCACCCGCTCCGACGTGACCGTCGACGAGCGGTGCTGAGCACGCCGAGATTCCACGACGGTTATAAATAGCCGTGTTTCGCTGGAACACCCTTCTTGAGCCGCCGGACCGACTCCTCACCGTATGAAACGCGTTGTCAGCTCCCAGGATGCGCCGTCGGCGGTCGGCGCGTACAGCCAGGCGATAGCGACGGCCGATCTCGTCTTCACGGCAGGACAGATTCCGGCGACGCCCGCCGGCGAGTTACTCGACGACGAGTCCGTCGCCGTCCAGACGGAGCAGAGCATCGAGAACGTCCGAGCGCTTCTCGAAGCCGAGGACCTGGGCCTGGACGACGTCGTGAAGACGACGGTCTATCTCGACGACATCGAGACGTTCGAGGAGATGAACGACGTCTACGGCGACCACTTCGCGGACGACCCGCCGGCACGCAGCGCTATCGAGGCCGGTGCGCTTCCGAAGGGCGTGGGCGTCGAAATCGAAGCGATCGCGACGCGTTCCTGACTCCCGATTCAGCGCGTCGACCGCGTCGTCCCCGGACTACCGGTTGAGCGTGTGAATTGCCTGCCCGCGTGCATTCTCGGCGGCCTCCATCACCGCCTCGGAGAGGGTCGGGTGCGTGTGAATCGTGGTCGCCAGGTCCGCGAGCGTCGCGCCCGTCTGGATGGCGAGGGTCACCTCGCCGAGCAGTTCCGAGGCGTGGGGTCCGACGACCTGACAGCCGAGTATCCGCCCGTCTGCGTCGGCGACGAGACGGACGAAGCCGTCGGTGTCGTCGAGCGTCATCGCCCGTCCGCTTCCCCGGAGCGGCATCTCCCCGACGACGGGTTCGTGGCCCGCGTCTGCGGCCTCGTCTTCGGTCATCCCGACGGTGCCTATCTCCGGGTCGGTGAACACCGCGGCCGGTATCGCCTGACCGTCGACGGTCGGGGACTCGCCGGCCAGCGTCTCCGCAGCGACGATGCCCTCGGCGGTGGCGACGTGGGCGAGCATCGGTTCGCCCGCGACGTCGCCGATGGCGAAGACGTGGTCCCGCGCGGTCCGACAGGCGTCGTCCGTCGGCAGGAACCCGCGATTGTCGGTCTCGAGACCGACGTTCTCGAGGCCGAGCGTCTCGGTCACCGGTTCGCGACCGACGGCCACGAGGACAGCGTCCGCCGCGTACTCGCTCGCCTCGCCGTCGGCGTCGTCCGTGGTGACGCGAACGCCGCCGTCGTCGGCCCGTGACCAGTCGGTGGCCGCCTCGCCCGTCTCGACCGTGATGCCGAGGTCTTCGGCGCGGCCGCGGACGACGCGCGTGACGTCCGGCCCGTACGTCGGCAGGACGTCGTCGAGCATCTCGATGACGGTGACGTCGCTGCCGAGTTTGGCGAATACCGTCGAGAGCTCCAGGCCGATGTACCCGCCGCCGACGACCAGCAGGCGGTCCGGCGGCGCGTCGAGCGACAGCGCCTGTGCCGAGTCGAGTATCGGCCCGTCAGCGAAGTCGAATCCCGGGACTCCCATCGGACGGCTGCCAGTCGCGACGACGCAGGACTCGAACTGGATTCGGGCGGTCACCTCCCCGTCGCGGTCCCGGACGGCGACCTGGTGGTCGTCGGCGAATGCGGCTGCCCCCTCGACGAGCGTCACGCCGTTGGCCTTGCAGAGCTTCTCGACGCTGCCGGTCATGCGGGAGACGAGCCCGTCCTTCCACTCGCGCAGTTCGGTCAGGTCCACGGAGACGTCGGCGTGGATGCCCATGTCGGCAGCGTCCGAGAGTTCGTGCGCTCGGCTCGTCGCCGTGATGTACGCCTTCGATGGAATACAGCCACGGTTCAGACAGGCACCGCCGTAGGCGTCCCGCTCGACGAGCGTCACGTCGAGCCCGCACTGGGATCCCCGGATGGCAGCGGCGTAGCCGCCCGGTCCGGCGCCGATGACGAGTGCGTCGGTTTCGGTGTGAATCGCGTCACTGGTCATGTCGGGACGAACGGCGGAATCGAGGTTAGGCCGACTGCCATCGATGGCCGGTCACTTAACCGGTCAATCGCCGTAGATCGGATACCGTTCACAGAGCCGGTCCACGTCCGCGCTGATCCGGTTTGCGACCGCGTCGTCGTCCGGATGATCCAGCCGGTCGACGATGTGCTCGGCGACCCGCGCCGTCGCATCCTCGTCGAACCCGCGCGTGGTGAGTGCGGGCGTCCCGATCCGTATCCCGCTCGTGACGAACGGGGACCGCGTCTCGCCCGGGACGGTGTTCTTGTTGACCGTGATACCGACCGACTCCAGGGCTGCCTCGGCCTCCTCGCCGGTCAGGTCGGGGTGGGACTCGCGCAGGTCGACGAGCACGAGGTGCTTGTCCGTGCCGCCGGAGACGAGACGAATGCCGGCGTCGTTCAACACGTCGGCGACGACCTTCGCGTTCGTCACCGTCTGTGCAGCGTACTCGCGAAACTCGGGCTGTAGGGCCTCCTTGAACCCGACGGCCTTGCCGGCGACGTTGTGCATCAGTGGACCGCCCTGCATGCCCGGGAACACCGACTTGTCGAGGTCCTCGGCGTGTTCCTCGCTGGTGAGCACCATCCCGCCTCTCCCGGCGCGGATGGTCTTGTGCGTCGATCCGGTGACGAAGTCGGCGTCCTCGATCGGATTGACGTGGACGCCGGCGGCGACCAGGCCGGTGACGTGAGCGATGTCGGCGACGTGGACCGCGTCGACTGCGTCGGCGATGTCGGCGAAGCGGGCGAAGTCGAACTCCCGCGGATAGGCCGACGACCCGGTGACGATCAGATCGGGATCGAACTCGCGGGCCGTCTCCTCGGCCGCGTCGTAGTCGATGTAGCCGGTCTCGGGGTCGACCTCGTACTGTTCGACCTCGTAGTACTGGCCCGAGAAGTTCACGTGGTGGCCGTGGCTCAGGTGGCCGCCGTGGGAGAGGTTCAGGGAGAGGATCCTGTCGCCGGGTTCGAGGACGCTGAAGTACACCGCCATGTTCGCCTGCGTTCCGCTGTGGGGCTGAACGTTGGCGTGTTCGGCGCCGAACAGCTCTCTGGCCCGGTCGATGGCGAGCCGTTCGACCACGTCGACGTGTTCGCACCCGCCGTAGTAGCGCGCGCCCGGATACCCCTCGGCGTACTTGTTAGTGAGGACGCTTCCCTGGGCTTCGAGGACGGCCTCCGAAACGTGGTTCTCTGAGGCGATCATCTCCAGGTTGGTCTCCTGGCGGTCGAGCTCGCCCGCGACGGCCGCCGCCACGTCGGGATCCGTCGCTTCGAGGGTGTCGGGTTCTAGCATAGACCGTGGTAATCGCAGGAACCGGGTACCGGTTCTGCCACCGATGTGTGCGTCTTTATGCGGAATGGGGCGCGGCGTCACTCGGCCCCGTCGAGAGCGTGCCAGGAGAGCCGCGGGTTCCGGGCCGCGGAGGCCTGGTCGATCCGGCGGGCGGCCGTCTCGTTCGGGGCCGACGCCAGCGTCTCGTCGCTCTCTCCGGCGACCGCGTCGAACGCCGCCGCGACGTCGTCGAGGCGGGCCTTCGTCTCCGTCTCGGTCGGTTCCGTCATCAGCGCCTCGTCGACGATTTCGGGCCACTTCGTCGTCGGCGGGTGGACGCCGTAGTCGAGCATGCGCTTTGCGACCTCGGCGGCGTCCGAATCCGCGCTCGCGACGAACTCGTGGTGGAACGGCTCGTACGGTACCTCGAACTCTATCTGGGAGGCGAGGTAGTTCGCGTTCAGCACGGCCATCTCGCTGACGTTCGCGAGGCCCTCGTCACCGTGTCTGAGGATGTAGGCGTACGCCTTGACGAGTACGAGCCAGTTGCCGGCGAACTCGTGGACGCGACCGATGGACTGTGCCGGCTCGTATCGTTCGAAGGACCCGTCCTCGGTCTCCCGGACGTGGGGCGTCGGGAGGAACTCGCGGAGGTGCTCGCCGACGCCGATGGGCCCCTGTCCCGGTCCACCGCCACCGTGGGGCGTGGCGAACGTCTTGTGCAGGTTGAAGTGCATGATGTCGAAGCCCATGTCACCGGGCCGCGCCTGGCCCAACAGCGCGTTGAGGTTCGCGCCGTCGTAGTAGAGCAGGCCGCCGGCGTCGTGGACCAGGTCGGCGATGGCCTCGATGTCGCGCTCGAACTTCCCGAGCGTGTTCGGGTTCGTGAGCATGAGCAGCGCCGTCTCGTCGCTCACCGCGGCCTCGAGGGCGTCCATGTCGACGCGCCCCTCGTCGTCGGAGGGGAGTTCGACGAGGTCGTAGCCGGCCATCGCGGCGCTCGCGAAGTTCGTCCCGTGGGCGCTGGCGGGGACGATGACCTCGGTCCGCTCGTCGTCGTTGGCCTCGTGATAGGCCCTCGCGACGAGGATGCCCGTGAACTCGCCCGCCGCTCCGGCGGGCGGCTGGAGCGTCACGGCGTCCATCCCGCCGATCGACGCCAGCATCGCCTGCAACTCGGCCATGAGCCGGAGCGGCCCCTGCTGGTCCCGGTCGGTCCGGAGCGGATGCACCTTCGCTCCCGGGTGTGCCGCGACGTCCTCGGTGAACTTCGGGTTGTACTTCATCGTACAGGAGCCGAGCGGGAACGGGCCGCTCTCGATGCCGTAGTTCATCTGGGAGAGCCGGGTGTAGTGGCGGGCCACCTCCGGTTCCCGCAGGTCCGGCAGTTCGAGTTCGTCCCGGGTCAGGTCGTCCGGGAGCGACGTGTCGACCGCGACGGCGTCCGTCGACTTCTCGCTCAACAGCGGCTCGTACTGACCGTCCTCGGCGTACCGCGCCTGCTGGTACGGCGGATCCTGCTGGGCCGCTTCCGCACCGTCGCCGCTGGCGTCACCGTCGCTGCTCATGCGGGCACCTCCGTCACCGCGGCCAGCGCCCCCACGAGGCCGTCGACGGCGCGGCGGTTGTCGTCGGTGACACAGACGACGAGGAAATCCTCGCCGCCGTCGGTCCGGGTCCGCACGGCGAACCCGTCCTCGCGGAGCTGGTCGGCGACTTCTGCAGCCGGAGGATCGGTCGCGATGGCGGCCTCGCGGAAGTGCGGGCCGTCGTACACCGGCGCGCTGTACCCGTCGAGATCGTCGACGCGGGCACACAGCTCGTCGATGCCGGCGATACATTCCTCGGCGAGGTCCACCATGCCGTCGGGACCGAGCCACGCGGCGTGGATGGACGCCCGGAGCGCGACCCACGCCTGGTTCGTACAGATGTTCGAGGTGGCGCGTTCCCGGCGGATGTGCTGTTCGCGGGTCTGGAGCGTGAGGGTGTAGGCTCGCTTGCCGGCGGCGTCCTCGCTCGCGCCGACCAGACGGCCCGGCACCTGTCGGAGGAAGTCGTCACGACAGGCGAAGATTCCCAGTCCCATGCCGTAACTCGTCGGCATCCCGAGAACGCTCGCGTCGCCGACGACGACGTCGGCGCCGTAGGCCGCCGGCGGTTCCAGCACCGAGAGGGCGATTAGGTCGCTCCCGACGCAGAACAGGGCGTCGACGTCGTCGGCTACGTCGCCGACCGCGTCGAGGTCAGATTCGAGCACGCCGAGGTCGTTCGGCGTCGCGGCGTACACCATAAGCGTGCCGTCGTCGACCAGCGCTTCGAGGCCCGCGACGTCGATGGTCCCGTCCTCCGTCGGGTACGTCTCCACCGCGATGCCCGGCCCGTCGGTGTAGTTCTCCAGGACTGAGTGCACCCGGTCGGGGAGCGAGTCGGGGACGAGGACGGTGTCGCCGTCTACCGACCGGACGCGACTGGCGAGCAACGCGGCCTCGCCAAGCGCCGTCGAGCGGTCGTACATCGACGCGTTCGCGACGTCGAGCCCCGTGAGTTCGACCACGAGCGACTGGAACTCGAACAGGACCTGCAGGAAGCCCTGTGCGACCTCGGGCTGGTACTGCGTGTAGGAGGTGAGAAACTCCGAGCGCAGGGAGAGGTGGTCGACCACCGACGGGACGTAGTGGGAGTAGTGACCGCCGCCGAGGAACTCGACGAGGTCCGTGGAGTCGTCGAGGACGTCGCCGACCAGCTCCCGCGTCTCGCGTTCCGTGTGCGACTCGATGCCGTAGTCGCCTTCGAAGCGGACCGACGCCGGGATGTCGAACAGGTCGTCCGGGTCGTCGACCCCGACCGCGTCGAGCATCGCCGAGAGGTCCTCTGGTGGGTGTGTCGCGTAGGGCATTATCGGTGCTCGCTCCGTCGAAGTGGTCCGTATCGTTCGGGAGTCATTCTATCTGGCGCTGGTAGTCGTCGGCGTCGAGCAGCTCGTCGAACTCCGTCTCGTCGACGTTCTCGATTTCGAGCATCCACCCGTCGCTGTACGGGTCCTCGTTGATCTGTTCGGGCGCGTCGCCCAGCGAGTCGTTCGTCTCCAGGACGGTCCCGCTGATCGGCATGTACACGTCCGAGACCGCCTTGATGCTCTCGACGACGCCGAACTCGTCGCCTCGTCCGAGCTCCGCACCCGACGCGGGCAACTCGACGAAGACGATGTCGCCGAGTTCATCCTGCGCGAAGTCGGTGATGCCGATGCGATACGCTCCGTCTGTCTGTGCGACCCATTCGTGCGATTCCGTGTAACGTCGGTCCGTCGGTACGTCGAATGTCATTGTCTGGTAACCTCCCTGTGTGTTCAGTCCGAGCGGTGTCGCTGCAGGAACCGTTTCCCGACGACGGTGGCGTCGTGAACGCGGTCCCGAATTTCGACGCCGACCGAGGTCCCCTCGTCCGCGTACGCCGTGTCGACGTAGCCGAACGCGATCGGGACCTCCAGGGTGGGACTCACGGTCCCGCTGGTGACGTGGCCGATACGCGCTCCGTCGGCGACCATCGGACAGCCGTGGCGGGGAACGCCCCGTTCGGTCAACTCGACGCCGACGATGCGCTCGTCGACGCCGTCTTCGCGCGCCCGGTCGACCGCCTCCTTCCCGACGAACGATTCCTTGTCGTCGGAAACGACGAAGTCCAGGTCCGCCTCGATGGGGTTACGGGGCTCGTCTTCCGGATGGAAGTCCTGCCCGGAGAGCAGGAGTCCGGCTTCGAGACGGAGCGTGTCGCGGGCACCGAGCCCACACGGCTGGACGTCGTCGAACGCCGACCACACCGTCTCCGAGTCGGTCGTGTCGAACACTATCTCGACGCCATCCTCGCCGGTGTAGCCGGTCCTGGCGACCAGGCAATCGGCGCCATCGACGGTCGTCTCGCGCGCCGAGAAACGGCCCAGGTCGGCGACGTCGTCGTCGGTGGCGGTCTCGACGCGCTCGATGGCGTCAGGGCCCTGGACCGCGACCATGCCGCGTTCGAGCGTCCGGTTCGAGACAGTAACGTCGAGGCCGAGTTCGTCGGCCGTCGTCCGCCAGCGCTCGGTCATCAGCTCGTCGTGTCCCGCGTTGGGAATGAACAGGTAGCCCGACTCGTTCGGGAGGTCGTAGACGACCGTGTCGTCGACGACGACGCCGTCCTCGCGCAGGATGCAGGAGTACTGCGCCTTCCCGGAGTCGAGCGAGGCCACGTCGTTGGTGGTCAACTCGTTCATCAGGTCGGTGGCGCCGAGCCCGGAGACGTACACCTCGCCCATGTGGCTCACGTCGAAGATACCGACCGACTCCCGGACGGCGTCGTGTTCGGTCCGGATGGAGTCGAACTTCACCGGCATCTCCCAGCCCCCGAACTCGGTCGTGCGTGCCCCGGCAGCCTCGTGGAGGTCGGCCAGGGGTGGCTGTCGCAACGACATCACAGGACACGCTCGTACTGGAAGGTGCCCTCGAAGGCGTTCGCGATGATCCCCTCGATATCTGCCTGGTCCGTCGTGCGCGGATTGCCCGTCAGACTGCCGTCGTCGAGGGCCTGCTCGGCGAGTCGCGTGGTCGCGTCGGGGGCGGCGTCCGTCTCGGCGAGCGTCCGCGGAATGCGAACGGCGTCTGCGAGTCTTCGGGTGGCCCTGACTGCCTTGTACCCCTCGACGGTGGCGGGTTTCGAGCGGTCGACGTCCTCGCCGAGCGCGTCGGCGACGTCGACCATCAGGTCGGGTACCTGTGGGATGTTGTACTCCATCGCGTACGGCAGGATGATCGCGTTCGCGAGGCCGTGCGGGACGCCGAACGTCCCGCCGACCTGGTGCGAGATGGCGTGGACGACGCCGAGGCCGGCGCCGTTGAACGCCATGCCGGCCTGCATGCTCGCGCGAGCCATCTTCGACAGCGCCTCCCTGTCGCCGCCCCGGTACTCGACGGCGCGGGGCAGGTACTCGCCGACCTTCTCGACGGAGTCCAGCGCGAGCGCCGACGTCTGGCTCTGGGCCTTGATCGAGACGTAGGCCTCGACCGCGTGGGTGAGGACGTCCATCCCGGTCGCGGCCTGGACCGGTGCCGGAGCGCTGGCGGTCAGTTCCGGGTCCACGAGCGCGAGGTCGGCGAGGAGTTTGACGTCTCCGATCTCCTCTTTGATGTCCGTCTCGGCGTCCTTGACGATGGTCCAGTGGCCGACCTCGCTACCCGTGCCCGACGTCGTCGGGACGTAGATCGTGGGGGGCAGGTCGTTCGGGACGTTGCCGCTCCCCATGTAGTCGAGGATGTCGCCGTCGTTGGTCGCGAGTATCGCCGTCGCCTTCGCGGTGTCGATGGACGACCCGCCGCCGATGCCCAGGACGAGGTCCGCGTCCGCCTCGTCGTATCTGGCGGCCGCCTCGTGGATGACCTCGTCAGTGGGATCGGGCTGGACGCCGGCCCACACCTCGTACTCCTTGCCGGCGTCGTCGATGGACTCGAGCAGCGGGTCGAGGACACCGGCCTGTTTCACTCCCTCGTCTGTTACGATCAGCGGCCGGTCGGCGTCGAACTCGTCGAGATGCCGTCCGACCTCCGTGATACCGCCCCAGCCGAACAGCATCTGTTCCGGGGCGTTCCACATCTGAATTGTGTCTGTCATTGTTGAGTTGCGTTTCGCGTTCGATCACCGCGGACCGTCTGGACGTTCGAGCGGCGCGTCCCGTCCGAACCCCGGTCCTGCCGGCGCCTGCCTCCTCCGGCAAAATCCGACGATTTCAAGCCTCTCGTGGGCGTATATTCCCGTTTCGGCGCATCACTATTCTGTCTCATATTTACGGTCCGTTAAGTAGCGACGGCGTCACAGCTCGTCGAGCGGATATCTCGGCCTGGGAACGTGTTCGTAGTCGAACGACGAGAGGTCGGGACTGCAAAGCCCGGGTGCGAGCACCTCTCGAATTCCCCCGACCAGCCCTTCGAACGCCGCCCGGTAGTGGACGGTGCTCTTCAGAACCAGCACGCGCTTGCGCTCGGGCGTGATGCCGTTCGACCGGAACACCTCGGGGTCGTAGGGCTGTTGCCGGTGCGAGCCGACGATGACGTCGATACCGTCGACGTCGAGAACAGCTGTCCGGCCGAACGACACTTCCAGCCCCGTCGACATCGGCCCCTGATTCCGATAGGTGCCGTTGGAGAGCAGCCGAACCGTCGCGTCGACGGGGAGCGGGTCGCCGTTGTCCTCGATACGCCCGCCGAGCTCGATCGAGACCCGTTCGCCGACGCCGGCCGTCACGGCCGCCTCGACCGCCGCCGGGTCGTAGATGGCCGCCAGCGCGACGCCCTCGACGCCGGCGTCCAGGAGCGATTCGAGGATCACCGTCCCGTCCTCAGCGCTCCCGCCGCCCGGGTTGTCGGAGACGTCCGCGAGAAGCAGGGGCCCGTCGGTCGCGTCCCAGTCACTCGCCTCGGCCGTGGCTGCCTCGACGCTGGTGTACTCCCGGTCGAACTCGTGGCGTCGCTCGCGCGCCTCGTCGGCGAGGTCGGCACACGCGGTCCGCGTCTCATCGGCCAGTGAGCGGTCGGTGACGCCCACGACGCTAAAGCCGGCCTCGGGGACGTCGGCGTAGGCGAACCCGCCGAAGACGGAGACGTCGGGGACCTGCGCCGACTCTGTGTCCGCTGCGGCGGCGAGCAGCGATCGCATCGGTTCGTCAGCGGTCTGGAGCGGCGGGAGCGGTGGCAACAGCGGCGCGCGCTCGACGACGACTGTCGGGTCGAGGTCGCCGCGCAGCGTCGCCGCCATCGCCCGTGCGGCCGTCTCCCCGGTGTCGCCGATGTCGACGTGGGGGTACGTGTCGTAGCCGAAGAGGCCGTCGGCGTGCTCGGCCATCTGGTCGGTGACGTTGGCGTGGAGGTCGAGCGTCGCCATCACCGGCACGTCCGGACCCGCCGCCTCGCGCACCCGGGAGAGAATGTACCCGTCGCCGTCCCGCGCTCGTTCGCTCACCATCGCGCCGTGGAGGCCGAGCAACACGGCGTCTGGGTCGGCCTCCTCGATACCCGTGAGGAGTCTGTCGACGAACCCGTCGAGCGCGTCTGCGGTGACGACGCCGCCGGGCGTCGCGTTCGCGGCGACCGTCGGGACGACGTCCCATCCCTCCTCGTCGGCGACCCGGAGGAACCCTCCCAGGTCGGTGTTCGTCTCGCGGAACTCGGACGGGATCTCCTCGCCGGCGAACAGCGACGTCGCCGCGAACTCGTCGTCACCGGTCGACAGCGTGGAGAACGTGTTCGTCTCGTGTTTGACGCGACCGACGACGACGGTGGCGCTCATCAGTACGGGTCCTCCATCTCGTCGAACTCCACGACGACGCTGTCGACGGTGGTGAACGCGTCGACGCCTTCGAGCCCGCCCTCGCGACCGAGACCGCTCTCCTTGTTCCCGCCCCACGGGCTCTGGGGCATCGAGAGGGGGAAGGTGTTGACGCCGACGAGACCGTGGTCGAGGCGCTCGGCCAACTGCGTCGCCTCGATGTTCTCGGTCCAGAGGGCCGCCGCGAGAGCGTACGGCGAGTCGTTGGCGACGTCGATGGCCTCCTCGGTTGACTCGACGCTGATGATCCCGAGCACGGGCCCGAATATCTCCTCGCAGCCGATGGTCATCTCCGGGCTGACGTCGTCGAAGACGGTCGGTTCGACGAAGTGGCCGTCGTCGAGGTCCGGGTCGTCGGGGACGCCGCCGCCGGCCAGCAAGGTCGCGCCCTCCTCCCGGGCCGAGTCGACGTAGCCGAGGATGTCCGCTTTGGCGTCGGCGGAGACGACCGGGCCCATGTCCGTCGAGGGGTCGATTCCCGGCCCGAGCGTGATGCGTTCGGTCTTCTCCACGACATTCTCGACCAGTTCGTCGTGGACCGACTCGTGGACGATACACCGCGACGTGGCGACACAGTTCTGGCCGGAGTTCGAGAAGATGCCGGCGACGACGCCCCGGGCGGCGTTCTCGACGTCCGCGTCCGGCAGGACGATGGCGGGGGCCTTGCCGCCGAGTTCGACGTCGACCTGCGTGATGTTGTCCGCGGCCGCCTGGAGAACGCGCTTGCCGACGCCGGTCGACCCGGTGAACGTGATGGCGTCGACGTCGGGGTTCGAGGATAGCTCCGCGCCGACTTCGCTCCCCGGACCGGGGACGAAGTTGACGACGCCGTCGGGGAACGCTTCTGAGAGCAACTCACCGATCCACATCGTCGTCAGGGGGGCCTGGCTCGGCGGTTTCGCGACGAGCGTATTCCCGGTCGCCAGCGCGCTGGCGAAGCCGCGGGTCCCGAGCAACAGCGGGTAGTTCCACGGGACGACGTGGGCCGTCACGCCGTAGGGAACGCGTCGGGTGTAGTTCAGCCGGTTCGAAGACGTGGGAATCGTGTCACCGCGCACCTTGTCGGCGACGCCCGCGTAGAACCGAAACTGCGCGGCGGTCTCGGCCACCTCTCCCTCGGCCGTGGCGAGGCACTTGCCCGTCTCCAGGGTGAGCAACTCGGCGATGTCGTCGGCCTCGTCTTCGATGCGGTCGGCGACGGCGGAGAGCGCGGCCTCGCGTTCGGCGGGCGAACTCCGTGCCCACTCCCGGCGGACGGAGTGGGCCGCCTCGATAGCGTCGGTGGCGTCGGTCGCGTCTCCCCTGGCGACGTGGCCGACTTCGCCTCCCGTCGCCGGGTTTTCGACGCGGAGGCGGTCCGACGTTTCCCGGTGTTCGCCACCGATCAACAGATCGTAAGATACCATACCACATCTTTGGCCGGCAAACCCGCCTAAGCGTTGTACACAGGATGTGGGGGTGTTTATATACGTCCACGGGCGGGGGAACCACCGACCCCTGACCGTGCCCTCCGTCGAATGCTACCGGGTACCGTATAACGAGCCGCAAGTCTGCGGGCAAATCCTATAGTTCGCGACTGGTATGCCTAACCAGTATATGAGTCAACTCTCCGACTACGACCAGATACGCCTCGTCTGGACCGATCTCAACGGGGTCGGACGGGGCATCACGATGCCGGCCGACGAGGCCGAACACGCCCTGGAGGAGGGCGTCGGATTCGCGAACGGCGTCGCCGAACTGACGCTCGAACCGGCCCTCCTCGACGACCCCAAGTACGGCGCCGAGGCCGGCGACATGATGGCTATCCCGGACCCGGAGTCGGTGACGCCGCTGGAGTGGACCGACGACACCGCGGCCGTCTTCACGAACTTGCAGAACGTCGACGGCTCCCCCTTCGACCTCTGTGGACGCACGGCCCTCCGGCGCGTCCTCGACGACCTCGAGTCAGAGGGGTTCAGTCCGTTTGCCGGCATCGAGATGGAGTTCTCCGTCCTCAGCCCCGACGAGGACGGCGAGTGGGCACCGTTCAACGACCGGTGTTCCTACGACCTGGACGCCCTGGAGCAGGGCGCGGACCTGATCGACGACTGGCGTGAGGCCATGGAGGCCGGCGGCTATCACGTCCTCGGCGCCCACCAGGAGTCCCAGCCCGGGCAGTACGAACTCAACGTCGAGTACGACGACCCCCTGTCGATGGCAGACGGGATACTCTTCGCGCGCCACATGCTCAAATCGGTGACGCGTGCCCACGGCCACAAGGTGTCGATGATGCCCCGCCCGCACAGCGGCGAGGACGCCAACGGGATGCACTACCACCTCAGTCTCTGGGACGCGGACGAGTCGGAGAACCTGTTCGCGTCCGACACCGGTGACATGCAGTTCCCGGCCGGGAAACACCCCCAGGGCGACGCCGGCCTCTCGGACGTCGGCCGGCACTTCATCGGCGGCCTGCTCGACCACATGAAGGCGCTCACCGCCATCTGCGCGCCGACCGTCAACTCCTACAAGCGGCTGCTGCCGGGCATCTGGGCCCCGGTAAACATCGCCTGGGGACCCGACAACCGCTCGACCATCCTGCGACTCCCGCCGGAACTCGGTCCGGCGACCCGGGTCGAACACCGGGTGCCCGATTCGGCGTGTAACCCGTACCTCGGCCTCGCTGCGTCGCTGGCGGCCGGACTCGACGGGATCCGAAACGAGACCGATCCGGGGGAGCCGACGCTCCGGAACGCCTACGAAGAGGACTACGAGATGCTTCCACGGACCCTCTGGGCGGCGGTCGACCACCTCGAGGACGACGACGTCCTCGTCGACGCGCTGGGGCCGTCGCTGGTCGAGGAGTTCGTCAAACTGAAACGCGACGAGTTCGACCGGTCGATGAACCAGACCTCCCAGTGGGAGCGCGACGAGTACCTCGACGAGTTCTAGTCGGCGGCCGCCGACGTCTTCTCCGGTTTCGTGAGCATCGTCGACACCGCCTTCAGAATCTTCGCCTCGGACCGGCGGAGGTGCTCACCGACGGTGGAGGTGTTCGCGGAGTCGAGTTCGGCGAGCTCCTCGATGTTACAGGACCGGGGCGAGTCGTAGTACCCCTCCTCGATGGCCCGCGAGAGCACTTCGAGCTGACGCGGCGAGAGGTCCTGGACGGCTTCTTTGACCTCCGTCAGTCCCGTGAGCATCCGGTCGAGGTCTGGCTGTCGGAGGGCGTCGACGTCGACCGAGCCCAGTTCCTGTAGCTCCTCGTGTGCCTGGCTCACCTGCCCGTGGTTCGGCACGAGGACGCTCCAGTGCTCTCGACCCCGGGTCACCGTCGCCGGAATCGTCGGAAACGCGTTGTTCCGGAGGAGAACGTTGAGCACCGGTTCGGTGTCCGTGTCGTAGTCCCCTTCGAGACTGACGAAGGCCTTGTGGCGCTTGTCGTCGTAACTGACGAGCCGGCCCGTCGTCATCACCTCGTGGTCGTCGAGCCAGTCGACGAGTTCGTCGATGGTTTCCTCGTCGACCCTCGTCAGTTCGATCATCGTGATGCTCGTCCCGGTGAGCCGGTAGGAGTAGATGATCGTGGCCGTGACGTCGGGAAATCGGTCGTTCAGTGTCTCTGTCCAGCACCCTTCGTGTTTGATCGTGAATGTGTATTCTAACATCTTGGTACTCTGTGACGTGGTTGGCAATCGTTTACGGAGCCACATATATACGGCTATCGGCGTTCAAATTGCCACGAACGAAACGGGGGTCTCACTCGTCGCCGGTGACTTTGCGGTACTCGAACACCGCCGCACCGACGACCAGCAGGAGCGAGACGTAGAAGATGATGGACGCGACGGCGGGGACGACCGGCGTGAACCCCTGGGTCATCCGGCCGTGGATCCACGTCGTGATCGTGCTCTGGGCGCCCGAGAGGTACGAGACGATGTAGTAGTTGTTCCACGAGAGGACGAACGCGAAGATGGCCCCCGAGACGATGCCGTCGGAGAGCAGCGGGAGGAGTATCTTCCGGTACATCGTCACTGTGTCCGTCCCCAGGTCTTTCGCGGCCTCTTCCATGTTCGGGTCGATACCGAGCGCCGTGATGGAGACGACGAACATGACGATCGGCGAGATCCAGACGAGTTCACCGATGATCGAGGGGAGGACGCCGTATCCGAGATTCATCACGCTCGCCCACATCGACATCCCGAGCCCGAGCAGAATGAGCGGGAAGAAGATGGGGAGGAGCGCGAACAGCTTGAACTGCTCGCGCCACGGGAACTCGTATCGCGTGTAGGCGATGGCCGCGGCCGTCCCGATGATCGTGCTGAGGATCGTCACCGGGACCGAGATGAGCAGCGTGTTCGTGAGCGCGGAGCGGATGCTCCCGGAGTTCAGGGCCGCCTCGTACCACGCCAGGGAGAACTGGTAGTCGACGATAGAGAAGAACCGGCCGTCGTAGAACGACGCGACCACCAGGCTGAGCAGCGGCGTGACCAGGAACAGCGCGACGAGCGCGACGTAGGCGTACCAGAGGCCCCCCGTGAACCGACCCGCGAGTCCGCTGGAGCGTTTCATGCTCATCGTCAGTCACCCCGCGAGGCGATTTCCTGCAGGTCGATCGTCCGGAGGATGATGATACCCGCGACGACGGTGATAAGGAGCAGGCCGATCGCCTGTGCGGACCCCAGCGGCCAGTTCTGCGAGTAGCCGAAGGAGTACTGGATGTTGCTCGCCATCGTGAAGATCGAGCCGCCACCGAGGATCTTCGCCTCGACGTCTGCCCCGAGGCTGAGGACGAACACGAACAGCGACCCGATGACGACGCCCGGGAAGCTCATCGGCAACAGGATCTTCCGGAACACGGTCGCCTTGGTCGCCCCGAGGTCGTTGGCCGCCTCGAACGTCGCGTCGTCGATGCTGAGTATCGAGAGGTAGATGGGAAACAGCATGAACGGGAGGTAGACGTACACCGTTCCGAGAATGATCGTTGAGCGCTGGTACATCAGCGTCGGATAATTCGAGACGCCGAACAGACTCACGATGCTGTCGAGGACGCCGTTCTTGACGAGGAACAGCGCCCAGCCGAACACCCGGATGTTGACGCTCGTGAACAGCGGGATGATGAGGATCATCAGGAACACGAGCTTGTACCGGTCGATCTTGCGGGCCAGCGCGTACGCTGCGGGGTAGGACACGAGCAACGTGATCACCGTCGTCGTGATGCTGACCAGGACCGTGTTGACCAGGACCTGGCCGTACACGCCCTGCCCGCTCAGCATCCCGCCGATGACCTCGGCGTAGTGGGCCAGCGTCCAGTCGAGCGGATTCAGCGAGATGGCGTTGCCCGTCTGGACGGAGAAGACGACGATGGCGACCATCGGCCCGACGAACATGAACAGCAACAGGAGGACCATCGGGAGCATGAGCAGCCGCGGTGGTCGAAGCAACCCGCCGAGGGGATGTCCGGCGTCGTCCGAGCGTTCGGTCACGCGCGACCGGATGGAATCTATCGTGGACATGTTACTCTGGCACCAGGATGGAGTTCGAACTCGACCACTGGACGTAGGCCCGGTCCCCCTTCTCCACGGCGGTTTCCCTGAAGCTCTCGATGTCCATCTCGGCGACGTACTCTTCCTCGCCGTCGGTGGACTCGCACTCGACGAGCACCGTGTTGCCCTTCACGAGGACGTTCTCGACCTCGACTTCGAGTCCGATCTCCTCGGTCAGGTCGGACCTGACGGCGGAGTCGTCGTAGCGCACGACGAGGTACTGGGGCTCGCCGTCGTGGTGGTACGGCACTGCGGCCGTCTGGGAGAACCTGGCGGAGCGGACCTCGAAGGACCCGTTCTTCTGGACGGCGCTGTTGAGTTCGAAGACGTTCGCGTCGCCCATGAACTCCGCGATGAACTTGGCGTTCGGCCGGCGGTAGATCTCTTCGGGCGGACCCGTCTGGACGACGTTCCCGTCGTCGAGCACGAACAGCTTGTCGCTCATCAGGAGCGCCGATTCGAGGGAATGGGTGACGTAGATGAACGTCATGCCCAGTTCCTCGTTGAGGTCTGCCAGTTCGCGCTGGAGGCGCTTCTGGAGGACGTAATCGAGCGATGCGAGCGGTTCGTCGAGCAGCAGGATGTCGGGGTCGTACGCCAGCGAACGGGCGAGCGCGACGCGCTGCTTCTGACCGCCCGAGAGCTCCGTCGCCTGCTTGTCGGCGTGTTCGTCGGGGTCCAGGCGCACCTGTTCGAGGAGTTCCTCGACCCGCCCCTCGACCGGTATCCCGTTGTTTCTCATCGGGAACTCGATGTTCTCCCGGACCGTCATGTGGGGGAACAGCGCCCACGACTGGAACACCAGGCTCGTCGGCCGTTCCTGTGCCGGCGTCGTCGTGATGTCCCGGCCGTCGAGTTCGATGGTGCCGGAGGTCGGTTTGAGGTGGCCGGCGAGCATGCGAAGCAGCGTCGTCTTGCCACAGCCGCTCGGCCCGACTATCGTGGCGAATTCGCCGGTCTCGATCGCCAGGTCGACGTCCTTGACGGCTTCCGTCGACCCGTAATTCTTCCTGAGTTGTGTCGCTTTCAGCATATTTTGGAAATATCGAACGCAGGGCGACTGGCTGGGCTATACTCGGGTCTTCGCTTCGCGCCAGATGGGCTCGAACTTGTCCAGGTCCGGGATCCCGGTGTAGAAGACGCACCTGTCGACGATGTCCGGGATGTCGTCGACGCGTAGCACCTCACGCTGCCGGTCGTTGAGTTCGTCTATCGCCGTCTGGTGGGGGACGACGTTCGTCCCGCCAGAGGTCGGCCACATCAGATTCTTCGCGGTCTCTCCCTGCTGCATGTACGCGAGGTAGTTGTCCGACACGGAGGGGTGGTCGCCCTTCAGCATGCACGTCGTCTCGACCCAGATGACGCCACCCTCCTCGGGGACGTGGGCCTCGAAGTTGAGGCCGCCGCCCCGGCGGAGCGTGCCGTTGATCCAGCTTCCCGAGATGAATCCGATGTCGATCTCACCGGACTTCATCGCCTGGTTCATCGACGCGAAGTCCGGCAACAGCGTCTTCGCGTTGTCGAAGAGTTCGAACGTCGCCTGGCGGACCTGCTCGATCTCTTCGTCGGTGTGCTCCTTGTACGGGTCGATGCCTTCCCGGAGCATGATGATCTGCATGCCCCAGAACATCAGGTCGTAGATACCGACGTTGTAGTCGCCCGACCACGCCGCATCGTAACTCGAGTAGTCGGACTCGGCGACGTTGTCCTTGTTTACGACGAACGACGCCCAGCCGTAGCGCTGTGGGACGCCGTACATGGTCCCGTCCATGTCGAAGGAGTAGTCGTCCTCGTTGAGGAAGGCGAACTTGTACCCGCCCTCCTTCGTGAACATCTCGGTGTACTTGTCGAACGTGTATGGCTTCCACTCCTCGTAGTTCAGGGGCCGGATCAGCCCGGCCTCCGCGAGGTCGGGGAGCCACGCCATGTCGAACGTCGCCTGGTGGAACTGCTCCCACTCCCCCGAGTTGAGTCGGTTGAACGCCTTCGGATTCGAGGTGAACAGGTCGAGTTGCGTGTCACAGTCGAAGTTGTTCCGGAAGGGGTCCTGTACGTTCGACGCGTCGTACCCCGTCCAGGTCAGGTGGTTGACAGTCTCTCCGCTCTGCTCGTCGTCGCCTGGTTCGTACAGGGAGTCGTACTCCTCTGCGGGAACTGCGGCGAGTTCCTCGTTTCGCCAGGACTGGCCGCCGCTTCCACCGTCCCCTCCGTCGCCGATACAACCGGAGAGGGCCGTTGCCCCCGCCGCCGCCGTCGCCGCCTGTATCCACCGTCGTCGTGTAAATTCTCGTTCTTTAGTCATTGGTTTCTTTTTGCATGGGGCGACCCAGCAGATGAGCGCTGAGCGCGGACGTTCGGAGCCGCCGCCATGGTACGTCACTGAATGGCAGGGAGCCGGCCATCACCATTATCCCGTCAAGACGTGGTCCTTTAAATACCCGCAGAACAGGGGGGTGCAGCTAAATTGATATAATCATGGTGTGGGTGTTGGAATTGGACAATTTAGTTGGATATTGGAAATTAACTAACACATACGTTCAGTATCGTACCCTGCCTCTTCCAGAGATCCAATTACTGATTCCGCGTGTGTCTGCCCGCTCGTGACGACCTCGAAGACGAGGTAGGCCTCGCCAACGCGTAGATCCTCGACCGACCGATCGTGGCGCACAGTGCGGATGTTCGCAGCCTGGTCGGAGATCACCTCGGAGATGTTCGCCATCTTCCCGGGTTCGTCCCGGATCCGAATTCGGAGCCGCAGGATCTGGCGTCGATCAGTGAGGGCGTGGGTCAGGACAGTCTGGAGCATCGACATGTCGATGTTGCCCCCACACAGCAGCGGGAGGACCGTCTCCCCGGTCACGTCGAGTTCCGTACTCAACAACGCGGCCACCGAGGTAGCGCCAGCGCCTTCCACGAGCTGCTTCGTTCGTTCGAGCAGGACGAGGATGCTGCTGGCGATCTCGTCGTCACTGACCGTCACTATCTCGTCGACGTTCTCGCGGATGAGTCCGAGCGTGAGTTCGGAGATCCCGCCCGTCGCGATACCGTCGGCTATCGTCTCTGTCGAGTCGATCGACACCGGTATTCCCTTGTTGAGGCTCTCGGGTACCGTCGCCGCCGCCTCGGCCTGGACTCCGACGACGTTTATCCCCGGATCGAGTTCCTTCAGCGCCGTACTGATCCCTCCGATGAGCCCACCGCCACCGATGGGAACGATGACTGAATCTACCTCCGGAAGCTGTTCGTGTATCTCGAGGCCGATCGTTCCCTGCCCTGCAACGATGTCGGCGTCGTCGTACGCGTGGACGAACAGCACGTCGTCGTCGGTGGCGAGGGTCCGGGCGTACGCCATCGCTTCAGTGAAGTCGTTCCCGTGAAGTTCGACGTCCCCGCCGTAGTCTTTCGTCGCCTCGACCTTCGTCTGCGGTGCGCTGGTCGGCATCACTATCGTGGCGTTCAGCCCGACCGTGGTTGCGGCGAGGGCTACACCCTGCGCGTGGTTGCCGGCGCTCGCGGCGACGACGCGTGAGACGCCGCCCCGGCCCGCGACCTGTCGCAACTTGTTGTAGGCGCCCCGTGTCTTGAACGACCCCGTTCGCTGGAGGTGTTCCATCTTCAGATGGACGTCGCCGCCGGACATTCGACTGAGCGACCGACTGGTCTCGATGGGCGTCTGGCGGACGATGTCCTCGTCGTCGAACCGCTCACGGGCGGCTTCGACGTCGGCGAGCGTGACACTATCTCTCATGGAACTGACCTCCCCCGTCGCAGTGATAAGGGATCTTGCGGCAGCGAGCGGCGATTTATATGGCCGCTCGGGCGCGTGTCACGGTGGCCAGGTCTTCGCCCGTCCCGCGGTTACACTCCCCACGAGGCGTCTTTCGTCGCGGGAATCGGGTCAGCCTCGGGGTCGCGCATCGTAGGCTGGTCGCCGGGAACAGGTTGCTCACGATAGTCGCCACCGGGGAACTCCCCGTCCTCGATTTCACGTTTCTGAGCGTCGAGCACCTCGCTCACTCGGTCGTCGCCAGCGCTCGCGTCCTGCTGAATCCCCTCGGGCCGGCTGGTGGCGAACTGGTTGCCCGAAAAGTCGTTCCCCTCACCGGCGGGGGTCCCGAGCGCCAGGTCGGCCCGTCCGGAGTCGAGGACGACGTTGTTCCGGACGACGTTGCCTGCGGGCGGGACGACGTTGTGGTGGGCGACGATGCCGTAGTTCTCGTGGTTGTCGACGAGGTTGTCTTCGACCACGTTGTCGGACCCGCCCCAGAGGGCGATGCCGGTGCCGAAGGTGGGGAAGGTGTGGGCGACGCTGGGGGCGTCGCGGTTGTCGTTGCCGTAGACGTAGTTGCCGACGATGCGGGTGCCCCGCTCCGGCGGGTCGGTCTCGTCCAGCGTGTTCGGGGCGATACCGGTCATGTTGCGGCGAAAGAGCGAATCCCTGATCGTGAGGTCGCCGCCGGTGCTCGTCCCGGAGTAGCCCATCCCGTTGTGCTCGGCGACGACGTCGGAGACGACGGCCTCGTAGGGATGGTGGCGGCCGAGGTAGAAGCCGGCGTCGGGGTGGCCGGAGGCGTAGCTGTACTCGAAGCGGCCGTCGCGGGAGTCGTAGGCGTAGATGCCGTAGTAGCCGTCGTTGTAGGCGGTGAGGTAGCTGCCGCGAAACCCGACGACGCCGGACCAGTAGACGGCGTTGCGCCGGTAGCGCCGGACGGTGAGGTTCTCGACGGCGACGCCGTCGGCCTCGATTTCGACGCCGTTCTGGCGCTGGAACTCGCCGTCCAGTACCACGGCGTTTCGGTCCCGACCCCGGAGCGTGATCCGGGGCGTCGAGACGGCGACGGCCTCCCGGTAGGTGCCCGGCGCAATCAGTACGAGATCGCCCGGCGCGGCGGCGTCGACGCCGGCCTGGACGGAGGGCCGGTCCTGCGGGACCCTGATCGTGTCGTAGCCGTCGCCACTGCGGGTCTGTGCGAGAATACCGGTGCCCGCGAGGCCCGCCGCGCCGAGGAAGGTTCGCCGGTCCATGACGTCCCGTTCGTGCCCCCGGCGCTTCGGTGTTGGTAGGTCCGGTGACCGACTGACGGCGAAGGGGCCACCGGATGGACGAACCTGGTCGCTCCGTGGACCCTACCGGGCACGCAGGGGCGGTCGGTCCCCCTGCCGCCGTTCACTTTCACTCCGCCATAGTAACGCCTTTCACCGACCGGGTCTCTCGGTCTGACGTGGCTGGTCGCGCCGACACGGAGACGACCGTCGCGGTGGCGGACGTCCTCCCAGAGTACGCCGACGCATTTCCCTTCGACCGCTTCAACGAGATGCAGACGGAGGCGCTCCCCGCGTTCACCGACTCGGCGGAGAACGTGGTCGTGAGCGCGCCGACCGCCAGCGGCAAGACCGCGCTCGCCGAGATCGCGATCTGCGAGACGCTGGAGCAGGGCGGCACCGCCCTCTTTCTGGCGCCCCTGCGCGCGCTCACCAACGAGAAGGAGAGCGAGTGGGAGCGCTTCGAGGAACTGGGCTACTCCGTCTACGTCGTCACCGGCGAACGCGACCTCAACCCCCGACGCGCCGAACGGGCCGACGTCCTCGTGATGACGCCTGAGAAGGCCGACTCCGCGACCCGCAAACACGATTCCCGGCGCTACGGCTTCATCACCGACGTCGACTGCTGTATCATCGACGAGGTGCACCTGCTCGATTCGGACCGGCGTGGATCGGTGCTGGAAGTGACCATCTCCCGGATGCGTCGCCTCTGTGACCCGCGCGTGGTCGCCCTCTCGGCGACGATGCGCAACGTCGACGACGTGGCCGCGTGGCTCGACGCCCCCGCCGAGACCACCTTCGAGTTCGGCGACGAGTATCGCCCGGTCCCGCTGAACGCCGACGTCAAGACCTACTCCCACGGCGAGAACGCCTTCGCGGACAAGTACCGCCGACTGTATCGCGCGCTCGATATCGCCGAACCGCACATCCGCGAGGAAGGCCAGGCGCTCGTCTTCGTCTCCTCGCGCCAGGACACCGTCCAGGCCGCCAAGAAGGCCAGAGACGAGATCGTCGAACGGGACGTTCCGATGGGCGCCCGCGGCGAGTACGATTTCCATACAGACGCTAGCGACCTGAACAACGACACCCTCCGGCAGTCGGTGCTGGACGGCGTGGGCTTTCACCACGCCGGGCTCTCGCGGGAGGACAAGAACCGCGTCGAGCAGTGGTTCAAGGAGGGGAAGATCCAGCTTCTCTTCTCCACCTCGACGCTCGCGTGGGGGGTCAATTTGCCTGCGCGCTGCGTCGTCATCCGCGACACCAAACTCCACGACCCCCTGGAGGGCGAGGTGGACATGAGCCCCCTCGACGTCCTCCAGATGCTCGGCCGCGCGGGCCGGCCGGGCTACGACGACATGGGGTACGCCTGGATCGTCTGCGACCGCTCGGACGCCGACAAGTACCGCGACCTCCTCCGGGACGGCAAGGACATCGAGTCCCGCCTCGCCGACGACATGGATTCCCATCTCAACGCCGAGATAGCGCTCGGCACCCTGCACGACGTCGAGGACGTGATGGACTGGCTGGAGACCACGTTCTATTACCAGCGCGCCCAGAGCGCACCCCACCAGTACGTCGCCGGGAGCGACCTGCGCGAGCGCGTCAGCGAGACGCTCCGATCACTCGTCGACGACGGCTTCGTCGAGATGGACGACCTCTCCGTGGAAGGGACGGCGCTGGGCCGCCTCGCCTCGAAGTTCTACCTCCGCCTGGAGACCGCCCGCGGGTTCGCCGACACGGCCGAGCGCGCCGACGACGGCGTCGACCTCACGGAATCGGACGTGCTCCGGGCGGTGGCCGCGGCCGCCGAGTTCGACAGCGTCAGCGCCCGCTCCGACGAGGAGGACGCCGTCGCCGCCGTGCTGGGCTCCCGGGCCGACGACCTCGACCCGGGCCCGCGCAAGGTGCTGGCCATCCTCCACTCCTCGATGTCGGGCACCACCCCGACCGAACTCAAGAGCGACGCCTGGGTGATCAAGCAGAACGTCCTGCGCATGCTCGCGGCGTTCCGGGCCTTCCTCGACCGCTTCGCCGGCCCGAAGGCCGCGAACCTCGCCCGCCGCGTCGAGGCCCGCGTCGAGAACGGCATCAGCGAGAGCGCCGTCGGCCTCACCGCCATCAGCGGCGTCGGCCCCGGCCGCGCGAGCACGCTCGCCGCGGAGGGATACCGGACGCCCGCCGACGTCGTCGACGCCGGCGTCTCCGGTCTCGTCTCGGCCGGCCTCGGCGAGGGCGTCGCCGACCGAATCGTCACCAACGCTCGCGAACTCCCCGCCGTCGTCGTCGAGTGGGGCGACCTGCCCGACGCCATCGCCAAGGGCGAACGCGAACTCCACGAGGTGACGGTCAAATCGGTCGCAGGCAGCGCCCGAGCGGGCATCCGCGTGACGATCAACGGTCACGAGATGACGGCCAAACCCTCGTACCTGGGCGAGGCCACCGTGCCCGTCGCCGTCTTCGGTGCCGACGCCGAGGAACTCGACCTCTGCGTCGAGGTGTGTTTCCCCGAACTGCCGCTCCCGCTGGTCGAGGAACACCGGACGGTCCGCGTCGAGTAGGGCGGCACAGAACACAGCACTCGTTCTTCGAATCTTCCCTGCGAGCGACGGCAGCAGTCGGGAACAGAGCGACGGCAGCAGTCGAAAAAGAGCGTGACCGACGCCCGACGGGTCGTTAGTCGTCCGCCGCGGTCGGATCGTCTGCGCTCGTCGGCTCGTCCGCTGCGTCCGGGTCAGACCCGTCGGCGGCCGCCGACGCTGGCCCATCCGCGTCGGCCGTCTCGCCGCTGACCTCGAACTCGTCGACCAGTTCCTCCAGGTCGTCGGCGAGGCCGGCGACCGACTGGACGTTCTCCGTGACGCCGGTGAGGGAACTGGTCTGTTCCTCGGAGGCGGCCGAGACGTTGCTCGCCTCGGCGGCCGTCTCCTCGCTGACGGTGCTGACCTCGTCGACCATCGCCACGACCTCCTCGGTGGTGGCGGCCTGGTCGTCGGTGGCGTCGCTGATCTCCTGGACGCCGACCTCGGCTTCGTCGACGGCCTCGGCGACCTCGTCGAACATGTCGATGGACTCCTCGATGGTGGCGGCCCCGCTCTGGACCCGGTCGCGCATGCCCTGGATGTCGTCGACGGTGTCGCCGGTCGAGGACTGGATCTCGGTGATGAGTTGCTCGACCTCCTCGGTCGCCTCGCCGGCCTCCTTCGCGAGGGACTTGATCTCGTCGGCGACGACGGCGAACCCTTCGCCGGCTTCGCCCGCGCGGGCGGCCTCGATGGAGGCGTTGAGTGCGAGCATGTTCGTCTGCTCGGCGATGTCGGTGATCATCCCGACGATGTCGCTGATCTCGTCCATCTCCGCTTGCAGGTCCGCGACCTGGTCGACCGCCTCGTCGGCCTCGTCCTCGATCTCCTTGATCTCCGCCGAGGCCTCGGCGGCCTGGTCGCTCCCTCGCTCGGCGCGCGCTGCAGCTTCCTGTGCGGTGTTGGCGACGTCGACCGAGGAGGAGGCGATCTCCTCGATGGTCGCGGACATGTCGTTCATCTCGCTGGCGACCTCCTGGAGGTTCTCGGACTGGGTGTCGGAGCCGTTGGAGATCTCCTGGACCGACTGGGCGACCTCCTGGCTCGCCGCCTCGATCTCGGTCGCGCTGGCGGCGACCTCGTTGCTCGCGCTGCTCACGTCCTGGGCGATGTCCTGCACGCGGGCGATGCTCTCGTCGACGGCGTCGAGGCCCTCGTCGATGTTCGCCATGACCTCGCCGTACGCACCGGGGAGGTCGGCGTCGAGGTCCTGGTCCAGCTTGCCTTCCCGCATGTCCGTACTCACGCGCCGGAGCTGGTCGAAGCTGTCCGAGAGCTGCTGGAGGCCGCCGTCGAGTTCGCGCATCACCTCGCCGTAGTCACCTGGCAGGTCCGTGCGCAGTTCCTGGTCCAGGTCGCCCGCGCTGACGTTCGTGCTCGCGCGGCTGATCTCCTCGAAGCTCGCGCCGAGCTGGCTCATACCGGCCTCGAGCCCCTCCATTATCTCCCCGAACTTTCCGGGCAGGTTCGTCTCGACGTCGTCGTCCAGCGTCCCCTCGCTGAGGGACCGGCTGACGGACTCGATCTGGTCGACCTGGCGGTTCAGGTTCGTCTGCATGGCCTCGAAGGCGGCGACCATCTCGCCGATCTCGTCGTCGGGCGCGTCGATCTCCGCCGTCTGGTCGAACTGGCCGCGGGACATCGCCGTCGCCCGGTCGCGGATCTGCTCGATGGGCCGCGAGATGTACCTGGCCGCGGCGTAGCCGGTCACGCCGACCACGAGCGCGGAGACGGCGAACAGGCCAAGGATGAAGTTCCGCGCCGAGTCGGTCGTGCCCTGGAGCGCTGCCCCCAGCGCCGCGATCGGTTCGTTGATGTCTTCTTCGGGGACGGTCGCCACGAGCGTGAACTGCTTCATGCCCAGGTCCAGCGGCGCGAACCCGACGTACTGGGTCGCGTTCTCCTCGCCTTTGACCTGTCTCGTGTACGTCGCCATCCCCGACTCGCCTTCGAGCATCCGGCTCTGGGCTATCTCGCCCAGTTCGGTGCCATACTCGCCGTCCGCGACGTTCGTTCGCTGTTCGATCGTCGCTCGTTCGGGGTGACTGACCGTCCGCCCCTGGTCGTCCAGGACGTAGAGGTAGCCGGTCTCGCCGACAGTGA
>Ga0075105_1000095_pt1 | contig 56324 bp, 44 predicted proteins | sample AntDeeMetag02WF5_FD_69800 | JGI IMG/M metagenome (GOLD analysis project Ga0075105, IMG submission 69800) | Saline lake microbial communities from Deep Lake, Antarctica - Antarctic Deep Lake Metagenome 02WF5 | ecosystem: Environmental > Aquatic > Non-marine Saline and Alkaline > Saline | place... | reverse complement strand
GTTGACGAGAAAGTTAAGAAGCTGGTCCTCGTGGATCTCACCGTCTGCTTGTTTGGTTTTAGACACACCTTCAGCAAGCAGACGTTCTAACTAAGCGGCTTTGTGAAGTACTGAGGATAGGAGTACCGGCTGGTTGGCACAGGCCGGAGTCTACCTTCACGACTTGTCTCACGGATTCTCACGAGGAAACAAGTGGTAGACTGTAAACCCTAATATCCCAATCCAGCGGTACGGTACCGTGGGATTCCCGTCTTCAGGCGCGGGAGGATGTCAATAGTCCGAATACTGTGTGGTCACGTTTGATTCAGGGACTGTGCCGTCGTCGTTCCACCCGCGGATTTCGTAATATTCATCGAGTGCGACCTCAATACCCTCGATTTCGTAGGGGAGAACGTCGTCTGAGCGGTCGAACCCGCGTTGATTGTTGAAGTGGCGCTCGAGTTCGACGATTCGAGTGCCGGTATCCAACAGTGTATCGTAGTCTACGCTGAAGAGACGCTCATAACGGTCTTCAGTCATATATGATTTCGAGAATTTGCAGATTACGCCGGAATCGTTCACTGCCTTGAGGTTCTCAAGCTCGGCGACGATTTCCGCCTTTCCGTCGAGTCCCGTCGCTTTTATGAGCCCCTCATACTCGAGGTTATGGATTTTCGAGTACATGTGATCGGCACCCCGGTTAGCCGTCGCGTAGCCGAGCGCGCGGCCGTGGAGGACACGACCGTCGTGACCGGGAAATTCCATGCCTTTCGACGTCCAGTTAGCCACACCGAGTTCATCGTGAATCCGGTCGACGCCCTCCGCGAGCGTGTCTCCGACGCCCTCACGATAGGCGATCTTCTCGATGAGGGAGTGAATCAGTTCGTCGTTTTCGAACTCGTCTTCGGACATGAGGTACGCGCCGATGGTGACGCCAGCGCTGATGGTATCGAGTCCGAGCTCGTCACAGAGTTCGTTCGAGGTCATCACTGACACAATGTCATCGACGAGGAGGTTACTTCCGAAAGAGAACACCGTCTCGTACTCGGGCCCTTCGGTTTCTAGGCCCGTTTCGTCGTCCCTCGTGGGCAATTTGCAAGCGAAAGCACAGAGCGAGCACGTCCCTTTCTTGTATTTCTTCGATTCGACCGCAGAGCCATCAATTCCGTCGACGCCCTCATCGAAATCCATTCGCTCGAAGTACTTCGTCGGCAACGAGAACATGTCGTTCTTGAGATCGACGCCACTGGTCGTCCCTTGGCGTTTCATGATGTGATCCTTCGTGGCAGCGTCTCGGTGGACGTCGCTAACGACTCCGTCGTCCGGAATCTCCACGGTCGGACGAGAGTCACCGCGAAAGGACACGGTCTTGACGTTCTTCGAACCGAGAACGGTGCCGAGTCCTCCTCGTCCGAACGCTCGCGAGTCGGACGTCATTAACGCCGCGTATCGTACGAGGTTCTCGCCGGCGGGGCCGATTGTCACGAGGTTCTCGCTCTCCAGTCCGTGGCGCTCTTCGATCACCACCGATGTTTCTTTGACCGTTGCCTCCGTCAGCCTCGGAACCGGTTCGAACTCGACACGAAGGCGAGACTCCGTCTCGCTGGCTGACGAGTGTGACTCGTCGACCCCGTCGGTGACGTGGACTGCCAGGAGTTCGTCGCTTTCGCCGACGATTTCCACACACGAGTAGCCGGTGTCCACGAAATTTCTCGAGAGATAGCCCCCAGCGTTCGTCGACAATAGACCATCGGTCAGCGGAGACAGTCCAGTCGCGTTCATTCGACCGGTGAAGCTCATCTGGGACATCTGCAGCGGACCGGCGGAAAAGTAAATACGGTTTTCGGGCCCGAGCGGGTCTGCGTCGAAGGAGATTCGATCGTGCGCCAGTCTAGTCGCAACTCCTCGTCCCCCGATGTACGTCTTCAGAAGATCGTCGATATCGGTCGTCTCCCACGTGCGTTCGCCGACGTCGATAGTGAGGAGTTCACCGCTGGTGTGAATCATTACCATCATGGTGGGGATGGGAGAGGGATAAACGTTCGGTCGGGAGCAATTCCGAGGCGGTCCGCGGACCGAACTCGACAACGCTGGGAATACGCGTCTGTGTCCGTGTCGAGGGGTTTCGCTTACCGGCGATACCGATGGCCACGGACGCCACTATCATCGGATCCATTATCCGCTGCGTTTTTGGCGGTGCTTCACCGGAACCGTCTGGAAGCGAATTACTTGACTTCGGTCGACGAGGAGTTATCCCGCCAGAAACGATCCCGACGCCGGCCGCGGTTCCGTCGTGTGTCACGACAGCAAGGGTTATGTTAATCCCGACTGCTTCTCCGCTATGGAACGTGTTTCCACCGTCACGCAGGACGAACTCGATTCGGACACCGGAGACCTCATTGTTTCATCACTCCAGCCTGGCAAGACGGTCAACGTGTACAGTGCGATCGGGAACAACGTGGAAGTGCTGAGCGGCTTCCGTGACTTCCTCGGCGCGCTGTGGACTCATTCCGGACTCACCGATCGCCAGCGGGAGATCGTCATCCTGACCGCGTCCTCCGAAATTGGTTCCGAATACGAGTGGCACCAGCACGTCAATATCGCCACCGACGTTGGCCTCGAGCGAGACAAGGTCGCTGCCATCGCCCGCGATGATCGGCGTCCGTTCTCCGACGCGGAGCGGGCGCTTATCGTGTACACGCGAGCCGTCGCTCGCGGACGCGTGACCGACGCGATCCACGCTACCGTTCTCGATCATTTCGACGAGGGGACGGTCGTCGGTGCGGCGTCTGCTGCCGCCGGCTACGTCGCGCTCGGTCGGGTCATCGATGCGTTGGGCGTCGAGATAGAGTCCGGCGACGAGTTCGTCGGGTGGGATCTCGAATAGTCCGTCCCGCTATCGGCTCCCGTCTTCGGCGGGTGCCATTATCTCGCGGGTGTATTCGTACACGTCCGTCATGTCCCCGTCGTCACCGTAGCGCGTTCGCGTCGCGCCGACCTGGCTCCGAACGACGCTTGCGAGGAAGACCGGGACCCGGTTGTCGTCGGCGAACTGGAGCAAGAGGCGAAGATCTTTCTCCATCAACCCGAGCGCGAATCCGACATCGCGTCCGTTCGAGATAGAGTCCGGGAACTTGTCCTCGGTCGCGGAGTTGCGGCCGGAACTCACGTTGAAGACATCGCACATCGTCTCGATATCGAGTCCGATCTGTTGGCCAAGGACGATGGCTTCGGAGGTCGCGACGATCGCCGCATCCGAGAGGTAGTTGTTGAGTAACTTCACCGCGTGTCCATAGCCGGGATCGTCTCCGACGTGGAACACATTCGCCGCGAACGCGTCCAGATACACCCGGCAGGCCTTGAACGTCGCGGGGTCGCCGCCGACCATCACCGTGAGCGTACCATTTTCTGCACCCGACGTTCCGCCGCTGACCGGTGCGCCGAGTACGGTCACGCCGTCGCTCGCGAGTCGATTGGCTATCGATCGAGTCGTATTCGGCGTCGAGGTGGTCATGTCGACAATGACCGCGCCCTGATCAAGCGTCGGTTGGAGTTCCGTAACAACCGCCTCCACCGCCGCCGGGTCGGGTAACGAGAGAAAGATCACGTCCGCCGTCTCTCCGACCGCCATCGTCGAGTCGGCACCGCTCGCTCCCGCGGATGCGACTGCGTCGATCGCCGCTCGCCTCTGGTCGAAGACGATGATGTCGTTGCCTGCTCGGGCGAGATGTTTCGCCATCTGTCCGCCCATCTGTCCGAGTCCGATAAACCCGAGGCGCGTCATGCGTTACACGTCGCAGCCTCGGGATATGAACCTACCGCCTCCCCTCACGGGACGGTCGCGATAGTAACGGAACGTTCGCTACCGACGGTAGCGTGCGCTAGGCAAACGGATTCTCGACCCGCGATCGACCGGATCAGAAATCCCCGGCGGAAGTGCGGGCACTCGTGACGCGACGGCCGACTCGAAACCGAACGAGCAAAACCGTGAGGATCTTGATCCCGGATTACGCCTCTCGGCCGGTCAAGAGCCGTCGGAGCACGAGATGCAGGACACCACCGTTCTCGACGTACTTGACGGCAGCGGGCGTGCCGACCTGGGCGGTCACGTCGAACTCGGTCGTCTCGCCCGCATCGTCTTCGGCGACGACGGTGAGTTCGGCGTTCGGTTCGAGGCCGTCGTCGAGCCCGCTGATATCGAACGTCTCGGTCCCGTCGAGGCCGAGTTCCTCCCAGCCCTCGCCGTCTTCGAACTGCAGGGGCAAGACGCCCATCCCGAGGAGGTTGTCGCGGTAGATGCGCTCGTAGCTCTGGCCGATCGTGGCACGGATGCCCAGCAGGTCGGTCCCCTTAGCCGCCCAGTCGCGGCTCGAGCCGGTGCCGAGTTCCTCGCCGGCCATGACGATGAGCGGCGTGTCGTCCTCGCGGTAGCGTTCGGAGGCTTCGAAGACCGTCGTCTCTTCGCCAGTTGGATGGTGGATGGTGTAGCCGCCTTCCGTCCCATCCAACAGTTGGTTTTCGATGCGGACGTTCGCGAAGGTCCCGCGCATCATGACCTCGTGGTTCCCGCGGCGGGAGCCGTAGGTGTTGAACTCGTAGGGTTCGACGCCGCGTTCTTTGAGCCACTGGCCGGCGGGGAGGTCCTCGCTGAACGGCCCGGCGGGGCTGATGTGGTCGGTCGTGACCGTATCGCCGAGCGTGAGCAGACAACGCGCGTCCGCGATGTCCTCGACGCCGGGCTCCTCGAGCGGGAAGTCCTGAAAGAACGGCGGCTCGCGGATGTAGGTCGATTCGTCGTCCCAGTCGTAGACCTCGCCCGTGGGCGCGTCGAGTGCCTCCCAGCGCTCGTCGCCCTCGAAGGCGCTCGCGTACTTGTCTTTGAACAATTCCGCGGAGACGCTGTCGTGGATCGTCTCTCTAACTTCTTCCGGATCGGGCCAGACGTCCTCGAGGAAAATCTCCTCGCCGTCGTCGTTCGTGCCGATCGGTTCGGTCTCGAGGTCGATATCCACCTTGCCCGCGAGGCCGTAGGCCACCACGAGGGGCGGACTGGCGAGGTAGTTCGCGCGGATCTTCGGGTGGATGCGCGCCTCGAAGTTGCGATTTCCGGAGAGGACGCTCGTCGTCCACAGGTCGTGCTCGTCGATAGCGGCCTCGATCGGTTCCGCGAGCGGACCCGCGTTGCCGATACAGGTCGTACAGCCGTAGCCGACGACGTGGTAGCCCAGTCCCTCGAGGTCGTCGAGCAGGTCGGCCTGTTTGAGGTACTCGGTAACGACCTTGCTGCCGGGTGCGAGGCTGGTCTTGACGTACTCGGGGACGTCGAGTCCCTGCTCGAGCGCGTTGCGCGCGAGCAGCCCCGCGGCGACCATCACCGACGGATTCGAGGTGTTCGTACAGCTCGTGATCGCGCTGACGAGGACCGAACCGTGGCCGATCTCGACTTCGGTGCCGTCCTCGAGCGTGACGGGGACCTTCTCGTCGAGGCCGGGCTGGTCCGTGGCGACGAGTCCGCCGTCCCCCTCCGCTGCACCGCTGTCGATGACACCTTCCTCGGCGAGCAGCGTCGGGAAGTGCTCGTCGAGATCGCCCATCGGAATGCGGGCGTGGGGCTTCTTGTGGCCCGCGAGGCTGGGTTCGACGGTGCCGAGGTCGAACTCGACTTCCTCGGTGAACTCGGGATCGTGCTCGCCGAAGAGCCCTTGCGCCTCGAGGTATTCTTTGGTCAGTTCGATGTGGTCGTCGTCGCGGCCGGTGAGCTCGAGGTAGTCGAGCGTCGCGTCGTCGACCGGGAACATGCTGATGGTCGACCCCTGCTCGGGGGCCATGTTGGCGATCGTGGCGCGGTCGGCCACGGAGAGTTGGGAGACGCCGGGGCCGTAGAATTCGACGAACTTGTCGACAACGCCGACCTGGCGGAGCTTCTCGGTGATGTGGAGCACGAGATCGGTCGCAGTCGCACCCTCGGGGAGCTCACCCGATAAGCGGACGCCGACGACTTCGGGCAGCGTCATGGTGATCGGCTGCCCCAGAAGGGCCGCCTCGGCCTCGATCCCGCCGACGCCCCAGCCGACGACGCCGATGCCGCCGATCATGGGGGTATGGCTGTCGGTGCCGACCAGCGTGTCGGGGAGGAGCCACTGCTCGCCGTCTTCCTCGCGTGCGTGCACGACCTTGCCGAGGTGCTCGAGGTTGACCTGGTGGACGATCCCGGTTCCCGGGGGCACGACGTTGAAGTCCTCGAACGCCTGTTCGGCCCATTTAATCGCGCGATACCGCTCCTCGTTTCGTTCGTACTCGAGTTCGACGTTCTGTTCGTAGGCGTCCTCGCTGCCGAAGTAGTCGACCTGGACGCTGTGGTCGATCACGAGGTCGCAGGGCACCTCGGGTTCGACGATCGAGGGATCCTTGTTCGCGCGGTCCGCGGCCGATCGCAGCGCCGCGAGGTCTACCACTGCCGGAACGCCGGTCAGGTCCTGAAGCACGACGCGCGAGACGTTGAACGGCACCTCGGTGTCGGGAACGTTGGGCTGCCACGAGGCCGCGTTTCGAACGTCGTCGGCGTCGATACCGTTGGCGCCGACGTTCCGAAGGACCGATTCGAGGAGCACTCTAATACTGACCGGGAGGGTGTCCAGTTCGCACAGTCCCCGCTCTTCGAGGACGGTGAGATCGGCCATCTTGTACGTCTCGCCATCATGTTCGAGTTCCCGGATCGCGTCCGAGAAATCATCGGCTGGCGATGTCATGAGCGTCGGTACGGAATAGGGGTATTTCAATATGTATCATCCACTCTCGTCGCCGAGACCGGGCGGATTCGTCCCGTTCAGAACGATCGTCGGACGTGAATGTTGGCGGCGTGCTGACATCATTCCGGTGTGGAGACGCCGTCGGGGCCGACGTCACGACTTAGAAATAAGCGTATCAATGAGGGAAGTCGGTAGAAGGAGCGTTACGTGCGTTCGATCACTCAGACCCGTCGCTCGTATCGGTTGCGTACCGCCGTTCGAGCGCGACGATGTCGTTCAATCCGGTGATTTCGTTTCGTCCCTCCCACGTAACGAGATCGTCCATCACGCCTCGCTGCGTCCCCGTTTCGGCAATTTCACGGTAGACGTCCCGGAGTGCCTTCGCCGCCGCTTTGAATCCCGTCGCGGGGTACAGAACTACGTCGTACCCGAACCGCTCGAACTCTTCGGCCGTGTACAGCGGGGTCTTCCCGCCTTCGGTCATGTTCGCGAGGAGCGGCACGGTCCCGTCGAACGTATCGGCGACGCGACGAAGCTCGTCTTCGGAGCGTGGTGCCTCGAAAAACAGCACGTCGGCACCCGCATCAACGTACTCGTGTGATCGCTCGAGGGCGTCCTCGAAGCCGGTCACCGCTCGCGCGTCGGTTCGGGCGATGACGACGAAATCGTCGTCACGACGAGCATCAGCGGCCGCTTGGATCTTCTGTACCATCTCTTCGGTCGGAACGAGGCGTTTCTCGTCGAAGTGGCCGCACTTCTTCGGGAACGTCTGGTCCTCGAGATGAATGCCGGCAACGCCGGCGCTCTCGTACTCTTCAACTGTTCGAACGACGTTGAGCGGGTTTCCGTAGCCGGTGTCCGCATCACAGAAGACGGGAACGTCGACCGCGTTGACCATCTGGCGCGCTCGGTCGACCATCTCGGTCAGGGTCGTCAGTCCGACGTCAGGTGCACCGTGCGTAGACGTCGACACGGACGACCCACTCATATAAACGACCTCTCCGCCCGCCTGTTCGATCAGGCTTGCGGACAGGGCGTCGTAGCCCCCCATCGCCGGGAGGATTTCTGGTCGATCGATCAGCTCTCGAAATTGGGTCGTCATTTTCATACGTAGTGATCGTTAAGCCGTTACTTATCAACTACGGATGTGGTCGACCCCATAGTCGGCACGATCGGGCTGGGAAGCGCCGCTCTGGGGTACTGGGATACACTTATTAATCCCGTTTCTGTATCTCCCGTCGAGATGGAGACGAGCAAAGACAGCGATCTGCAGGGTCACGTAGACGGATTACTGATGCGCGGGGGGACGAGCAAGGGACTGTTCGTGAGAAAAGAGGATCTTCCGCTCCAGCCGGGCGACGACCTATTCGAGGATCTGATATTCGAGTTGTTCGGGTCTCCGGACCCGTTGCAGGTGGACGGAATCGGCGGGTCGCACTCGCATACCAGCAAGATTATGATGATCACCGAGTCCGACCGCGACGACGCTGACATCGAGTACACGTTCGGTGGCGTGGGAATCGAAAACCGCGTCATCGAGTGGGGCGGAAACTGCGGAAATCTCACGTCAGCGGTCGGTGCGTTCGCGATCCACGAAAACCTCGTCGAGACGACCGAGCCGATGACGACGGTTCGACTGTACAACACGAACGCGGACGGCATCGTCGAACAGGACGTTCCCGTCGTCGACGGAACGCCCCAGATCTACGGCGATTACCACATCGACGGGGTCCCGGGAACCGGCGCAAGAGTGGACTCCCACTTCCTCGACCCCGCGGGAGGTGTCCTCGATTCGACACTCCCCACCGGCAACGCGGTCGACAAAATCGATGTCGATGGCGAGACCCTGGAGGTGTCTATTGTCGACGTGACGAACGTTGTTGCGTACGTCCGCGCTGCGGATCTCGGTCTCTCGGGAACCGAACTACCGGACGATATCAGAAACCACCCCGACCTTCTCGACAGGATGGAGCGCATCCGTGGGGCGGTCTGCGTCGAACTGGGACTCGTCGACGAACCCGAAGCGGCGGAGTACGAGTATCCGATCTTCCCGCACATCGCGTTCGTCTCCGAGCCGCAATCGTACGAGTGCTCCGTTGACAAGACAGTCCGAGCGGACGAAATCGACATTACCGCTCGCGTCATCAGCATGCAGGACCCACACCACGCGTACGCGATGACGAGCGCGCTCTGTCTGGGTGCGACCGCGAAGATTCCCGGAACCATTCCGAACGAGGTCGTGCGCGATCCGAACGCTGACCGGATCACGCTCGGTCATCCCAAGGGGACGATGACCGTGGGCGCAGCGGTCGAGACCGACGCAAACCAGCCGATTGTAGATCGGGTGACCGTCGGCCGGACCGTTCGGCCGATCATGCACGGATCGGTCTACTATCGGTATATCGACGGACTCGAACCGCTGAAAGACGACTGAGCGTCGACGGAACCGAACTTCCCCCAGTGTCGTCTCGAGGGGGATCCCGTTCTCTAGCGGTTGATTCGACGTGACTGCTGGATTCGACGTCATCGGTCACGGGTCGCTTCGAACGATAGGAGGACCGATTCCTGCAGTGATCGTTGAGCTGGGATCAACGTGTATAGAAATGACTTGCCAGCGAGAACGCTGCCGAGCGCGCCCTCAGTTGTGCCTGAGGTGATATTTTTCGAGAGCCACGTGTCAACGTCTCCATTCCGTTTCCCTCCATCTCGGTATGATCCTGATATCGGCTGATTCGGGTCAATCAGTACCATTAAGACGACGGGAGAAAATGAGTCGTTCACTGACTTATGGGCCGAACACAGTACGACGTCGTTATCATCGGATGTGGAATCGCCGGTCTCACTGCGGGGCTACGCCTGGCCGAACGAGACAAAGCGGTTGCGATCCTCGAGAAAGCGCCAAAAGAGAACCGCGGCGGACATACGCAGTTCACCGAGTCGTTCCGGATTCCGACGGCTGACATCAATCTCGACGTCGAGTTCAACGTCGATGACTACAGCGAAGCGGACTTCTACTCCGACATCATGAAAGTGACGAACTTCCGGGCTGATCCCGGCCTTGCGGATGTCGTCACCGGCGAGGCGGCAGAGATGTTCGAGTGGCTCACCGAGAAGGGTGTCAGCTGGGAGTATCAGGCACCACACCCGGGCTACACGGCCGGTCGCGTATGGCTCGACGGCGAAGAGATGATCGACGAGATCATCGAACTACTCGAGGAAGCGGGCGTCGACATCTATTACCGTGCCGAGGCGAGATCGCTGAACCGATCGGGCGATGGAACGGTAGACGGCGTCGAAGCGTTCGTAGATGGGATGCGGACCCAATTCGAGGCGGACGCCATCGTCTTGGCCGCGGGTGACTACGGCTCTAGCAAGGAGAAACGGACGCGGTACTACGGTCCTGGCTACGGGAACATGAAAGTCCGCGGGAGTCGGTACAACACCGGGGAGGGGATCGAGGCCGCGATGGATGTCGGTGCGAAGTCTGACGGCGAATGGGGCGACGCCCACATGGCGATCATCGATGCTGGTTCACCCGATGTTGAGGGTGGAATCACCCGAATCGACGGCTACCAGTACGGGCTGATCCTGAACCACGACGGTGATCGGTTCGTCGACGAAGGAGAAGACGCCAGAGCGCATACGTACGCAAAGTTCGGTCGCCGAATCTTCGAACAGTCGTATCACGAGGCGTTCATCGTCGTCGATTCAAAGGTTGTCGACGACGTCGCTCATATGGGGCCGTCGCGGCCGGTCACTGCGGACTCAATCGAGTCGCTCGCTCGCCGGCTCGACATCGAGAACGTTGAGCGAGCCGTCGAGACGGTCGCAGCGTATAACGACGCCTGCGAATCCGACGCAGCCGAGCGATACGATCCGAACCGACTCGACGGAAATGGCGCACACGGCGTGACTCCGCCGAAATCCAACTGGGCACTGCCACTCGACGAACCGCCGTTCACCGGCTACCCTGTCACCGGTGGTATGACGTTTGCGTTCGGCGGCGTCGCCATCACTCCCGACGCTGAGGTCCTCGACACGACAGATACTGTCATCCCTGGGCTGTACGCTGCAGGCAATTCGACCGGTGGGCTCCTTTATAACAACTATCCGGGCGGAACCGGCCTCACCAACGCTGCCGTCTTCGGAAAGGTCGCGGGAGAGCGTGCCGCTGACTTCATCGACGAGTGATACTTACTTCCCTGGGAAGTTCACGTACCGGTCGATTTTCGCCTGTGCGTCCTCGGTAACGGACGAGCCGTGATAGACAAGCCCAACGTTGAACTCGTACTCGAGCAGGGCTTCGAGGCTTTCTTCTGCTCTATTGAGGTCCTCCGAGTACACCGCTGGTGGGAGGTGGAACTCACCCGCTGGGAGCCCGCGCTGGTCGGCGCCCGAGAGCGCATCGCCCAGCACCACGATTCCGGCGTCCTCGTCGATCAGGGAATGGTTTTCCGGCGCGTGACCTGGCGTATGAATGGCCGTGAACCGGCCGATTCGATCGCCGTCACCGTACCAGTTGTCGGGTTCGTGTTCGGTCTCGACGTCGAACTGTTCGGGCACCCACGTTTCCACGTCATATCGATCAACGACACTGTCGAAGCCACCGACGTGATCGCCATCCCCGTGCGTGATGACGAGTCGTTCGGGTTCCGATCCGACCGCGGAAATTCCGTCTGCGAGCGCATCCGTCGTTCCGGACAGACCCGCGTCGAAGAGCGTCGGGGTACCGTCGGTAAACAGGAACGCTCGGTAGCGTTTCCCCTCGGGCTCGTCGAAGCACGTAATATCATACACTGCATCCGTGATTTCAGTGACCATCCCTCATATTCCTCACGAGAGGCCTTAGTGATATCGCAGCGACTGATCGTCGAAGTCATACCGGCGAGGGCGACAGCACCCAACCGTTCGAGGAGAGCGATGTTCTCGGGTGTTCGAACCGCTCGCTACCTGCTGACACGGGAACACGTGACGCCACTCCTCGGCGGACGGTATCGTGTTCCGTTCGACCGATCATCGATGAATCGCGTCTCAACGCGTATGGCCGATCCTCCCGACCTGTCGTTCACTCCGCACCGTGTTCGAACTTCTCACCACGCGCCCGGACGGTCCCATCGCTGAGCGTGAATTCGGGACCGTGTCCATCGCTTCGATCGAGGCCATAGTTAGATCGTTCTCTACGCACCCTGTTCGATAGGTCGGCAGTCCTCTCTCTCACGCGTTCGCAATCAGAGCGAAACGGATGATGTCATACGATCGCTCTGCACGGGGCTGAGCGATAGTCGGAGGATCCGATGGCCATATATAATGTCCATGTATGTTGGAAACGGTACTCGACTGTGGCCGAGAGCGATCTCGGATCTGTATAGCCGTGAGGGAAATACGCGTAACGGTGCCTCGGTAGACGATATCTCACTCGGATCCATCGGCTGTGTCTGCGAGAATATCAATAGTCTGTGTAGAAGAAGCATCGGACGAATGGCCGACCTGGGTTAGATGTATATTACAATAGTGTGATCGTAAACAGGGGAGGGCGATAATAGATCATAGCTCTATAACTATTACGACCATATGAATGTAAAGGTTTGCCCACTTTCGAGCTCATTTGGATTACAGATATACGATTGTAAACGTCCTGGAACGGATACAACGGTACGGATTACCTTCGATTTCGCTTCGTGCCCTCTGGGAGTCGCTCAGCGAAGTTTCGACAGGGATCATCCACGGTCTTCGTGGGAAAATCGAGTGGTTTCGTATATGTGGATATTATATGAGCGAGGGAGAGAAACGCTCACACCATTCAGATGACAGCCAGATGGATCGGGTAACGAGTACTCGGAAGCATCGAACTCTCTGCCGCCGTTCGATCCGTCATCGGAAACCGATTGATAGTGGCCGCTTCCGTGACCGCTTCGATTTCATGATTGGTTGATATCCGTCCGTACCTGTCGTATGTGATCGACGGAATGTCGACGAATCGCTATATCTATCCACGCATAGTGAATTATAAGTTCATCCCGCTCAAAGTAAGGCTATGGACTCGGAAAACGCGACCGAAACGCTCTCAACCGTCAAACGGGCGTTCGATGTCATACATACGCTCCGCGATATGAAAGGGGCGCGCGTAACGGAACTCGCATCTGAGATGGACCTGGCGACCAGTACGGCGCACAAGTATCTCGCGACGCTCGCCAGTGAAAATTACGTAGTGAAAGAAGGCGACGAGTACCACGTCGGATTACGCTTTCTCGACCTCAGCACGTACGCAAAAAACCGAAAGGAGGGCTATCGGTTCAGCACACAGAAGGTCCGTGAAATAGCCGAAGAAACGGGGGAGCGCGCACAATTCGTCGTCGAAGAGGGGGGGCTTGGTATCTACGTTCACACCGAGGCGACCGGAACCAGAGCGGTGCTGATCAATCGACGGACCGGAATCCAGCGACACCTTCACTCGACGGCGGCGGGGAAAGCGATCCTCGCGGAAATGCCGGAACAGCGTGTCATGGACATCATTTCCGAACACGAACTCCCGGCCGAAACGGAGCACACGATCACGGATCCGGACTCGCTCGTGGAGGAACTCGACGAGATACGCGAGCACGGGATCGCGTACAACGACGAGGAATCGGTCGAGGGGCTCAGGGCTGTCGGCGTCCCCGTGCGGGGATCGAACGGAATCGCGATCGGGGCTCTCAGCGTCTCGGGACCGAGCAACCGGTTGCGAGGGGAGGTCTTCCGAGAGGAGATCCCGAACATCATGCTCGGGCACGCAAACGAGGTCGAACTCAACATCAGATATTCGTAGGCGACGGTCGGCTCGGCCGCATATGTTTATACGTGCCTGCTCTGTATCCGTCCCTGATGCGAGACGTGATTAATGGCGTTTCCGCGGCGGAAATACGCCACCTGGCGGAGCAGTACGGACTCGAGGTCAGCGACGGGGAGGCGACCGCCCTCGCGACGAGCGTTACCGATCGGTTGGACGATTCGCTGGACCGAATTTACGAGATTCCGGTCCGCGACGAACCGACCGATCCCGGCGAGAGGCGGTGGCGGGAGCCGACGGACGAGTACAACGCGCTGAGCGTCGAGTGTCACGTCCCACCGGCCCCGGAACACACGGGATTGCTCGACGGCGTCTCTGCAGGTCTGAAGGACATCATCTCCGTCGCCGGCGTCCCGATGCAGTGTGCCTCGGGAGTCATGCACGGGCACGTTCCGAGCGGCGACGCGACGGTGGCGCACCGACTGCGAGCGGCCGGCGCAACGATCGACGCAAAGACGAATCTGGACGAGTTCGCCGGCGGCGGACAGGGGAAATCGTTTCGCGGATTGATTCGCAATCCGACCGACGAGGATCGGATCGCCGGCGGCTCTTCGGGCGGCAGCGCCGCCGCTGTCGCGGCGAACCTCGTCGACGTCGCCCTCGGGACCGATACGGGCGGCTCCGTTCGCAAACCGGCGGCGTTTTGCGGCCTAGTCGGGCTCAAACCGACGTACGGTCTTGTACCGCTCACGGGGGTCATCGAAAACACGTACACGATTGACCACGTGGGACCGATTACGAATACAGTCGACGATGCCGCACGCGTCCTGGAGGCGATCGCCGGAAAGGATCAGCAGGACCCGGCGAGCATGGCGGCTGCCGGCGAGGACGATTACTCGGTCGGCGGCTACCTCGAGGCGGTCCGATCGGCACCCGCGATCGACGACGTTCGACTGGGCGTTGCGACCCAGGGTCTTACGGACGATATCGATGCGACGGTCGCTGAACGACACCGTCACGCGCTCGATGCCCTCGAAGACGCGGGCGCGACGCTCGAGGACGTCACCGTTCCGTACCTCGATGAGACGAGAATCCTCAAGAACGCCCTGAGCTACATCGAACTCGCATCCTATTGGCGTGACAATGGAGCCCCCGTCCGCCGCGGCGGCGTCGGTAACACGCTCGACCAACTCGCGTTCGCGCGGCGCGCTCGCGCGGCGAACCACGAACTCAACGATTTCTACCGGAGTCGCCTGCTCGCCGGGGCGCTGCTGATGACCGCCCATCACGGCCGTCACTACACGCGAGCGCAGGCCGCGCGCGACACCGTGCGGACCGCACTGGAGACGGAATTGGCCCCGTACGATGCGATCGTGACGCCGACGGTCCCCGAACTGGCTCCGTCGCTCGAGTCCGTTCGCGATCCCGCGTTCGATTATGACGGGCTCGACGGTGCGTTCGGGTACGGACGGTACACGAAAATCGCGAACATCACCGGCGTCCCCGCGGTCACGGTGCCCAACGAGTCGGAATCGGGGCCAGCGGTCGGGATGCAGCTATTGGGGAGCCGATACGATGAAGGTGGGATCCTCGGCGTCGCTCGGCGGATCGAGGAAACCGTCGTCGATCAGTCGTGAGGGAGGCAGAACGCGAAGCCGGGGAACCGACTCTGCTGGTTACGACAGCAGGTCGGTCAGGTCGCTCGTATCGTGTTTTTCGAGCGTCTTGATGGTCTCGACGATCTCGTTCCGTCGGCCTTTGGGATAGACGTCCGCAGTGATCCCGTGGAACTTCTCCTCGAGTCGGTCCCAGGACATCGGATTCGAAGGATGGCCCTCGAACGCGGACTTTTCGATCCGGTGTCGGCTTCCGCCGGTCGTCGTGATGGTAATATTGTAGGGTTGCTCCCCCGCGTCGAACCGCTCGGTGAGCTCCGGATCCTCCTCGATGGTGATCGTCTTCATTAACTCGCGGACGTCATCGCTGCGGATGCGCTCGAGTTCGTATTGCTCTTTCATCAACTGTCCGTCGAGTGCGGCCGCGGCGAGCGTGTACGGGATGCTGTGATCCGCCTGCTCGCGGTTTTCCGGCACGTGTCGATCGCCCTCTCCGCCGCCCATCACGTGCTTCGCACTCTCGTACGTCTCGATACGGATCTCTTCGACGCGATCGAGATCGATCGAGTCGCGTTCGACCAGCTCGATCAACCCTTCGATCGCCGTCTGGGCGTGCGTGCCGGCCATGTACTTCTTCGTCATGACCTCATTGATCCGCTCGCACGGGGTGAAATCGACCTGAAAGTCCCGCTCCTGAACGATCTCCTTCCACCCTTTCTGCCCCTCGAAGGCGTCGACGGGTCCTTCCATGCCGTTTTCGGCGAGCATAGCGGTGTACACGGCGTTTCGAGCGAGGTTTGCGGAGGCGATCCCCTTCCACATAGATATTTCGCCGGTCCGCGTCACCCGAAGCGGGTTGTACGCCGCCGTTGCGATTCCGACGGCGTTCCGTATCTGATCGTAATCGAGTCCCATGAGCTTGCTCGCGGCGGAGACGGAACCGAACGTCACGTGGATGTGGTCCCAACCGATGTCCCGACCGGGCGCCTTCGCGGCCATTTCGCCGTGGACTTCGTACGCGATGCCGACACCGGTGATCAGCTCTTTTCCCGACCGATCGGCGTACTGCGCGCTGGCGACGGCGGCCCCAATATTGTCACTTGGATGAGGGGTTTCACCTGGCAGTAACAGTGCATCCATGTAGTCTAGATAGCGGATGAGCGCGGTGTTCATCATCGCTGCTTCGGGCGGAGACGCGGTCTCGTCGGAGCCCCAGATATCACACGATCCGCCCTCGGGATCGAGTTCGCCCACCGTCTCCCGAACGATTTCGACTGGTTCGTCACCGATCGATCCGAGCGCGATCCCGACCGAGTCGAGAATCCGTTTTTTGATACCGTCGACGACGTCCTCGGAGAGATCGTCGTAATCGGTCGATTCGATGAACGCTGCAAAGTCTGCTGTGGTGGTCATCGTCCAGTGGGTATTTCGCCTTCCCCGATTTATAGGTTCACATTGGATTGAACCCGTTCGACCATCGATCCGATGGAACCGTCTCGAGCGAATGACGTGTCTCGATGAACGTCGAGCCGCCGATCGGAAATCCGATTTCTCTCGCGTTCAGGGTCGAGCCACAGCGACGGTCTCCCGCCAGATCGGTTCGTATCTCGGTCGGGGTCGAGCGATGCGTAGTCCGTTCTGAGAACGCAACGCTCAAGTCTCGTCTATGCGACCAGTATCGTATGCAGGTGTGCCAATGACTATCGCACGCGAGTTCGCGGACTACTGCGTTGACTTATCGCTCGAGGACGTCGACGATGCCACCGTCGAGTACACGAAGAAACTCCTGCTCGATACGCTCGGAACGATCGTTGGTGGGTATCACTGGAGCGATTCGGCCGACGTCATGGTCGGAACGGCGCGGTCGCTCCACGGCGGTTCCGGCGCCGGAAGCGCGACGGTGCTCTCGACCGGCGAGCAGTTATCGCCCTCGTCTGCAGCGCTGGCAAATGGGGCGCTTTCTCACAGCCTCGATTACGACAACCGACATTCCGCGGGAAGCCTCCATGTCGGCTCCTCGGTCGTTCCCGCGGCTCTGGCAGCAGCGGAGACCGTCGATGCGGACGGTAGAACCCTGCTCGAAGCGATCCTCGCGGGATACGAGGTCACCGTCCGACTCGGGATGGCATGTAATCCACGGTCGTCACACGAGCGCGGCTTTCACCCGACCGGGACGTGCGGGACGTTCGGAGCGACCGCCGCCGCGAGCGTCGTCCACGGTCTCGAGGCCGACGACATCGTGACATCCTTCGGGGTCAACGGTAGCCAGGCGAGCGGGGGTTACCAGTGTAGCGTGGCCGGGGGCTGGAACAAGCGGATCCACCCGGGGCTCGCCGCGCGAAAGGCGTCCGTCGCCATCGCTTTCACCGAAAACGGGTTCGCCGGGCCGCGGTCGCCGATACAGGGCGAACTCGGATTTCTCAACGCTTACGCGGCCCGTCCCGTCCCGTCTCGAGCGACCGACGGACTCGGTGAGGTGTACGAGGCGGCTCGAACGAAGATCAAACCGTTTCCCGTTGGAACGTTCGCACACGTCCCGATCGCTCTGTTGCTCGAACTCGTGGCGGCGGAATCGCTCGAATCCGAAGACATCGAAGCGATTACCGTCGAACTGGCTACGTCCGGTGCCGCGATGTTCGGACGGTCGGACGGAGAGGGGAACCCCACGACGTCGGCGGGTGCGCAGTTCGACATGCCGTTCGCGGCCGCACTCGCCGTGTCGTACCGTGACGCCGGCCTCGAGTCGTTCTTCGACGCCGTCTCGGACGAGTACGCCGGTTCGTTCGGCCATCTGATGGACGTCACGACGACCGTCGCGAGCGACGAACTTGAGGAATTCCTTCCCGAACTGTATCCGGCACGGATCACCGTTCGAACGCGGGACGACGAGTTCGAACGCTTCAGGGAGTGGGTTCAGGGCGAACCCGAGCATCCGCTGTCGTGGGACGATCTCAGCGGGAAGTTCGCCGATCTCACTCCGACGATGAATTCGGAGACTCGCGACGAGATCGTCGAGATGGTTCGATCGCTCGAATCGATCTCGACCACGGATCTCGTACGGACGTTCCGCACCGCTTCGGAGAGGTAGTCTTAGTCCAATCGCAAAATGTGTTGGATTCGAATGTCAGTGATTACGCGCTAACCACGTCGAGCAGGCGACCAAGTGATCCGTCGTTTTCGAGATCCATGATCGAATCGTATGCGTCTTCCGCTGCTTCGGGGGAGAGGACGTCCTGAGCGCACTCGTTGAACTTTCCGCGCAGCCAATCCTCCGAGAGCGGGTTGTTCGGCGACCCCGGTGCGTGTTTCATCTCGTTCGTGTACTCTGCGCCGTCCTTCGTGACGACCTCGACGCGGGCCGCGTAATTCGCGAAGTTCCCGCCGAAGAGGTTCTCCTCGAAGTCCCGCTGCACTTTCGCCGTCTGCGCGCGTGTTTCCGCGTCGGTGACGTATTCGTCCGTGAACTCGTGAATGCCGGGATCGCGCTCGAGGAGGATCGACGCCAGACAGAATTCGATGGAGAACTTGGCCTCGAGTCCCGTTTGGGGATTCGCGTGGTGGAGCATCTGGGAGGCTGCGTCGTCGAGAGCGACGGTGATCTCTTCGACGTCCTCCGGTTCGAGGTCGTGATCGATCACGAGTTCTCGGAGCGCATCCATCGCGGCGTGTGTGATGACGCCGGACGGGTACGGTTTATAGCCGATGTCCATGACACCCTTGACGTCTCCCAGCCCCTCGACGAGATCGTCGGAATCATACGATCCGTCCATCGTCATTACCTGACCGTAGCCGATATCTCCCTCGAAGACGTTGGGATCTGCCGTGAAGCCGTTCGCCGCGAGCAACGAAGCTCGGGTACCCATCTGTGCCGCGTGACCCGAGTGTAACGGTTTTGTCATCGTCCCGAAGTTTTTCTTGAGCGATGACGACGCCGACGCCGCGATTCCGAACGCGTAACGGATCTCGTCGGCGGTTAACCCCATGACCGACGCCGCTGCCGCGGCGGCGCCGAACGTACCGACTGTACCGGTGCTGTGCCAACCGTTTTCGTAGTGTGACGGGTACGTACTGTGCCCGGTCCTGTACGCGACGTCAACACCGACCGCGTAGCCAGTCAACACGTCCTCGCCCGTCGCGTTGACGAGTTCGGCGACTGCGAGGGCGGCGGAGAATACGGGAGACGTCGGGTGAATGACGATCGACTCGAACGTATCGTCGAAATCAACCGCGTGACCGAACGTCGCGTTGGCCAACGCGGCGCCCGTGACGCTCGCTGTCCCGCGAGCCAGTACAGTTGCGTCCGATCCGGGCGACGATGTTTCGACGTACGAGTTGATCTGTTCACCCACACCGTGGTGCGACCCGTACAGTGCGACGCCGACGAGATCCGTGATCGCTTCTTTCGATTTCTCGCGGACTTCATCGGACAAATCGTCCGCTGTCGTGTTTGCTACAAACTCGGCTAGCGCTTTCGTTTCAGCCATGGAAGGCTCTTCTCATGCAGTGAAATAAATATATCGTCTGCTAGGTTTCGGTTCACCGGCCTGATACCCGACTCGACGGCGTTGAGCGACGCGAGAACGACCTTCCCGTAAACTTATCACGATGGTTCGATCACGGACAGTATGGAATTCACCAGCGAAGCGATAACCGACTACGCCACGGGGTTCTCCATCGAACGGGTGTCGGACGACGCGACGACTGCGGCGAAACGTCTCACACTGGACTCCATCGGATGCTGTCTCGGCGCGTACTCGAGTCCCCCGAGCAAACACCTGCGGAGAGCGTTCGGGAGTATCGACGCGTCCGATGGTGCAACCGTCTTCGGATCCGGTGCCACTACGCGCACGGAATACGCGGGTCTGATCAACGCCACGATGGTCCGGTACCTGGACTACAACGACACGTACATCAGCGAGGGCCGTGCCTGCCACCCGAGCGATCACATTCCTGCGCTGATCTCGGTCGCCGAAGCGGAGGATCGAACCGGCGAAGAGCTTATCGAAGCTATCGTCCTCGCGTACGAGATCGAAGGGATGGGACTCGATACCGGCGTCACCTGGGAGCACGACTACGACTACGTAACGTGGGGCGCGTACTCGAGCGTCGCCGCGGCCGGGAAACTCATGGGTCTCTCGCGGACCCAGCTGAAACAAGCCCTCGGTATCGCGGGGTCGTCGAACGTCGCTTTGAGCATCTCGCGCAAAGACGAGGTTAGCATGTGGAAAGGCGCTGCCCACGCATACGTCGTACATAACGCGATTCAGGCGTGTCAGATGGCTCGAGTCGGCATGACCGGCCCGCGCCGCGTCTTCGAGGGTCCGGGGGGCTTCTTCGACGTCGTCGCGAATCGCGACCTAGAGATCGATCGACTGGGCGGTCGGGAGGGTGCGGCGTTTCGCATCACAGATGCGCACATCAAGCCGTTCCCGTGCGGCTATTACATGCAACCGATGATCGCGATTGTACGTGATCTCGTCGAGGAACGCGACATCCATCACGACGAAATCGAAGCACTCGAAATCGAGACGTTCCACGAGCCCGCTATGCTACTTGGAGACGAGTCGAAGTGGTCCAAGGAACTAACTAGAGAAAGCGCGGATCACAGCATTCCGTACACGGCGGCGATCGCGGCCATTTACGGCGACGTGAAACCGGAACACTACGGCGGGGAATATCGTCAGCAGGCGGCCGTTCACCGTTTGATGGACCTCGTGACCATTGAGGAAACCGACGAGATGAACGCAGCCGCCGTTAATGCGCCTAACTCGACACCGTCGATCGTTCGTGTGGTTGCCGACGGTGAGGCGAACGAGAAGCGAGTAGACTATGCGCCGGGCCACGCCGAGAACCCGCTTTCGAAGGCCGAACTTGAGGCGAAGGTGACGAGTATGGCCGAGCCGTTGTTGACGAACGAGCAGATCGATGCGGTCGTGCAGTTCTGTGATCACCTGACGGAGCAACCGCGAGTTGATCCTCTTATTGACGCGATCACTGTTTGAGGGTTTGAGCTAATACTTCCGCCGATCAGACCGAGTTTCGGCGTACGGGCCGCGCGTGGGTCGTAAGGTCGAAGGACCCGTAACGGTTGCTCGATGACCATTGGTACGTATGTAGTCCGATCTTTCGGACGCGCATTCAGGCATCGAAGTAATATCAAATATTCTGGAATTTCCGGAACGTTTAATATGTCCTACTTAGAGCTAGAGGTGTAGTTACATGACACAGAAAAGACGCAGGTTCCTTCAGGGACTTGCAGCGACAGGAACTCTGGGAGCAGCAGGATGTCTCGGTGGCGTAACCGAAAGTGGCGGCAATTCAACGTGGCCGCCGGCAAGAAATATGGTCGAAGTGATGGTCGACACCGATCCCGGTGGCCTGATTGACGTTCTTTCTCGCCATTGGTTGAACCACGTTGAGGAGGAGTGGCCCGATGACGTCACCGGATCGGTCTCGAACCGTCCCGAGGCACAGGGGATCATCATGGCTAACGAACTCGACAACGGACCGACCGATGGTGGCCAGATGGGGGGACAGCGGATCAACTCGTTGATGACGAACTATATCGGTGCTGAAGAAGCCGACTACGAGCTGATGGAATGGGAACCGTTGGCCATTATGTCGTCGGACACGCGGGCGCTCCAATTCAACCCGCGGACCACCCCGGTCGAGGACCACTACGAGTTAGAGTGGTCCGATTTTCAGGATCTAGCTGAAGACCAGGGTCTAGCGTTTCCCTATGCGAACGCCGCGCAGCAGATGTTCGCCAACTATATCCGGGAAGCAGATCCCGTGCTGAATGAAGACAATTGGGAACTAATTGAGGTTGGCGGTGGAAGCGAAGCCCGTGCGGCGATGGAACGCGGCGACCTGGACGGCTACTTCGGGTCGTACGTCTCGAACTACTCCGCTCGTAACGACGCCTACTACACACAATTCGTCTTCGTCGATTCCGGAAGTTCGTTCTACGAGGGGATCGCTGACACGGAACCTGAAACGGCTCCGACGGTCGACGACCCGGCTGAAAAGACGCTTCGAGAGAACCCGCAGGGGCTCATCCTTAACAACAACGGTGGCTTCGCTGAGGATGATGCCACAACCGCCATCGAACTGGTGAACGATTCGCACATGTTACTCCTCCCACCGGGTACTCCGGATGAGATTATCGGGATCCATGAGGACGCGTTCGGTGCGGCAGCTGAGTCCGACGAACTGGCAGAAGCGGTGGCGAACTCCTTCGCTCCGGAGGACCACAACCCTGCGGTCGGTGACGAAGTCCGCGATGTCGTCCAGAGTAAGTATGAATCGATGTACGAGGACGAGGCAGTTCGAACGATGATTCAGGACCAGTTGTTCTAGCTAATAGAACCTTTCACCGTCTATCCTTCCGGACGCAAACCTCGTGTCTCGAGTCGGGAATGCCTGAACCAAAACTACCGTCTACTCACTCTTTCGTCGAATGCTGTCGAAAATTGTCCGAATCGACCTGAGTATCCTACGTCTCGCTCACGTCGATATTCTCGATATCGACGCAAGTGTTGAGGCCGCCATCCACTTTCAGAATCTCGGCGTTGATGAACGACGCTTCGTTTGAGACCATAAACCGGACGGCACTGGCGATTTCTTCGGGATTACCACGACGACGCATGGGTGTCGCCTGTGCGAGTTTCCGCAGGTTGTCCTTCTTTTCTTCACTCATATTTTCCAGGTCCTGTGTGCTCTGGATTTTCCGTCCGGGGATCACGCTGTTGACGCGGATGTTGTGCGGGCCGAGTTCAGCAGCGAGCGTCTTCGTCAATCCAATTAACCCGGTTTTCGTCACAACGCCGTGCGCTTTTGTCCGCCGCCCCTGAAGCGCCATGAGGCCGAGGATATTACAAATCGTGCCCTCGCCTCGTTCGCGCATATCAGGAACGACCAGTTGTGATGCGACGAACGCCGAGCGGAGATTGACGTCGAGGACGTGTTGATACTCGTCGAGTTCGATCTCTTCGAACGGCTTCGAGGGGCGGATCGCCGCGTTATTAACGAGAATGTCGATCGGACCGAACTCTTCGCGAACGTCGTTGACAACCGATTTGACATCGTCAATGTCCCCAAGATCTCCCATGGAGATTGTCGCCTCGCCGCCGGCCGCCTCGACGGCTTTCGCCGTCTCTTCACAGCCTTCGCGGTCGCTTCGGCCCGTAATTCCTACGTTCACGCCGACTTCGCCGAGGCCTTCAGCGATAGTGCGGCCCATGTTCTTGCTCGATCCCGTCACGAGGGCCGTCTTTCCCTCGAGGTCAGCATACACTGGGACATTGGTGTTTGGACACATATTCCATGGGTCTCTTCTTTCAGCCGTTCTAAATACCTTCCGAAACGGGCAGGGCGAGACGTCCTCCCGAACTCGGCACGGTTCAGATTCGACGCTCGCTCTTCATCGTCACTCCTCGTCCGAGACTCGAGCGTCCGTAATCTGCGATCGCTGTCGATCACTCAACTTGATCTCGCTCGCGCCCGCGTTCTCCTCGAGCTGGGCTTTCGTTCGGGCACCGATGATCGGAACGACTGTCTCGAAGCCGTCCCGCTGGATGAGCCATCGAAGGGCGACCTGTGCGGGCCGAGCGTCGATCTCGTTGGCGACATCGCAGATCGCGTCGTGGACGGACCACGCGGTGCCGGAGATGTACTTTCTGTTGAAGTCGTCTGTAGCGAGCGCGGCGCGCGATCCCTCCGGCCAGTCGCCGTCGCGGCTGTACTTTCCGGTCAACAGCCCACCGGCTAACGGCGAGTAGGGACAGACAGCCAACTGCTGATCCGCACAGACGTCCAGATACGGTTGCAGGTCGAAGTCCTCGTACCGCTCCATATTCGCGTACGTGGCGTCGAACGGCGGTTGGGCGACTTCGAACCGCTCCAGTCCGTGGACGTCGCTTTGCCAGAGAGCTTTCGTGAGTTTCCACGCCGTCATCGTCGACGCACCTACGTGGTGGACATACCCTTCCCGGATCAGATCCTCGAGCGTGCATAGCGTCTCGAGAATCGGCGTTGTTTCGTCCCACCGGTGGATATAATAGAGGTCGAGGTAGTCGGTTCCGAGCCGATCGAGAGTCCCCTCAATCTGGGCTCGGACATGTTTCCGACCGAGGCCGCTGTCGTTCGGACCGGGGTCTCCCCGCCCGTTGAATGGGTAACAGACCTTCGATGCGATCACGAAATTCTCTCTGTCGTACTCACTCAACCAATCGCCAATGTACTCCTCAGCCGTCCCGTTTCGATCACCGTACAGGTTCGCCGTGTCGATGAAGTTGATACCCTGCTCCCACGCGGCGTCCAACAGTTCGTGGGCCTCTTCTCGTCCTGTTTCGATAACTCCGCTACTCTTTCGTCCGAAGCGCCACGTCCCGAAACCCAATTGCGAGACCGTAAGTCCAGTGCGTCCTAGTGGTACGTAGTTCATGGTTTACTCCCTTTGACGTGTTAACTGTATTAGCTCTAATGAATCTACCGTCCCCTGTAGTGCATGAGATCCCTGATTCTACAAAAAGAGAGCATGTTCATTTGCTGTGTGAAGAGGAAGGGTTGAGAGAATTATTACTTTGAGCGAAGCCGCTTGCTGACAGGACCGATCGTTCGTGTGAGATAGTGTTTGAAAATATATTTCAGAAATGACTCGGATACCGTAACGGCGATTTGCCATGTTAACAGACACCTCTAGACAATATTATGGATAAGTATAAATGATATCGGTTGTATGTGACACACATGGGTGAGATTGTCGTATCGGAGTTGTTAGTACCACTTATCATTGACGGGGCATTAAATTATTTCGGATGGTTATTCGAAAACGTAAGTCAGGCTGCGGTAATCGTCGCACGGAACTGGCACTACTTATTGATCGGCGTGATCGCGGGAATGATTATCGGGACGATTCCGGGCATGGGGGGAGTCATCGTGCTAACTATTCTCCTTCCGTTCACGCTCGTTCTTGACCAATTCCAAGCATTCGTCATGCTAAGCGGGGGCGTCGGAGCGTGTACGTTCGCTGGATCCATAACGGCCATTCTAATCAACACGCCGGGGACGGCAAGCAACGCTGCGACGCTCATCGATGGCTATCCCCTCACACAGAAGGGGAAATCCGTTACAGCGATCACTATCTCCGCAATTTCTTCGGCATCTGGTGCGGTGCTCGCGGCCAGCATTTTCATCATCGCGATCCCGCTCATGATCGAGGTCGTATTACTGTTCGGCCCTGGACAAATTTTCTGGGTCCTTCTGTGGGCGCTACTCATCATCCCGTTCATCGTCGCCGACCGACCACTATATGGTGTCCTCACTGGCGCGTTCGGGGCTTTGGCCGCGTTTATCGGGACGGCACCGCAGACGGCCGAACCTCGATACACGTTCGGCAGGGTCATCCTCTACGACGGCTTCGAACTGGCCGCCATGCTTATCGGCCTGTTCGCCATCGCTGAGATCGTTCGAATCTCGTCGCTGGATCGAAACACGATCATCGACTTCGATACGATCGAGATGTCCGGGAGCAAAGCGGAGGGAGTCGCGGCGATGCTGGATCACAAGTGGCTCTGGTTCAAGAGTAGTCTAATCGGATTGTTCGTTGGTGCTATCCCCGGTGCTGGCGGTTCAGCAGCGGCGTTCATCTCGTACGCGCAGGCGGCCCAATCATCCAAGAACAAAGATGCGTTCGGAAAGGGATCGGTCGAAGGCATTATCGCTCCAGAGTCGGCGAACGACGCGAAAGACGGTGGTCAACTGTTCCCGACGTTAGGGCTGGGTGTCCCAGGAAGTGGGACGATGGCAATATTCCTCGGTGCGCTAATGATGCACGGCATCTTCCCCGGCCCGAACCTGTTGACAGACGAGGTCCACCTGGTCCTCGTAATCGCGCTATCACTGTTGATGGCCAACATCCTCACATCGGTGATTGGTCTCATCGTCGCAGAAAAGATCACTTACGTTCTGCGGGTCCCGATCCCGTTGTTGTTGACCGGTATCACCGTTCTCTCGCTCACAGCGGTATTCATCCTTCGTAACTCTGTTTCGGACCTTTGGATCGCGTTTCTCTTCGCCGTCCTTGGGATAATCTTCATTCGTCTCGAGATCAGCCGTATCCCGTTTCTCATCGCGTTCGTTCTGGCCAGCATCCTCGAGCGAAACTTCCACTTGGCGATGCGATTCGCCGGCGGCTCGGCCAACGAGGCCTTCTTCAGTGGCACTCTCAATGTGGTGCTACTGGTATTTTTCATCGGCTCGATCGCCTTCATGTTCGTTCCCCAAGAAAAGATTCTTGGCCGTATCATGTAGCGGAACCGGAGAATAATCTGTTTCTCCTTTCAATTGGTGTAACCCGGTTCATTGTTTACTAACGAGGTTGCCGAGTCGGTCCAGATGAGACACGGCCGACGGTGTGGCTCGTGTCACATCGAACCGCTCTATGTCGGGACCGAACTCGATAGCGATGATAACGGATACGCTGGAACGATGCCGTTGTCCCTCCTGCTCTCGTTCCGAGCGAACAGTGAAACCGACGTTTATGCGTAGTCTGGAGAGGCAATTTTCCGATACGGTTATTTCCAGCCACTCGTTGAAAACGGATTTAAAGTGACGAGTAGAGTTCCAATGGTCCAGAGACGCCTCACGGGGAGCTCCCCATCCAGTGTCCGGATTGGTTGATATCCGTCGGCGGTAAACGTGGCTGAACGAGCGCCGATCGCTAACCAGATAGACCGCCAAAACCACGCAACGGTCGGTTCACGCCGCGATCGTCCAAATGGCGTTTCGACGTGGTTCGCACACCGCGATCGGGTAGCCGTTCGCTCCCGACGAGCGGAGACCGTCAGACCGTGTCATCGGCGGACACCGTAGTCTCGGACACTGCGTGTGGCCACCTCGTTTCGCTTTTACCGATCCGGTTCTAGTCGACCGCCTCGGATCTAGCGGCAAGTCGCATTGCGCTTCGCGACTCGTGTGCGTCTTGGTCCGAAGAGGTTCGCGTATTTACAGGCGAGACGATATTGCTGCGGTCACAGATCAAGCTGACGTCTTGTTGAGCAGCTATCTATCCGAATTCCTTTGAGGACGTTGGATCACGCTTGATCCTCTGCTGAACGGCTACTGTCGACGGGAAGCATATTCGGCTGTTGCGATGGCGCTTATGATGGTTTGCTCGCTCTCGAAGTTCTCGGAGAGGCGGCTCGTTTGCGCCACGTTAGGTGGTCACACGACTGTATGCTGGTGGAGAAGTTATTTCACGCGATAATCAATCGAAGCACTAGAAACACCGACGGGACGGTCTCGTTCGATGGGCGAATCGACCGTGATGCCCTCCGTTGAATGGACGGCGGTCCCCGCTCAGAACAGAACGCCGAGGCGGAAGATCGAGGATACCTGGAGGAGGTGCATAAAGAGCACATATAGAATGGCGATAATGAACCCTGTCCAGGACACGGCGATAACAGCTCGGCGAGCTAGCGGCGATGGCTCTTTCAACATTATGTATCCGATGATAAATACCACGGAGGTGCTGAAAAACCCGATGTTAGTGAGGATGAGGATATACGCAGCGATGATTGCGAGTTCTTTGGAGACTCCGATCAGATCAACGTCGTACATCCCTTCGATGCCGGCGTCCCCCTCATCGTCGGATTCCGTGTCGAAATCCAAGGGACCGTCGCTCTGTCCGGTGAGATCACCGAGCCGATCGCCGACGAGTTTATTCAAGACGATCAACCCCCACGAGATGGAGATTACGGCGATGATGACCCACGGAACTTGTGCCGATGCTTCCCGTTCCAGACTCCTCGTTTGATCGATCGCGATGAGTGTAACGATGCCGGCTCCGATCAGGAACAATATATCCCCGATTTCGTACTGTTCGGTAACGCTTTGCAACCTGTTAGCTGGGGTCGATTTGAGAACCTGTTTCATGTTACCACGTTTCTGGCGATCTGACTTAAACGTACTGCTCTTACACGTATCGTGCGCCAGCCAGATCAAGCTCGCGCCGTACCGTGATCAGGTGATTGAGGGGTGCATATCGATACCGCCGTAATCAGTGGCCGATCTCATTCGTGGTCGCGATCGACGCTAACTACAACTGGACACGGTGCGTTCAAGAGGAGTTTTTGCGCGACACTTCCGAAGACGACTTTCCCGGTTGGTGACCGGTTCCTGGCAGTGACGACAATGTATCGAACGTCATGTTCTTGCGCGTACTCGGTAATGCGCTCGGCGGCGTCGCCGACGAGTCCCACACACTCTATTGACGCGTCGATGTCGTTCGAGGCGTCCTCCGCGACCCGAGATGCATACTCCCGAATTTGATCCATCCCGATGGCGGTATTGCGTTGCTTGGCCTCGGTCTGTTCGATTTCGACGAACTCCGCTTGGCTCAAAACGTGGACGGCGTGAACCGGGTCGCCGAACGCGTTCGAGAGTTGAACGGCTTCATCGATCGTTTGATTGGCGCGGTCCGAGCGGTCGACTGCTGCTAATATCACCATACCTCGGGTAAACAAACCAGATATATAGCCGTTTCCCCCGAAATCGAGGGATGCGCCGACTAACGCCCCAAATCGTCACTCGACTACGAGCGTTTCGACGAGGTCGCTGACGTCGTGATCTTCGAGGTTGCGAACCGTGTCGACGATCCGCCGCTGCTCGTCGGCGGAATAGACGTCACCGGCCATCGACGCGAATTTCTCCGCGAGCTGGTCCCACGACATCGGACGGGCCGGATGTCCCTCGAAGTACGGTTTTTCGATCTCGTGGACAGTACCGTCGCTCGTGGTGACTCGGACGACCGCGGGCATCTCTCCGTTTTCGTAGCGGTCGGTCAGTTCTGGATCCTCGGTGATCGTCACGCGTTTGAGGAGGTCCTGTACGTCGTCGGAGCGGATGCGCTCGAGCTTGTACTGTTCGTGTCCCAGTTCGCCGTCGAGGGCGAGCGCGGCCATGGTGTACGGCAGGCTGTGATCGGCCTGTTCGCGATTGTCGACGATGTGTCGGTTTCCGGATTCGCCCTCTTTTCCGGTTCCGCCCATGATGATCTTCGCGCGCTTGTAGGTGTCAATTTCGATCGAATCGATGTCTTCTCCGTCAATGGAGTCGCGCTCAATAAGCTCCTCGAGGCCGTCTAACTGAGTCTGAGCGACGGTCCCCGCCATGTATTTTTTGGTCATGGTCTTCGTCACAGCCTCGCAGTTCGTATACTCGACGTCGAACGGCCCGGAGATAATTTCCTTCCAGCCTTTCTGTCCTTCGAATACGTCGATTGGGCCCTCCATACCGTTGTTTGCCAGCATGACGGCGTACACCGCGTTTCGACCCGCGTTCGATGCAGAGAGCCCCTTCCACATAGTGATATCACCGGTCCGCGTCACTCGAAGCGCGTTGTGTCCGGCCCCCGCGATGCCGATCGCGTTCATCAACCCGTCGCGGTCGAGTCCCAACAGCGTTCCCGTCCCGGCGGCCGACGCGAACGTGACGTATGTTCCGTGATCCCACCCCCGATCCATCAGCGGCGCGTTTTTGCCCAGCTGGTAGTGAATCTCGTACGCGATTCCGATTGCCTCAATTAACTCTACTCCGGACGAGTCGGTGTACTCGGCGGCGACGACCGCCGGCGCGACGTTGTTACTCGGATGGGGTACCTCTCCGGAGAGAAGGTAGGCATCCATGAAATCGAGATACCGAACCATTCCCCCGTTAAGCGCCGTCGCGAGCGGTGGCGACGTCTTCATCGAGGAACCCCAGATACTGGTCGATCCGTCGTGGTCGAGCTCGTCGATCGTTTCGCGGAGAATCTCGACCGGTTCGGCGTCGGTAGCGCCGCTCGCGATCGCGATCGAATCGAGCAATCGCTTTTTCGTCTCGTCGATGACCTCGTCCGAGAGGTCCTCGAAATCGACACTCTGTGCAAAGTCCGCCATCTCGGCAGCGTTCGTCATGGCTACTGATGCAATTCGAACGTTAAAACATATAGTTTCGGCTATCCGTTGCGTAGCGCGGCTGGCGCCGATCGCTATCCCCGTTCGCACGAACGTTACTGATCGGTTTGAACTGCATTCGGGTGCTACGGTATACTGTATCCGGCGGTGACCGTGGGTGTCCCTTCCGCTTCGGAGACCGGCTAAACCGACGTACTCATAACGGAGGTCGAACAACGAGTAGGTGATATCACGGTCATCACGTCGGTGAACGTCGAGAGCCCCGTACGGTCTCTCGAGCCCGGTCTCGTATCTGACCCAAATTCGGGCGCGTCGGTCGCCAGGACCAGCGGCTGCGCTCGAGAGCGAGTCGGTGATCGCTCGGTGCGTCGCTGATGATCACCCGGATAGTCGAACGCGGTCGGACGCTGTTCGTGACGTTCGATATTCTCGTGTTTACCTCGCTGATCTGGTTTATGGTTCAGTTTCTCCGATTCGTCTTTCCACCGCTATTCGAGACCATTCAGGGCGATTACGGGGTCTCGAACACCGAAGTCGGTCTCATGTTCTCCGCGCTGCTGTTTGCCTACTCGTGTATGCAGTTTCCGGCCGGCTACCTCTCGGACGTATTCAACGAGCGCGTCGTCATAACGGCCGGGACCGTCGTGTTCGGACTCGGTTCGTTGCTCGTCGTTCTCTCGGACCCGTTCTGGACGTTGCTCGTCGGCGTGGGTCTAATCGGGCTCGGTACCGGGACGCACAAGACCGTCGCAGTCAACCTGCTCTCGAGGCTCTATCCGTCGAAAACCGGCCTCTCGATCGGAGTGATGGATACGATCGGGCAGGCGGGAGGCGTGTTCGCCCCTGCGGTCGTCGTTCTGGTGTTCGCGATCGCGATCGACTGGCGGGCGATCTTCCTCGTCGGGGCCGTCGTCTGTGTGGCGCTGGCGTACGGATTCCACCGCAGCCTTCTCCGGACGGTGTCGGAGGCGGACACCGCCGAACGGAGGGGAGAAGACGGCATTGCCGACGAGGACGGACGTGCCGGGTCGTACATCGACATCTTCCGTCACTACCACTTCGCCGCATTCGTCGCCGTTTCGTCGATTTACACGTTTTCGTGGGTCGGTGTGACCTCGTTTTATCCCCTCTATCTGAGCAACGTGGCCTCGTTTTCGGCGGGAACCGCCGGCCTCTTGTACAGCCTCCTCTTCGCCCTGAGCGTCTGTCAGCCACTAACCGGCTGGCTCAGCGATCGGTTTAGTACGCCGAACATCGTCCTGATTACGTTCGGTCTCATACTGGGGGGGCTCCTCGCCGTGCTCTTCTCACAGGGACGGTTCGCGTATATCGCTGCGACGCTCGTGCTCGGCCTCGGATTTCACGGATTCCGGCCGGTTCGTGAGGCATATTTCATGGAAATCATACCGGACGCGGTAGGGGGAGGCGTCCTCGGACTCGTTCGCACCGTCATGACGATGTTGGGGGCTGTTGCGCCGACCCTTCTCGGAGTCTTGGCGGACGTCTTCGGCCTCACCTACTCTTTCGCCGTCCTCATGGGCGTTATCCTCGTGGGTATCGGCCTCACCGCGTCGATGAAGGTCATCCCGATGCCGTTCGAAGAACCGATCGCTGCGTGAGCCGCTCGCAAGGAACGAATTTGGTTCTGGTATCCGCGAACCGTTACTCCTCGTCGGGCAGGTACTCCGCTTCCCACTCGAGCACTTCGGGAACGCCCGTGAAATGATCGTAATCCTTGACAGGGGCGTCTTCGAACGCTGCTTGGACGTCAGTCCACGCCTCCATCCCGTCCGATCGAAGTTTCTCGAACCGGTCGAACAAGGCGGTGATGGTTGGCAGGGTTGACATCCGCGGAAACATCGCAATGTCGAATCCGAGCGCTTCTGCGCGGTCTAGCGACACGACGGGGGAGCCCCCGCTACAGTTGTACAACAACGGTGCATCGACCGATTCGGCGATACGCTCGAGTTCCGAGACGTCGGTCGGGCCCTGAACGAACGCGACGTCGGCACCGGCCTCACAGTAGGCAGTCACCCTGTCGATCGCGTCCTCAAGCGTTCCGTCCGACGCTCCTCGAGCGTCCGTTCTGGCGATGAGCACCATTTCCGGGTCGCACTCATCGCGGATGTCGGCCGCGGCGCGGATCTTCCCGACGGCTTCCTCTTTCGTGATGACGCGTTTCCCCTCGACGAACCCGCACCGTTTCGGAAACGCCTGATCTTCGATATGAATGGCTGCGACGCCGGCCGAGGCAAACTCGCGGACGGTGCGGGTAACGTTGATCGCGTTCCCGAACCCGTTGTCAGCGTCCGAAATGAGGGGGATATTGACCGTCTGCTGGATTCGCTTTGCGTTCTCGACCATTTCCGTCAAGGTCATCACGCCGACATCGGGTTGTCCGATTTTCGAGACCGATGACCCGTTTCCCGTCATCGAGACGAGATCGAACCCGACCTGATCTGCGACCCGTGCTGAGAGCGGGTCGTGAACGCCGGGCGCGACGAGGATACCATCGTCTTCAATTCGCTTCCGAAGTTCGTTTCCGTAACCCATACGCCGTTATTCAAGTGATAGGCACTAAGTGTATCGACTCGATCGGTTCGAACGGTATCCCGGATCCGATATGCAAACATAGATATACGGAATCGCTGAATAGTTCTGAACAAGCATAACCGTGGCACCGATCCATATTCGAATGGCGCGCAAAGCGCACGAGATCTCGAACGAGCTATGGCGGGATGGGAAGGGCTGGGTTCTCATCACTGTCAGCGCCGGGTGGTTTCTCTCTATTGGCGTCAGATTCACCTACCCCTCGATTCTTCCGTTCCTCCGAACGACGTTCGGGATGGATCTGAGCACCGCCGGGTTCTTGTTGAGTACCCTCTGGATTGCCTACGCTATCGGCCAGTTCCCGGGCGGTGTATTAGGAGATCGGTTCGGTGAGGGGAACATTCTCGTATTCAGTACCGCGATTTCAACGGTAGCAGTCGTTCTCGTCGTGACGGCGATGAACATATGGGTACTGTTCGTCGCTACGTTCATGTTCGGGTTCGCGACGGCCCTCTATGGACCCCACCGGTTTACGATTTTCACAGACATTTACGATGATAGATCCGGAACGGCCGTCGGGATGACGATGGCCGCCGGCAGTATCGGAAACACCATCCTCCCTGCAGCTGCCGCAACTATCGCTGCATACGCCACGTGGCGTCTGGGATTTGGCGTTTTGTTACCGCTATTCATCGGCATCACGGTTGCTCTCTGGTTGGTAGTCCCGACTCGAACGTCTAACACCGGCAGCACCGACGATGTCCTGTCTTTCCGAACGCTTCGGCGAATCATCGCTTCCGTCAGACAGGGGGGAATTCCGCTCGTCGTGCTGATCCACGTTCTGCTCTCGTTCGTCAGTAACGGGTTCCTGGGCTTCTATCCCACCTACTTGGTCGAGGTGAAAGGGTTCTCACCGCAGATCGCTGCCGTACTGTATGGGCTATACTTCGCCGTCGGCGTCGTGGTGCAACTTCTCGTGGGGCTGAGCAAGGATAAGTTCGGAGCGAAGCTGACGCTCATCCTCGTGGCCGGAATGTTCTTTTCTGGCGTCCTATTTCTCCAATTCGGCGAGACGATCCTCTATTTCGTGTTGCTCACGCTCCTGTTGAGCAATCGGAACGGACTGGGTGTCATCACGAATACCTACATCGCCGACACGCTGCCCGACGAGATCAAGGGATCCGGGCTCGGATTGCTTCGAACGTCCTGGATCATGGTCGGTGCGATGAGTCCGATCTTCGTCGGGTATCTCGGGGACCTGGGACAGCTCGACTATGCGTTCCTGATCCTGGCGGGTGTCGCAGGCGTGGGGCTGTTCTTGACCGCATTCGTCCCGAAAGGAGATCCGATATCCGGCAGTTGAACGAAAGAAGCTGTCTCTCACCACGTCACCAACTCAGAACGCGCTCCGAACCCATCCGCCGTCGACATTCAGGCTGTGTCCGGTAGTGTGACTCGCCACGTCCGAGGACACGTACGCGACAGCCTTCCCGAACTCCTCAAGCTCGCCGTAGGTACCGCGCGGAATGATTTGTGCGATGTATTCCTCTCGGGCCTCCCCGTACGAGAGGTCGTGTTCGTCGGCGTATCGACCGATATGCGTCGTCCGGTCTCTCTCCCGTGGCGTGGCCGGTCCGACTTTCTTCGGACAGACGTTGTTGACTCGTATTCCGTCGTCTGCGTACTCGTGAGAGAGTGACTTCGCGAGCCCGTAAATGCTCGGCCGAACCGTGTTCGCGAGGATGTGGTTCGCGTCGGGCTGTTGAACGGAGGCGGCGATGATGTTCGTGATTGCACCGCCTCCGTCTTTCAACGCGGGGAGCGCGGCGTCGATCGCAGCGATGACGCTCTTGACGACCAGTTCGTACGTTTCGTCGAACTGCTCGAGCGTCGCGTCATCGAAGCCGATCTTGTCCGGGCCTCCACTGTTGGTCACGAGGATATCGAGACCGCCGAGTCGCTCGATGGCCGCCGTCACCTGATCGGCGACCGACGCCGCATCGGAGAGATCACACGTAAACGTTGAAATCCGCTTCGGGGGGACACCGGTCTCGTCGACGATCAGTTCCTTCGACGCCTCGAGATTCGATTCGCTCCGCGAACTGATCGCGACGTTCGCACCCTCGCGGGCGAGTTCCGTCGCGGAAGCGCGGCCGATTCCCTTGCTCGATGCCAATACGATCGCTCTTTTGCCGTCGAGGTGTATGTCCATCGTTAACGTATGCAATCACTGGCGACTACGTAAGTGCTTCCGTTACAATGACGCTCGCCGCTCGAGCCCGATCTCAACGGGGACCATCCACCCGTTCGACGTCGGCCCGTCGTCGGCCGTGATTGCGGAACGGTTCGCCGCTTACGACATGCGGATCATAGTAAGGAGACGATCGGAGAGCAACGATCCTGACCGTGGCACCCAGAATGAGCGAGGCTATCTCGAAGACGAGGACCGTGACCGCAGAACTATGGGGGGACGGACGAGGGTGGGTCCTCCTCGCTGTGAGTATCGGTTGGTTCCTCTCCTACGGTGTCCGGATGGTCTATCCGATATTCGCTCCATTCTTTCAGGCGGAGTTCGGTCTCACTCTCACTACGACTGGTCTCCTGTTGTCAACGCTATGGGGGGCCTACGCTTTGGGGCAGATCCCGGGCGGAATACTCGGCGACCGGATCGGTGAAGGGCGAATCCTCGTGATCAGTTCGGTCATCTCCGGCGTCGCGATCGCCGTCGTTGCCGCGTCGATCGACGTCTGGATGCTCTTCGTCGGGACGATCGGGTTCGGGTTCGCGACGGCCCTATTTGGCCCAACTCGCTTTACCGTCTTCACGGACCTCTATTCGAAACGCACCGGATCGGCGATCGGACTCACGATGGCGGCGGGGAGCGCGGGAAACACTGTCCTCCCGGTGGTGACGGCGGTCCTCGCGACGTCCCTGACTTGGCGTTTGAGCTTCGGTTCCCTCATTCCGCTGTTCGCCGTCGCCACCGTCGCGCTCTGGGTGTTCGTTCCTGCTCGAACGTCGAGCGAATCGAGCGCTGTCGACGATTTCTCGAGGGAAACGATTACCCACATCCTCGAGTCGATCAGCGGCAATTCGATTCCGGTCGTCGTCGCCATCCAAATGTGTTTTTCGTTCGCGTTTCAGGGATTCGTTTCGTTCTATCCGACATTCCTCACGGACGTCAAGGATCTCTCACCGAGCGTCGCGGCGACGTTGTTCGGTATATTCTTCGCGTCGTCGTTCGCCGTCCAACCGCTCTCGGGGATAGGGATGGATCGATTCGGTGCCCGATCGACGCTCATCGGCGTGCTCGGAATCGGGTGTCTGGGGTTATGGTTGCTCCCTTTTGTGTCCGGCACGCTTCCGCTCGCCAGCCTAACGATCGTGGTGAGCGTTATCAGCGGGTGTGCCGTTCTCACCCAGACACACATCGCTGCCTCGCTTCCTGAGGATGTGCAGGGAACGGGGATGGGCACGGTCAAGGCCAGTTGGATGTTAGTTGGCGCGACGAGCCCTCTCATCATCGGTGTCCTCGGCGATCTCGGCCACTTCACCGCCGGATTCGTCGTACTCGCCGTCCTGGCAACGATCGGCCTGCTCCTGACGGTTGTCCGTCTGTGAGTACCCGTTTGAGGGGGGTGAGTCGGTAACTATTAACCGTTTCCGCCGGTACGGTCCCGGTATGGGACAGACGATGGCAGAAGCGATATTGGCGAATGCAGCCGGCGCTGAACGCGTCTCACCGGGCGATCACGTCGTCTGCGAGATCGACCTCGCGATGACGCAAGACATCCATACGCCCGGCGTCGCACACGTCTTGGAGAAGATGGGCGTCTCCGACCTGCACGATCCCTCGAAGGTCGTCGTCGTGCTCGATCACATGGCACCGTCGCACACCGTCGAAAACGCCGATGAAAAAGCGATGATCCGGGAATTCGTGCGGGACCATCCTGACACGCACTTCTACGACGTCGGAACGGGAATCAGTCACGAAGTGCTCCCAGAAAAGGGACACGTTCGGCCGGGCGAACTCGTCGTGGGAACAGACTCACATACGGTCACACACGGCGCGTTCGGCGCTGCCGGAACGGGAATCGGTGATACCGACATGGCGTACGCGCTGGCTACAGGTCAGGGCTGGTTCAGGGTACCGGAGACTATCGAATTCGACGTAGACGGTTCGTTCGACGAGCTTGTCTCCGCGAAGGACCTGCTTCTGTACATTGCTGGCGAGTTTGGGACCGATGTCGCCCGGTACAAGGCGATCGAGTTCCGCGGCCCAGCCGTCACGTCCCTTCCGCTTGACGATCGTCTCACACTCACGAACATGTCGATCGAACTCGGGGCTATGTTCGGGTTCACGCCGGTCGACGAGACCGTCGTCGAGTATATCGAATCTCGAACGGACGAGCCGTTCGAGTCGGTAGCGGCGAGCGAGGACGCCGAGTATGAGACACGGTATCAAATCGATGTCACGGACTTGGAACCACAGGTCGCGCTCCCGCACGACGTTCAGAACGTCCACCCGATATCCGAGGTCGACCCGGTAGACATCGATCAGGTATTCATCGGTACCTGTACGAACGGTAAATTCGAGGACCTCAGGGCCGCTGCGGAGATCATCGACGGCCATACGGTCGCGGAGATGACCCGCCTCATCGTGACTCCCGCTTCGCGGGAGATCTACAGCCGCGCCGAGCGCGAGGGACTGATACGGATATTCAACGAGGCCGGTGCGGTCGTTACGAACGCGACGTGTGGAGCCTGTCCGGGACTCGGAATGGGTATCCTCGGCGAGGGCGAACGGTGTCTGGCGGCACAGAACCGAAACTTTCGGGGACGGATGGGACACAACGACTCGGAAGTCTATCTCTCGAGTCCCGAGACGGCGGCCGCGACGGCGATCACGGGTCGTATCACCGATCCGAGGGAGGTGTGACGATGGCGATCGACGGAACGGCCCATACGTTCGGTGACGACGTCAACACGGACTACATCACCCCCAGCGACTACTTCGGACGATCGTACGAGGAGATCGCAGAACACGTCTTCGAGCCGATCGCGCCCGACTTTCACGACCGGTTCGAACCCGGCGACGTGATCGTCGGCGGGGAGAACTTCGGCTCGGGATCGAGTCGCGAAACCGCGCCGAAGGCGCTGCAAGTCGCCGGCGTGAGCGCGGTTGTGGCGGACTCGTTCTCGCGGCTCTTCTACCGAAACGGAATCGCGATCGGATTACCCGTCGTTACCTGCCCCGGCGTCTCCGACATCGTTTCCCAAGGCGACCGCGTGACAATCGATTTCGACGATCAATCGCTTCGAAACGCGACGACCGGAGACTCGCTCCCCACGGAACCGATGCCGCCGGAGATTCAGTCGATTTTCGACGCTGGCGGACTACTCGCCCACTACGAGCGCCACGTGAACGGACTCAAGCTGGAGTGACCTGTTCCAGACCGGACGACGTGATACCGAGACGGTTGATTGCTCTAATCGGTGTAGATTCGACGACGGTGATCCACGCGTTTCGAGAACCAGTACGGGCCTCGCACGGTGCCGGTCATCATTAGGCCTCCACTCCGACAGCAAACCCGTTACAGGAAGTCACAAAACTCCGCCACGGACTCCCGTTCGCCGATCGATAACGACGCTTCGAGGATCGCGTCTCGCTCGTTCGTATCGAGGACGCCGCTCGAGAGATCCTCAAATTTCGCTATGAGCGCCTGCATCGACAGCGGGGATTCAGCGGCTCCGTCCGGATACTCGACCAATCGCTCGAACCGTCTCCCGTCGGTCGTCTCGACGACGGTGGTCGACGGTCTGGTGGCGGGATACCGTGCTTCCATCTCATCGGTCTGCGTCACGGTCGTCCGCTCGATCACTCGGCCGACGTCGTCTCGGTCTGCGTTCGCGGGATCGAATTGATCGAGGGTGGCCTCACCCGTGGCGAGGGCAATCGCGACTCCGTATGGCATACTCATCTGTGCGTCGAGAAGCGTTTCGATTTCGGTCTTATCGTGGTGGGACGCCGACCGGTAGGTCTGGACCTCGATCCGCTCGACGTCCGCGGGTTCGACTCTTTCGGTTCGGATGTCGCGGATTGCCTGGATCGGCCCGTGGATGTGTCGGCAGCACGGGTACGGTTTGATGTAGATCTGGGAAATAGCAAACGGATCGCCGAGGTTCGCGAACGGAGAGAAGTCGTACTCGTCTGAGTAGGCCTCGGCGAACCCCTCGTCGCCCTCGATAATCGTGTCCGGTCCGTCGAAGCCGGTCGCCGCGAGATCCGCTGCGATCACGCCGGCCATCGCGGCTCTGCCTGGGTGGAACCGCTTCGCCATCGACCCTTTCTCCATAAACTCGAACACGCCACCGGCTTGCGTCCCGGCGAGCCCGAGCGCATGGGCGGTCTCTCGGGCGTCAAGTCCGATAACGCGACTCGCCGCGGCTGCGGCGCCGAAACACCCCGTCGTCGCGGTCGCGTGGAAGTGCCGTTCCCGATGAGACGTCTGCACGGCGACGGCCGTTCTGATCATCGCCTCGTACCCGGCGACGACCGCCGTTATCAGGTCCGATCCGTGAACGTCGCATCGCTCGGCGAGCGCCAGTGCAGCCGGAATAATGGCACTCCCCGGATGCGCCGACGCACCTCGGTGACCGTCATCGACATCGAGTGCGTGCGCCGTCGTTCCGTTCGCGAGCGCTCCGATATGAGCGACCGGTTCGATGTCTGTGCCGATTACCGTGGTCCCGGCCCCGTCGAACGACTCGGCGTACCGGAGAATCCGGTTTCCAGCCTCCGTCTCCGTTCCGGCGTAACACGCCCCGAGAAAGTCGACGAACGCTTTCGACGCCACGTCGCGAACGTTGTCGTCGAGGTCGTCGTAGACGAGTCCAGAACAAAACTCGGCGAGTTGTCTGGTTACCGCTTCTGCGTCTCCATCTGACGTCATTAGCGGGACCAACTCCACCCAAGGGAATTAACCTTCTGCCTCGGGGGTCACTGGATCGCTCCGAGCGCGATCCAGCGGTAGCGACGTGACCATGATAATCGAACTTGGACGGCTAGTCCTCACCAGTAGTACCGTCGAATACCGGTTCGACTACCCGTAGTACGTCCTCGTATCCGTCGAAATCGATCGTCGACTCGTGGACGCGTCTGTGAAGGTCTATCGTAGTTTCCGTGGTGGGTGAGTGAAACCCGACGCGCTCAACGGTCTCCTGAATCGCCTCGAGTTCGCCGATCCGTCGCTCGGCGTGGGCCGGGGTTCCATCGAGTGCATCGACGAGCCACTCGTCGAAGGTAGTACCGTCGAATTTGGAGCCGATCGACGCGAGCGCCTCCGCTTCGAGATCGTACGCCCGCGCGGCGAGGAGCGTTTCGGCGGCGAGGGTGCGCAAGTTCTTCGTCATCAGGCTCCGGAGCATCTTCAACGCGGCGGGCCGAGTGACGTCGTCTCCCAAGGGTTCGACGGTGAATCCGGCACTGCGAAGTGATTCGATCGCGGGTTCGCTGCCCACCCCGGCCGTCCGGATCCGCACATCACCGTCGCGTCGAGCTATCGAACCCATGATCGCCCCCTTGAGGAACGTCCCGTCGGCGTCCTCGACGAGTCGCCGTAGCTCCAGCGTCGCGGTCGGGGTAATCGAGTTCAGATCGAGAAACGCGGTGTCTGCCGACAGCCCCGGAGCAGCATCGGTGGCTGCCTCGAGCGCGGAGACCGGCCACACGCAGGAGACGATCAGGTCGCTCCGCGCGGCCAGGTCCGCCGGCGAGTCGGGGACCGAAAGGGACGTCTCTGCTAGCATCTCGCGGAGATCGGCTGGTGAACGGTTGATGACGGAGACCGACGTTTCGCCGTCGTCGAAGGCCTCGGCGACCGCTCGTCCCGCCTCACCGAACCCGAGGACGCCGACCGTCTCGATGTCGCTCATCGGGGCTCACCCAGCAGCGACCGCGGAACGTCTCGGCTCATCGTCTCGATCGCTGACTGGGACACGCCGTGTCGACGGAGTCCCGCGACGAACGATTCGTACGCCGCCGGCGGAGACTGGTTGGACGGCTGTCCGTGATCGGTCGAGAGGAGGCACCGCTCGGGGCCGATCTCGAGGACGCTCTCCGCCATCGCCTCGATGGTCGTGTCCCCTTTGACCACGGGCAGGTAACACTTCTCGATGTACGCGCCGCGCTCGGCGAGCGCGAGTTGATCTTCGAGCGTGAGATTCATGAACGCGGATTCGGGATGGGTCACCAGATAGTCGACGTCGGTCCCCCGCTGCTCGATCGCCTCGAGGACGGCATAGGTCTCCGCCGGACCGATGTGCCCGTTTCCGAGCACGAGCCGGCGATCGGCGGCGTCGAGCACGTCGAGGATCGAAAGGAGTGCCGGCTCGGGTTCCCCGCTGTCGGTGGTCACCGTCAGCGTCTGTCCCGAGAACGGGTACGACCGCCCCGTCTCGAAGTTCTCGGCGCTGAACGTCGGAAGCCATACGACACTGGCTCCGGTCTCGACCGCCAGTTCGACCGCCGACGGGTTGAGGCCACCGACGAACGTGTTGAGTGTCAACGACGAATAGACGTCGATGTCGGGAACGGCGGCCCGTCCCAGGCGTACCGCCTCGAACGTATTCCCGAAGTGGCTTTTGACGACGACACCGCCCAACGATGATTCGCGAACCCGCTCCAACAGCTCCGGAACGTCGTGGATCCGTTCCCACAGCGACGGACCGCCGTGAACGTGAAAGTCGATCGAACCCTCGGGGATCACCGTTCGTCACCCCCCGTGATCGACTTCGTGACCGACCGCGTCTCTCCGAACGAGTGTAGCGCCATCGAGTGTTTCCCCGCGCCGCCGGCGACCAGCACGACGACGTCCACCGGCCTTTCGACGAGCGGAATGGTCGCCTCGCGGTCGTCCTCGAGGTGAAAGCGAGGATTGAGGGTGTAATTGTCGTAAATGCCGGCCGCGTCCAAGTCCGCGACCGAGTTTCGCGCCTGATCGTACAGGTACCACTGAACGTCCTCGATCGTCCAACCGTCCGCCGCTATCGTCTCTGCGTGCTCCGGTCCGAGGACAATAGCGATCTCCCCAGCAGAATGGTGCGTGTTGTTGTTACCAACGGTGGCGAAGACGCTGGCCGCGACGGAGAGTATTCCGTCCGCGTCTGCGTGGACGTGGTCGTTGATCTCGTGAGGGGATTCAACGCCCATGGCGGTCACCGTGCTCTCGTCCTCATCGTACCCACGCCGGACGTGGAGCGGATCCCACGGCGATTTTCGCTGGTTTTCGGCAATACAGAAACTGAATTTTCCGGGTTGACCGTGCGTCGCTCGGTCCATCGTCCCCGGGGATCCGCCGCCGACGTTGACGAGAAGCAATCGAAGCGCACGCCCGATAGTGGCATTGGCACGCCAGCCCTGCCCGAAGACGTTGTATCCGTAGTTGACGTTGAGTTCGTCGACGATCGGTCCGTTGACGACGAGTAGCGGTGCGACCGGGTGTGTGGTCGCGTTGATCCCGTAGAGGTTGAATCCGTCGTCGGTGATCGCTTCGACGGCGGCCTCCAGAACCGGCATGTGTGCCGGTGTACACCCGGCCATGATTGCGTTAATCGCGAGCGTTTCGACCGTCGCGGTTCCGTACTTCGGTGGAATTTCGCCGAGCGAGTCCTCGGGTTCCCGGTCGCTCCCCTCGAGCATTCGTTCGAGGCGATCCGGGGTCGGTGGAACGACTGGCAGTCCGTCGGTGAGTCCCTCGTCGTACAACTGTTCCGTCACGGTTTCGACATCGTCGTTCGATACGACGATCGTCTCGGATTTGAAGTTCATGTATCGTGGATTGGCGTTAAAGCGGGCAGTACAGCCCCGATTCGTCGACCGATTCGTCGGAATCGAGATATCGGTCTCCGTACTCTGACTCGAGCTGATCCCGATCCGTTGTCAGCACGTGAACGATCTCGTCGACGACGGTGCTTGCCCGGTCACGGACCTGCTGCTCGGAGATCCCTCCCATCGGGTGGGGAACCGTGACGATCGGCAAACCCGGACGGCCGAGCGATCGCGCCTCCGACTGGCCTAGCGTCGCGAACTCGTCGCTGTTGATCGTCGCCGTCGGCGTCCCTTTCTTCTCGAGGTCGATGCTGTCGTAGATACACCACGATGTACACGATCCGCAGTCTCCGTAGGCATTTACGACGGCGTCGCACTGATCGTGAAGTTGAGTGGCGATCGAGTCAGCCGGAATCGGACTCTTGTCCTTGCGTCGGACAACGATTTCGGCGACGCCGTACTCCTCCCGGAGGAGGTGTCCGACTTCGTCGAGAAGGACGTCCGCGTTGGCTTTCGAGTTATCGAGCAGTCCGATCGTCGCCCCCTCGAGCGCATCGAGTCGTTCGGTGATTCGACCACCCGACGTCTGGACTGTGCCTCGGGGATCGAGGACGATCGAGGGCTCGGCCCCCTCATTAATCTTGTCATGTGAACTCATAGCAGTTGTGACGTTGCTGGGGATGTATAAGTATGTTGTGAGGGTCCGCCCGCGGCCGCTCGGCTCCACGACGTACTCGCCGAAGACGAGAAGCGAATCGGAACGGGACACTTCGCTCTCGGCGACAACAGGTGTCTGCGAGGGACGGGAGCCTCGGACATCTACCTCGACGACATGATGGCGGAGGCAACCGTCGAATTCGAGGGGACCGTGATTGTTAAAGCAGGTGACCTCGTTCTGCAATTCGGGTATTCGAGAATACTATCATGAGCACCACTAGCCAAGATCTGGCCGAGTACGTAGACCGGATCTCATTCGACGATTTTGATGACGAAGTCATCGAGACGACAAGCAACCTGCTGATCGACACGATCGGCTGTAGCATCGGCGCGTTCACAAGTCCGCCGGTCAAAGCACTCAGGAAGGAGTATCTCGGTCACCGGGGAAAGACGGCTGCGACGGTCGCCGGGACGGAGACCGACGTTCCCGTCGAGTACGCTGGACTGATCAATTCGACCATGGCCCGGTACCTCGATTACAATGACTGTTACATGGCCACCGAAGGTGCGTGTCACCCGAGCGACCACATTATGGGGCTCCTCGCGGTCGCTCAGGATGTCGGCGCCGACGGCGAAGCGCTCGTCGAAGCGATCGTAACAGCGTACGAGATCGAGTGTCTCGGTCTCGACCAAGCGCCCACCAGACCGCAGGGATTCGACTATTCGGCTTGGGGACCCTACTCGAGCGTGACTTCGGTCGGGAAGCTGCTCGGTCTCTCGACGGACGAGCTGATCGACGCGATCGGGATCGTCGGCGCGTCAAACGCTCCGCTGTACATCACGCGTCGGGGCGACGTCTCGATGTGGAAAGGAGTAGCACACCCGTATACGACGCACAACGCGATCCAGGCCTGTCAGATGGCCCGTTCGGGCCTCACGGGCCCGAGAGCCGTATTCGACAGCGAATACGGGTTTCGCGACGTCGTCTCGCCGAACGAACTCGATTTCGATGGTATGCCCGCCGGCGACGGATACCGAATCCTCGAAACCGGAATCAAGTACTTCGCCACGGGCTACTACATCCACTCACCGCTCACCGGCGCGCTCGAACTCGTCGACGAACACGACATCGATCCGGACGATATCGACTCGATCCATATCGACATCTTCACGCGCGCCGCGAGCGTTCTCGCCACGCCCGAGAAGTGGGACACCGACCAGAACAGGGAGACTGCCGACCACAGTATCCCCTATAGCGTCGCCGTCGGAATCGTCGACGGCGAAGTAACGCCCAGGCAGTTCGAACGGGACCGTCTCCGCGGAAGCGATGTTCACGCCGTCATGGAGAAGCTGACCGTCGACGTAGATGAGGAACTCGACGCGTACCGCGAGGATAACCCTCGTCACATTCCGTCCCGGACGACGATCACTGTCGACGGAACCGAGTACACGTCGCGAGTTGACGCCCCGCTCGGCCACGCCGACCGGCCGATGACTGATGAGCAACTGGAGTCGAAGGTTCGATCCCTCTGTGACGGACTGCTCGTTGACGAACAGGTCGACGAAGCGATCGAGCTAACGCGGTCGCTCCCCGACCTCGAGACGGTCGACCCGATCCTCGAGACACTCGTCATCTGAGACGTCGTCCCCCTTCGTCTCCGGTAAGCGCCGGTCGCCACGGATCGCCCCGAAACCGGGGTGCGGACTACTACTCGCCGCGGGACGACCACCGTACTAACAGTTAAGCGATTCTCCGCCGAACGTCCACACGTGACGGAAACCTTAGACGTAGACCGATCCGAATCGATCGCGACGATCACGGTTAACCGCCCCGACAAGCGAAATGCGCTCGACGTGCCAACGCGAGAGTCACTCCGATCGGCCCTCGAGTCGATCGAACGCGCCGATGACGTTCGCGTCGTCGTCTTCCGAGGGGCGGGAGACGCGTTTATATCGGGCGGTGATATCGAGAACTTTCTCGAATTCGACGGGCTCGAGGCGCTGGAATACAAATCTCGCCACGCGCAGGGACTGAACAACGAAATAGCGGCGCTCGGGAAACCGACGATCGCAGCGATCGACGGCTACGCGCTCGGTGCCGGGATGGAAATCGCACTCGCCTGTGACTTTCGCGTCGCGACGTCGGACGCAAAACTCGGCTTTCCCGAGGTGAACATCGGGATGTTCCCCGGGGGAGGAGGGACCCAACGACTCGTCCAGTACGTCGGCCTGGGAACGGCGAAAAAGCTGATCTACACGGGCGAGATCATCAACGCCGCCGCGGCGTCGGATCTCGGCCTCGTCAACGACGTGTACGATCCCGATCAGTTCGAAGCGGGGGTCGCCGACCTCGCGGGAGATCTCGCGTCCAGGCCGCCGATCGCCATCCGGCTGGCGAAACGGTCGATTCACCGGGGACTGAATCAGGAAGCCGGGCTCGACTACGAATTGCTCGCCGGCTCGATGCTCTTCGAGACGGCCGATCAGAAGGAAGGCGCGAGAGCGTTCCTCGAGGATCGAGCGCCCGACTTCCGCGGTGAGTGAGAATCGATCAGTTCGGACCAGATAGCTTTAGGTGGATTGCCGCACGTATCGCTTCATGGTCAGAGTCAACCCGGCAGCTATCGTTCCGTTCGTCGAGCGTGCCTGCCAGTCGATCGGCGCCTCGGAGGCGGTCGCCGCGGTAGTCGCCACGTCGCTGGTCGAAGCCGATCGCCGCGGACACGCCTCTCACGGTGTGTTTCGTCTTCCTCAGTACGTCGAGCGCGCCGAGGCCGGGAGAATCGATCCCGAAGCTGCCCCGACCGTGTCACGGCTGAGTGAGACGGTCGCCCACGTGAACGGGAACGATGCGTTCGGCCAGTACGTCGGCCGGGCAGCGATTGAAGCGCTGGTCGAGGGGGCGGTCGGCGGTATCGGTGCGGTCGGGGTCGGCGACGTCTCGCATCTCGGTCGCATCAGCGAGTGGGCCGAGCGGACGACTGCGGAGGACCTGCTCTTCGTCGCCTTCGTGAGCGGATCCGTCGCCTCCGTCGCTCCGCCAAGGAGCGCCGATCGCTGCTTCTCCACGAACCCGGTCGCCATCGGCGTTCCGACGTTCGATGCGCTCCCGTTCCCGATCGTCGTCGATATCGCCACCAGCCAGGTCGCCCACGGGAAGGTTCGGACGCGGGCGACCGACGGCGAGTCGCTCCCGGAGGGGTGGGCGATCGGTGACGACGGAGCGCCGCTCACAGACGCCGCAGCGTTCGAACGGGGTGATGGCGCGCTGTTGCCCCTCGGCGGCTCTATCGCGGGTCACAAGGGGTTCGGCCTCTGCATCGCCGCCGAAATCTTCGCTGCCATCTGCGGCATCGACTCGACTATCGACGACGGATCGAAGACGGGGAACGCAGCGACGTTCTGTGCGATCGATCCGACGGTGTTTCTGTCCGTCGATGAGATCGAACATCGAATTCGATCGGTGACGGATACGGTTCGGACGGCGGGGTACCTCGACGTGCCGCACGAAACCGGTGTATTACCTGGCGAACTCGAGTATCTCGCCACGCTCGAAGCGGACGAAGAGGGGATCGACATCGGCGACGGCGTCGCGGCCGAACTCCGAACGCTCGCGTCCCAACTCGGGTTGCAGTCGATGCTCCCGGAGCCACTCGCGGATTCGTGATGGCGCTCGAAAGGGATCGGGATCACGGGACTGAACGAACTGCGGGCAGCCGTTCGGTGCCGGTGTTCGACCGGCACACTGCGTGCCGGAAGTTCAGTAGTCGCGGTCGAACTCGCTGGGTCGCCCTTCGAGCAGCGCATCTACCGCCTCGGTGTGTTCCGGGTCGTTCACACATTTCCACTGTTCCTCGAGGGCGGCCCAGGTATACTCCTCGAAGCTCTGTGCCGTGTCGATCAGCTTCTTCGAGCCCCGCACCGCGGTCGCGGGCTTGTCTCGCAATTCGTTCGCCAGGTCGCGAGCGGCGTCGACGACTTCGGCATCACTGACGACGTCGACGGCGAGACCGATCTCCGACGCCTCGTCCGCAGTGACGTCGCGTCCGGTGAGGATGATCTCCTTCGCTTTGCTCTCACCAACCTGTCGTGGTAAGAGCCATGCGCCTCCGTCACCGGGGACGATACCGATGTTGACGAACTGTTGGCGCAAAAACGCGCCTTCGGCCATCACCCGCAAGTCACACGCGAGAGCGAAGTCACAACCCGCGCCGACCGCGGGTCCGTTGACGGCAGCGACCGTCGGTTTCTCACCGAAATACAACAGCCGGTCGATGTTCTGGACGAGCCAGAGATGAGCCCCGTAGCGGTGTTTCGACTCACGGTCCTCACGGCCGTCCATCGACGTGATATCGGCGCCGCTACAAAATCCCCGTCCCCGTCCCGAGAGGATCACGACGTATACCGAATCGTCAGTCATGGCGCGTTGCAGTCCCTCGTTGAGTTCGAGCAGCGTCGCTTCGTCGAATGCGTTCATCTTCTCCGGTCGGTCGATGAACACTTCGGCGCGTCCTTCGGTAACACGATAATCGATGGTATCGAATGTCACTGTGCACTACCGAGGGGTGAGACGCGTATTAAACGTTCTCGTCGGAGACCCGCGCTCGGAACCGTGAGTTACTCGTCCGAGACGAGTTCGGCGAGTTCCTCGTCGGAATAGTCGGCGAGTTCCTTCAGAACCTCCGACGTGTGTTCGCCAAGGTCCGGTGCCGGAACGATCTCTGGATCCTCGCTGCCGGAAAACTTGATCGGCATCCCTGGGACAGGGATCTCGTCGCGGCCGAAGCTCCGGTTCGGTACGTAGTTGAGCATCCCTCGTTCCTCGAGGTGCGGGTCGGTGACGATCTCCTCGATCGTTTGCACCGGCGCACACGGGATGTCCTCCGTTAGGAGTTCCGCGACGATGTCATTTTTGGACCGGTCGGCCACCCACTCACTCACGAGTTCGTCGATGAAATCCATGTGTTGGGCGCGTTTGACCTTCGAGTCGAACCGATTGTCGTCGAGCAAGTCCTCGTGATCCATGAGGCGAGCGAGGCTCTCCCACTGTTGCTCACTGATGCAAATAATAGCGATGTAGCCATCGTCGCCCTCGTAAACGTTGTACGGTGCGATGGCCAGCCCAGAGTGCTTGTTCCCGGTCCGAGGTGGGGCCTCCATTTCGGATACCCAGGACGCGACGGGAGACGCGATGGTCGGATACATACAGTCGAACATTCCGACTTCTACGTACTGACCCTCACCGGTGAACACGCGTTCGTAGAGCGCGCTAACGATTCCGACCGCTAGGTGAACGCCGCCGATGAAGTCACAGATCGCCGGCCCGGCTTTGACCGGTTTCTCGTCGGAGAACCCAGTCGTCTGAATAACGCCACTCATCGCCTGTATCGTGAGGTCCATAGCGGGGTACTCGGCGTACGGCCCATCGTCACCGTATCCCGAGCCGTGGCCGTAGATCAACTCGGGGTTGACGCTCTGAAGATCTTCGTAACCGATGCCGAGCGAGTCCATGGTTCCCGTCGAGTAGTTCTCGATCACCACGTCCGCTTTCTCTGCCAGGCGCGTGAATGCCTCGCGGCCGCTCTCGTCCTTGAAGTTGAGCGAGATTGCCCGCTTATTGGCGTTCAGATATTGATACTGCGGTGGAACACCGTCTTCGGTGCGCGTTCGAACGTTCTCCCCCCAAGGCGGTTCGACCTTGATGACGTCGGCACCGAGGTACGACAGAATCAAGCCGCAATACGGTCCCTGATAAATTTGTCCGAGATCGAGAACTTTCACACCATCTAGTGGTCGCTTCATAGCGGTAGTAGTACGTTCAGTGCTAAAAAAGGTATCTGCGTCTGATTGTCCCGTTTAGTCCAGCCCGTACTTCTTCAGATCTCTCGCGATCATGTTTCGCTGAACCTCGACTGTTCCACCAGCGATCTTCCAGCCCCGAACCCATCGATAAAGGTATTCGATGGGCGAATCCTTCGTGTAACCGATGGCACCGTGAATCTGGAGCGCCTCGTCGATAACCTCTTGACCGACCTCGTTCGCCTTCACCTTGGCTACGGAGGTTTCGAGACGGGAGGGATCGGCATCGATCGCGTTGGTCGCGGCTCGATAGATCAACAAGCGAGAGGCTTCGAGTTCAATCGCCATGTCCGCTAACTTCCACTCGATCCCCTGGAAGTCGGCGATCGGCTGTCCGAACTGTTCTCGTCCCTTCGCGTGTGAAAGGGCCTTGTCGAACGCGTTCAAACCGCATGCGATACACATCATCGCATTGTGACACCGTTCTACGTTGAACTCGATAAGCAACTCCTTGAATGCGTCCTTGTCGTGGACGAGGAGTTGTTCTTCCGGGACGGAACAGTCGTCGAAATACAACTCGCTCTGGACATGCCCGGCCATGTTGACTGATCCGTCGTCGAGTGATAGGCCCTCCGTGTCCTTATCGACGACGACGGCTCCGATGTTTCCGTCCGGAAACCGTGCGTACACGAGAAACGCCCCGGCCTGTTCACCCTTCGTTATCCACATCTTCGAGCCGTTGAGAACGAGTCGATCGCCGTCTCGCTCGACCGTGGTCTGCATGTTGCTGGCGTCCGATCCGGCTTCCGATTCCGAGATCGCGACGGAGATGATCTGGTCGCCGGAACAGACCGCTGGGAGATACTTCTCTTTCAAGTAGTCGCTCCCGAGTTCGGCGATGACCCTCGGTGGCCCCATCGAGGAACGGGAGAGGACGTGTGCGGTGTCTGGACAAACTCGACCGACCGCCTCCTGGGCGAGTAACACTTCGACGACCGAGTATCCGCCGCCGCCGTACTCCTCCGGGAGCCCGATCCCCAGCAGTCCCTGCTCCGCTAGAATCCGTTGATTCGTTCTCGGGAACTCGTCTTCCCACGTGAACGCCTCGGCATCGAACTCTGCCTCGGCGAGATCGAACGCTGTCCGGTAGATCAACTGCTGTTCGTCGGAGCGCTGAAAGTCCATACCGGACGTATCGAAGGACCCCCTAATGAGCGTTTGGGTCCGTTGACCGGCGCTCTCACCGGACGCTGGCGGCTACGCGAATCCCAGAAATATCTGGTCCGCGAGGTCCATTTCGATCGGCTCGCGCATTCCGTGAGGACAGCGCCGTTTCAGGTGCGTTCGGGAACGTGAATCGATCGGAACGCAGTCTTCAAACCGGCAGTCCGCTATCGGAGAAATCGACTTATACACTCGATGGGTCGCGGGACTGTCGGACGTTCAGTGTAACGCTTGTTTGTTTCTAACGCGGGAACCGGGTCGGTGATTACGTGGCGATAAACGCCGAACGGGCGCCAGGACAGTCTCGCCGACAACTAGAACGGTTGCCGAACGCTGACGACCGTCCACGTCCCGTTCACCGTCTCGCATCTGTGTTTCGTTCCCAGAAAATGACCGGATATTTCGCAATGGACGGACGTTAAGTATCATGCACCGTATACTGTATCTATGACATCCGATCACGGGACGCTGAAGACCGTCGAACTTACGCTCGCGATCATTCAGGCGCTCGTCGAACGGGATGGCTTACGCGTCACCGAGCTAGCGACCGAACTCAATATCGCCCCGAGTACGGCGCACAACCACCTGAAAACGCTGATGCAGAGTGGATACGTGATCAACAACGGGAGCATCTATTATCCGAGCATGGAGTTCCTCCGAATCGGCGAGTACGCCCGTCGACGCACACCATCCTACGAGAAAGCGGAAACGCAAGTGAAAACGCTCGCAGAGGACACGGGCGGCCGCGTTCACTTCGTTATCGAAGAGCTCGGCCGGGGCCGATACGTTTTCACAAGCACCGGCGATCTCGCCGTCGAAACCTTTTCTACGAACGGGGATAGCTTTCCGCTGCACGTGACGGCATCCGGAAAGGCCATACTCGCGGCACTTCCCAAACATCGGACCGAAGAAATCATCGAACGGCACGGCTTAGAGGCGAAAACGGACCGTACGATTACCGACGCAGACGAACTGCTCGAGGAACTCGAAGAGATCCGCCAACGTGGCGTCTCGTTCAACGTCGAAGAACACAAACTCGGTATTAATGCCGTTGCTGCCCCGGTGCGCAAACCGAACGGTGGGATTCTCGGTGCGCTCACCATCTCGGGTCCAGCGAAACGGCTCACAGAGACGTTCCTCCGCGATCAACTGAAGGATACGCTGCTCGCCGCCGTTAACCAATTCGAGTTGGAGATTACCTATCCGGACTGATCGAGATCGGCATGCGCTCGGTGTCCCCGTCGCTGCGTTCAATGAATGTGTCTAATATGTATATTTTACTGACTGAAACGGTCCGTATCGTCACCCGGTGTCGGACGGAGTCACAGAGAGTCGAACTACGGCAGTGACGTGCTCGCATACCAGGGTTCTCCGAGAGAGCGGAACGATCTGATCCCGATCGACCGTCACGTGGTGCGCGACAGCTCTAACAGAGTAACGTGGAATACAAATCTTTTTACAGTGATGGGCGGATCTCAGCTTATGAGTGACGGTCTCAAGAGAGGGTTAGAGGACGTACTGGTTGCCGAATCGGAACTGAGTTCGATCGATGGTGCCGAAGGACGCCTGATCTATCGCGGACACGCCATCGAAGATCTCGCTCGCGAGGCGAGTTATGAAGAAGTGCTCGCTCTCCTCTGGCACGGTTCTCTCCCCGATGAGGACGAGTTCGAGGAGTTTTCGACGACGATGGCCGCCGAGCGTGACGTCGCGGAGGACGTCCTCGAGACTGCACGGACACTTGGTGCAGTCGACGCCGACCCGATGGCCGCGCTGCGAACGGCCGTCTCCGAGCTGTCGGCGTTCGATCCCGATGCCGACGCCGACCCCACCGACGAAGCGTCGAACCGACGCAAGGGTCGTCGGATCACGGCGAAGGTTCCGACGATCATCGCCGCGTTCGAGCGGTCTCGACGCGACGAAGCGTTCGTTGCCCCACGTGAGAACTTGACCCACGCCGCGAACGCACTCTATATGCTTACCGGCGAAGAGCCCGACGAAGTGCTAGCCGAAACGTTCGACCGGACGCTCATTCTCCACGCCGACCACGGCCTGAACGCCTCGACGTTCGCAGCGATGGTAACCGCGAGTACACTATCCGATCTCCACGCCGCGATCACGAGCGCGATCGGGACGCTCAGCGGAAGCCTTCACGGCGGCGCGAATCAGGACGTCATGGAGATGCTCATAGAAGTCGATCAAAGCGCAACGGACCCTCGAACGTGGATCGAGACGGCGCTCCGAGATGGTCGTCGTATCCCCGGCTTTGGTCACCGTGTCTATGACGTCAAAGATCCGCGTGCGAAGATCCTCGACGAGAAGTCGGCGATGCTGGGCGAAGCCGGCGGTGACGACCGCTGGTACGAGATGAGCGTCGTCATCGAGGACTACCTCCGTGACGAAAGGGATCTTGTCCCCAACGTCGATTTCTATTCCGCCTCAACGTACTATCAGATGGATATCCCGATCGACCTCTACACTCCTATCTTCGCAATGAGTCGCGTCGGCGGTTGGATCGCTCACGTCCTCGAGCAGTACGACGACAATCGCCTGATTCGGCCGCAGTCGCGATACGCTGGTCCCGATCCAGCGGAGACCGAGTACGTCCCACTCGAGTTTCGGTGACCGGCACCGGTGCGTATCGGTCACCGTTGTAGTATCGGTTCGATTTCCTTCGGTGGCACCAACGACTCGTCACTGGAACGACCGAATCCATCCGTTTGGAGGCGAGCTCCCACTGAGAGGCTCCGAATCTCCTCAACAGCAGCATGAGTCGGATACATGCGGATTCGATCGAGTCCGGATGAAGACCGTCTCCGTCTTCAATGATGAAGATACGATCCGACTTGCTCAACGTCTGTATGACTCATGGCTGCACTCGAAACAGTGAAAACAGTCCCACCGGTCCGCGAGTTCCCGCCGCTGACGGTTCATCACTCGTCAGTGAAGTAATTCCGCACTGCAAAAAGAGTGTACATAGACGTTGCTCGCTTCGAGACGAATAGTGGAATGGAGACTGCTAAAGAAAGCGGACCAGAGGCGGTTCTATCGCCCTTGGTCACCATATGATCGCTATTCACAATATTCGGCTCCTTTCTCGCGAACGGAGCGGCGAAAACGGTGCGGCTGGTTCGGAACGAAGAGTGGCGCTGTCGCAGACTGTACAAGCGCTCTCACCAAACGCAAGAGACGGGAACTGTGATTTTCGGTAAGCGGAATTTTAAGTAAGGGTTCGATGATAAACGCACGACAGCGGGATATCGGACCGAGCAACGATTCGAATCCTTTGAAGTTTCACTTAGCCAATTATACGACGAGATTTACCACGATTCACAGCCACGCCGTCAGGAACGAGACTCCTTCCTTCGAACCGGGCTATTTGCGAACAAGCGAACAGAGTTGTGCACACGGCGGGTCCGAAACGATGCTGCCATCAGAACGCCACCATTTACAGTAGTATGATTGTAAAAATAGTCTGCCTGTACAACCGTTCGCGCGAACCCGTCGCGACGTTCAAGCAGGCGACGGTTTGACGTCCACGTTGTCGAGACTCGTCACATCATTCGGTAGCAGACTTAGGAGACGACCGTCGAGGCGCGTGCTCGAAGCGTCGGATCACTCGAGCCAGCCGATAGCTGCGTTGTCGTCGATATACCGGTGGAGGAGCGTAGACTCGGCCTGTCGGAGTCGATAGGAGAGCGTCGAGCGAGGGATATCGAGCGTCGCCGCGATCTCATCGAGGGTGATCTCACGCGGCGGATCGTAGTAACCTGCTTCGACGGCGGCGCGGAGCGCTATCTCCTGTTCTTCGGGGAGTGCGATGGCCGCTGAAAACTCGTGTTGCCAGCGGCCTGCATCGCGAAGGTGTCCCATCCGAAAGGAGAGGCCGTCGCGGAGCCGCGCCCCGATATCGTCGTAAAAAATGCCGATCCTCTCGTCGGATCGCATTAAGATCCGCCACCAATGAGCCGATTCTCGACGACGAGTCTCGAAGACCAATCCTGGAGGGAGGTGTTTCCCCGCGAGAGTGTGAACGGAGTGACAGCGCCGGATATCCTCTAGGTACGTGTAGAGAACAAGTTCGTTGGCCGATCGTTCGATGGAATCGTGATATCGGTCCGCTTCGCATCGTCGTTCGGTGATCGCTTCGCCACAGTAGAAATCGTCGAAACGAATACGTTCGAGACGGTCGAGAGCGGACTCCGGCCCAGTGATCCGCTCGAGTCGCCAGAATTGATCCTTGGTGACGAACCCGTCGATTGAATGTGCAACGAGAGAGGGATATTCGAGAAAGACATCCATAATCGGATCAGAGCCCGCGTCGTACTCAATCGCAAACGTAAGTTCTCGCATCGATAGTACTCCGGCGGAGTTCGATAAAAAAACTGCCGATTAAGCGTCGCACGCTCAGAAGAGTGTTCGTACGAGCAAGAGCATCGTCGTAGCGACGATTCCCATCCCAATGAGAACGACGAGAACGGGTCGGTAGCCGATTGACCGGAACTCGTCGAGTTTGATTTCGAGACCGAGACCGACGAACGCGATCAGGAACGCCCAATTGGACATGTTTTCGAGCGAGGTGATCTGTGAATCACTTAAGATCCCGATATTCGCAACGAGGACCATTCCGAGAAAGCCAAGAATGAACTTCGGAAACGTGCTCCAGAGAAACGACCATGCCTGATAAACACTCGAGGCGGCGTCGGCGTTCACTCGGCCGGCGTAGTATACCGAATAGGTAATGGCGACGAGTCCGATGAACGAGTTCCGTGTGAGTTTCACGATGAGCGCCCACTGTCCGGCCGCTTCTGAGAACGCAAAGCCGGCCGCGGTCACGGGGCCCGTACTGAACATCGTTAATCCTGCCCAGATACCGAATACCGTATCAGAGAGGCCGAGTGCGTGACCGATGATCGGGTATACGAACAGCGTCACCGCATCGAATAGAAGAACCGTCGCCGCCGCGTACGCGATTCTCGATTCCCTGACGGAGATGCTCTCGGCGATGGCAATGACGGCCGAGACGCCGCAGATGCTCGAACCCGCCGCGAGAAGTGATCCGGTCTTCTGGTGTATCGGGAAGACGAAGCGAGCCAGCAGTTCGATGACGCCGATCGTCATCACGACGGTCGTGACGACGAGGAGGAGAACCGTCGAACCGGCAGTGATGACGCGGTCGAGTGCCATTCCTGCACCCATGACGACGATTCCGACCTTGAGCCAGAGTTTGTGGGTGCCAACCCCGGAGCGAGCCCAGTTGGGAATACCCCAGACGTTTCCGATAACGAGACCGAGAACGATTGCGGCGATGAGATAGTTCACGGACGGAACGACCGATGCAATGAGGCGCGCGATTATACCGACTACTAGGAGGAAGAAAAGACCGGGAAGAACTGTCTGTTTCATTTTCATCAGGGTACGGGGACGCCGAGAACAATAATAAGCAGCGTGAGGAATCCGAGACAGACGGCCTTCCGGTCAGTTTCTACATTTTCCCACCGACGGAACATCGTATCGGATGCCTGAACGATGTTGATCATGTACTTGAGAGTCGGAACGAGGGGACTATACAGTTTCAGTTGTCGTACGACAATACGGTGAACGACGATGGTTCGAATTCCCACTAGAGTCACCAGTTACTCCGATATCTCCACAGAACACTGTTACCGGTACGAGATGTGCGCCGCGTGATAATAGTAGTGAACTCGCGGCCCACACTGATGAACCGTAAGTGGCTGTCCGCGTCCGATTACGCTTCTGGCTGTTTCCAGCGACAGAATCACAAAAGGTCGGGTCTCCGGCCGATCAGCACTTATATAATCCCGTATATCCGAATCTCGAATTACATCCATGCACCGGCACTGTCTAGTTAAGCGGTTCTGGCGTATACCGTCGTTCGAGCGGCCGTCGCGGCCCCAGTAATGAAGAATGAGACACTCACTTATTGTGAGGGGTGTGCTGAAGCAGTCGAATGTTCGCCGCTCGTCGATCGAGTCATCCTTCTATCTATATAGTGACTGTTGTGTCACGGGTCTCGACACACCATCACCGGTTCCACGTCTTGCGGTTTTCTTTATCTAGACAGTGCCGACATCGAGACAAAGTTGATTCTCAATGTCGCGTTGTTTGGTCGGCACGGAACTGATCCGCTGCCGATCGAGACGGACGTGACGAACGAGGCGTCGGTCGCGGCAGCGA
>Ga0075105_1000093_pt1 | contig 57034 bp, 66 predicted proteins | sample AntDeeMetag02WF5_FD_69800 | JGI IMG/M metagenome (GOLD analysis project Ga0075105, IMG submission 69800) | Saline lake microbial communities from Deep Lake, Antarctica - Antarctic Deep Lake Metagenome 02WF5 | ecosystem: Environmental > Aquatic > Non-marine Saline and Alkaline > Saline | place... | reverse complement strand
AGACGAGGAAGAGCGTGGTCAGGTGGGGATCGGGACGCTCATCGTGTTCATCGCGATGGTCCTGGTCGCCGCAATCGCCGCGGGCGTCCTCATCAACACCGCCGGTTTCCTGCAGACGAAAAGTGAAGCAACCGGTGAGGAAGCAACCGCGCAGGTATCGAATCGCGTCACCGTCGTTTCGGCGGCCGGTAACGTCACGGATAATCAAGATATCGACTTTGTGAACGTGACGGTCATGCGTGCGGCGGGCGCCGAGAACATCAACCTCTCGGAGGCCACCGTCCAGTGGATTGGTCCAGCTACGGCTACAACCCTGACGCATGGTGACTCCGCAAACGCTACGCAGTTCGACACGGTAGACGTGAAAGGTGACAACAATCCGGTCCTGACAACTCAGGATAGCCGGATTAACATCGTCATCAATTCCACGGCGGTTGGTGGAGGTCTCGGTGGCGGCCAGCAGGCCCAGCTGACGATCACAACGCAGTTCGGTTCGCAGACCGAGTATTGGGTCAGCGTGCCCGAATCGCTACAGGGGAAGAACGTCGTGAAACTGTAACGATGTTCGAGTTCATCACAGACGAGGAAGAGCGTGGTCAGGTGGGGATCGGGACGCTCATCGTGTTCATCGCGATGGTCCTGGTCGCCGCAATCGCCGCGGGCGTCCTCATCAACACCGCTGGCTTCCTGCAGACGAAAAGCGAAGCCACCGGTGAAGAAGCGAGTGCACAGGTATCGAACCGCGTGACCGTCATCTCCGCGACGGGGAATGTCAACACGGTCAACGACGACGACTCGGTCACGAACGAGACGATCCAGTACGTGAACGTGACGGTGATGCGTGCGTCCGGCGCGGACAACATCAACCTCTCGGAGGCCACCGTCCAGTGGATTGGCCCGGACAACGCCGAAACGCTCACTAACGGTCCGAAGAGTGCTTCGGGGACGAACGCCACACACTTCGCGACCGTGACTGTGAACGGTGAGAGCGAGGACGTCCTCGATAGCCAAGAGACGCGCATCAAGCTCGTATTGAATGCGACGGCTATCCGGAACCCTGGCTCCACCGACTGGGGCGCGAACGGTAACAACATCACTGGTCTCGCTGAGGGAGAGACCGCTCAGATTGAAATCACGACCCAGTACGGTTCGACGACTCCGTACTGGATTTCCGCGCCGGAGTCCCTGCAGGGCAAGCAGGCCGTCAAGCTGTAGCGGCTCCACCTTTTCTGTCGTATCGCCGTCTGAACGTCACGATTTTGTAGTGGCACTACAATCGGTAGGTGTGCCATCGCTGTACGGACTGGAGCGCTCCGGCGACGTCGAGAAGCTAGTGGAGCTACTCCGGGAAAGCGAGAAACCGACGGTCCGACGTCGAGCGGCCGAGATTCTGGGGAACCTCGACGACCCCGAGTCGGAAGGTATCGACGCGCTCGTGGGCGCGATGAGCGACGACGACGAGACAGTGCGCGCGGAGGCCATCGACGCACTCACCCAGCAGGAGGCCGTGGATGCCCTGATGAAGGGGCTCGGCCAGAAGGTGCCGGACTCCGGCGCGACGTGGGCGCAGGCCGAAGCATTCGTGGAGAACCTCACGTCGGATTCTACGGAGCTTCGCATGGCGGCGGCGAACGTTCTCGGTCTCCTCGGGGTGGAGGATTCTGCCCGACCGCTCGCAAAGCGCCTGCAGTCCGAACCGCATCCAGAGGTACGGTCGCGAATCGCGCGGTCGCTCGGCCGTGTCGGCGAGCCAGCCGTCACGAACGTTCTGGTCGACTGCCTCCACGACCAGCCGCTGAAAGTGCGTCGGGAGGCCGCGGAGTCACTCGGTCGGCTCACGTCGAAGGACGCACTCGGTGGCCTACTGACGGTGGTCGACGACGAGAGCGAGGCGATGCGACGGACGGCGGTGAGTTCGCTCGGCCAGTTCGAGAACGCCGAACCCGTGGACGCACTAGTCGAACGGCTCGGGGATCAAAGTGACCTTGTCAGACGTGCGGCCGTCTTCTCGCTAATCGAGATCCTCTCGAACGTGCCACCGGACCAGAGTCACGAGCTCCGCGAGACCATCGTCGACCGGATGGCCGAGCGCAGCGACCCGAGCATCGTCGCGTCGCTGATCGAGATCATCGAGGAGGGGACGCAGACCCACCAGCGGCGGAACGCGACGTGGATGCTGGGTCGGGTCGCGGGCAGCCAGTCGACGAAGATCGAGGCTATCGAGGCACTCCGGGACGTGCTCGGTGAGGACGACGACCTGATATCGCAGTTCGCTGCAACCGGGCTGTCGGAGATCGGCGGCCGGTCCGTGGAGACGTCGCTCCTGGAGGTCGTCGAGACCGACGAGTACGGCGGCGACGCCGTCGCGATGGCGGCGTTCGCTCTCGGGAAGGTGGGCGGCGACCGGTCGCGGCAGCGCCTCGAGAAACTCGTCGAGGAGACAGAGAGCGACGAGGTTCGACGCCGGGCGTTCTCGGCGATATCGAAACTGGGCGGCCACTCCTGACCGTTCTCGGAAACCGGACTCGTCGCCGGACGGCGATTTCAGACGCGAGAATCGCACGCAAAGCATTAAATACGCCACCTGAATAGTGTCGTCCGACATGAGTACGGAGGCGTCGCGTCGGCGCGAAATCGGCGTGACCGCGGCACGCACAGCCACGCTCGCAGGTGAGGAATGAGCGAGTCCGAATACAAGATCGCCGACGGAGCGGGCAAGTTCCTGCAGGCTGTCAAGGATGGCCGCAGATTGAAGGACGCGGCGTGGACCAACGGCCGCATCCTGCTGTCGAACAAGCGCATCGTGCTGGCGGGTAACGACGGCAAGCGCAACCTCCCACTGTCGGGGGTCGCCAGCCTGAGCGGTCGGTACGACGTGAACCAGACAGTCGCACAGGTTAGTGACTACGTGAGCATCCAGATGAACGACGAGAGCGTGCTGTTGCTCTCGATGGGGGAGAACACCGAGGATTTCGAGGGAAAACTGTACGGCGCGCTCCTCGACCAGACGGAGATGCTCGTCAAGCACCCTGCGGTGAAGGGTGGCGTCGTGCAGGACGAATCCTTCGAGCGCGCGCGAATCAAGGTAGAAGCCGACCAGTTGAGCGTCGCGATGTCGAGCGGTTCGTTCGTTTCGGTCGAACTCCACGACGTTGGCTCGGCGGAGGCGGCTTCTCTGGACGTCAAGGGCGAGAAGAGTCCAGTGTTGAAGGTCGAACACACCGTCGACGACGCGAGCGTGCAGACGTACTTCTCCAGTGACTCCCACACCTGTTCGATTCTGGAGTCGCTGCTGAGCAAGGAGGCCCGGAAGAGTCAGGGGTCCGTCGACCTGTCGGAGACGGAGAAACGCGTGCTGATGGCGCTGTACTCCGGCGTCTCCTCGTTCGAGATTCCGGACTTCCTGGGGATGGACGTCGACGAGGTGGAGAGCATCTTCGAGCGCCTCATCGAGGTGGACGTCCTCGAGGAGGTGCGCAAGCGACGGGAGGTTTCGATGAAGACCCGCGGCCGGAACATCGCGAGCGAAGCGATCAACGAGGAGTAGCGGTCACCGTTCTGCAGTCGCCCGTCCGTCGACGTCTCAGAAGTTCACGTCTTCGATGTGTTCGCTGACGGCGGCGCGCCCGAGTTTCGTGAGCGTCACGCCGTCGCTGTCCTCGACGAGGCCCTCATCGACGAGGCTGTTGAGGAGCATCGTCACCCGACTGGCGTCGATGCCGAGAACGGCCGCGAGGCTGGCCTCCGGCCCGCTGGAGTAGATAGCGACCAGCGCTTCCACCTCGTCGGTGGTGAGGCTGATGTCTTTCAGTTCCTGCTTGAGGTGCGTGTACCGCAGGCGGATGAACCGACCGAGAAGGTTCATTTTCCGGCCGGAGTCGAGCGCGAGTTCCGTCGTTACGGTGCCGGTTCCACCCATGTGGCGGACGGAGAGTAGCTGTCTGCTGGAGCCGTTGACGTTCCGTTCGACACGCTCGAAGTGCGTGACCGTCGAGAGGTCGATGCTGGCGCCGACATTGCCACGGAGCCCGACAGTCCCGGGCGAGAGGAACAGCTCCCCCGACTCGAAGGACCGTTCGGTGACGCGGCCACCGCGACGTGCCGGGTGTTTCGCGTAGACAGCGGAGCCGTTGAGCAGGCCCTTGAAGACGAGCGTGACGAACTTGTCGACGGTGTCGCCGGCGCCCTCGATGACAGCGACGTGTTTCTCACCGCCGCGTTCGTAAGCCACGGTGACGGTGTCTTCGAAGAACTCCGCGAGGTCGCGAGGCGCGGTGTCGTGCTGGACGTCGAAGACGCCAGCGAGGGGGATGGTCACGCTAGCGTCCTCGGTTGCGAGGACGATGCGGCGTTTGCTCATCACGACGCGGCCGCGAACGGGTTCGGCGTGCGTGGCCGTATCCGGGATGAACGACGTCACGAAGTCTGCGATTGCTGATTCCGACATGCTCCCCCAGTCTCGAAACCGAATCGTCGCGGGGACCGAATAAGCGTTACTCTACGTCGGAGAGTCGGCGGTAGATTCGGATGCGTGGGTCCGCAGCCTCGAAGCGCTCTTTGACCTCGCCTGGGAGGGTCTCCGTCTGCCCGAGGACGAGGTGGCCGCCCTCGTCGAGTGACTGGCTGACGGTGTCGAGGATCGGTAGCTTGTACTGCTTGTCGATGTAGATGCAGACGTTCCGGCAGGCCACGAGGTCGAAACCGGACTTCGGGTCGTCGGTGATGAGGTCGTGGCGCTCGAAGCGGACCAGGTCCTTCACGTGGTCGGCGACGACGAACCCGCGTTCGCCCTCGCGCTCGACGTACTCCATCGGGTGGTCGAGGAAGCTCAACTGGTCCTCGATGTCCGCGGTCCGCGTGCTCTCGTAGCGACCCTGTCTGGCGCGGTCGAGGGCGTCCTCGTCGATGTCCGTCGCCAGGATGCGGACGTTCTGGGGCTCTAGTCCGGCGTCGAGGGCGAGCATCGCGATGGAGTAGGGCTCGCGGCCGTCGGCGCAGGCAGCGCTCCAGATGGAGAGCGTCCCGTCGGTGGATTCGAGGAGGACGTCGCGGAGCGCGGCCCACACCTTCCGGTCGCGGAAGAACTGGGTCACGTTGACGCTGAGCGTGTCCAGCAGTTCCGCGCGCTCGTCGTGGTCGTCAGTGCGCAACATCTCCAGGTAGTCGTCGTAGCTCTCGGTGTCCCGCCGGCGCATACGGGCAGAGATGCGCCGGTCGAGGTAGGCGTCGTCGTAGTAGCTGGTGGCGAACTCCGTCTCCCGTTCGATGAACGCCAGCAGGTCCTCGAAGTCGGTCAAATCACTTCCACCTCGGAGTCGACACGGTTGATGGTGACGTCGCCGCTGGCGGGACAAAAGGACACCGACCGGCCGTCGTTGCCACCCGTCTCCGCGGCGAGTAACTGGACGTTTGCGGCGTCGAGCGCGCGGTTGGCGGCGTCGACGTTGCGCTGGCCGACTGCCTCACCGACGGAGATGTCCAGCATCGAGCTCCCCCCGACGAGTTTGGCCGCGAGGTTCCCCGGAGAGGCGCCCCGTCCGGCCATCGCGTCGACCATCTCTTCGAGGCCGGAATCGACGTACTTCGAGGGCTTGTCCACCGGGTCGGGAGCCGCCGGGAGCATCGCGTGGAGCAGTCCGCCGACCCCCGCCTCGGGGTCGTAGACCGCGACCGCGACACAGGAGCCGAGACCGCTGGTGACGAGCGTTGACCCGTTCGTCGCGACGCGCCAGTCGGCCACGCCGACTCGGACAGTCACGCGCTCTCACCAGCTGTGTCGGTGAGCTGTTCGGCAATCTGCCCGACGGTGTCTGCGTCCTCGGGGCTCGGGAACGCACAGACCCGACAGGTCAGGCCGTCTCCCAGTGCGACCGTCGTGTTCACGACGGCGATGGCGTCCGCGTGCTGTCCGTAGGCCGCGGCCACGGTGTCGAGGACGGCCCGGCCGTCGTCGTGCACGTGCGACGGTGTGGAGACGTCGATGGTCGTCTCCAGCGCGTTCGCCCACCGGTCGATGAAGCCGCTGGCGGTGACGTTGCCGAGTTCCGCGACGGCGCTCTCCGCGAGTGCCGGGTCCGGGTCCGACTCGTCGAGCATCGTGTCCGCGACGGCGCCGGATTCGCCCTCCTCGAACAGGATGGCGATGACGCTGTCGACCGGGCCCTCGCTCTCGAACACCGCGCCCTCGTAGGCAGCGTCGTCGAGCAGCGACGGGACGCGCTCTACCGGAACGAAGTCGATGTGGGACTCGACGGTGTCGGCGTCGACCCCCGTCATCGCCGCGAGGTGGGATTCGACGGCCGCCGCGCTCTCGGTGGTCAGGCGCAGGTACGCCGACAGTCCCTCGACGGAGAGCGCTGCGTCGTCGGCCGCGAGGTAATCCGCGAACGACTCGACGTCCGGCACCACTGCGAACCGACAGCGACCCTCAGACCCCGACAGCGAGACCTGGCTCTCGAAGACGAACGCGCAGTCGTCGACCACCGCTGCGTCCTGCACCATCCGGTCCTCGTCGGTGACTTCCAGGGGCGGTTCGATATCGATGGTAGTGTCGGCCCCCTCGGCCCACACGTCCACGAACCCGCTGGTGAGGATGTTCGACACCTCGGGGAGCGCAGCTTCGCCAGTGCTGAGTTCCTCCGCGACCCCCGCTGCGAACGCGTCGTCGAAGGACAGTACCGCCCGTCCCGAGAGCGCGCCGTCGAACCCCACGGTGAAGCGGAACGGGGATTCGCCGAGGAACGTCGACAACTCGCCGGCGTCGACGAGCGCGGTGCGCGTGAGTACGCAGTGAGCTGTGATGCCCGTCAGCGTCTCCAGTGACTCGGCGGCGCGTTCGCCACCTTCGTCACCGGTCCGGCTGAACGAGGCGACGGCTCCGAGGTCCACCCGCATCTCAGATGTCGTTGATCATCGAGACGAACGCCTCGATGTCCGGGAAGGAGTAGATCTTCGCCTCGACGTCGGCGTCGGGCGCGTGGAGCGTGGCGTCGAACACCATCGCGATCTCGTGTTCGCCCGGGTCGACGCAGTGGGCGGCGATTTCGTGGCCCGACGCCCGAATGAGCTGCGGGGTAGAGATGTCGATGGTCCGACCGAGGACGTTCGCCCAGCCGTCGATGAAACCGCTGGTCATGATGTTGCCGACCTCGCGGATGGCCGAGCGCTCCATGTCGCTGTAGGTGCCGCCGTCGCTCTCGATGCCGCCCATCATCGTGCCGGCGACGCGGCGCGCGCTCTCGTCGTCGAACAGCACGAGCACGGAGCCGTAGGGCTGTTCCTTGAGGGGGACGTTGACGCCCACCTGTTTGTCCGCCCCCAGGTGTGCGCCCAGGTCCCCGACGTCGATGACGTTGATCTTCGTGATCTGCATCTCCGTCTCGACCCCGGTCAACTGGCTCATGTTGTCGGCCACCGTGGTCGCACCCGCCCGTGCCAGTTCGTTCACCGTCTGTAACCGCCGAATATCGATCATCGTGCTCATAGTTCAGAGAGTCCCAACGTCCAGAATCGTCACCACGTCGCCCTCGCCCAGCACCGCTGCCCCGGAGAGCCCGGGGATTCCCGAGAGGATGCCCTCGAACGGCTTGACGACGACCTCCTCCTGGCCCCGCACGTCGTCGCAGTGGATGGCGACCTGCCGCTCGGTGTCTCGGATGCGAACGAGCATCCCGTCGCCGTTCCTCGTCTCGCCGGGTACCTCCAGCGCGGAGCCGAGTCGTACGAGGGGGTACACCGTCTCGTCGTAGGTGATGACCTCCTCGCCGTCGACGGACTTCACGGGCTTCATCCGCGAGATCTCGTCGACGGTCTTGATCGGGATGCCGTACTCCTCGCCGCCACTCTCCACGAACAGCACCTTCACGATGGCGACGGTCACGGGTAGCGTCATCGTGAACGTCGTCCCCTCGCCGGGGACACTGCTCACCGAGACGGAGCCGTCGAGACGCGTGACCGTGTCCCGGACGACGTCCATTCCGACCCCGCGGCCGGAGACGTCCGTGACCTCCTCGTTCGTGGAGAACCCGGGGTGGAAGACGAGGTCCTCGACCTCCTCGTCGGGCATCGCGTCGACCTCTTCGCGGGTTTTGATACCCTTCTCGACGGCCTTCTCGCGGACGCGGTCGCGGTCGATGCCGCCGCCGTCGTCTTTCACTTCGATGAGCACGCGGTCGCGGTCGCGTTCCGCCGACAGCGTGATGGTGCCTTCGGGGTCTTTTCCGTTCTCCTCGCGGACCGCGGGCGGCTCGATGCCGTGGTCGACGGCGTTGCGCAGCAGATGCATCAGTGGGTCGCTGATCTCCGTGAGGATGGTGCGGTCGAGTTCCACGTCGTCGCCCTCGACCACGAAGTCGATGTCCTTGTCCTGCTCTCGTGCGAGGTCGCGGACGAGTCGCGGGAACTTCCCGACGATCTTCTTCATCGGGACGAGGCGCATGTCCATCACGGTGTCCTGGAGGCTCGACGTGATCTTGTCGAGTTCGTCGAGTTCGTCCAGCACCGCGCGGTCGCTGTCCTCGACGCCGCGCCGGAGTTTGATGCGCGTCGTGACGAGCTGTTCGACGAGCCCGTGGAGTTCGTCGAGCTGGTCGACGTCCACGCGCACGGACTGAATCTCGGTGTCGGTCGACTGCACCGCCGACTCCTCGTCGGCGTCACTGGCGTCGGTCGCCGAATCGTCACTATCGTCAGCCACGTCAGTTGCTTCCTCGGTTGCGTTGTCACCCGTCGTATCGTCTCCGGTCGCGTCGTCCAGGTCGCTGGCTGCACCGAGGTCGCCGGTGAGTTCCGAGACGGTCGCGTCCGTCAGTTTCGGGAACGACTGGAGGGTCTCCGTCACGTCGGACATCTCCGTGGCGACGACGAGGTCGAAGCCACCCTCGAACTCGCCGTCGTTGATTGCGGCCGGTTCCGGGGACGCACCGAGGAGGTCGAACGCCTCGGTGGCGGCCTCCATGACGAACATGCCGTCGACACCCTTCATCTCGGAGTCGGACATGTCCACGTGGACGTGGAAGATGCCGCCGTCCACCTCCTCGAGCGTCTCCTCGTCGACGATGGAACCCAGGTCGAACTCCGTCCCGACAGTGTTCTCGGGGGCGTCGCCGGCTTCGGCTGCCGCCGCTGCCTCGTCGAGGACCGCGCGGACGGATTCGGCAGTTCCGGAGACGTCCCGCTGGACCTCGCCGTGGGCCTCGATGTCGTCGAGGCAGGCCTCGATGTCGTCGACGCCCTCGAACACCCGGTCCATGCGGTCGGAGGTGACTTCGAGGTCGCCCTGGCGCATCTCGTCGAGGAGGTCCTCGACGGCGTGAGCCAGGTCGCTGGCGCTCTCGAACCCCATCGCGCCGAAGTTGCCCTTCAGCGTGTGGGCGGTCCGGAAGATGGCGTCCATCGCCTCCTCGTTGCCGGGGTCGGACTCGAGTTCCAGCAACGCGTTGTTCAGGTTGGTCACGTGCTCTTCGCCCTCGCGAACGAATGCTTCGAGATAGTCGTCCATCAGGAGCTCCTCCGTATCGAATCCGCGATCGCTTCGGTCAGCCTGTCCGCCGGTCGCACCGCGTCCACGCAGCCAGTCTCGATGGCGCGCTGCGGGATGCCGAACACCGCGCTAGTCTCCTCGTCCTGTGCGAACGTGTGGCCGCCGGCCTCCTTGACCGCGCAGACGCCGTCGGCGCCGTCCGTCCCCATTCCGGTGAGCACCACCGCGACGAGCGGGTCGGTGACGCGCTCGGCGGCCGTCTCCATCGTCACGTCGATGGCCGGCCGGACGCTGTGCTGGCGCTCGCTCTGGTCGAGGCGGACGCGCAGGCGGCCGTTCGAGTAGCCCGACACCCGCATGTGGTAGTCACCGCGCGCGACCAGCCCCTCGCCGCCACTGATGCGAGTGCCATCCTCGGCCTCCCGGATGTCGTACTCGCTGGTGTCGTCGAGGCGGTTCGCGAACCGCGACGTGAACTGGGCGGGCATGTGCTGGACGACCAGCACGCGGAAGTCAGCCTCCCGCGGTAGCGAGCCGAGAATCGACTCGACCACGTTCGGGCCACCGGTCGACGCGCCGACGAGCAACGTCGGGTGGTCGACGTACTCGGTAGCACCCGCCGGATCGGCTGGCTCCGACTGTTCCACGTCGTGGCCGGCCGTCGGGTCGGCCGCCGCGACGCGCTCGACGGTGGCGACGAGTTCCTCGCTGTGGCCCGAGAGCTCCGTCGAGATGGTACCGCCGGGCTTGGCGAACGTGTCGACCGCGCCACGCTCCATCGCTTCGAGCGTCGCGTCGGCGTCCTCCGTGGTCAGCGCAGACAGCATCAGGATTGGTGTCGGCGCCCGCGACATGACGGCCTCGACGGCCTCAATGCCGTTCATCTTCGGCATCTCCACGTCCATCGTCACCACGTCGGGCTCCGTGGCCTCGACCTTCTTGACGGCCTGCTTGCCGTTCGCGGCCGTGTCCACGACGTCGATACCCCCGTCCTCCAGGATGTCGCTGATGACCGTCCGCATGAAGTGGGAGTCGTCGACCACCAGCGCTCGCGTCATGCCGTGAGCACGTCGGAGATGGCGTCCATCACGCTGGGTTTCTGGAACGGCTTGGTGATGTAGCCGTCGGCGCCGGCCTTGACGGCCTTCTTCATCTTCTCCTCCTGGCCGATGCTCGTGCACATGATGACGTGGGCGCCGCCGTCGAACTGCTTGATCTCGGCGGTCGCCTCGATGCCGTCACGGATGGGCATCACGATGTCCATCATCACGAGGTCGGGGTCGTACTCCTTGTACATCTCCACCGCTTCGACCCCGTTCTCGGCCTCGTCCGCGATCTCGAACTCCTCCTCGAGAATCTCGCGGAGTAGGTTCCGCATAAACTCCGAGTCGTCCACAAGTAGGACCTGCTTCGCCATGATTCCACCTTTGGGAGAAGGGTCTAATAAAGCCTCGTCACCGATTATCAGCGCTGATTGTCCTCGTTCTCGTCGTCCGACACCACGGCGATGAGCCGGTCGATGTCGAGCCACAGCACGAGCTCCACCTCGCCCGCCTCCTCGTCCTCCTCGTCCTCGACGACGCCCTTCCGGATGACGCCCTTCACGAGTTCCGCCTCGACCGCGGAGGTGCCGATGCGGGCCACCCGCTCACCGGTGTCGATCTGGGCCTCGGCGTAGCCCGAGACCTCGGTCACTTCGGCGACGCGGAGTCCGATCTTCTGCTTGTCGTCGGCCCGGTCGAGAACGAGGATGTTGTCCGAGGCGAGGTCGCCCTCGATGGCGAGGAACTCCCGCGGGTCGACGATAGCCGTCGTCTCCCCCCGGAGGTCCATCACGCCCTCGACGGCGTCGGGGGCACGCGGTACGCGGGTCACCTGCTTGGACTCCACGATGCTGTCCACCGCGTCGATGTCGATGGCGCAGACCTCGTTGCCCAGGCGGAACTCCACGACGTGGGCGTCGTTCGCGACCACACGGTCGGCCTCCTCGAGGTTCATCATACCCGGACCACGAGAGACCACGACCAAAACTGTTTCGCGGCCTATCGGCGCGGGAACTCGATCCCACCCTCCTCCGAGACAGCGGAGACAAGGTCTCCAATGGTGTCTCCCGGGCCGAGGCCCTGCTCTTGGAGGTACGCGACGAGCCGCGAGGTCGGGTACCGGACGTTCACGCTGGACTCCGAGAGGAGGATACCGAGCGCCTCGTCGACGGACGTGTCGCCGGCGATCTGCCGGGCGTACCAGACGAGCAGGCCGTCGAACGCGGATCCGATATCGTCCGTTGCCAGCTGCTGGTGGGTGACGTCGTTGCCGGACTTCGCCGAGACGTGGTAGGCGTAGGTGCTGTCGTGGTCCGACAGCTCCTCCCCGAGCCACCGCTTGACGTCGCCGCCGGAAATCTGGTCGACCGGGTCGACGTCGGCCGGTTCCGGTTCTGTTTCGGGTTCCGGTTCGGCGCCAGAGTCGGGTTCGGGTTGCTCGTCGAGAGCCGACTCTGCCTGCTCGGCCGTCGTGTCGACGGCTCCCGCAGCGTCGGTGTTGGTCGGCGGGCCGTCGGCCCCGATGACGTAGCGCCCCTCGTCGAGTTTCGCCACGTCCTCCTGGGCCTCGATGTCGAGTTCCTCGGGGGTGAGCACGTCCCCCTCGGTGTCCTGTTGGCCGTCGCCACCTGAGACCATGCGCTCCGTTGACCGCGACGGCTCTAAAGTCTATCGTGGGTCGCGGCCGTTGCGTCGCCGCGCAGCGTTCGAGCGGCGGCCCCGGTTGGCGCCGGATACTCGCGGTAGGTTGTCGATAGTTATTGGGGCGTCCCCTGACAGTTTGCCCATCGTGACAGCGCAGCAGCGGACGGACGCTGGCGGCCGGGTGCCCCAGTTTCGGAGCGAGCACGGGACAGCTACGCCACCGCGTCTCACGCCTGGAGACGGGGTACAGGCCGTTTATCACACCACCCGTTCACACTGACACATGGTCTGGTACGCGGTCAGCGCCCTCGACGACGCCCTCTCGGAGACGCAGACCCTCCTGCTCCCGTTCGACCTTGAGACGTGGGTCCGTCTCGCCGTCATCACCGTCTTCGCGGGGTTGTCGGCGCCCCAGACGCCGACGTTCTCCTGGGAGGTGCCGCCCCAGGCGGCCGTCGAGACGACCACAGAACTGGCGCCAGCGGACCTCCCCGCCATCGTCCTCGGTGTCGTGCTCGCCGCCGTCACGCTCGCCCTCCTGTTCGCGCTCGTCGGTGCGGTGATGGAGTTCGTGCTCGTTGACGCGGTGCGGTCCCAGTCACCCCGCATCGTCGCCCCGTTCCGCCGGCGCCTCGGTGCGGGCCTGCGTCTGTTCGGCTTCCGACTCGTCGCGATGCTCGCCGTGTTCGTCGCCGCGCTCGGCGTCGTCGTCCCCGTCGGGCTCGCGGTCGTCGCCGGAAGCCCCGTCTGGCTACTGGCGCTGCTCGTGACCGTCCCGGTGCTCGTCGCGGCCGCCCTCGTCGCCGCCCTCATCCTCGAGTTCACGACGGCGTTCGTGGTGCCGCTGATGGCGGACGACGGCGTCGGCGTGATGGCGGGCTGGCGGCGCCTCTGGCCCGAGGTTCGCACGGACTGGGAGCAGTTCGCCGTCTACGCGCTCGTGAAGGTCGTGCTGCTCGTCGGCGCGGGATTCCTGCTCGGCCTCGCGGGCGCCATCGTCGCCATCCCGGCCGGTCTCGTCGTACTCTCGGGCGCGCTCACGGGTCTCGCGCTGGTCGCCGTCGCCGTCACCCTCGTCGTCGCGCTGGTCGTCATCAGCGCGGTGAGCGTGCCGCTCGTGACGTTCCTGCGCTACCACTCGTTGTGCACGCTCGACGCCTCCGAAGTGCCGTTCACGCTCCGGTGAGCGCGGCGAGCAGCGTGACGGCGAGTCCCTTGTCGAGCGGGTCGTTGGCGTTTCCGCACTGGGGAGACTGGACGCACGCCGGACAGCCGTCCTCGCAGTCACACGAGCGGAGCATCGACAGCGTCCGCTCTGCGAGTTCCGCGACGCTGTCGAAGCCGGCGCGCGTCAGCCCCACGCCGCCCGGGTAGCCGTCGTAGACGAAGATGGTCGGGCGGCCGGTCCAGGGATGGAGCGGCGTCGAGAGGCCGCCGATGTCCCCGCGGTCGCAGAGCAGTTCGGTCGGGAACATCGATATCATCGCGTGCTCGGCGGCGTGGATGGCGCCCGGGAGGTCGCCACCGGCACGTAGCTCCGCCTCGACGTCTCGTGGCACGGTGAAGTAGAGCGCTCGCGTGTCGAGTGTCTGCTCCGGGAGGTTCAGGGAGAGGGTGTCGATGGTCTCGCCGCGCTTCGGGTCGCGGCGCTCGTAGCCCGTGACAGCCGTCGTTAGCGTGATGTCCGCGAACCGCACCGGCACGTCGTGGGCGAACGGGTAGCGCTCCTCGCGGTCCGCCTCGACCTCGATGGTCTTCTCGGTCAGGACGCGCGTGTAGTGGTCGGCCCACGTCGGCTGGAGGCGGGCGACGCAGCGCTCGAGGTCGAGGTCCGACACCTCGTAGCGCTGGCCCTGGTGGTGGTAGATGGCGCCCGGGTGTGCGTCACGTATCGCGTCCGAGAACTGGAGTGTCGCGAGCGTGTCGTTCGAGCCGTCGAGCAGTCGGACCTCCCGGTCGTCGATGGTCCGCAGGCTCATCTCGTGCTGGGGGCTCCCGTCGCCGGAATACGTCCATCGCGTGCCGTACTCCGTGCTGCGTCGCTCCAGTTCGCCCTCGTCTTCGAGGACTTCCACGCGCTCCTCGAAACGCGGGAAGTACTGGTCGTCGTCGGGTTTCAGCCAGTTCTCGCGGGCCGCCGACCGCAGGTGGTCGTCGAGGATGTGCTCGTTAGCGGGGTCGACGACTGCCCGCTCCGGCGCTCCGTCGAACAGTTCCTCGGGGTGGGCCATCACGTACTGGTCTAGCTGGTCCTCGCCCGCGACGAGCACGACAGCGGCGTCGTCCGTGCCGCGACCCGCCCGCCCCGCGCGCTGGAACGTGTTCATCTTCGTCCCCGGGTAGCCGTCGAGGAGGACGGCGTCGAGGCCGCCGACGTCGACGCCGAGTTCGAGTGCGTTCGTGCTCCAGACGCCGCGCAGGTCGCCGTCGTGGAGCCGCGATTCGAGGTCGCGTCGCCGGTCGTCCGTGAGTGACCCCTGGTACGCCGCGATGGCGTCCGCGAGTTCGCTGTGCCCGCGCTCTCCGAGGTCGTCGGCCGTCGCGGCGGCGTTGCGCTCTGCGCCCTGCCGGGAGCGCGTGAACGCGAGGGTCTGGTGGCCACGGGTCACGAGGTCCGCCATGAGGTGGCGCGTCTCGACGTGCGAGGAGCGACGCCGGCCCTCGCCGCCGTCTTGTTCCGGTGGGTTCCAGAGTAGCCAGTGGGTCGGCCCCGTCTCGCTTGTATCCTCGTCGACGAGCGCGAACCCCGACTCCGGCTTGCCCGTCACGCGGGCGGCGTGTTCGACAGGGTTGCCGATGGTCGCCGAGCAGCAGACGAACTGCGGCGATGCGTCGAACCGCTCGCAGACGCGCCGGAGTCGCCGCATGACGAGCGAGACGTGGCCGCCGAAGACGCCGCGGTACTCGTGGACCTCGTCGAGGACGACAGTCTCGAGTCCGGAGAAGAACCACTCCCAGAGCCGGTGGCCGTGCGGGAGCAGCGCGTAGTGGAGCATGTCCGGGTTCGTCAGGAGGACGGTGGGCATGCGGTCGCGCACCGCCTCCTTCTCGGACTTCGACAGCCGCCCGGTGTAGGTGTCGACTTGCACGCGACTGCCGAAGCCGAGGTCCGCCGCGAGCGACGAGAGCGTCTCCCGCTGGTCGGCGACGAGCGCGTTCTGGGGTCCGATATAGAGAGTGCGGCCCCCGTGGTCCATCGCGCGCTCGAACGCCGGAACGGTGTACGCGAGGCTCTTCCCGCTGGCCGTCGGGGTCGCCACGACCACGTCGCCGCCGCCTCGCACGGCCCCGATGGCCTCGGCCTGGTGGTCGTAGAGTTGGTCGATGCCGCGGTCCGCGAGCGCCGACGCCAGCCGCGGTTCGAGTTTGACGTCCTCGGTCCGGGCTTCGCGCCCGGGGAGCGTCCGCTCGTGGGTCAGTTGACCGCTGTAGTGGTGGCGGTTGCGGAGCCAGTCGGCGAGGTCGTCCACGGGCCTACGTGGGGGTTCGGCGCTCTAACGGCTTCCGGTGGCCGACAATTTTTGGGCGACGCGAGCCTATTGTCTAACGTGACCGACCCGGAGTACGACGGGGTGCTGATCTACGACGGCGACTGCCCGTTCTGCTCGGCGGCGTCGTCGGCTCTTCGCCGCGCGGACAACGTGGGTGCCGTAGCGCACGGCGACGACGCGGCGACGGCGTTCCTCGATGCTCAGTTCGACGACGCGCCGTTCGCGCTGGTGTTCGCCGACCGCCAGACCGAATGCGTGTACGTCGGCCGTGACGCGGCCCGCGAACTCTGCGACCGGGCCGGGGTGCCGGTCCTCGTCCAGGACGTCGTCGGAGAGAACTACGAGACTGTCGCGGACGCCGTGCGGACGGTGGTCGGCGCGGACCGCAATCCCGACCCGTTCCACGGCACGTACGAGTTCTCGGCCGGCGCGGCGGAGACGTACGGGCCACTAGAGTCGGCTGCTGGAAGTATGCCACTCCGCATGGAGTAGTTCACCCCGCCGGAAACGGATTTCCAGCGCTGTGAAGCAGAGTTACACTGCGGTAAACACTAAGTGTGGAGTGCCCGAACATACTGTCGTATGTCCGACGACAAAAAACACGCCAGCGGAAGCGTCAAGCCCGGAGACACCTCGCGACGCGTCGGCGTCGAGGCCGTCCGCGAGCGCGGCGGCGACCCCGAGGAGATCCGCGAGAAACTCGTCGACGCCATCGGCGCGGAGTTCACGACGTACTACTACTACACGAACCTCAGGTGTTTCCTCGCCGGCGAGGAGGACCTCAAGGAGATCACGGAAGACGCCCGGCTTGAAGACCGGGCGCACTTCGAACTCGTGATGCCCCGGGTGTTCGAACTCGGCGGCCAGCTCCCGACGGACATCCGGGAGTTCGCGGACCGCGCGTCGTGTCCCGACGCCCACCTGCCCGAGGACCCGACCCCGACGAACATCCTCGAGACGCTGCTGGAGGCCGAGCGGTGCGCCATCCGCACGTGGGGTGAGGTCTGTGACATGACCCGCGACTGCGACCCGCGAACCTACGACATGGCCCAGCGCATCTACAACGAGGAGGTCGACCACGAGGCGTGGTTCATCGAGTTGCTCAGCCGCGAGCGCGACGGTGAGACGAACCCTGCGGGCCACTTCGTCCGCGGCGAACCCGGTGACGCCCCCTACTCCACGAACAACCGCTTCAACGACTCCGCGTGAGTCACTCCGTGGAACTCGTCGTTCCGGAGGACTGCGAGATTCCCCAGGCCGGCGAGACCGTCGACGTCGAGGTGCCGGAGGGCGAGTACGTGCTTTGGGCCGCCCGCGAGGCCGGCGTCTGGCTGCCCGCGGACTGCCAGCAGGGGTGGTGCTGTCGCTGCGCTGGCGAACTGCTCTCCGGGGAACTCGACCAGACGGACGCCCGGCGCTACTTCGAGACGGACCGCGACGCCGCGCTCCACCTGCTGTGCACCGCGGTCCCCCAGTCCGACTGCCGGATTCGGGTCTGCCAGTACGAGGAGATGCTCGACGAACGCGCCAAACAGGAACTGCCGCCTGGCAACTCGAAGCGGTAACTACTAGCCGGCGGCTGCCGGAACTGTGGACATGTTCCCGCGGCTCGCGTACCTCGAGTGGATAACCGGACGGCCGGAAGTCGCGCTCTACGACCTCGCCACCAGCGACATGCGCGGCGACCGGGACCACGAACCCGACATCGTCCCCGAGCCACTGGAAGGGCTAGTCGACCCGCCGACCGGCGCCACGCTCGAGACGCAAATTGCCGGCGAGTACGGGGTCCACCCCGAGCAGGTGCTCGTCACGGCGGGCGCCTCCGTCGCCAACTTCGTCGCGACTGCCGCCGCACTCTACCCCGACGCCGACGCGACGGACCCGGAGGCCGCCGAGCCCACCGCGCTCGTCGAGAAACCTACCTACGAGCCGCTCCTGAAGACGCCGCAGGCGGTCGGCGGCGACGTCAACCGGTTCATCCGCGAGGAGAAGTCCCGCCTGGTTCCGGACCGCGTGGCGAAGGCGATGACCGACGACACCCGCCTCGTCACGGTGACGAACCGCCACAACCCGAGCGGACGACTCGCCGGCCGTGAGACGCTCGCAGAGATGGCTGCCGTCGCCGACGACAACGACGCCCGCCTGCTCGTCGACGAGGTGTACGCCCCCTACGTCGCGGAGCCAGTCGACGGGCCGTTCGGCGGCCCGACCGCCGCTGGCCTCGACGGCGCAGTCGTCACGAACTCGCTGACAAAGTTCCACGGCCTCTCGGACCTGCGGATCGGCTGGCTCGTCGCCGACCGGCCGTTCGTCGAGCGCGCCCGCTCGGTCGCCTACCACGTTCCCGGCGTCTCCGGCCCCGGGCGAGCCCTCGGGAAGCGCGCCTTCCACAACACCGACGAACTCGACGCGCGGTCCCGGGAGCTCGTCGCCACGAACGCCGACCTGCTCGCCTCGTTCGTCGAGAACCGCGAAGACGTCGAGGGTGTCCTCGCGCCCGGTAGCACGTTCGCGTTCCTCGACCCCGTGAACGTCGACGGCGACGAACTCACAGAGACTGCCTGGGAGGAGGGCGTGCTCGTCGTGCCTGGCCGCTTCTTCGGCGACGAAGAGCGCATCCGCGTGAGCCTCGGGCGGTCCCCGGACCACGTCGCGGCGGGCCTCGACGCACTCGCCGACGTTCTCGACAGCTTCCGATAGCCTCCGTTTCAGACGGGGCCGTGCCTTCAACACTTATGGTCCCCCGCTCCATTCACAGCCACATGGACTCCGAAGCAGACGAAATCACTTCGCTCGTCGGCCGCGAGGTGTACTCGAACAACGGCGTCTTCGTGGGCGAAGTCGAGGACGTCCGCCTGAACCTCGATTCAGAGATGGTGAACGGTCTCGCGCTCAGCGAACTCAACAAGCAGCTCTTCTCGGCGGCCGAGACGGGCAAGAAGGGCGTCATCGTCCCCTATCGCTGGGTGCGCGCCGTCGGCGACGTCGTGCTCATCAACGAAGTCGTCGAGCGCTACGAGAGTCCCGAGACAGAAGAAGAAGTCGCAGTCTAGCGTTCTTCGAGCAGTTCTCTCACGCGTCTCTGCAACAGTTCGTCCTTCGCGACAGCTGGCCGCAATTGGGTCGACCAGTTCTTTGGGAGCGCTCGCTACGCCCTGGCAGCGAGGTAGACGACACCGAGTTCGTGGAGCGCCGGGTGGGGAACCGCGTGTAGTCGGGCGTTCTGCACCTCGTGGAGCGCGTCGACGAACGTCCAGTCCTCCTCGGCGGCGAGGGCCAGGGCGACGAGCGTGGCGCTCCGGGAGATGCCCGCCTCGCAGTGGACCAGCGTCGACCCGTCCCGCCGGTAGAGCAGGTGCGCCGCGTCGGCGACCGCTTCGAACGTGCGCCAGTCGTTGTCGGCCCCATCGCTCAGTGGGTGGTGGTGCGTCGTGAGTGGCTGTTCGTCTCCGGTCACCGAGAGCACGTGGTCGAACTGTCGCTCGTGACGCTCGGGGTCGGCCGCGTGGACGTTCCCAATGAACAACTCGCGGTCTCCGACGCGACGGACGACGGCGCTGTCTGCCGTGTAACCGAACGGTCGAACGAAACAGGTAGCGGGGGCCGAGTCGTGGCTCGTCGACCGTCCGACCGAGCCGTCCAGCGCGGTCCGAGTGGCCTAGCTGCCGTTACTCCCGCTCTCGGACTCGACGCCCATCGCGTCGAAGAGCTTCCGGGTGACGGCCTCCTCGGTCAGCGAGAGCAGCGTGTTCCGGTTGTCCTCGGTCGTCTCGATGCCCGTGAAGATGCCGAGCGGAATCTCGGCGGACGCCTGCGTCGAGTGACCGGCGGCCTCGCCGATGTCGACGAACGCGTCGGCGAGCACGCGGCCGATGTTCAGCCGGATGTCCTTCGAGCGCGCCGCGAGGTAGATGGTGTCGTCGACGATGCCGAATACCGCCGTCGTGGTGATGCCCTCCAGATTGAGGAGCTGCGAGGCGGCTTGCGCGAGGGCGTCGCGGTCTCGGATGAACCCGGCGTTGGAGACCAGGTGACTCCCCTGGACCTCGCGGCTGGTGATGGCCTCCGCGAGCACGTCCAGCGTCTCGGGGCTCATGTTCGGCGACTCCACCTGTTCGAGGGTGTCGTGGTCGGCGAACGGGTAGAGGTACGCCGCCGCGGTGAGGTCCGCTGGCGTGGTGTCGCGGCGGAAGTCCAATGTCTCCGCGCGGATGCCGTAGAGCAGCGCCGTGGCGACCTCCTGGCTCACGGAGAGGTCGAACTCCTGGATGTACTTCGTGAGGATGGTCGACGTCGCGGAGACGTTCGGGCGCACGTCCGCGAACTCCGAGTCGAACGGTTCGTCGACCTCGTAGTGGTCGATGAAGATGTCGACGTCGTGGTCGATGCTCACCTCGCCTGCCTTCGCGGGGTCGATGAGCGCGACCGTCTCGTAGCTCGAAATGTCGACGTCGTCGTACGGCGTCAGTTCGATGTCGAGGAGGTTCACGAACGCGCGGTTCTCCTGGTGGCCGATGTCCCCGAAGTAGAGGATGTCTGCGTCGACCCCGAGGTGGGTGGCGATGGCCTGCAGGGCGGCGGCCGCGGCGATGGAGTCGGGGTCGGGGTTGTCGTGCGTGACGATGGCAAGTCGACCCCCGGTCCGTTCGATGACCTCCGCTAGCTGGCGGGCCTTGTACTCCAATTCGCCGGACTCGAGGGCGCGAAGCGCGGCGTCGGCGATGACCGACGACGGGTTGATGACGACGTCGGCCCCGAGTTCCGTCAGTTCGTCGCTCGTCACGGGGTCGCTGGCGCGCACGACGACGAACTGGTCCTCGTTGCGCCCGCGGATGTTCGCGACAGCTGCCTCGTTGGCGTCGACGTCCGAGGCCATGATGAGCACGACGTCGCGGTCGGCGACCAGTCCGGCCACCTCCTCGTCCCGGATGTCCGCGACCTGCGCGTTCAGGTCCTGGTCGCGGAGCGCCTCCACGCGGGAGTCGTCTCGGTCCACGATGAGAACGTCCTTCCCCCGCTCTACCAACTCCTCGGCGACGGCGTGGCCGACGCTCCCGCAGCCGAGAATGGCGTACGTGGACATCGAGGAGATGGTTGCCCGGCTACTCATGATGTACCCGGATAGCGGTGGCCCTCACTTAACGTTCCCGACCTGTTCCCGTTCGTGGTGCTCGCTTGCGGTGCTCAGTCGTAGGTCAGCGTCATGCCGTCGTCGAAGCGCAGGTCGCCGCCGTTGAGGTGGTCGCCGAGTTTCGAGAACCCGAGGACGAAGAGGTTCGCGACGTCCACCGGTTCCATCATCTCCGTCGCGCGGGACTGGCCCAGCATCACGTCCTCGACGACCTCCCGCTCGGTGATGCCTCGCTCCGCGGCGGTGTCCGGAATCTGGTCGACGACCAGCGGCGTCTTCACGTACCCCGTCGACACAGAGAACGACCGCACGTCGCCCTCGCCCTCTGCGGCGATGGACTGCGTGAGCCCCCGAATGCCGAACTTCGCGACGTTGTACGCGACCTTGTCCGCGGTGACGTAGTGGCCGTGGACCGACGCCATGTTGCCGATAGCGCCGCCCCCCGCGTCGCGAATGTGGGGGAGCGCGTGCTTCGCGATGAGCGTCGGCGCGCGCACCATCACCGCCTGCATCGTGTCGTAGACGTCCATCGGGAACTCCTCGAGCGGTGCGACGTGCTGGAGGCCGGCGACGTTCGCGACGAACCGGAGGTCGCCTAGTTCCGCTGCCGCATCGACGGCCGCCACGACCGCCTCGTCGTCCGTCAGGTCGGCCTCGACCGGGTGGATCTCGCCCGGCGCGTCCATCTCGTCGGCGGTCGCAGTGGTCTCCGAGAGGCCCTCGGCGTCCACGTCCAGCGCTGCGACGGTGAGTCCGTTGACCGCGAGTGCGACCGCGGTCGCCCGTCCGATACCGGACGCCGCACCGGTCACGAGCGCCACGGTCTCCGCGCCGAAGCGCTCGTCGTCGACGACGTGGATGTCCTCGCGTTCGAGCGTCGGTGACTCGACTGACATGACGGACGTGTTCCGCCCGTGCGAACTTAAAGCCGTACCGTGGTCGGCGTACCGAATCAGAACGTATTTTAGTAGCACCCTGCAAGAATTGACTGCGCTGGGCCGGTAGCTCAGTTCGGCAGAGCGACGGACTCTTAATCCGTCGGTCGCGTGTTCAAATCGCGCCCGGCCCGCTTTTCCACGGACCTGTGACAGAGAGCGACCAGCGTGTCGCTATCTCGCAGTCCCTCCCTATAGCGGGCAGCGATCTGAAGTACGGAACGAGCGACTGTCAGGAGCGAAGTTCCGGCGATTCAAATCGCGCCGGGCCCGCTCTTCATTCACCGACGTCAGAGAGTCACTTCATGTCCAGCGACTGCGCTCGGCGGCCGGATGTCTTCACCCGAGTGCGATGAGAGAGGCGTCGGTAGCCGACGTCTCGACGCCCGTGGTGACGCTAGCCCCAATTGCGGCGAGTATACCGAGTCCGACCAGGAGACAGAGGACGAGCCAGTAGAGCGGATAGCCACGTTCCACGGTGAGGTACAGTCCGACGCCGACGAACCCCGGCACGAGCCCCGAGAGGAACAGAACGACGATGCCGACGCCCCACGTGAAGTGGTAGTCGCCGGTGGCGTGGTCCGCCTGGAGGCCGCGAACCACGAAGTAGGCGAGTGTGAGGAACGCCGCGAGGGCGCCCAGAAGGAAGACGCTACTCGGTAACTCGATAGCTGGGGCCATAGTGGCGAATCACGAACACGTCACAAATAGTTCGGGTGCTTGGCCTTGGCGCTCACCAGTCGGCTCCCAGTTCGCGCCGACAGCGGCCTCCTTCAGGTCGTCTTCGATGATAACTGGCCTGGCGTCGACCTGCCGACCGTGGGGGCGGCCGTCGAGGATGACTTCCACCGCGGGCTGTCGAGTTCGACGGCGCAGCGGCGTTCGCCCGGCCGTTGGGAACGTACCGTAGATTTATCCCGTGGACGGGCGTTTCACCGCGTATGTATCGCGTACTGGTGCCGGTGGACGAGGACGTGGACCGGGCGGTTTCACAGGCGGGCTACGTGACGGACCTGCCAGCAGCGGCGGAGAACGTGGAAGCGGTCCTGCTGTTCGTGTTCACGGGTGACGACGGGGACCTGCCTTCGGAGATGCAGCAGTTCAAGACCGCCGACCGCATCCAGTCGGTGCGCCGCGCCCGGGACCACCTCCAGGACCACGGCGTCGAGACCATCGTCCGCGACGACTCCGGGGACACCACTGACGACATCATCCAGGAGGCCGAGGAGTACGACGTGGACGCCATCGTTCTCGGCGGCCGGAAGCGCTCGCCCGCGGGGAAGGCTATCTTCGGGAGCGTCACGCAGTCGGTCATCCTGAACACCGACCGCCCGGTCGTCGTCACCGGGAAGAACAGCTGAGGCGCTAGCGACCCCCGTTCAGGTGTCGATGCGGCAGCAGGCTCCTTCGGCTGCGTTCGACTCCTCTATCCACGTCCCGAGGCAGCCGTAGTTACAGAACGCGCCCTCCTGCTCCCGACTGCCACCTCGTTCGCGCTCGACGTAGACTGCGTCGTACGGCGCGAGGTCCTGCCCGCAGTACGTACATTCTGTCATACAGGTACGCTACGGCCGCCGGTCAGAAGTAGTCGTCCACCGCGACGAGTACGTCCCAATTACGAGTTGGTCCACTCACGCCGTTCGAAACGCGCGAGTACCGACAGTGTGGCGCATCCGCTACCGCATTCGGCAATGCGAACCCAGGGAGAGCGGAGTGAAAGTGTAACGGGACGTCTGAGTCGGCTTTTCCTGCCACTTGCGCGCTCTTCTGGGCGTTTTCGGCACATGGGGCGTTCGGAGTCGAACGCTTCACTTTCACTCCTTGCGAACCGGCAGGCCTTATTGGCGCGCTGGCTAATCGGTTCGCATGAGCGCGTTCGCGGACCTGCCCAAGAGCTGGCAGGTGTGGAACGAAGACGAGGCCGGGAGCGCGATTCTCGTCTACCGGCCCGACGTCTTCGACAGCCAGCAGTTCCCCGCCCCCTGCCTCCCGACCATCCGGGTCAGCCAGCGCCCGCCGACCGAACGCAGGCGCCGCGCGGGGTCGACCCACGAGGGGTGGTGGGTCTGGCTCACGCTCGAACCGGAGGTCCGCGTGCAGTCGGTGGATGCCGACTTCGACACGCGCCCTGCTGCAGTCGCGGGCGCCGTCGAACTGGCCGAGCGCTTCGACGCGGGTGACGTCGATTTCCGCGACGCCTACCAGATTCCCCGTGAGGACTACCTCGACGAACTCGACGACCTCACCGGCGACTGACGCCGCAGCAACGACGGGCAGGTCAGCTGTCGGGGAACTTAACCACGCTCGCCCCGAACCCCCGACCATGTCTATCACGCTCCTCGGCGCGCGGCTCGCCGAGCCGGGCTCGGAGTTCGTCTACCGGGGGGAGTCCACCGCCTGCGAGGGCTGTCCCTACCGCCAGCAGTGTCTCAACCTCGAGGAGGGCGTCCGCTACGAGGTAACTGAACGTCGCGAAGGCGGCCAGGTGCTCGACTGCGCGGTCCACGACGAGGGCGTCGTCGCGGTGGACGTCGAACCAGCGTCGGTGACGGCGAACGTCCCGTCGAAGGGCGCCTACGCCGGCAGCAAGGGGAAGCTAGCGGGCCCGTGTCCGCACACAGAGTGTCCGAGTCACGAGTTCTGCGAACCTGCGGGTGCGGAGTTCGAGGCCGAGTACCAGATATCGGAGATTCTCGGCGACCCGCCCCACGACTACTGCGCGCTCGACCGGGAGTTGACGCTCGTGGAGTTCGCGCCCTCCGAGGACTGACCGAGCACGCCAGTGCGCTGGCCGCGGTAGCCGAAGAGGTCGCTGTAGCCGTACGGTGAGACCAGTACCGGCCAGAACGGCTCGTCGGCGACGAACTCCTCGCCGTCGGCGGCGGCGAACCGCTCGCCGGCGTCGACGCGCTCGAAGTTCTGGACGAACACCCGATAGTCGTCGGCGATGGGCTTCGGAATCGGCTCCCCCATCTCGTAGAGCGGGAGTTCGTGGGCGACCGTGTCACCGGGAAGGGCGCCGGCAGCTGTCAGGAACTCTCGGACGAGGCGGTAGGCGTTCTCGTCGGCCGTCTCGGAGCCCTGGAGGCCCGCTTCCACTTCGATGATGTCGGCGTCCGCCGCGAACAGTCGTCCGTTCTCGAGGTCCGTCGCGTCGACTAGAGCGTTCACCGAGAGGTGGGGAACGATGGCCTCGATGGTGCTGTTGAGTCCAGACGTGATGGCGAACGGCTCGGCGTAGGACTGCGTGGAGTGAATCGAGAGCACCGTACAGCCCTCGATTTCGTTGTCGAGCTGCTGAGCTAGCTGGCGCTCGTAGGCGTCCGCCGGGACGCTGTCCGTGAACGCGCGATTGAGGTCCGCGTCGATGTACCGGACGCCGGCCTCGAGCGCGCGCTCGCTGGCGACGATGAGTTTCACCGGCCGCAGCACCTCCGGGTCGTCCTCGATGAGTCGCTCGATTGCACGGACGCCGCACGTCTCGTCGCCGTGGATGCCGCCGACGATCGCTAGCTCCGGAGTCCCTTCACCGAGCTGTTCGACACGCATATAGCCACATTAGCCGTTCCGTAGTGAAAGGGGTTGGTGTTACGGCACGGTGGAGCGACGGGAGCCGAGAGGATTACGTGGCCCGGGCCGGAATTACCGACATGGACGACCACACCCGCGACCCGAGCGTCGCACCGCCGCTGGGCGACCCGACGGGGTGGCGGTCCGCCGAGCGGGTGTGGGAGCACGCGACCCTCCGCCGGGCCTGCGAACACGGGGTTCGGCTCTACAACGCCGGGGAGTTCCACGAGTCCCACGACTGCTTCGAGGACGAGTGGTACAACTACGGCAGCGGCACGACCGAGAGCGCGTTCCTCCACGGGATGGTCCAGGTGGCCGCCGGCGCGTACAAGCACTTCGACTTCGAGAACGACGACGGGATGCGCTCGCTGTTCGACACCGCGCTCCAGTATCTCGACGGCGTCCCCGCGGACTTCTACGGCGTGGGCGTCGCGGACGTGCGGGCGACCCTGCGGGCGGCACTGAAGGACCCGTCGGTCCTCGAGGAGTGGCAGATAACCATCGACGACGCGGAGCCGACGGCCTACCCGGCGGACTACGAGTACGCCGAACGGCTGGAGTGAGCCGGGGCGATTCCGGGTCCTTTCGGTGCGCTTATGTAAGGCGTAGCTGTCAGTACGACTCGAAAACCACACTGTCAGTATGATTCTACCAACAGCAATTCCGGGGTGTCGGCGGTGAGCCGCGTCGACGACCTCGTCGCACTCGTCACGGGGCACAGCAAGGCCGCAATCGCCATCATGCTGGTGTTGACCGTCGCCATCGGCGCCGGCGCGCCGATGGTCGACCAGTCGTCGTCGCTCGACCAGTTCCAGTCCGAGAGCGACGCCTCCGAGAAGCTCGAGTACATCGAGGAGAACTTCCAGACGAACAGCGAGAACTCGACGACAGCGCAGATTATCGTGCGCGGCGACAACGTGCTCTCGAAGGACGCGCTCGTGAACACGCTGGAGTACGAGCGCGCCCTCTACCAGAACGAGACCATCGCGCCGACGCTCGCCGACGAGAACGCCATCACCGGCGTCGCCAACATCGTCGCGCTCGCGGCGATACAGACCGAGCAGGGCCGCGAGGTCCAGCGCATCGCCACAGAGTTGCAGGAACGCCAGTCGGCCCTCGAGGAGCGCTCGACCGCGCTCAACGACACCACCGACCTGCTCCAGGCAGAGCTCACCTTCCTCCGGCAGAATCCGGGCGCGAGCGTCTCGTCGTCCTTCGAGTCGGTGCGCGCGAACAGCTCCGTCGAACTGAACCAGACGGACGCCGCCATCTTCGAACGCGCGGCCGAGTCGCTCCGGAACGCGACCTCCGAAACCGAGGCCCAGGAAGCCTACCGTCTCGGGACGCGGGGCGTGCTCGCGGACGACTACCGCGAGCTACAGAGCCAGGCGGGTGAACTGGAGTCCCTCGCAACCGACCTCGAGACCGAGCGCGCGGAGCAACAGGCAGCACGGAACGCGAGCCTCGATGAGCAGATCGCGCAGCTCCAGTCGATGAACGAGTCGGAGGTCGACGCCTTCGTTGGCACCGTGCTCGGGGAGGGACAGAACGGGAACGGAGGCTTCTCCGTCTTCGCGCTGATGCCGTCGAGCTACGAGCCGGGGTCGACGAACGCCGAGGCGACCATGCTCGTCGTCCGGCAGAGCGCCCAGGGGGCCGCCCCGACCGGGCAGGTGACCGACGAGGCCATCATCGACGCCCAGCTCGCGATGCAGACGCTCGGTGAGGCCAGCGGACAGGACTACCTCATCTTCGGTGCGGGCATCATCTCCGAGGAGATCAACACCTCGATGACCGACAGCCTGCTCATCGTCGGGCCGCTGGCGGTCGTGTTCGTGCTGCTCGCGCTCACAATCGCCTACCGCGACGTCCTCGACATCCTGCTGGGTCTGTTCGGCATCGCCGCCGTCCTGACGTGGACGTTCGGGTTCATGGGATGGACCGACATCGCGTTCAACCAGATATTTATCGCGGTGCCCGTTCTCCTCATCGGCCTCTCCATCGACTACGCGATACACATCTTCATGCGCCACCGCGAGGAGCGCCAGAACGGCAACGGCGAGGGCGTCCGCGGTTCGATGCGGGTCGCGCTCAGCGGTGTTGGCGTCGCGCTCGTCTGGGTGACCGCCACCACGGTCATCGGCTTCCTCTCGAATCTGACGAGCCCCGTGCCGCCCATCCAGGAGTTCGGCGTCGTCTCCTCGTGGGGGATCGTCGCGGCGCTGCTCGTCTTCGGCGTGCTGATTCCCGCGCTGAAGGTGGAGATAGACGGCTTCCTCGAGTCCCGCGGCTGGGACCGCCAGAAGCGCGCGTTCGGTACCGGCGGCGGCCGCTTCAGCAGCGCGCTGGCGGTCGGGTCGACGGCCGCGCGGAAGGCGCCCGTGGTCGTGATCGTCCTGACGTTGCTCGTGACCGCCGGTGGCGCGTACGGCGCGACGCAGGTGGACACCTCCTTCAACCAGGAGGACTTCCTCGCCGAGGAGCCCGCGGACTGGATGAAGGACCTCCCCGAGCCGTTCGCGCCGGGCGAGTACACCGCCAAGCAGAACCTCCGCTACGTCAACGAGCGGTTCGTCCGCGAGGACTCACAGGCACAGATACTGCTCGAGAACGACGTGACGGGGGACACCGCCCTGGAGCGGGTGCAAGCCGCCCGCGACGCCGCAGCCGAGAAGGACGTCACCCAGACGCTCTCGAACGGCCAGCCGGCGATACAGGGCCCGCTGTCCACGATGCGGGCGGTCGCGGCCCAGAACGAGTCGTTCGCTGAGACGTTCGAGGCGGCGGACACTGACGGCGACGGCGTCCCCGACCAGAACGTCGCCGGGGTGTACGACGCGCTGTTCGACGCGGCCCCGGACCAGGCGAACACCTACATCTACCAGAACGAGGACGGGGAGTACGAGGCAATGCGCCTCGTCGTCTCCGTGCAGGGCGGCGCGTCCGGCGAGGACATCACCACGCAGATGCGCGACGTCGCGGACGTCGCGTCCGGCGACGGCATCGAGGCGACCGCGACCGGGAGCGCCATCCTGAACAAGATCGTCCAGGACCAGCTGCTCGAGACAGTCGTCCAGAGCCTGCTCATCACGCTCGTCGCGGTGTTCGCCTTCTTGATGGTGATCTACCGCATCACCGACGGGAGCGCGACCCTCGGCGCGGTGACGCTGCTCCCCGTCGTGTTGAGCGTGGCCTGGATTCTCGGCACGATGTACCTCGCGGGCATCCCGTTCAACGTGCTCACGGGGATGATCACGAGTCTCACCGTCGGACTGGGTGTGGCCTACAGCATCCACCTCAGCGAGCGGTACACCCAGGAACTCGAGCGCAGCGGCTCCGTCTGGGAGGCGATGCGCACCGCGGTCACCGGCACGGGCGGCGCGCTCCTCGGGAGCGCGGCGACCACCGTCGGCGGCTTCGGCGTGCTCGCGTTCGCCATCCTGCCACCGCTCCAGCAGTTCGGCATCATCACCGGGCTGACCATCATCTACGCGTTCCTCGCGGCCGTGCTCGTCCTGCCGACGCTGCTCGTCATCTGGACGAAGTACTTCGGCCCCGACTGGGCGAACACGGACTTCGAGGAGGGCGGCGGTAACGCGGGCACCGACTCGGACGACACCGACGACGACAGTCCGTCCGGTGACGTTCCAGCGGCCGGCGGTTCGGCCGAGATGGTCCCCAACGGTGGCGCAGTTGCGGCGTCATCGGCGGCAGTCACGGCCCCAGACCCGGCGAGCGAGGCGACTCGCGAACTCGACCGCGACGTCGTCCAGCCCGGCGGAACCGTGCAGGTGACGGTCCGCGTCCCCGACCGCGATGGTCGGGTAGCGCTCTCGGAGTCCGTCCGCGGCGGCGCAGTGACGAGGGTCGACCCCGACGGTGACCCCGTCGAGGCAGTCGCCGGCGGCGACGGCGTCCACGTCGCGTGGCCGGTCGCCGACGGGGCAGCGGCGACCTACGACGTGACCGTCCCCGATACGGCGCCCGACGGCTCCGAGGTGACGTTCGTCGGCCACGTGCTCTCGGGGGGTGAGGAGCGCGACGTCGCTGGTGAAGCGAGTGTGACCGTCGTCGCGGACATCTTCGAACGCGTCTTCGCCCAGGCTGGCGTCACCAACGCCGACCTCGGGGCCGCCAGCGCAGCGTTTCGCGACGGCGACCTCACGCCCGACGAGTACGACCGCGTCGTCCGGGAGTGGGTGCGCGAGCGCCCGGGGGCCGAATGAACGACGACGACGCCATCGGCGCCCTCAAGCGCCTCGGTCTCACGACCTACGAGGCCCGCGTCTTCGTCGCGCTCCAGAAACTCGGCACTGGGTCGGCCAGCGAGGTAGCGGACATCGCCGACGTGCCCCGCTCGCAGGTGTACGGCGCCGCCGAGGACCTGGAAGGGCGCGGACTCGTCGACGTCGAGCAGTCCAACCCCACGCGGTACCGGCCCGTCGATGTCGAGGAGGCACGCGAACGGCTCTACCGACAGCTCCGTTCGGAGAGCGACGCTGCCTTCGACTACCTGGAGTCCGTCCGCGAGGAGTACGGCACCGACGAGGAGGAGAGCGAGTCGATCTGGACCGTGCGGGGCCGGTCGAACATCGTCTCACGGGCCGCACAGCTCATCGGGTCGGCGAGCGCCCACGTGGTCTACGGCACAGACACCACGGCGGAACTCGAACCGGCAGTGCGGGAAGCGCTGGGTGCGGCCGCCGACGCAGGCGTCGAGGTGACCGTCGTCAGCGAGTCCGGGGACGTCCTCGACGTGGCCCGGACGCTCGGTGCGCGTACCGTCTCCGTTGCCGACCAGCCGACCCCGGAGATGGGCGCGGAGCGCGTCGTGATGGCTGACAGGGACGCCGTGCTCATCAGCGTCGAGAGCGACGACGGGACGGAGACCGCCTTCTGGAGCCGCGACACGGCGTTCGCGGGGATGCTCTCCTCGCTGCTCGGGGAGTTCGTCGCCGACGTCGCCGGCGAGCAGTAGGGGTTTTCCGGTTCGGCCACGCAGTCGCCTGTATGCCGGTCGTTCGCGCAGACACCGACGCCCGCTACGACGATGCGATCAGCGTCAGGTACGAGGTGTTCGTCGAGGAACAGGGCGTCCCAGAGGGTCTGGAGGTCGACGAGCACGAAGCGGAGTCGCTGCACTTCGTCGCCTACGACGCCGAGGAGACGCCGGTGGGTGCCGCTCGCCTCCGCGAGTACGAACCCGGGGTCGGCAAGGTCGAACGAGTCGCCGTCCTCGAATCACGCCGCGGCGAGGGGCGGGGCGACGCACTGATGGACGCGCTCGAGGACGCCGCTCGCGAGCGCTACGACGAACTATACCTCCACGCGCAGCTTCCCGCAGCGGGGTTCTACGACCGCAGGAGCTACGAGCGCGAGGGCGAGCGATTCGAGGAGGCGGGCATCCCCCACGTCGCGATGCGCAAGCGCTTCGAGTAAGGAGGGCCGAGAGCGGCCGAGATACTGACACCGAGGGGAGTGGCCTGAGCCGGCGGACCACTCCAGACGACTCCACTCCCCGGACCCAGTTAACTGTATTCTGAACGATACTTCAGTAAGCGAACAGAGAGGAATCGCTGTCGGCAGGTCGAACAGACGACAGCTACAAGGAACGTCGCGGCGACTCACCAGTCGAATGGATGTCGACACTGCCGCCCAGACGTGTACCGACGTGATGGACGCGGTGAGCGAGGCGGTCGTCACCGACCGCGAGTTCCTCGAGACGGTTCTCTCCGGCGCCCTCGCCCGCGGCCACGTCCTACTGGAGGACGTCCCTGGGACGGGGAAGACGCTGACGGCCCGCAGTCTCGCGAACGCGCTCGGCCTGGAGTTCACCCGCATCCAGTTCACACCCGACCTCCTCCCCGCCGACATCACCGGGTCGCACGTCTACGACGCCGCCACGGAATCGTTCACGTTCAATCGCGGCCCCGTCTTCGCGAACGTGGTGCTCGCCGACGAGATCAACCGCGCGCCGCCGAAGACGCAGGCCGCGCTCCTCGAGGCCATGGAGGAGGGGCAGGTGAGCGTCGACGGCGAGACCCGCCAGCTTCCGGACCCCTTCTTCGTCATCGCGACGCAGAACCCCGTCGAGCAGGAGGGGACGTTCCGCCTGCCGGAGGCCCAGCGCGACCGCTTCGCCGTGAAGGCGGGCATCGGCTACCCGGACCGCCCGGGCGAGCGGGAACTCATCGACCGCCGAGCCGACCGCACCGCCACCACGCCCGTGGTTTCCCAGGTCGTGCCGGACGACGCACTCGCCGACCTTCAGGCGGTCCCGGAGACGGTCGCTGTCGCCGACGGCGTGCGCGATTACGTCGTGGACGTCGGGCGAGCCACCCGCGAGGACGACCGCGTCGAGGTCGGTGTGAGTCCCCGCGGCACGCAGCGCCTGTTCGAGGTGGCCCGCGCCCGCGCCGTCATCCACGGCCGGGAGTACGTGACCCCCGACGACGTGAAACGAGTCGCGCTCCCGGTGCTCGTCCACCGCCTCGTCCTGACTGGTGCGGCGACTGTCGAGAACACCGACCCCGAGGACGTCGTTCAGGACGTCCTCGAACGGGTCGAGGTCCCCGCAGTCTCGTAACCGTCGGTTCCGTCGGCGGGACTACGCCGCCGTTTCCGCCGCTCCGACAGACTCCTCGCCGTACGTCTCTCTGAGGTACGCCACGATGTCGTCGCTCTCGTTCATCCCGTCGACGCCGTGCTCCGAGTCGACGAGCACGGGGACTTCGGACTGGTTGCTGAGTTCTCGCACTTCGTCGCGTCGGAACTTGAAGAAGGAGACGCGGTGCGTGGTGTACTCCAGGTCGAGTTCGTGGAGGACGCGCTTCACCTTCCGGCAGTACGGACAGAGAGGCTGCACGTACAGTTCGAGCATACCGGGAGTTGGGAATCCCGCAACATAGTTCCCCCGTCGTCAGTCAGCGAGCGCGGCGACGAGTGCCGCGAGACCGACGCCAGCGGCGACGAGCGCGGCCAGGGCGGCGGGGGTCGCGGCGACGCTGGAACCGATGGAGAGCCCGTAGAGGGCGTTCGCGCCGTGGTACGCGAGCACGCCGACGACGACGCTCGCGGCGACGTGGACGAGTTCGACGCGGGCGGTGGGGACACGCCGGTCGAGTTCAGCGCCGAGGCCGACGCCGTACTCGCCGGCGTCCCAGGTGACCATCCCGGCCGCGACGAGTCCGAAGACGAACCCGGGGCTGGCGTTCTGGACGCCCGCGACGGCGCCCGCGAGGACGAGTCCCGCGGCGGCGACGGCGGCGGGCGCCCCGCGCTGCGGAACCGCGCGGAGGCGGCCGAGAGCCGCGAACGCGAGCAGGAGGGCGGACAGCCCGATGAGGGGGACGACGAGCGCGGCGAGCGCGAGCGCGGGTTCCCCGAACACCCTGACCGCGTTCTCGAGGAGCGGGAGGGCCTGTTCTGGGGCGGCGTCGCGCGCCGCTGTGACCAGCTGGGAGGCGTAGACGACGCCGACGCCGACGGCGAGGACCCCGCCACCGACGGTGGGCGCGACCCGCCGCAGGCTCTCCCGGTGGTCGCCGGTCGCGAGTCGCGCCAGACGGAGCACGGCGTACGAGAGCAACGAGAGGCCGATGGTGGCGAACATCAGCGGCCTGAGCGGCCCCGCGGAGGCCAGCGTCCCGACGACTGAGACGACGCTGGCGGGGACCTGTGCGACCATCGACTGTCCCATCCCGGTGACGAGCGCCACGAACGCGGCCACCCACGCGACGGCGAACAGGCGCCAGACGGAGAGACAGACCACCACGAGCCAGCGGGTGATGCGCGCGACCGCGTCCCGGCGGTCTCGCGGCGCGAGTTCGACGAGCGGTGCGACGTCCACAGCGGCGGCCAGCATCCGCGCCGTGATCGCCAGGAGGACGAAGAAGACGACCACGTCGACGGGGCTCCCGGTGGGCGTCACGGCGAGGGAGACGACCTCCCCACCGAATTCCGCGACGAAGCCGGTGCCGGCGTCCAGCCCGAGGACGATGGCTGCGACCACAGCGAGGCCGGGGAGCGCCGTGGTGGCGACGACGACGGAGAACGCGCGGCCAATCGCGCCGCCGCCGACACCGCCCGTGAACGCCGCCACGGCGCCGAACGCGGCGGCGGCGAGCGCGAGCAGCACGAACGGGTCGAGCAGCCCCTCGAGGAGCGGGAGGTCGGAGAGCGAGAGCGCCATCGCCGCGAGCACGGCGACGCCGCCCAGCGGTGCGAGCACCGACGCCCCGAACACCGCGAGCGGTTCCTCGCGGCTCGCCAGCCCGGTCGAGACGGCGAGCACCGCGCCGCCGAACGCGGCGAACACCGACAGATTCCCGTATGAGACGCTGGCGTCGTCGACGGCGAACGCGACCACGGCGAGCACCGCTACACCGGCGACCAGCGTCGGGCGCTGGACGGTCCGGCTCGTCGTCATCGCTCACCCCTCCTGACTGCCGCCGCGGCCCGGGAGACGGCGCTCGGCAGCGACTCGTCGGGCGACCAGTCGACGACCTGCGCGCCCGTCGAACGGAGCGCGTCCATCGACAGCGCGCGGTCGGCGGCGGCGAGCGTCCGCCCCGGGGTAGTCGTCGTGGTCACGTCCGGGCAGACCGCGGTGACGCGGTGGTCGTCCGCCACGAGGCGGCGCGCGAGCATCGCCGGGAACTCGTCGAGGGTCGGCGAGCAGACGACCACCTGTGTCCCCGGGGACATCCGTCCGGCGAACCGCCGCACACGGGCGTCCTCGCCGTCCGCTGCGCCAGCCCACGGAGTGCCGCCGTCTGCCGTCATCGGCTCGGGACGGGCCGCCTGCTCGCCTTCGTCCGTCGGAGCGACCGCGTCGGACTGGTCGGGTTCGTCGACGGACTCGCTGTCGCCGTCCAACGCAGCGTCAAGCACCGAGGAGATGCGCGCGTGGTGTGCGTCACCCGACCCGGGCGGCACCCACGCGGGGTCGGTGGCGCCGGTGAGGGGGTCGTCGATGCCGAAGACCGCGAGGCCGACCTGGTGACCGCCGGTCTCCAGCGGTTCGACGGACTGGGCCGCGGCGTACGCCGACAGCGCGGCGCCGGAGGGCGTTCCACTCTGCGCCGATACGTCGGCGGACGGGCGTGCGTCGACGACGAGCACGACCGCCGCTGCACGCCGCTCGCGGTAGTTAACGGTGGAGAGTTCACCGGTCTTCGCGTAGCGCCGCCAGTTGATGCGGCTGACCGGGTCGCCGTGCTGGTAGTCCCGCGTGGAGTGGAATTCGATGCCGGGGCCGCCCGTGTCCGTCGGCAGCGACCCCGCATGGGCGGTGGTTTGTCGACGCAGCGGGATGTCCGCCACGGTCACGCGGCAGTCGAGGCTGTCGGCCCCGTCGGCGTCGACTGCTGCGGTCCGGGAGGCCGCAGCACCCAGACCGCGGAGTCGGACCGTCGCCGGGTCGAACGGGAACTCCCCCCTGTCGGCGACGACTGTGTACTCGAGGGTCGTCGACTCGCCGGAGGGGACGGCGAACGCGCCCTCGGTCTGCCCGTCGACGACGCGGAGTCCGTCCGGGACGCCGTCAGCCACCCGAACGTCCGGGAGCGCGCTGTCGCCGGCGTTCTCGACGGTCAGCGTCACTCTGACGCGGTCGCCGGGAAGCGGTGACTCCTTCGAGAGCGACCGGGTGAGGCGGAGGCGTTCGGGACTCGCCGGCGTCGAGAGGGCGCCGTAGACGACGAACACGAGGGGGATGGCGGCGGCGACGAACAGCGTGCGCTGGCCGCTGAGCGCGCCCGCGGCGGCCAGCGTCAGCGTGGCCAGCAGCGCGCCCGAGAACCGCGACCCGGTGGTCACTGGGCCACCTCCGTGGCGAGGCCGTGGACCGCGTCCGCCGCGCGCTCGGCGCGGCTCCGGTAGGCCCGCTCGGGGTGGAGCCACCCCCGAAGTCGTTCCCGCAGCGGGAACGGCGGCGCGCGCTCGTCGCCGACGAACGCCGCGGCGACCACGTCGCTCGTCCACTCCCCCGCGGCGACGGCGTCTGCCGCCCGGTCCTCGTCGACGCCGTGGCGGCGAGCGAACGCGCGGACGGCGGTCACTCGCACCCGCTCCCTCACACTCGCGCGGGCCTCCTGGGTGAGCGGCGAGTCCGCGTCCTCCGTCGCGATGCGCAGCGCGTCGTCGACCGACTCCCCGGGGTCGTCGGGTTCGGTGACAGTGCGCTCGCTCGCTAGCGGAATCGGGCCGTCGCGGGCGTCGTTGCTGCGGCGCTGCTGGAGCGCGTAGCCGACCAGTAGCGAACCCAGAACCCCCGTGGCGAGCGTCGCGTCGATGCCGGACACCGGACCGGTGACGGCGGCCGGGGCCAGGCCGACTGCGATGCCGGCGGCCACCGCGATGCTAGCGACGCCGACCGCACCGAGCAGCGTCTCGCGTGCTGTCGTCACTGGTCCTCACCCTCCTCGTCGTCGTCACGAAGCGACGCGAGCGCGTCCCGTGCCCGGTCCAGCCGGGACCCGGCCGCCCGGCCGCCGTAGGCCGCGTCGCGGAAGGCGTTGGTGAGCGCGTAGACCGGCTCCCTGGGGAACCCCGCGCGGACTGCTCGCCGGGCCACCTCGCCGGGGGTCTTCGTCTCCCGGCGTTCGACGCCGACAAGCGCCACGAAGCGCCGCCAGACCGACTGCAGGCGGCCCGCGGCCTCTCGGTCGGTCTCCGCACCGTCCGCCCCGGGCGCTCCTTGAGCCTCCTCGCGTCCTGCACGGGCGGCCGCGACGACGCCGGAGACCCATGCCCCCACGTTAGGGGCGCTGAGGCGCCCAGGTAGGGACGCAAGCCACGCTAGCACGCCGCGCCAGCCGTCCTCGGCGGCCTCCCGGAACTCCGCAGTCAGTTCCTCCACGGCGTCGACGACGCCGACGAGCGCCCCGACCATCGTGGACACGGCCTCGCTGACGACGTGCACGAGCGCGTCGACCAGCGAATCGAGCGTGACGCCGTGTCTCCGGGCAGTCAGCGCGACGCCGCCGAGCGCGGCCAGCGCAGCGAGCACGGCGACTGCCAGCGTCGGGAGGACCCCGTCGACGTACGTGGTCACGAATTCGTCGCCCGCACTCGCCGTCACCGCCGGCACCCGCGAGAGCGGAATCTCGAACTGCACGCGGCCCTCGGTGTCCGTCGTGCCGATGGTTCTCCCGTTCAACTGGACGACGGCGTCGCTGACCGCCTCGCCGCCAGCGGTGACGTGCGCGGTGGCCTCGGTCGTAGGGAACGGAGCCAGCAGCGACGGCGACACGGCGACCGAGAGGTCGTCGACGGGGTAGGTCGTCGTCTTCGTGACGCCGTCCCGCGTGGCCGTCAGTTCGACCACGCCGCTCGCCTCCTCGGGAATCTGAACGGTCACGCGGCCGTCGGTGCCCGTCGTGCCCTGTCGTTCGCCCGCGACGCTGACCGCTGCGTTCTCGAACTGCTTGCCCGCGATAGTGACCTGGAGCGGGAGTTCCGCGCCGGGTTCGACCTCGCCGTCGAACTGGAAGCGCACGTTCGTGTTCACGTCGAACCGCTGTGTCGTGCCGTTCGTTCCGTCCCCGTCGTCCTGCCGGGCGAACGTCGCCGCGCCGAACCCGCCGGCACTGGCGCTCTCCAGCGTTCCCACCTCCGTTCCAAGCGAGTCGTTCTCCCGGGGCTCGACGGTGACCTCGATGGACTCGGCGTACGGCACCGTGAACTCCACCTCGCCGTCCGGGTCCGTCGTGCCGACGTGCTCGCCGTTGACGGACACCGCGACGTTCGACGCCGGAACACCGGCGGTCGTCACGGAGGCGGTCACCCGGTCGCCGGGGACCGCAGACTGGTTCAACTGCACGCGGAACGACGGCGAGTTCTCGCCGAGTCGCTCGTCGGCGGACTGGCGGGGCGCGCTCGGCGTCGGGTCGAAACGGACCCAGCCGTAGCGTTCGAAGTAGACCTCCACCCACGCGTGCGCGTCCGCGCCGCGGACGAGATAGCGACCGTCGCCGACGCGCTCGCCCGGCGCGTAGCCCGCGACGTACCGCGCGGGGACGTCCTGGGAGCGCAGCAGCACTACCATCGCGGTGGCGTAGTACTCGCAGTACCCCTTCTCTTGTTCGAAGAGGAACTGGTCGGCGATCTGGTCGCCGGGCTTCGGGACGTCGCTCAGCGAGTAGGTCTTCTCGCTCTCGAGGTACGTCTCGACGGCTCTGGCGGCGTCGTACCGGGTGTCGGCGTCGTCGACCAGGCGGTCGCCGAGCGACTGGACGCGGTCGGTCGTCTCGACGGTCGTGTACTTCGTGGAGGCGATGGTCCCCCTGACGCGGATGTCCCTGAGGGTGCTCGCTTCGGTCACTGGGTCGAGGGTCTGCACGCGGTATTTCTGGCCGGCTTCGAGCCCCGGTTGAGCCCGGATGCCGCCGGTACTCGTCGGGAAGAACGTCTGGCTGCAGTCGTCGGCGGTACACACCTGCCGGATGTCCGCCGGCCGCCACGGCGTGGGGAGCGCCGTGGCGGGTTGGCGCAGCGTGACGGTGTGCCACTCCAGATTGCGCTCGTCGATGGGGCGCGTCGGTGCGATATCGTTTACGCTGTCTCGCTCCCAGCCGGAACCGGTGTACTCCACGTACGCCCCGGTGCGCCAGTAGCGCGGTTCGTCGGTCTCCGCGACGAAGTGCGGCGTCGCGGCCCGGGTCCGCTGGGACTGGGATATCGGGCCGCCGACCTCCGTCGAGTCACCCAGCGAGAGCGCACCGAACGTGCCGCTGCCCCCCTCGAGGTTCACGTCGGGCTGGTCATTACCGAGGAGGTCGCGGAGGCCGTCGAACTGGCTGAGGAACTCCGGCGCCTCGCTGGGCGCTTCTGGGGAGTCGAGCCCGCCGAGCGGTGTCTCTCCGGCGAGCACGGGGGCTGCAGTAGAGGCGGCGACGAGCCCGAGAACGGCGACGACAGCGAGGAGGGCGCGGCGACTGTCGGGCCCGTCGGACGGGACGTCGTCACTCATCGTCCCATCTTTGGCCGGCACGGCACGTATATGATTCGGACACTACAGTCGCCGCTGAACCCAGCCACTCAGTCGAACTCGCGGACGCCGACGGCAACCAGGATGGCCTGTGAGAGCACGACGAGCGTCAGCGCGGCGGCGAGGAGCAGCGTCGGGGCAGCCAGTAGCCTGGCCACCCGGTACGGAAGGACCAGCCTGCTGAACCCCAGAATAACGAAGCTGACCAGCACGAGCGCGAGCGCGGTCAGCGAACGAGTGACGAACTGGCTCCGGCGCATAGGCGTACTGGGTAGGCCCGGGGTTTAGCGGTTTCCCGTCGGCACTACGCGTCGGCGTCCAGTCGCTCGTAGCGCTCCTCGAAGCGCGCACGACAGGAGCCACAGCAGAAGTGGTGGCGCTCACCGCCGATGTCCGCCGTCGCGCCCTCGCTGGTCACCGTGTTGCCACACTCGTCGCAGGCGAGCGCGAGGTCGGCACCCCCGACGTTCGGCTGCCACCGCGATTCCGCGACCAGCGTGACGTCGTAGCCGGTCACCAGCGCGGGGTCGACGGAGTCCTCGACCCACGCGCGAACGTCCTCGACGGGGAGTCGCGCGGAACAGAGCACGTCACCGCCGGCAGTGACGAAGACGTGTTCCACGGCGTCCGTCGCCGAGACGGCGTCGCGGACCGCGTCCACTTCGCCCGGCACCGCAGTGAGTTCCACGAGCACCTGGGCGCCCTCGCGGAGCGTCGACCGGTCGATGTCGACCGTGAAGCGCTGGACGATACCGCTCTCGCGGAGTTTCGCCACGCGGTCGGAGACGGCGGGTGCGGACAGCCCCACGTCGTCGGCGATGTCGCTGTACGGTCGGCGGGCGTCCGTAGCGAGCAGTTCCAGAATCCGTCGGTCGGTCCCGTCGAGTTCGGCCATACCTCCAGATTTGAGTTCGGAATGCAAACCAGTTGCGCACGATTAGTGCTGTTTCCAAAGCGAGTACTCGTGAGAAGGACGGAATCAGAGCCAAAACGACGTTACTGTTCGAGCCCCTACGCGAACACATGGCACGAACCATCACCGTCCGCGGCATGAGCTGTGGGGGCTGCGAGAGCACCGTCGAGGAGGCCTTGACTGGAGTCGAGGGAATCACCGACGCCGAGGCCGACAGGGAGTTGGAGCGCGCGACAGTGGAGGGTGACGCCGATCCGGACGCCCTCGTCTCGGCCGTCGAGGACGCAGGGTACGAGGCCGAAGCGTAGGAGCAGTAGCTCTCAGAACTGTTCGTCGAGGAACTCGAGGAGGGCCTCGAGGCGCTCGTTCGGGTAGTAGCGGACTCGGGAGCCGTCCTCCTCGTACTCGATGACGCCAGCCCCCGCGAGCTTCGGGAGGTGGCGATGGTGGAGTCGCGTCCGGACCGCCTCGTGGGACGCGAGTTGCTTGCCGACCGTGGGACCCAGCGCCGCACAGACGGTGCTGACTAGCTCCTCGACGCCCGCGCAGCCGTCCTCCTCCTCGACCAGTTGCCGGAGGACGATCCGGCGGGTCCGGCTGGCGGCGAGTTCGAGCAGTTCGTCCGTCCCGAGTGGCTGGCTGTGGTTCTCCATTGGTCCCTCCTGGTTCGGCTCGCGGTGAGATTTCTCCGACCACTAGTGTTGACGGACTGCTGACTGAAATGTACTATGCTACCGAACAACGTATTCGGAACTAGACCCTGCCGACCGAAACTGTGCAGACCGAGAGATGGCGGCGGAGGGGTCCGCTCCCGGTGTCGTTAACCGGTCCGACCACTAACTCTCAGCCATGACGACCAACACGGCGACGTTCGGCGGCGGCTGTTTCTGGTGCATCGAGGCCGCTTTCGAGGAACTCACCGGCGTGACAGACGTGACCTCGGGCTACGCTGGCGGCGACGTCGACGACCCCTCCTACCGGGCGGTCTGCAGCGGCGACACGGGCCACGCGGAGGTCGTACAGGTGACCTACGACGGCGACGAACTCGACTACGAGGACCTCCTGGAGGTGTTCTTCACCGTCCACGACCCGACGACGCTGAACCGCGAGGGGCCCGACGTCGGTTCCCAGTACCGTTCTATCGTGCTCTACCACGACGACGACCAGCGCGAGCGCGTGGAGGCGTTCGTCGACGAACTCGCATCGAGGGACGCCTTCGACGGCGACATCGTCACCGAGATCGAGCCCCTGGAGAAGTTCTACCGTGCAGAGGAGAAACACCAGGACTACTTCGAGAAACACCCGAACCAGGCGTACTGCACCGTGAACGTCGCGCCGAAGGTGTCGAAGGTCCGCGAGCAGTTCGCCGACCGGGTCCAGTAACCAGTACCGCACCCCCAGACGAGCGGCTACTCGTCACCGCGCTTATGAGTTTGCCGTCCTGCGATTATCACGGCTGATGACTGCGCTCAACTCTTATATACGACCGTTTGCCAAGAGCGAGTCGCGTAATGTTCGAGTTCATCACAGAGGAGGAAGAACGCGGTCAGGTGGGGATCGGGACACTCATCGTGTTCATCGCGATGGTCCTGGTCGCCGCAATCGCCGCGGGCGTCCTCATCAACACCGCCGGCTTCCTGCAGACCAAGAGTGAAGCCACCGGCGAGGAAGCAACTGCACAGGTATCCAATCGCGTCACTGTCATTTCCGCGTACGGTAACGTCACGGATAGTCAGTCGATCGACTTCGTGAACGTGACGGTCATGCGTGCGGCGGGTGCCGAGAACATCAACCTCTCGGAAGCCACCGTCCAGTGGATCGGCCCGGACCAGGCCAAGACGCTCACGTACAACGGCTCGGACGCTGGCACAGTCAACGGTGCCGACAGCGGTAACTTCACGACAGAGGCGGTGAAGGGGACCGAGGACCAGGTGCTAATAAGTCAGGACTCCCGCATCAACCTCGTCATGAACGCGTCTGCCATCGACACTGACCCGCTCGCCGAGGGCGAGCAGGCGCAGTTGACGATCACGACGCAGTTCGGCTCCCAGACCGAGTACTGGATCAGCGTGCCCGAATCGCTGCAGGGCAAGAACGTCGTCAAGCTGTAATCTGTAGCGTTCTCTCAGCCGATCTTCTTTCTACTGCGTCTCTGGTACGTAACCTAGTGGCAACCGGCGTTCCAGAGCGGACGGCCCTATGCAACTCAGTTGCTCGACGCGTCGAGCTCCGGTTTCACGCGGGAGAGCCGCATGGCGTTCCCGGTGACGGCTGTGGTCATCCCCGCGTCGCCGACGAGCACCGCCACCCAGATTGGGACGAGGCCGAGCGGGACGCCCGCCGCGAGGACGGCTTTCGCGGCGAGGCTGTTCCAGACGTTCTGCCGGATGACGCGGTTCGCGCGCCCGGAGAGGTCGTAGAGGTAGGGGAGTCGCGTGAGGTCGTCGCCCATCAGCGCGATGTCGGCCGTTTCGAGGGCGGTGTCCGTGCCCGCCGCGCCCATCGCGACGCCCACCGTGGCGGTAGCGAGCGCCGGCGCGTCGTTGACGCCGTCGCCGACCATCGCCACCGCCTCGAACTCCTGGGTGAGTTCCTCCACGGCGTCGACCTTCTCCTCGGGCAGTAGCTCCGCGCGGAACTCGTCGACGCCGACTTCCTCCGCGATTGCGCGCGCCGTGCGTTCGTTGTCGCCGGTGAGCATCACGGTGCGCTCGACACCGAGGTCCCGTAGGCGCTGGACCGCGGCCGCGGCTTCGGGGCGGACCTCGTCGGCGACGGCGATGACGCCCTCGACCTGCTCGTCGGTGCCGACCAGCACAACGGTCTTCCCCTCGGACTGGAGGCGCGGCACGAGGTCCTCCAGCAGGTCGAGACAGCCGCTGCGGTCGCAGAGGTCCCGGCTCTTCGCCGTCACCGTCCCGCCGTCGGTGGCTGCGTGGACGTGCGAGAGATCGAAGCCGAGTTCCTCGAAGAGGCCGGGCTTCCCGGCGTAGTGCGTCCGGCCGCCCAGGTCGGCGGTGACGCCTTTCCCGGTGATACTCTCGAACGCCGCAATGTCGTTCGCTTCGACGTCGCGTCCTTCGGCGGCTTCGACGATGGCGTCGCCGATGGGGTGTTCACTCCGCGATTCGAGACCGCGCGCGCATTGGAGCACGTCCTCCTCGCTGCGGCCGCCCAGCGGTACGACGTCTGTGACCACGAGTTCACCCTTCGTGAGCGTCCCCGTCTTGTCGAGCGCGACGGCCTCGACGGCGCCCATCGCCTCGAGGTGGTTGCCGCCCTTCACGAGAACGCCGTTCTTCGCCGCGCTCGTGATGCCGGAGACGACGGAGACGGGCGTGGAGATGACGAACGCGCAGGGGCAGGCGAGCACGAACAGCGTGAGCCCCCGTAGAATCCACGTCGCCCACGCGCCGCCCAGCAGGAGTGGCGGGACGACGCCGACGAGGATGCCCGCGCCGACGACGACGGGCGTGTAGTACGAGGAGAACCGCTCGACGAACTGCTCGCGCTCGGTCTTGTTCGACTGGGCGTCCTCGACGAGGTCGACGATTCGCGCGAGCGTGTTGTCCGCGGACTCGGCGGTCACCTCGATTTCGAGGTAGCCCTCCTCGTTGATGGTGCCCGCGTACACGTCGTCACCAGAAATCTTGTCGACGGGGACGCTCTCGCCCGTGATGGGCGCCTGGTTGACCGCGCTCTCGCCATCGACGACGACGCCGTCCATCGGAATCTTCTCGCCAGGCCGCACCACGACCCTGTCGCCAACGCGGACTGCCTCGACGGGTACGACGGTCTCCTCACCCTCGCGGAGGACGGTCGCCTCGTCGGGGGAGAGCTCCATCAGTTCCTCGAGGGAGTTGCGCGCGCGGTCCATCGAGTACCGCTCCAGCAGTTCGGAGACGCTGAAGAGGAACGCTAGCGTCGCTGCCTCGAAGTAGAGTCGTTCGCCGAACGCGAGGCTGGCGGCGATGGCGCCGAGGATGGCGACGCTCATCAGCAGGTCGATGTCGAGGCTCAGGTTTCGCAGCGAGTAGTAGCCGTTCCGCACGATGGCCTGGCCGCCAACGGCGATGGCGACCAGGAAGAGCGCGTCCGAGACGAACAGTTCGGTGCCGAGCAGGGAGGCGACGCCGGCGTTGTTCCCGGTCAGCAGGAACTCGAAGAGGAAGCCGAGGGCGACGAAGACGCCGCTCGTCCAGGTCTTCAGCGCGCGGGTGCTCGTCCAGACCGAGTCGGCTGCCTCGTCTGTCGCCTCCGCGCCGGGTCGTCCAGTCACCTCGTAGCCCGCGGCCTCGACGGCCGAAACGAGGGCGTTCTCGTCCGTCCGCTCGGGGTCGTAGGTGACGGTCAGTTTCCCGGTCGTGATCTGGGGGTCAACGTCCTTGATGCCGTCCAGGGCCTGCACGCTGTTCTCGACTTTGCCCGCACAGGAGGGGCAGTCCATCTCGGGGACGGAGAACGCCACCACCGTCGCGTCGTCCCGGGCGGCGTCAGATTGTGTCATTACCTGGAGCTAGCAGCCACGTAGTTATTAATTCGGCTGTTAGATTCGTCGCCGGATGTAGGTGTCTCTAATAAAACATCGGGGGCGAGTTGTTAATTCGGCCGGTGGAGCGTACGGAATCGCAGAGTGGTCCGCCCCGTAGTGCATACGGGGGAGCGTCGAACGTGTTCGGGAAAACGAGGGTAGTGCGGAGGCGAGAAGTCGACCGTGTATGCCGACACTCGACGTCCGAGACATCCCACCAAAGGACCGCCACTCACAGATCAGGACGACGTTCGACGAGATGGATAGCGGCGAGGTGATGCAGATCGTCAACGACCACGACCCGAAACCGCTGTTCTACGAGATGCAGGCCGAAGTGGAGGAGTTCGACGCCGACGGCTACGAGGTCGAACAGCGCGGTTCCGACGAGTACGTCGCGGCGTTCCCGAAGGAGTGAGCGACGTTGTCGCTCTGGACGCGCTCACCGAAACGCCCCACGCGCACGTCTTCCCCGGCCGAGAGCCACAGACGGTGCGCCTCACGCTCGAGGCGGGCGAGTCAGTCCCGGCCCACCAGCACCCCGAACGGGAGGTCGTCTGCCACGTGTTGGAGGGTGAACTCTCGGTGTCGCTAGGGGCCGACTCGGTGAGGGTGACGGCGGGGGAGGTCGCCCGCTTCGACGGCGCACAGGACATCTCCCCCAGCGCCGTCGAGGACGCCACGGCGCTGCTGGTTCTGGCGAACCGGCACGACTAATCGCTGCCCGTCGTGCCGACGAGGTGACTCGACGTGGCCTCGATGTGTAGGGAGCCCAACTATGCCGCGTCCGCTGGAGTGGAAGACACGAACGCCTGCGTGGTTCCATGAACGAGCACGACACACCAAATCGGGTTGGCGACGGCGACAGCATCACTCACACGCGAGACGCCGACGAGTCGGTCACGCACAGTGTCGTCCGGGCCGTGGCCGCAGTGACGGGAACCGACCCGTTTCGTCTGCCACCGCTGTACGACACGGTCGACCCGGAGGCCCTGAGCCAGGTGGTCGATTCACTCTCCGAACGGTCCCCGTCGTCCCGGACTGGACAGGTCTCGTTCCGGCTCGACGGCTGTCGCGTGACGGTCCACGCGGACGGTCGAACCGTTGTCACGCCGCCCGACAGAGACGACAATTGAGACCAGCGCCCGGGCCGCCTCATGCGCCTTCGGGACTTGACTCCTGGCCGTCGAACAGGACTGTGAGGAGGTTTCGCTCGGCGGCGTGGATGTGCTCGGAGAAGGTCGCCGACGTGATGTCGAGTTCCGCAGCGACGTCCGCTCCCGTACACTCGCGCGGCCAGTCGTAGTAGCCTGCGTCGAACGCCGCCTCCAGAACCTCGCGTTGTCGGTCGGTGAGTTGGGTCTGCAGGACGCGCTGGAATACGGACCGGGAGACCATCGGCCGCATCGACTCCTTCTCCCGTTTGGTGTTGAGTGTAGCGTCCGGGTGGTCGTCGAGGAACGACTCGACGACCGTAGCCGGGTCGTACCTCTCCGGAATCTCGGCGACGATGTGGCCCGACCCCTCAACTCCCCGTACCTGCCGCGGGAGGGCGCCGAGTTCGGCGAGCCTGAGGGCCGGGCAGTCACCGGAGACGACGAACTCGAAGAGTCCCCCAGACTCGTCGGTCGTGTGTAGAGTCGCGTCCACTGTCGGCTTGTCGCTCACGTGGCTCTCGACCTGCTCGATGTCGGAGCCAGTCACGTTGAAGAACTCGGAGTACTGGCCGTCGTCGCGAGGGAGCATCTCCGCTAATTCGAAGGTACACCGACCGTCCGCGGAGGCGCCGACGAACGGATGTGCCGAGTTATCGGTGACGAACTCGACCTCCACGATGGAGCCCGGTTGGCCGCTAGTGGTTCTCTCCGACATCGATTATCGTGGGCGACTACTCGGGGTTGACGCAAGAGTCCTGTGGCAGTTCTGGAGACACCCGATGTATCCCCAACGTTCGACTATGGCAGGGGCCGAACGGGTAGGGAACCAGAACCGGCTACCTGCGACTCTCCGAGTCCGGCGGCAGCTGACAGTGACGACGTCTTTCGCGCGTTCGACGGTGGCGTAGTCGTAGCCCCGGTCGTCGAGTTTCGGGTAGAGGCGCTGTGGTGTGCGGTCGTTCATCTGGACGAGCAGCGTCTCTGCCGCGAGGTTCGGGAGCAGTTCGAGCGTCCGGCGAGCGGGTCCGGCCAGTCGGGGCTCAGGGCCATGGAAGGGAACTGGGTCGGCAGCGACAATGCGGTTCTTCCAACCCGTTCGTTCGAACATGTTCGGGAAGAACACTTGGGCCTCCGGCCGTTACGTCCGAACATCTTCGCATGGCCCGCGCCCAACTCACCATCGACCTTCCCGACTCGGTCTGGATATCCCGGATATCCGCGGCACACCCGGAGACGCTGTTCCGCGTGCTCGCGGCGTTCTCCGACGACGGCGAGGGCGTTGCACTCCTCGAACTGAGCGGCCCGGACGTCGTCGAGGTGCTCCAGGAGATGCACGACGAGGACTCCGTCCTCAGCCTCGAACCCCTCGAACGCGACGACGACTCGGTACTCGTCCAGTTCGAGACGGACGAACCGCTGCTGCTGGTCACGCTCCGCGAGGCCGGCCTCCCGCTCGAACCGCCGCTGGAACTGACCGGCGGGAAGGCCAGCCTCGAAGTCGTCGCGCCGCACTCGAAGCTCTCGGACCTACAGGAGCAACTCGACGCCTTCGGCATGGAGTTCGAGGTTGGCTACCTCTACGAGTCCGGGGACTCCAAGCGACTGCTGACCCCCCGCCAGCAGGAACTACTCGTCGCCGCCATCGAGGCGGGCTACTACGACACGCCCCGGGAATGCACGCTCACCGAACTGGCCAACGAGATGGACACCGCCAAGTCGACGCTCAGCGAGACGCTCCACCGCGCCGAGGAGACGGCCATCAAGCAGTTCGCCGCGAACCTGCCGCAGTTCGCCGGCGAAGTGCCCGCCTGAGGCGAACCCGTTCGGCGAAAACTCCCAGAATACGCACTGACGGGACAACGTTTTGCCCGCGAATGCCGAACGGTAACACGGGTCTTACCATGGCCGAACAACGCCGATACTACCAGTACCAGTGCGAGGACTGCGGGTTCCGAACGCGCTCGCCGGACCGGGCGGAGGTCGTCGACGTGGTCCAGCGACACGAGCGCGAGAAACACGGCCTGGAGCGCGGCGAGGACGCAATCACGCCGGAGCTGCGCGAACTCGAACTCGAGGGACTGCCAGACAATTCCTGAGAGCCATCGCCCGGGTGCCCCGGGCGAAGCGGCTACTCGACGTGGACGCGGGTGACGTGGCCGCCGCAGCCACACTGCTCGACGTACTCCCACTCCACGCCGCCGTCGAAGGCGTCGACGAGCGGGTCGAAGAGGTACGTCTCGGGGTGGCCGTGGTCGCCGTGTGTGACGAGGTTGACGTGGTAGCCCGGGGCGGTGTGTTCGACGGCGTCCAGGGCCTCCTCGACGACGAGAGCTGCATCTTCGGCGTGGCGGGGCTTCTCCAGATTCGCCGACCAGGAGTTCTCGTGGACACCGTCTGTGACGTTCTCGACGTCCTCGTGGGACACTGATGCCATGGTGGATTGTACGGCGGGCAGTCGCGAGTACCGAGCGCCGAACGTGTTCGGCACAAACCCCGATCCATCACGAACGATTCGACGGCAGAACTAACTGGAACTGCGCTGTCAGGTGCACCGATGGTCGGAAGCAACTGGGACGAAGTGCGGAGTGCTGTCGCCGAGCGGACGGACTGCGTGCTCGCGAACCTGCATGCCGACTGGGGAACGACGCGGACCGCCGACCCCTTCGAGTTCGGGCCGCGGTCGTTCGACCCCGAGAGACCGCCGGCGTCCGTCGAGGCGCAACTGGAGCGCATCGCCGGCATTGCGTCGGTCATCCTGTTCTACACGCCGGAATGCGAGGAGACGGTGCTCGTCTACAATCCGGGCGGCTTCTGGGAACCGCCCGGAGGGGTCATCGAGCGCGCCCAGACCCCCGAGAATGCGGCACGCGCCGAGGCCCGCGAGGAGACCGGCCTTGAGGTCGAACTCACGGACCTCCGCTACACCGGCCGCATCGAGTTCCAGTACGCCAGCGGGGCGAGCGTGCCGCTCCCGCTCGCCCAGTTCGTCGGGCACCGCGTCGACGGCTCTCTGGAGGTCGAGCGCGAGGGCTCGGATCACCCCGGCGTAACACGCGCCACGGGGCTCTTCGACGCGGCGACGCTCCCGGAGGGAACCCGCGAGCACGACGAGATACGGGACCTGCTCGCAGACTCGTCGACGAGGTAGCACGTCGGGTCCGGAGCAAATAGCCCGCCCGCGCTCAGCGCGCGGAGCCGCGACCCGCCGCGACAGACAGATTGATACAGGAATCTTCTCGTCCCAGGGCCGGGGATTCCCACCCCCGAGACTGGCCGAACATGTTCGCCGGTGTTCTCGTCGGCTGGGAACAGTTTCCGGGGAACGGGAATCACCGTCCCGGGCTTTACCAGCGTAGTGCCAACGTCGAGATGTCTATGAGAGACCGCATTGGCGCACCCGGAACCGGGATTTCCCGACGCGAGTTCGTCGCGGTGACGGGCGGCGTGGGCACCGCCGCACTCGCCGGCTGTACCGCTCCGGCCAAGTCGAACCCCGAACGCACCAGTTCGACAACCACGCAGAACCGCGCCCAGGACCTCCCGACGACGAGTCCGCCGGAGATCGTCGACGTCCACGAGCAGGGCAACGAGGTGACGCTCAAGAGCATGCCCGCGGTCCACGAGGCCCACCCGCTCGACACGATGGGCGGCCCCGTCGAACTCCCGCGGGTCTGGGCGTTCCAGGCCGACGACGGCGACCCTAGCGTCCCCGGTCCCATCATCCGCACGGTGGAGGGCGAGGACATCGAGGTGACCCTCGACAACACGGACGGTAAGCGCCCGCACACGCTGCACTTCCACGGCGCCCAGAAGGCCTGGATGGACGACGGCGTGCCGACCACGACGGGCATCCGCGTGGACGCCGGCGAGAAACACACGTACACTATCCCCGCGAACGTTCCCGGGACCCACGTCTACCACTGCCACTACCAGACCCACCGGCACATCGACATGGGGATGTACGGCATCTTCCGCGTCGACCCCGAGGGCTACGAACCCGCCGACAAGGAGTACTTCATGACAGTCAAGGACTGGGACTCCCGGCTGAACCGGAAGATGGCGGGCGAGAACGTCGACTACAGTCCACGCACGCGGAACCCCGACGTGTTCACCATCAACGGGAAGGTGGCGCCCCGGACGCTCCACCCCGAGGACGGCTCCCCGATGATCGTCGAGCAGGGCGACACGGTGCGCGTCCACTACGTCAACGGCGGCTACATGAACCACCCGCTGCACATCCACAACCACCGCTTCCAGCGCGTGGAGAAGGACGGGGGCGTCATCCCGGAGGCGGCGCGCCACGACATGGACATCACGAACATCGCGCCCGCCGAGCGACACACCATCGAGTTCGAGGCCGACTCCGAGCCGGGCATCTACCTCATGCACTGCCACAAGGTCAACCACGTGATGAACGGGAGCTACTACCCCGGAGGGATGCTCACGGGCATCGTCTACAAGGAGGTCATGGACACCGACATCTTCAGTCAGCTAATGGAGTACGCGGGGTACGAGGCCTGAACGTGGAACCATCCACCAGAACAATGTCTACTAAAGATACCACGATGGTCGACAGACGCACCGTACTCCGAGCGACTGCCGCGGCGGGCGCAGCAGCGGTCGGCGGGAGCGCGCTCTCCGGGACCGCCAGTGCCCAGGAGAGCGGTTTCGCGTCCTGGTTCAGCAACGTCGGCAACTACGACGGTGTCGTCGAGGAGACCGGCAAGTCGGAGGTCACCATCGAGGTGGGCGCGGAGGCCAACGGCGGGCAGTTCGGCTTCGGGCCCGCAGCGGTGCGGGTCGACCCCGGAACGACGGTGACCTGGAAGTGGGTCGGCGGCACCCACAACGTGGTCGCCGACAACGGGAGCTACGAGAGTGAGACGACCGGCGAACAGGGATTCACGTTCTCCCAGACGTTCGAGGAGGAGGGCGTCTCGAAGTACTACTGCGTCCCCCACGAGACGATGGGGATGAAGGGCGCCATCGTCGTGGGTGACGTCGAAGTCGACGACAGCCCGGCTGGCAACAGCAGCCAGAGTGGCGAGAGCGGCGAGCAGCAGTCCGTGGACTTTGGCGGCTGGTTCGAGAACGTCGACAACTTCGACGGAGTCGTCGACCAGACGGGCAAGTCCGAAGTGACCGTCGAGGTTGGCGCAGAGGCCAACGGCGGGCAGTACGGCTTCGGTCCGGCGGCAATTCGCGTGGATCCGGGGACGAAAGTGACCTGGGAGTGGGTCGGTGGCACCCACAACGTGGTCGCCGACGACGGGAGCTTCGAGAGCGCGATGCAAAGCGAGCAGGGTGCCACCTTCTCCCAGACGTTCGAGGGAGAGGGGGTCTCGAAGTACTACTGTGTCCCCCACGAACAGATGGGGATGAAGGGCGCAGTCGTCGTCGGGAGCGGCGGTGGTGGGTCAGGTGGAAGCGGTGGCGGTGCGCTTTCCACGACGGACATCGGCGTGCTCGCGTTCGCGGGCGCCCTCGTCGGCGGCCTGCTCTCCCCGTTCGCGCTGAAGGCCGCCAGTAGCTCCTCGAAGCAGACGGGGCGTAACGGCCCGCAGACGCGACGGAACTGACCCCCAGCGACTTCCGCCGGTTGCCGACTACGGTTCTGTCCGGAGTCGGAGCACGACACCGATAACGCCGACCGTCAGCGCCGCGACGACGATTCTCACGATTCCCCCGCCGAGCGCTGCCGTCGCACCGCCTGCGGCCGTCCCGCCGGCGACGCCCGTGGCTGCCGGTGCCGCGAACAGACAGCAGAGGCTCAGAGCGCCCCCGAGGGCGAGGAGCGCCCGACGAGAGACTGACTCGGAGTCTGCGTCCGAATCGGCGCTGGTCATCTATGCGTAGGATACGAAGAACGGTTGTTTGACTCTTTGGGCGGCGAGCCTCCTCGCCCTTCGCCGCGTCAAACGCAGAAGCCAGGTTCACCGTCGAATAGAGTATCTGGACTGTCTCGTGTCGGGGTCAGACCGTCGCGTCGAGCCGGGCGACGACGAGCTCGTGAATGTCCTCGTCCATCTACTCGGTGTAGTCCTCGATGAGTGAGCGCAGTCGTGCTTCGTCCTGGACGCCGACGAGTTCCTCGACCTGTTCCCCGCCCGCGAACAGAACCAGCGTCGGGACGCCACGAACTCCGTACGCCGCGGCGAGTTGCTGGTTCGCGTCGACGTCGACCTTGGCGACGGTAGCGTCTGTCTCGGCAGCCAGCGTGTCGACGACCGGTGCGAGCATCTGGCAGGGCCCACACCAGTCGGCGTAGAAGTCCGCGAGGACGACGCCGTCCGCGACGAGGTCGTCTAGCTCCGCCTGGCTGTCGATACTCACAGGTTCGGTAGGTGTGACCGTACTCGATTCGCTGGTAGATTCAGTTGTCATCACTGCACCGTAAGCGCCGGCCGGATTTAAGGTTTTGGGGAAACTGCACAATACTGATTGGCCGGTGATTGCTCGGCATCGGAAACCCAGGCTCCTCCGTGGATTCACTGGGCCGGAACGAAGCGCAGGCGAGGCGAGCGGCGGCTACTGAACTGTCGAGAAGCGAACCTCGAACGGAGCGAGTGCGAGATGGGAGTTACCGAAGAGCGGAAAGATAGGACGACTGGTGCGAGCGACGGAGCAGACGAGGAGCCGCGAGTGAAGCGTAGAGCGCAGAGAGCGGGGTAAGGCACCCTCAGCTCTCGGCCGGGGTCGCCGCGTCGCCTCGCTCGTACTTGGTCTCGAACTCCTGGATGAGCTGCCCCATCTTCGCGTACCAGTCGTTGAGCAGGCGCTGCATGTCGCCCGCGATTTTCGACGGGTCCGTCGGGGCGTAGACGTGGTAGTAGCCGCCCTGGTCGTAGTTCACCTGCTCCTTCTGGATGAACCCGGTCTGGAGCAGCCGCTGGATGGCCCGGTAGGCGGTCGAACGCTCGCGGTCGACGGCGTCAGCGATCTCGTCGACCGTCAGCGCTTCGTCGGCGTTCACGAGCGCCTGGAAGCACTCCCTGTCGAGTTGTTTGAGCCCGTGGAAACACTCGAGGAGCCCCTCGCACTCCATGTCGCTCTGCAGTTGTTCGGCCATCGAGTCTGGCATTGGTATCACCCGAGTGTAGCAGCCGTGGCGATAAAAGACTTGTGTACAAAACGTACAATCGCACGCACGCAACCGAGAGACGGCCCCTCAGTCGGCGCTCGACTTCGACGCCCTGGATTCCGCACGCATCTCCCTGACGGAACTGACGACGACAGCGCCGGCGACCAGCATCGCCGCGCCGACGATGATGACCAGCGAGACCGAGTCGAGGACTGGCATGTCGATGGCGTCTCCGACTTTCCGGACGGCGACCGCGATAGCGCCGAGGAGCAGCATCACGCCGAAGTACACCTTGATGTCGTCCTCCTCGACGAGGCTGGTCGCCGCGGCGCCCATGCGGGCACCGAGCGCGCTTCCGGCCAGCAGCGGGACGACGATACTCAGGTTCACCGCGCCGTCGATGGCGTACAGGTAGCTCCCGATGCCCCCCGAGAAGACGATCTCGAAGAGGTCCGTCCCGACGGCGATGGGGACCGGCACACCGATGAGGTAGAACAGCGCGGGCATCCGGATGAACCCGCCGCCGACCCCCAGGAAGCCCGAGAGTAGACCCGTGGCGAACGCGACGACCAGGATCATCCACAGCGATACGGTCACGCCGCCCCGGAGTTCCATCATCGGGGGCACCCGGTAGGACTGGATTTTCTTGGCGACGTCGGGGATGTCGTTCGCGTCGACCTCACCGTGGGCGGCGTCGGCGTCGTGGCTGATGCCACCGCCGCCATCACCCCACGTCGCGGTGTACGTGATGAAGACGCCGATACCGCCGAGCAGCCCCACGTAGATGATGCTGACGACAGTGTCGGCGATTCCCATCGCCTGTAGCGCGTGGAGGCCGATCTTCCCGACCTCGATGCCCGCGGTGGTGCCGGCGATCATCAGCACGCCGAGTTTGTAGTCCACCTGACCGAGGTCGCGGTGTTTCAGCGTCGCGATGACGGCGGTCGCGAAGACGAACGCGAGCCCGGACGCGACTGCGACGTCGGTCCGGTAGCCCATCACCATCAGCGCGGGGGTGACGAGGAACGACCCGCCCATCCCGAAGAAGCCGAACAGGAGGCCGATGAGGACGCCGAAGCCCGCGAACATGGCGAGCAGGGGCGTGGCCACCCCCAGGAGCTCCGTGGTCATTCGCCACCCAGCGCCCTCACGAGAGTCGGCCCGAGGAGACGTTCCATCGCGCCGTACCCGACGTACAGCAGAATTGCTTCGACCAGCACGACGCCGACGACGAGTGCTGCGCCACCGACACCGGACGCGTTCTCAAGCCCGAACATCGATGCTCACTCCGTTCGATATTGTGAAGTTCATGGATTTCTGCTCACGTCAAGGTAGCCGACACCACCACTTAACGGTTCTGGGAGTATTGTACAATACAATCAATTATGGTTCGCTGTACGATGTTCCGGACGGACGCCGTGCCGCCACCTGCGAAACGCGGTGCTGGCGTCCGATTACGAGTGGAAGACGGCGCCGAATCCGTAGGCGAGCGAGAACGCGACCACGAACGACGCCACCCAGGCGCCGACCGTCACGAGCAGCTTGCGGGCGCTGATAGCCTGCGGCCTCCCACAGCGGCACCGCTCCCGACGATGGCGCTGACGACGATCTCGTTGAACGACACCGGGACGCCGAGCAGGACGGCGGTCTGGGCGATGAGGAACGACGGGACGAGCGCGGCGATGGAACGCCGCGGCCCCAGCGAGGAGTAGTCCTGTGCGAGGGACTTGATCATCCGCGGCGCACCCGTCCAGGAGCCGACGAGGATACCCACCCCGCCGCCAACGAGGACGGAGAACGTTGAGGCCACGCCGACGTCGTCGAGCAGCGGGAGCAGCGGCCCGACAGCGAGGCCGACCTGGCTCCCGCCCGCGGAGAACGCGACCAGCGACCCCAGCGCGAGCAGCATGCGCCTGAGCCCGCCCGCCTCGTCGCGGCGGACGTCCCAGTGGACGAGCAGCGCAACGCCTCCGGCGACGACGAGGGAGACTCCGACCACAGCGACAGTCCCCTCGACTCGCAGTAGCCCCAGGCCGAGTTCGACGACCGAGCCTGCCGACCCATCGTGTCCGAGGGACGCGAACTCGACGTTCGCGAGCACCGAGCCGACGAGCCCCGCGAGGGCGGCGATACTGAATCGCTCGGGGACGCCGGGCCGAGGGAGGAGGCTGGCGACGACGTACGCGATGCCCCCGCCGACGAACGGCGTCAGCACCCAGACGGCACCGATCTGGCGGTACTTCGGCCAGACGGGCGTGCCGCCGAGGGCGAGTCCGATACCGATGACGGCGCCGGTGACGGTGAACGCCGTCGCTATCGGGTAGCCCGTTCGGATGCCGACGGCCATCAGTCCGGCCCCGATCGCCAGCGCGAGGATGACGCCGCCCGCTGGCAGGCTGACGCCGCCGACCAGACCGCTACCTACGGCCTCCGAGACGTTCGCGCCCTGCGTGACGGCACCGGCGAAACCGAAGAGGCCAACGACGAAAGCCGCGCGCATCGTCGGGATGGCGTTGGCGCCGACAGCCGGCGCGAACGGGGTCGCGCCACTGGACCCGGCACCGATGACCCAGGACATGAAGAGGCTCGCGACGGCGGCGACAGCGAACAGAGCGAGGAAGGCTACGTCCATCGGTGGGTCGAGGCCAAGATGTGGTGTTCAGTCGGCCCCCGCGGTCGCGGAGGACGTGGCTGTGCTTCGGCTCCGCCACCGGCCCTGTGCGTACGCCCCGAGGAACATCCCGGCGATCGCCCAGAGGATGGTGACGTTGCCCACGCCGAGGCTCGCGTACGCCGCACCCGGACAGATTCCCGAGAGCCCCCAGCCGACGCCGAAGACGGCCCCGCCGACGAGGACGTTCCTGTCGAAGGACTTCAGGCGGCGCTCGTAGTGGTCCCCCGTGAGCGGCGCGCGGTCGAACAGCTTCGGCCCGACGAAGAAGCCGAGTCCGGAGACGACTGCGCCGCCGAACATCACGAACAGCAGTCCGAGGTCCTCGAACTGGAGGAAGTCCAGCACGACCTCTGGGCGAGCCATGTGGCTGTAGCCGAGGCCGAACCCGAAGACGAGCCCGCCGACGAGTATTAGCGGGATGAACAGGGGATGTCTGTCGCTACTCGCGGGTCGCTCCGTCTCGCGCATCTACGGACTCACCCCCAGTTCCGAGACGAGCTGTGCGGTGACGATGGCGACAGTGAGGAAGGTCACGACGCCCACGATGGACGTCTTCGACGCGGAGCCGACGCCGCAGACGCCGTGGCCCGAGGTACAGCCCTTCCCGACGCGCGTGCCGACGCCGACGAAGACGCCGCCAACGAGCAGGCGCCACGGCTGGACGTCTGTCGTCCACGCGCCAGCCTGGAAGAGCACCGCGTAGACGGCTCCGCCGAGGACGATGCCGACAGTAAAGACGACACGCCAGTCTCGGGAGGCGACGTACCGCTGGAACCGGGACTGGCCGGAGACGTACGAGAGCGTCGACTCCAGGAACGTGCTCGCGCCGGCGGCGATGCCGGTCCCGAGGTAGATGATGGCCGCCCCGAGGCCGACGAGCAGGCCACCGACGGCGTAGCGACTGATGCCGTTGGGGAACAAGTCGGCCGCCAGCTGGAGTGGGACTAGGTCAGTCACGGTCGGGGGCTTCAGTCACCCGCGAGAGACTCCTGGCTCGCGGCGCAGTTGTTCGGCCCGAGCTCCAGCGTGAATGCCTCCTCGTCGTCGACCTCGTTCTGGCCGAGGTTCGCCGCGATGATGTCCTCGTAGTTCGCGGGACGCGGTGGCATGTCCGAGAGGACGAGGTCGACGAACGCGTCTTCGTCCATCGTGAGCGCGCCCATCTCCGCGACCAGGTCGCCGATTGGCGCTGTGTAGGTGCCGTCCTCGGCGGGAACGGCCGCGTCGCTGAAGTGAGCGCCGCCGACGAGCGTGTCGTCGGGGAGTGCGAGGACGCGCTCCTGGAGGGACTCGTAGAGCGTGCGTGCGGCCTCGGGGGTGCCGTCGTCGCCTTCCTCGAGGTCCGGGCGGGCGACGCTCTCAACGAACAGTCCGTCGCCGGTGGCGAGCAGGCTGTCGCCGAGGAGGTAGGAGGTCATGCCCGTCGTGTGACCGGGCGTGTAGACCGTCTCGATGGTGGCGTCGCCGACGTGGAAGCTGTCGCCGTCTGCAGTCGTGGTTACGTCCTCTGCGTAGGTGACTCCGCGATCGACGGCCGCTTCGGGAACGATTCCTTCGACGCCCTCGCTTGTGAGTGCTCGGACCCCCGAGATGTGGTCCGCGTGCACGTGCGTGTCGATGGCGTACTTCAGGTCGACGCCGAGGTCGTCGGCGTCGGCGAGGTAGCGGCCGGTGAACGCGCGCAGCGGGTCGACGACTGCGGCCTCGCCACCGTCGTAGAGCAGGTAGCCGAGACAACCCGAGGACGGGCGCTGGTACTGGAGGAGTGTGCCGGGGCCGTCGTAGCGGGTGACCTCGACGGCCTCGTAGATTCGAGCCCAGCCGTTCATGCCGTCTTCGAGGTTGTCGACGTCGTAGCCGCAGGCCTTGAGCGTGCCCGCGACGAACTCGCTGGCGCCCCCCTTCGCGCAGAGCACGGTCACCTCGCGGTCGTCGGGAATCTGCGCGAGGACGGCCTCGTCGACGTCGTCCTCGAGGAACTCGAAGTAGGGCACGTTGATCGAGTCGACGTTCTCGCCGTCGACGTGCCATTCCTCGTACTCCGAGGCCATTCTCGCGTCGAGGAGCGTGACGTCCTCGCCGGCGTCGATGCGGCGCTTCAGCGCCTCGGGGTCGACTGTCTCGACCTCTGCGTCCGGAGTCGGGAAATCTTCGGGGTTCATGTCGTACACCCCTGTCTACTGGACTGACGCACATAAGGATTTGCATAGTAGTTCGAATACAACACAATACCCTTTGGAGCAATTGGTGGATAACGGCGCCCAAACATCCGTTGTGTGCACGTGGCGCCCCTGAACCAATATATAACGGGTTACAGTAGTTTGCGTGAATTACAAGAACCGGCATTCTTTTACACCCACAGTTGGTATTGTGAGTTAGCTCCAATACACAACAT